>Ga0210044_10009566_pt1 | contig 11774 bp, 10 predicted proteins | sample CryGey13umfilter_2_FD_183959 | JGI IMG/M metagenome (GOLD analysis project Ga0210044, IMG submission 183959) | Groundwater microbial communities from aquifer in Utah, USA - Crystal Geyser 4/9/14 3 um filter (SPAdes) (version 2) | ecosystem: Environmental > Aquatic > Deep subsurface >... | reverse complement strand
TTGTTCATGCAGATCAGCGCGTTGGTATTGGCCGGATTGCCGACCACCAGCACCTTCACATTGCGCGCGGCGACCTCGTTCAGGATGCGCCCCTGTTCGGTGAAGATGGCGCCGTTGGCTTGCAACAGGTCCTTGCGTTCCATCCCCTTGCCGCGCGGGCGGGCGCCGACCAGAATGGTGACTTCCGCATCGCGAAAAGCGACGCGCGGATCGTCGGTGGTGATGACCTGTTGCAACATGGGGAACACACAGTCTTCCAATTCCATCGCCACCCCGCGCAAAACCTGCTGGGCCGGCGGGATGTCAAGCAGTTGCAGAATGATCGGCTGCTCGTGTCCCAGCATATCGCCGTTGGCGATGCGGAAGAGCATGTTGTAGCCGATCTGTCCTGCCGCGCCGGTGATGGCTACTCGGATGGGAGCTTTCATGGTGTCCTCACTTTGAAGTTGTCAAAAAATGTGCCGCGATGAGTATAGCCAGAACAAGTATTGGAAACCCAATAGGCGATTATTAAATTTCACGCCCATCATATTCCTTTCGCTTTTCACCCGCCATGCGCGGGTGTAGGATTGCGCCATTCGATTTTGTTGGAGATAAAAGCGCGATGAATAAACCCCGTCCCAAACATCTCGACTTGATCCGAATCAAATTGCCCCTTCCGGGTTTTGTTTCCATCCTCCATCGCGCCTCCGGCGCGTTGCTGTTTCTGGCCCTGCCTTTGTTGCTGGCCGCGTTCGATCAGAGCCTGCGCTCGATCGAGACTTATACCTCGCTGACCGATTATCTCGCGCATCCCCTGGCCAAGGTTTTCGTGCTCGGTGTGGCCTGGGCGCTGCTGCATCATTTCTGTGCCGGACTGCGCTATCTCGCGCTTGATCTGCATCTGTTGCATGGACTGGCCGGCGCGCGCGCCAGCAGCAAATGGGTGCTGGCCGTGAGTTTGCTGTTGACCGTCATGGTGGGAGTTAAATTATGGTGAATCGTATCGTCACCGGCGCGCATTTCGGTCTGCGCGACTGGTTGATTCAGCGCGTGACCGCTGTGGTGATGGCGCTGTACTTGCTTGTCATTGCCGGGTTCTTGCTGTGGCAACCGTCTTTCGGCTATGACACCTGGAGCGAGCTGTTTTCCGGCAACGTCATGCGCACGTTCTCCCTGTTGTTCCTGTTGAGTGTGTTCTACCACGCATGGATCGGCGTGCGCGACATCGTGATGGACTATGTGAAACCGGCCGGCATCCGCCTCGTGATCCATGTAACCGTCATCCTGGCCCTGATGCTTTATACGATCTGGTCGGTACAAATCCTGTGGGGACTCTGAGAATGGCAATCACGAAAAGAACGTTTGATGTGGTGGTGGTGGGCGCCGGCGGCGCCGGGATGCGCGCGGCGCTGACCTTGTCCGAAGCGGGGCTGAAGGTCGCCGTGTTGTCCAAGGTCTTCCCGACCCGCTCGCACACGGTGGCCGCGCAGGGCGGGATTGCCGCCTCGCTCGGCAACGTCGATGAAGACAACTGGCACTGGCACATGTACGACACCGTGAAGGGTTCGGACTACCTCGGTGACCAGGATGCCATCGAATATATGTGCCGTGCCGCGCCGGAAGTGGTGTACGAACTGGAACACTTCGGCATGCCGTTTGACCGTCTGGACAGCGGCAAGATCTATCAGCGCCCCTTCGGCGGGCACATGCAGGATTATGGCAAGAATCCCGTGCCGCGCGCGTGTGCCGCCGCCGACCGCACCGGCCATGCCTTGCTGCATACCCTGTACCAGCAGAACGTCAAGGCCAACACCAATTTCTTCGTCGAATGGATGGCGCTGGACCTGATCCGCGACCAGGACGGCGACGTGCTCGGCGTGGTGGCGATGGAGATCGAAACGTCCGAGGTGATGATCCTGCAGGCGCGTGCGACGCTGTTTGCCACCGGCGGCGCGGGCCGTATTTTTCAAGCCAGCACCAATGCCTACATCAACACCGGCGACGGACTCGGCATGGCGGCGCGGGCCGGCATTCCGCTGGAAGACATGGAGTTCTTCCAGTTCCATCCGACCGGGGTGTACGGCGCCGGGGTGTTGATCACCGAGGGCGTGCGCGGCGAGGGCGGTTATCTGGTGAACAAGGACGGCGAGCGCTTCATGCCGCGCTATGCGCCTTCCGCCAAGGATCTGGCCAGCCGCGACGTGGTGTCGCGCGCAATGGCCACCGAGATCAAGGAAGGGCGCGGTTGCGGTCCCAAGGCAGACCACATTTTGCTGAAACTGGATCACCTGGGCGATGAAGTCATCCGTCACCGGTTGCCCGGCATTCGCGACATCGCCCTCAAGTTCTCCCATGTCGATCCGGCCAAAGCGCCGATCCCGGTGGTGCCGACCGCGCACTACATGATGGGCGGCATTCCGACCAATTATCACGGCCAGGTCGTCGCGCCGCACGGCACCGCGCCGGAAGATGTGGTGCAGGGTTTTTATGCGGTGGGCGAATGCGCCTGCGTGTCGGTGCACGGCGCAAACCGTCTCGGTTGCAATTCGCTGCTCGACCTGATTGTGTTCGGTCGTTCCGCCGCGCGGCAGATCATCGAGGATTTGAAGAGCAATCCCAATCCCAAACCCTTGCCCGCCGACGCGACGGACAGGCCGCTGGCGCGGCTGGCGCGGCTGGAGAATCAGAAAAATGGCGAGCGTGTCGCGGATGTGTACGACGCGATGCGCCAAACGATGCAGACCCATTGCGGCGTGTTCCGTTTCCCCGATCTGATGGCGGAAGGGGTGAGCAAGATCCGCGAAGTGGCCGAGCGCGCGCGCCATACCGAGATCAAAGACAAGAGTAAGGTTTTCAACACCGCGCGCGTCGAAGCGCTGGAGCTCGACAATCTGATCGAGGTTGCGCAAGCCGCCATGACCGGTGCCGAGGCGCGCAAGGAAAGTCGGGGTGCGCATGCGCGGGCAGACTTCCCCGAGCGCGACGACAAAAACTGGTTGAAACATTCCTTGTATTACAGCGAAGGTCATCGTCTCGATTACAAGCCGGTGCGCCTGAAACCGCTGACGGTGGAGACATTCCCGCTCAAGGCGCGCGTGTATTAGGAGCTATGAGATGAAATTCAGAATCTATCGCTACAATCCGGAAACTGACACGGCTCCCTACATGCAGGACTATGACCTCGATCTGCAGGCCGGTGATGCCATGTTGCTCGACGCCCTGATGTTGTTGCGCCAGCAGGATGACAGTCTTGGCTTTCGCAAGTCGTGCCGCGAAGGCGTGTGCGGCTCGGATGCGATGAACATCAACGGGCGCAACGGTCTGGCCTGCATCACTGCACTGTCTTCGCTCAAGCAGCCGATCGAGCTGCGCCCCTTGCCGGGGCTGCCGGTGATCCGCGATCTGATCGTCGATATGACCCAGTTCTTCAAGCAGTATCACTCGATCAAACCCTACCTCATCAACAATGATCCGCCGCCGGAAACCGAACGTTTGCAGTCACCCAAAGACCGGGCGGAACTGGATGGGCTATACGAGTGCATCCTGTGCGGTTGCTGCACCACAGCCTGTCCCTCGTTCTGGTGGAACCCGGACAAGTTCGTCGGCCCATCCGGCCTGTTGCAGGCCTACCGCTTTCTCGCCGATACGCGCGACCAGGATACCGCGGCGCGCCTGGATAATCTGGAAGATCCGTATCGTTTGTTCCGTTGCCACAGCATCATGAACTGCGTCGATGTCTGCCCGAAAGAGCTGAACCCGACCGAAGCCATCGGCAAGATCAAGGACATGATGGTAAAGCGGGCGGTATGACGGTTGCGGATCCGATCTATCTGCAGCGCGTGCGCTGGCGTTGCCGGCGCGGCTTGCTGGAACTGGATATCGTGCTGGGGCGTTTTATCGATCGACACTACGCTGCGCTGGATGAGGCGCAGCGTCTTGTTTTTGATGAGATGCTCGATCTGCCGGATACCGAGTTCTGGGATTTGATTACGGGCAACAAGGAGCCGATACATCCGCAGCAACGTGCCGTATTGGAATATCTACAGCAAGTTTGAGTGAGTCGAGGTAAAAAATGGAAAATAAACGCATGGCAACACTGACCCTGGATGATGGTCGCATGATTGAACTGCCTATCCTCTCCGGCACGCTGGGTCCCGACGTGGTCGATATTCGCGCCTTGGGCAAACTGGGCGTCTTTACTTATGATCCCGCCTTCTTTTCCACGTCCAGTTGCACCTCTGAGATCACTTTCATCGATGGTGATGCTGGACTCCTTTATTACCGGGGTTATCCCATCGAGCAACTGGCGGAGCAGTCCGATTTTCTCGAAGTCAGCTATTTGTTGTTGAATGGCGAGCTGCCCGACGCGCAACAAAAAACCGAATTTGTGGCGCGCATCACCCACCACACCATGGTGCACGACCAGCTGGCGAAATTCTTCAGCGGCTTCCGTCGCGATGCACACCCGATGGCTGTGATGGTCGGCGTGGTCGGCGCGCTGTCGGCGTTCTATCACGACTCGCTTGACATCACTAATCCCAAACATCGCGCCATTTCGGCCCAGCGACTGCTAGCCAAAGTGCCAACCATTGCCGCGATGGCGCACAAATATTACGTCGGTGAGCCGTTCATGTATCCAAAGAACAATTTCAGCTATGTGGAGAACTTCATGTACATGATGTTTGCCACACCCGCCGAAGAATACAAACCCAACCCGCTGCTGGTAAGGGCGCTGGAGCGCATCCTGATTTTGCATGCCGACCACGAGCAGAACGCTTCGACTTCGACTGTGCGTCTGGCCGGTTCCAGCGGAGCCAACCCGTTTGCCTGCGTGGCTTCCGGCATTGCCGCGCTGTGGGGGCCGGCGCACGGCGGCGCGAACGAGGCGGCGTTGAAGATGCTGGAAGAGATCGGCGATGTATCGCGTGTCGAAGAATATGTGCAAGGCGTGAAGGACAAGAAATACCGCCTGATGGGCTTTGGCCATCGCGTCTATAAGAACATGGACCCGCGCGCCAACGTGATGCGCGAAACGTGTTACGAGGTGCTGAAGGAGCAGAATCTGGAGAACGACCCGCTGTTTCAGTTGGCGATGACCCTGGAAAAGACGGCGCTGGCCGACCCGTATTTCATCGAGCGCAAACTGTATCCCAATGTGGACTTCTATTCCGGCATTGTGCTGCGCGCGCTGGGGATTCCGATCAATATGTTCACCGTCATTTTTGCCGTCGCGCGCACCATCGGCTGGGTGTCGCAATGGAACGAAATGATTGCCGATGCGGAACAAAAGATCGGCCGTCCGCGCCAGTTGTATCAAGGCCCGGCGCGCCGCGATTTTGTGGCGCTGAGCAAACGTTCCTGAACGGAGCAACACCATGAATGCGCCAGATGGCAAAACCTATCTGCAGGCGATGCAGGAAACTTCCCTGCTCAATGGCGGCAACAACGTCTTTGTCGAAGGCTTGTACGAAGACTATCTGAACGATGCAGGCAGCGTGCCTGCGCCATGGCGCGCGCTGTTTGACCAGTGGCAAGCGTCCGGTGCGCGGCGGGATGTGGCGCACGGCGCCATACGCCGCCTTTTTTTGCAATCCGCCAGCGCTGCTGCCGTGCCCGGCGCACCGGTTGCCGGCACCGCCGAGGTGATGCGCAAACAGGCGTCGGTGCTGCAACTGATCAACGCCCACCGTTTTTTGGGCTTGCGGGTGGCCGATCTCGATCCCCTGCGGCGCAATCCGCCACCCGATGTGGTCGAACTGAACCCGGCCTACTACGACTTGCACGAAGCGGATATGGATCAGACGTTTAACACCGGTTCGCTGGTGGCGGCTTCGACACGGCATCGCGAAGCGTCGGGAGCGGGAGAAGCCGCCCAGCACCGGCTCCCGCAAGCGGCTGGCTCCGCCAGTAACGTGTCGCCGGGTGCTGGCGCGCGCATGACGCTGCGCGAAATTTTGCAACGCCTGCGCCGCATCTACTGCTCCACCATTGGCGCCGAATACATGTATCTTTCCAGCGTGCCGCAGAAACGCTGGATCCAGGCACGCCTGGAGGGCGCGGGCGGCGTGATCACTTATCCCGCAGAAACCCAGAAACGCATTCTGGAACGGCTGACGGCGGCGGAGGGGCTGGAGCGTTACCTGCACACCAAATATGTCGGGCAAAAACGTTTTTCGCTCGAAGGCGGCGATACCCTGATCCCCTTGCTTGACCATCTGTTGCAGCGCGCGGGCGCACAGGGGGTCAAAGAAACCGTGATCGGCATGGCGCACCGGGGGCGGCTGAACGTGCTGGTCAACACGCTGGGCAAGTTGCCGAGCGAGTTGTTTGCCGAGTTTGAGGGGGTACACAAGGAACAGCTTGGATCTGGCGATGTGAAATACCACCAAGGGTTTTCTTCCGACATTGATACCCCGGGCGGCGCGATGCACCTGACCCTGGCGTTCAACCCGTCTCATCTGGAGATCGCCAATCCGGTGGTGGAAGGTTCGGTGCGCGCGCGCCAGCATCGCCGCCACGATCTGAAAGGCAAGCAGGTGATGCCGGTATTGCTGCATGGCGATGCGGCCTTCGCCGGGCAGGGTGTGAATCAGGAAACCCTGAATCTCGCGCAGACGCGCGGCTACCGCACCGGCGGCACGGTGCACATCGTGGTCAACAACCAGATCGGTTTTACCACCTCCGACCCGCGCGATGCGCGTTCATCGCAATACTGCACCGATGTGGCCAAGATGATCGAAGCGCCGATTTTCCACGTCAACGCGGACGATCCGGAAGCGGTGCTGCGGATGACGGAGATCGCGCTCGACTACCGCATGCAGTTCGGCAAGGATGTCGTGATCGACATGGTGTGTTTCCGCAAACTGGGACACAACGAACAGGACGAGCCGCTGGTGACTCAGCCCCTGATGTATCGCAAGGTCAACCAGCATCCCGGCACCCGCGCGCTGTATGCGCTGCGCCTGGTTGAACAAGGTGTGTTGAGTGCGGAAGAGGCGCAGGCCAAAATCAAGGCTTACCACGCCGCACTGGACGAAGGGCGCAATCCCGTGCAGCCGGTGTTGACCGACTTCAAGCACGAGTTTGCGGTGAGCTGGTCGAAATTCCGCGGCGATATTCCGTGGACTGCTCCGGCCGATACGCGTCTGCCGCTGGCGCGCCTGCAAAAGCTGGCACAACGTCTGACTGAAGTGCCGCCGAATTTCAAGCTGCATTCGCGCGTGGAAAAGATCATTGCCGATCGCCGGGCGATGGGCAACGGCGAGCTGGCGCTGGATTGGGGGATGGCGGAGAACCTCGCCTACGCCAGTCTGCTGACCGAGGGCTATTCGGTACGTTTGTCCGGCGAAGATTGCGGGCGCGGCACATTCTTTCACCGCCATGCCGTGTGGCACGATCAGCAGCGGCAGCAGTGGGACAAAGATGACTACACCCCGCTGCAACACATCGCGGATGATCAGGCCGATTTCGCGGTGATCGATTCCATCCTGTCGGAAGAGGCGGTGCTGGGATTCGAGTATGGCTACGCCACGGCAGAGCCGGATGGACTCACCCTGTGGGAAGCACAGTTCGGCGACTTCGCCAACGGCGCGCAGGTCGTGATTGATCAGTTCATCGCCTCCGGCGAAGCCAAGTGGGGCAGGCTGTGCGGCTTGGTGCTGCTGCTGCCGCACGGCTACGAGGGACAAGGTCCGGAACACTCGTCCGGGCGCATCGAGCGCTATCTGCAACTGTGCGCGGACTACAACATCCAAGTCTGTGTGCCCTCCAACGCGGCGCAAATATTCCATTTGTTGCGCCGCCAGATGCTGCGCCCGTTCCGCAAACCGCTGATCGTGTTCACCCCCAAGAGTCTGCTGCGCAGCAAGGATGCCTCGTCGCCCATCAGCGATTTCACCGACGGTCTTTTCCAGCCGGTGATTCCGGAAGTCGATACTTTGGACAACGCCAAGGTGCGGCGCATCATTGCGTGCAGCGGCAAGGTGTATTACGACCTCATCAAAGGGCGGAGCGAACGCGGTATCGGCAATATGGCGATCATCCGGCTGGAGCAGCTGTACCCTTTCCCGCACGACGATTTTGCCGCACAGATTGCGGCCTATCCGAACGCGACCGAAGCGGTCTGGTGCCAGGAAGAGCCGGGCAACCAGGGCGCGTGGCATCGCATCCAGCATTATTTAGTGCGCCATCTGCGCCCGGGCATGCGTCTGGGTTACGCCTTGCGCCCATCGTCGGCTTCGCCCGCCGCCGGTTATCTGGCCGTCCATGCCGAACAGCAAAAAGCAGTGGTCGAGGCCGCCTTCCGTCCCGATCTCGATGTCAAGAACAAACGAGGAGCGTCCCATGAGCATCATTGAAGTCAAAGTCCCGCAACTGTCCGAATCGGTTTCCGAAGCCACCTTGCTGACCTGGCACAAAAAAGCCGGTGACGCGGTGAGCGAAGGCGAGAACCTGATCGACATCGAAACCGACAAGGTCGTGCTCGAATTGCCGGCGATCAAAAGCGGCGTGCTGCGCAAGATCATCAAGGGAGACGGAGCCCAGGTGGGCAGCGGCGAGCTCATCGCCGAGATCGATACGGAGGCCGTTGCCCAGCCCAGCCAAACCGTGTCCGCAGCCGCACCGGCTGCCGCAGCGCAAGTGACCAAAGCCTCTGCCGCGCCCGCCGCAGCAGCAGCACCGGGTACTGCCGGGCAGGCCACACCTTCCGCGCGCAAACTCGCGCATCAGCATGAGCTGGATGCCGGCCAGTTGCAGGGAAGCGGCAAGCATGGCGTGGTGACCAGGGAAGATGTGTTGCACGCGGTCAAAAGTGAAACGCCGGCCCCTTATGTGGTATCCCCGGTTGCCACGGGTGACCGCACCGAACAGCGCGTGCCGATGACGCGCATCCGCCAGCGCATTGCCGAGCGTCTGCTGCAATCGCAGGCGAACGCCGCCATCCTCACCACCTTCAATGAAGTGAACATGCAGCCGGTGATGGAATTGCGCAGCCGCTACAAGGACCGGTTCGAGAAGAAACACGGCGTCAAACTCGGCTTTTCCTCTTTCTTCGTCAAGGCCGCCGTGTATGCGCTGAAGAAATTCCCCGTCGTCAACGCCTCGGTCGATGGCAAGGATTTTATCTATCACGGATATTTTGACATCGGCATGGCGATCGGCAGCGAGCGCGGGCTGGTGGTGCCCATCCTGCGCGATGCAGACCGCATGTCGCTGGCCGATATCGAACATCGCATTGCCGATTTTGCCGCGCGCGCCAAGGACGGAAAAATTACCATGGAAGAACTGACCGGCGGCACCTTCTCCATCACCAACGGCGGCGTGTTCGGCTCCATGCTCTCCACGCCCATCATCAATCCGCCGCAGAGCGCCATCCTCGGCATCCACGCCACCAAGGATCGACCGGTGGCCGAGAACGGCCAAGTCGTCATCCGCCCGATGAACTACCTTGCACTGTCCTACGATCACCGCATCATCGACGGGCGCGAAGCCGTGCAGTTCCTCGTGGCGATCAAGGAATTCCTGGAAAATCCGGGACTCGTGCTGCTGGACTTGTAAATCCGAACAGCGTCATTTTCCCGCTGCTTCCGCCTTTCTTCGCCATCGAGTATTGGCGTGGCTGGAATTCTGGCCTGTCTGGATGGTGATATGTTATCTTCGCCAACCTACCGTGCAAAGCTGAAGACCCCGCCGCCCTGGCTGAATTTACTATTGAATAAAAAATGCTCGAATCAAATAACCGTACTCCCGCGCAGTCCGCATACTTGGCGGGGGTCATCGCCGTTGTCGGTTGCGACGGCACCGGAAAATCAACATTAACCGCAGACTTGCTGGCTAATTTGCGCGCACAAGGCCGGGCCGAACGGCGTTATCTTGGTTTGGTTTCCGGTGAAATGGGAGAAAAAATCAAACACCTGCCGTTTATTGGAACCAGCCTTGAGCGCTATCTCGCGGCCAAGGCGCAACGCGCCCAGGATATCAGGCTGAAATTGCCGGGCACCGGCACCGCATTGATCATGCATCTGCTCTCGTGGTGGCGCGTAATTCAGCTGCGGCGGGTGATGCGTCTCTCGCGGTGCGGCGTGCGGGTGATCGCAGACCGTTATCCGCAGGCCGAGATTCCCGGTTTTCATTACGACGGCCCGGGCCTTACCGCCGACCAGAGCAATAATTGGCTGGTGCGCAAACTCGTGGTGCGCGAGCAAAATCTGTACGAGTGGATGGCCGCGCAAAAACCCGCTCTGGTGATTCGCCTCAACATCGATGCGGATACCGCGCATGCGCGCAAACCCGACCACAGTCTAGCCGAGTTGCGCGACAAGATTTCGGTAATGCCGCGCCTGAACTTCAACGGCGCACAGATTCTCGATCTTGACGCCAGTGCGCCCTACCAGCAGGTATTGAGTTCGGCCCTGCAGGCAATCAGGAAAGTTCTGGAAGTCGCATCCTGAAACTCAAGCGGCGGATAAAAACAGCAGATTAAAGGCAAAGAGAAAAGCGCAACCATGTTTCTCCGGGACTTCTTAAATCTCGCCACCTCCAGTTTTCTTGCGGCGCGAATGCGCAGTTTTCTCACCGGGCTAGGGATTGCCATCGGCATTGCCGCAGTCATCCTGCTTACCGCCATTGGCGAGGGCCTGCACCGTTTTGTGCTCGCCGAATTCTCGCAATTCGGCACCAATATTGTCACTGTGCAACCGGGCAAGACGCAAACGCAGGGCGGCAACGTCGGCGCGCTAGGGTCAGTGCGCCCGCTGTCGCTGGCTGATGCCGAAGCGTTGCGCCACTTGCCTTACGTCGAGAGTGTAAACCCCGGACTGATGGGCAACGCGGAATTGCATGCCCGCGGCAAAACACGGCGCACCACCGTGTTCGGTGAAGGGCGGGAATTTACCTCCGCTTTCACCATGAAAGTGCGGATGGGCGCATTCTGGGACGACGCCGACGACGCGCAGGCGAGGGCGCAGGCTGTGCTCGGCAGCAGGGTATGGCAGGAATTGTTTGAAGGAAAAAATCCGCTCGGTGAATTCGTGCGTGTGGGCGGTCAGCGCTACCGCGTGGTCGGTGTGATGGAGTCGAAAGGGCAGATCCTCGGCATGGATATGGACGATACGGTATTCATCCCGGCGGCGCGCGCGATGGAACTGTTCAACCGCGCCGGTCTGATGGAGGTCAACGTCAGCTACCGCGCCGATGTTCCCGCCGAGACGATAATCCGGCTGATCAAGGAACGCATGATCGAACGGCACGGACGCGAAGATTTCACCCTTATCTCGCAAGAGGAAGCACTGGAGGTGTTGGGGTCGGTGCTGGATGTCCTCACCTTCGCCGTCGGCGCGCTGGGCGGCATCTCGCTGCTGGTCGGCGCGGTCGGCATCCTCACCATCATGACCATGGCCGTCACCGAGCGCACCGCCGAGATTGGTCTGTTGCGCGCGCTGGGCGCGCGCGAGCAGCAGGTGCTGGCGCTATTTCTGGGCGAGGCGATCATGCTCTCCGCGCTCGGCGGCGTGCTGGGGCTGGGCATCGGGATCGGCATCGCGCAGGGTTTGCATTGGCTGTTTCCGGCACTGCCCGTGCATACGCCGTGGCTGTACGCCGTGCTGGCGGAACTGACCGCCATCAGCATCGGCCTTGCCGCCGGTGTCTCGCCCGCCCTGCGCGCGGCGCGGCTCGACCCGGTGGAGGCGCTGCATGCCGAATAGAAAATGATTCCCACTTTTACTCCCTCTCCCACCGGGGGAGGGTTGGGGTGGGGGAGCACTCGTTGATATCTTTTTTGGAGTTTTTAT
>Ga0210044_10009565_pt1 | contig 11775 bp, 11 predicted proteins | sample CryGey13umfilter_2_FD_183959 | JGI IMG/M metagenome (GOLD analysis project Ga0210044, IMG submission 183959) | Groundwater microbial communities from aquifer in Utah, USA - Crystal Geyser 4/9/14 3 um filter (SPAdes) (version 2) | ecosystem: Environmental > Aquatic > Deep subsurface >... | reverse complement strand
GTTTTTTTTCTCTATTTGAGTTTCTAGTTCTTCTATTTCTAGTGGCAGTTTTTCAAGAGCAATTTTTTCTTTAAAAGTAAGTTTTAAAGTTTTTTCTTTTTCAACTACAATATTTTTTGGTTTCTCTGCACTTGCATTCGCTTGCATTTCCTCAAGCTCTTTTAACTCTTTTTCAAGCTCTAAGTACTCAGAATACTGTTGATACGACTCTTCAATATGTTTATCTTCTTTGAATATAAAAAGCTTTTTCGCAATCTTATCTACAAAATATCTGTCGTGACTTACGATAATTACAGCACCGGGAAAGTTTGTAAGTTGCTCTTCTAAAATGTTTATAGTTGGAATATCCAAATCATTCGTCGGCTCATCTAAAATAAGTATGTCAACATCTTTTGTAAAGAGCAGGGCGAGTGCAATACGGTTTTTCTCCCCACCACTAAGCACACCTATTTTTTTCTCTAAAAACTCTCTAGGAAATAAAAAGTTTTTGAGGTAACCATAGACATGCATATCTTTGCCGCGAACACTTACTCTATCGCCGCCTTGAGGACAGAAAGTCTCCATAAGGTTAAGATTGTCATTGAGCATTTCACGGTGCTGATCGAAGTAGCCTATTTTAAAATCACCCTGTTTTATTTTTCCGCTTGTTGGTTCGAGTCGTCCGAGTAAGGCTCTTAGAAGCGTTGATTTTCCGCTGCCGTTTGGTCCAACAATGGCTATAACATCTTTTTGAAGTATACGTGTTGTGAAATTTTTAAGGAGCTCTTTGTTTCCAAGAGTCAGACTTAAATCTTCTACTTCAAAAAGCATTTTTTGCTTGTTTACACTTTTGTCACGGTTAAAATGTTTTGCTTCACGCTGAAGCTCTATAGACATTTGTTTAATCTTTGCCGGGTTATTTTTAGAATCTTCACGAATACTCATAAGCCGCTCTTTACGACCTTCATTGCGCTTAAGTCTTGCTCTTACGCCTCTTGCATACCACTCATTTTCGCGTTTTAAGACCCCAAGCAGATTGTCATGCTGTTTTTGCAGAGTTCTAATCCATTCAGCTTTTTGAGTCAAGTAGTCACTGTAACCACCGCTGTATTCTCTAAGTGCACAATCTTCAACTTCTATGGACTTTGTAGCAATTCTATCTATAAAATATCTGTCATGAGAGATAAAAATAAGAGTAAATTTCTCTTTTAAAATAAGCTCTTCTAAAAATTCAACCATATAAACATCAAGGTGATTTGTCGGTTCATCCAGCAGTAAAATATCCGGTTTTTGCAGTAGTAAAGAGGCTAGGGCAACACGCCGCTGCTCTCCGCCGCTGAGTAAATCTATAGGCTTGTCTTCATACTGCTTTAAATCAAAATGCCCAATTATTCTCTCTATTTTATCATCTAAATTCCAAGCATTGTGATGTTCTAGATAACGAGATAATTTTTCATGTTCCTCAATTACCTGCTTGTTTTCAAAATTATCTGCTAAAAGGAGTGAAAGTTCGTTATACCTCTCTTTAGCACTGTTTAATTCATCAAGTCCGGCTTCAACAGCTTGGCGAACTGTATGACCCTCTTTAAAGTTTGGTCTTTGGTTAAGCATTCTTATTTCTAAATCGTTTTTACTGATTCTCTCTCCAGCGTCATGCTCGAGAGTTCCGTTAACAATTTTCATAAGTGTAGATTTACCGCTGCCGTTTTTGCCAATAATAACAATACGCTCACCTTCATCTATATGAAAGTTGACTTCTGAGAGTATTTTTTGTGCTGAATAATGCTTTGAGATGTTGTGTAAGTCTATTAATGCCATATAACTTTTAAGCTCCATAATGTGCGGATATATAATGCAATAATATCGAGAGTATGGTTAATAGGTGCTTTAGGGCATTTCTAAAAACTCTAGCCAGCTTCAGCTTTACAAAGAAGTTCACAATCAAGGCAACCCTTTGAAGCCCTAGCCATAGCTAAGGCGAAAAGGGGTAACGCAGAGTGTGGATTTCTTTGTAAAGCCCTACGGGAGGGTTTAAAAAAGCGATATGCCATAAAACTTTTTATCGCCTTAGCTTTGGCTAAGACTCAAAAAAGATTTTACACCATCTCATCTTTTTTAACTCCCTCTGAAGCAAGCTAGGGTTTTTAGAGATGCCCTTTATTTATATTTCTTGCAGTTTTTGCTCAAGTTCATCATTGCATATCTCTTTTGCCGTATACCACTCTGCAATCTCTTGGTCATTATATTGGTATTCTCTCTGGGAGAGGGGAATGACACTGTTTCTTAGTTTTGAGCGGATAATTCCCATGATTATAAAACTTAGAACGAGTGTTAAAAGTGCTATGAAATAATCATACAAATACCAAGCGAGCAGAGCAGTTGTAAATGTAGTAAACTGTAAAAACAGTCTCAATAAATAAGCAATGATTTTACATTTTTTAGAGTGCAACTTCGGTGTTGGCTCTATTAAATCTATTATATTGTTTGGCATGTGGAAATTGTAGCAAAATTTACTTGGAAATTGTATTAACTCAATATACATTAGTCTAAGGGACTAAACTATCTTGATATAATTTGCATCTATTAACCTTTTATTGCTATAATTACAAAAATTATTTTAAGGATATTAAAAATGGCAAAACATCAGTTTCAGACAGAAGCAAATCAAATATTAAACCTAATGATTCACTCACTATACTCAAATAAAGAGATATTTATTCGTGAGCTTGTATCGAACGCTTCAGATGCACTTGATAAACTAAATATGTTAGTTTTGACGGACGACAAATATAAAGATGTTACTTTCGCACCTCGTATCGACATCGTTGCTAATAAAGAGGCAAAAACTTTAACCATTAAAGACTCCGGCATAGGTATGAACGAAGAGGATTTAATGAGTCACCTTGGTACTATTGCAAAGTCAGGTACGAAAGCATTTTTGGAGAACCTAACTGGTGATCAAAAGAAAGATTCTAATCTTATCGGTCAGTTTGGCGTTGGTTTTTATGCTTGTTTTATGGTGGCCGACAAAGTAGAAGTAACAACTAAAAAAGCCGGTGAAGACCAAGCCTTTTTATGGACCAGTGCAGGCGATGGCGATTTTACTATTGACAATGCTGAGCAAGAGGGTCATGGAACTACGATTGTTATGCATCTTAAAGAAGATGAAGATGAGTTTTTAGAAAATCACCGTATTGAAACAATTATTAAAAAATATTCAAACCATATTCCGTTCCCAATATTTATGGACAAAGACAAATTTGTACCCGCTGTTAAAGACGATGAGGGTAAAGAGATTGAACCTTCAAGAACAGATATAGAAAATACTCAAATTAACCGTGCAAATGCACTTTGGACAATCTCAAAATCAGAAATTACAGAAGCAGAGTACAAAGATTTCTATAGTTCAATCGCACACTCTTCAGAAGAGCCTTTAGCTTGGATGCACAACAAAGCTGAGGGCGCAATAGAGTACACGACACTTTTTTATATTCCATCACGTGCTCCAATAGATTTGTTTAGAGTTGACTACCAAACAGGTATCAAACTTTATATAAACCGTGTTTTCATTACTGATGATGAAAAAGAACTTATGCCGACCTATTTAAGATTTTTACGCGGTGTTATTGACTCTAAAGATTTACCATTAAATGTATCTCGTGAGATTTTACAATCAAATGCCATTATGAATAAAATAAGAAAGTCATCTGTTAAAAAAGTTCTCTCAGAACTTAAGAAAATTGCTAAAAATGATACCCAAAAATACGATGCATTTTATAAAGAGTTTGGTAATGTTCTAAAAGAAGGTCTTTACAACGACTATGATAACCGTGAAAAGATTTTAGAGCTTATGAAGTTTAACACTCTTAACTCTGATGGCACGGTAATGATTGAAGATTTTGTTAAAAATGTAGATGCAGAGATAAAAGAGATTTATTATATTACTGGTAAAACTTCTTTAAAAATGTTAAAAAGCTCTCCTGCTTTAGAGAGATTTAAAGCTAAAGGTATTGATGTTTTAGTCCTTAACGAAGAGGTAGATACTATTATTTTCCCAATGGTTACAGAGTATAAAGAGTATAAGCTTGTTCCTGTTTCAGATGCTAAATTTGAAGAGAGCGAAGAGGAGAAAAAAGCCGAAGAGGAAGTTGCAAAAACTTATGAGGGTTTAGCAAAAGAATTCAAAGATGCACTAGGAGAGAGCGTAAAATCTGTAGAGACTACTTTTGACTTAACAGACTCTCCTGTTGCTATTAAAATCGATAAAGAAGACCCATCTTATATGATGGCACAAATGATGAAGCAAATGGGGCAAGGCGGCAATACACCCGATCCTGCTCCAATATTGATGATAAATCCTAAGCATGAACTTATACTAAAGTTAAAAGATTCTGCTGATCAAAACCTTATCAATGATGCAGCACATGTTTTACTAGACCAAGCAAAATTATTTGATGGTCAAGAGTTGGCTGATACACAAGATTTTATTGCACGATTAAATAGAATAATTTCTAAAGCATTATAATTTTCTATATGAGTGCAATCGTAGCACTCATATAATTCCCTCCTCTCTACATAACTCTTTTATATTATCTACTATAAAGATATGCTACTTTTATACATGTTTAAAATATTTAAAAAATTCGGCTTTGAAAGAAAAGTCTCAAATGTACAAGCTATTAAAGAGTCCTTAGATAAGGCAAAAGAGACATGCAAAAGATTAGCTGATACAGAGTTAAAATACCTAAATATTAAGAAGTATAAATATACGGCTGATGAAGCAATGAGAGAGCTTGGAGTAACTAGTGAACTTATACACCAGTTGGCTGAAGATTACGTAATTCAAATACTAAAAACAGAAGCACAGTTTTTAGCATATATAAAAGAGTTAAAGAGTGACAAAAAAGAGAACAAAGAGCTAAATTATACAAAGTTAAGAGAATTAGTCCATAAAAATTTAGGTGTCGCAAGAAACTTACGTATTAAAGATGCCGAAAAAATTTTACAAGAGATGATGGTAAAAGAAGATTTGGACTATTTAACCATTTGTTTTGAAGCTCTGCGAGCACATGCTATAATCTTAAAACCTACATGTGCATACAACACAATCAAACTTATTGAGCTTAAAAGCTCTCTGTAAAATTATTGTTTCGCAGAGTGTGCAACTTTTTCCAAAATTGTTTGTGGCAATATAATCGCTTGATCTTTCTTTATCGGAAGGGCAAAAGCAAGTAAAATAAATATAAATCCGAAAACAATTCCGCTTAAAATACTAAGAATAAGTTTCAGTTTAAAGTCATTCATTTTTTTACCCAATTTTTATAAAATATATCTTTGAGGTTTAATTATATCATGTTAAAATACTTTATGCCTAAACTTATATACTTTTTTATTTTGCTCAGTGTGTTCTTATCTTCCTTATTTTCAGTGTATGCTAAAGAGCCGACCTTAGCTATTTTAAATACTATAATTTCAAACGAGACTCAAAAATTGAGCATTGGCAATTATGGTTTTACTTGTGAACCTTATGGCGTTTTAACTTTAGAAAAATTATATAACAATGCAACTATGGATTCCACATGCCAAGATAAAATAAAAACATTTTATATAAAACACCCAGACTTAGAATATTACTCTAGTTCCATTTTGCATATACAGCAGATGTATCATATTGAATTTAAAGGCAAAGAGTGTATTTTATATGCAAAAGGGCAAAAAGTGTTATCTCAAATTTTACTTGAAGAAGGCTTGGCGGTTAAACAACCGGCGTTTGATGATGAAGAGTATAATTACCTTTTCTCTAAAGCTCAAAATAGAGCAAAATCTAACAAAAAAGGACTCTTTGAAGATGATACTCTTAGTGCCTGCATTGATTCGTTGTATGAGGAATAGTATTGAAAAAAGCTTTTTATAATGGAATTTTTGTTAGTCTAATCAGTATATTACTCAACTTTAGTTTTAAAGTGTTAACTGCGAATTTTATCGATAAAGCATCCTTGACACTTTATTTTACGGCTATAGATATATTTACCTTAACTCTTTTGGTTTTAGTAGGTTTTCGTTCATCAATGGTAGTTTCTTTTTCTCAGAAACAAAATGCAAATACGATTATAAATATTTTTAGAGTAGTAATGGTTATTGTTGTTTTAGCTGTATGGGCATTCGTTATTCCATTTTTAAAACATAAATTAGGCATTCATATACATTATTGGTATTTGGTTGCTACTGTTTTGAGTCTTAGTTTAGCCGTCTATTTTTCAAATATTATAGCCATGTATAGACTTTACAATATAATTAATTCCGTAATGCTTATTGAGCCGATAGCCCTTCTTTTTTGGTTTTTACTAGCGTATTTTATTTTTCATTTAACGGGTGTCCAGCCACTTTTTATCGCTACAATTATGAGCTCTTTAGGTGTTAGCATTTTCATATACAGTGTGAGCAAAAAATACTATTCATCTATATCTCTTAAGAGACCGGTTTTTGACGAGCAGGCTATAAAGTTTATTAAAAATTCTGTTATTTCTACTATAGAATTTGGTTCCGGCATAGTTCTTTTATACATGGTAGTTTTTTTGATGTTACGATATTTTAGTGTAGATGAACTTGGTGATTTTCAAGTTGTTACTAAGCCGATTTTTACCTATATGCTTATGCTTTTTGTATTTCCAATTTTCAGATTTGTTCTTCCGGAACTTTCTAAACTTATAAGTGAAAAGAATATCAGTGAAATCGAATCTGTAAAAAAATGGATTCTTAGATACGCATTTATAGTCAGTGGGGGTTTTTTAATCGTAGCTCTATTACTCTCTGATGAAATTATAAAACAACTCTTTCCATCGGAATATGCTAACGCCTCTTTGATGATAAAACATCTTGCATTTTTCTTTATATTTTTAATTTTAAATGCCTTCCAAGTAGCTTTTATTAAAGCTAGCGGAGCATTTTTAAGTGCTCTTTTAGTAAGACTTTTTGGTATTGTAATTCTTCTTGGTACATTTTATACAATCTATAACTTCTTCTCTAAAAGTGTAATTTCAGTAATTATTGCTTTAGTAAGCAGTCATATTTCAATGTTTGCGGTTTCGTATTTTTTAGAGAGAAAGATATTAGTAAAGTTAAAAAAAGATAGTGGGGTTAATTAGTCCTGATTGTTAGTCATATAAACCCAAAATTCTTTATGTGTGTGACCTTTATTTAAAAAATAAATTTGGAGAATTGTTACTCTAAAGAGTGTTAGAAGCATTTTTGCAAAGGGTATAAAAAGACTAAGACCTACTAATATGGACTGTTCTTTATCACCCTTTGATTCTATCATCTCTTTCATGCCAATATTTTTGCTTAAATATATACCAAACATTATCGAAAATGCAAAATTAAGTATAAGTCCAAAAATTATATATGCCATAAGATCTTGTTCGTGCATTCCGGCTATCATTTGTGTGAATTCCTTGTGATTAAAACGATATTTTATCTAAAACTATCTTTTATCTTTTTTATTCGTACGATTTAATTTTATTTTTTGTAAAAAAAGTTCCAAATGGAATGAGTGAAGCTATAAAAAAAAGAATACTTTCTTTTATGGACCATTTAGTCTCTTGCCATGCTATCGCCAGTAAAATACAAAATATTATAAAAAGTATACCATGTATCATGCCAACTATTTTTACGGCTATTGCAATGTCTAGCAGATATTTTAGAGGCATTGCAACAAATAATAAAGCTAGATATGAGTAGCCTTCAATAGTATTAATCAAGCCGAATTTTTTGACACCAGTTTTAATCATTTTACATTCCTAAAATTTTTATGAAGTATATAATCAAAAAGTAACAATTTGGCTGTATTTAAAAGTTTACAAATAGAGTTAAAAAATCTTTTAAACATCTTTATACTATACTCACGGCAAATAATGAGCAAAAGGTAGATTTATGGACACTAACCTCGTCGTAGAAGGTTTAAAGTTTATGGCTTTAGGGATGGGAACGGTTTTTGCATTTTTAATAATACTAATAGCGGTGATGTATGCAATGTCAGCTATCATACATAAATTTTTCCCTGAACCACAACCTAATATGGAAACTAACCAAGCAGGTACTCAAGACAACAAAAAAATAATTGCAGCTATCTCCGCAGCAATCACGCATCATAGAAAAGGGTAATAATTTTAATGGCTAAAAAATTTATAGATATAATGGATACAACTTTTAGAGATGGTTTTCAGTCAGTTTTTGGCGGTCGTGTACTAATGGATGATTTTTTTCCGGCAGTAGAAGCAGCAAAACATGCTGGAATAACTCACTTTGAATTTGGCGGGGGTGCTAGGTTTCAATCTTTATATTTCTATTTAAATGAAGATGCGTTTGAGATGATGGACAGATTTCGTGCTATCGTAGGACATGAGGCTAACCTTCAAACTCTTGCCCGCGGTGTTAATACGGTTATGCTGGACACTGGTTCAAAAGATTTAATTGATTTACATGCAAAAATGTTCAAAAAGCATGGAACTACGACTATCCGTAATTTTGATGCTTTAAATGATGTAGAAAATTTAAAGTACTCAGGTGAGCGAATTGTTCATCATGGCTTAAAGCACGAAGTAGTCGTAACTATGATGGATTTACCTGCGGGTTGCCATGGTGCTCATGATGTTGCTTTTTATGAAAAAACGCTTCGTGAAATTTTAGATAGCGGTATTCCATACAGCAGTATTTGTTTTAAAGATGCGTCTGGCACTTCAAGTCCTAAAAAAGTGTATGATACTGTTAAAATGGCACGCAAGTTAGTTCCTGAGGGAACACATTTGCGTCTTCATACTCATGAAACAGCAGGAGTTTCTGTTGCTGCTTATTTGGCTGCTCTCGATGCAGGAATAGATGGTATAGATATGGCTGCTTCTCCTGTGAGTGGCGGTACAAGTCAGCCAGATATTTTAACTATGCTTCATGCAACAAAAGGCATGGATTATGACCTTGGCGGTTTAGAAATAGATAAAATTTTACAATATGAAAAAGTTGTTGCCTCTTGTCTTGAAGATTATTTCATGCCTCCAGAAGCTACTATGGTTTCTCCGCTTATCCCATTCTCTCCAATGCCAGGTGGAGCACTTACGGCAAACACACAAATGATGCGTGATAATAATATTTTAGATAAATTCCCAGAAGTTATCGATGCTATGAGAGAAGTAGTTGAAAAAGGCGGGTATGGTACATCTGTAACTCCAGTTTCACAATTTTATTTTCAACAAGCCCTCAACAATGTTATGCAAGGTCCATGGAATGCAATTGCTCCCGGATATGGCAAAATGGTTCTTGGTTATTTTGGTAAAACTCCGGTTGCTCCAGACCCGGAAGTTGTTAGAATTGCATCTGAAAAATTAAACTTGCTGCCGACTACACAAAAAGTTCTCGATTTAACTGAGGCTGATGAGACTAAATCTCTGGCTTATTGGAGTGATAAGTTAAAAGAAGAGAATATTGAAACGACTGATGAAAACATCTTTATTGCTGCGGCATGTGGAGAAAAAGGAATTACCTTCCTTAAAGGTGAAGCAGAAGTAAACATTCGTAAAATATCAAATATGCCAAAAGAAGAAGGAAACAATATGGGAAGCGGAAATTATACAGTAGTAGTTGATGGTCAAAAGTTTAGTGTTCAGGTTACAGAGGGTGATGCAGATATTCAAGTAACAGCAGTAAACGGGGAGAGTGTTGAGAGTTCAGCTCCAAAGGCCGCAGGCTCAGACCTCGCAATAAAAGCACTTCTGCCGGGCAGCGTTTGGAAAATCGTTGCAAATCCAGGACAGAGTGTAAAAGAGGGTGATGTCATACTTATAATAGAATCTATGAAAATGGAAATAGATGTGCAAGCGCCTAGAGGCGGTGTAGTAAAATCTATCAATGTAAAAACAAACGACAAGGTAGTCGAAGGTCAAATCGTAGCAGTAATAGGTTAGGTTATGAAGTATTTTATTCTTAAACTATTTACATTCTTTATGCTTTTTTCCTTTACAAATACATTTGCAAATGAGCAGATGGCAAATGCTACAGAGTCTACTCATAAAGAAGAGACCTATCAGACTAGACCTTTTGCCGAAATGATGAGTGGTTTTATCGCTTCAACAGGGTTAAATGCATTAATAAATCCTGATCCGGATGAACTTGATTCTAAGGGTGAACATATGAGTGATTTCCATAAGGGAGTCGGTCGTCTGATTATGATTTTAGTCACATTTTTACTTTTTTGGTTGGCTATTGCTAAGGGCTTTGAACCGCTTTTACTTCTTCCAATCGCCTTTGGTGGATTGTTGGCAAATATTCCCGTTGCGGGCATTGCCGGAGAACACGGATTTTTAGGTGTTATTTACCATATGGGTCTCTCCAACGAAATGTTTCCTATCATCATCTTTATGGGTGTCGGGGCAATGACCGACTTTGGTCCTCTTTTGTCAAACCCAAAAACAGCACTGCTTGGAGGTGCTGCACAGTTTGGTATATTTGGTACCCTTGTCGGTGCCGTAGCCCTTTCTCACTTTGGTTTTGTTGACTTTACTCTTCAGCAAGCCTCGGCTATCTCAATCATAGGCGGGGCAGACGGTCCGACGTCTATCTTTATAGCAACGAAACTTGCTCCCGAGCTTTTGGGTGCTATTGCCGTTGCCTCATACTCCTATATGGCCATGGTTCCTATTATTCAACCTCCAATTATGAAAGCCTTAACAACTGATGCAGAGAGACGAATCAAAATGACTACGCTTCGTCACGTCTCTCGTTTAGAGAAGTTGATTTTCCCTATCACGGTTCTCTCTCTTGCCATTTTAGTCTTACCTGAAGCTACACCGCTTATTGGTGCATTTATGTTTGGTAATTTCTTAAAAGAGTCTGGTGTTGTTGAGCGTCTTAATGATACTCTTCAAAATTCTCTTATAAATATCACTACTATTTTTCTTGGTCTTGGTGTAGGTTCTAAGCTAGCAGCAGATCAGTTTTTAGTTCCAGACACTATGTTTATTATGGTTCTTGGTATTATTGCCTTTTCTGTCGGTACTGCAGCGGGTATTTTTATGGCTAAGCTGATGAACCTGTTTCCAGGTCATAAAATTAATCCTCTTATTGGTTCAGCCGGTGTTTCAGCAGTTCCGATGGCGGCACGTGTATCAAATAAAGTCGGTATGGAGTATGACCGCACAAATATGCTTTTAATGCATGCTATGGGTCCAAATGTTGCAGGTGTTATCGGTTCGGCAGTTGCAGCCGGTGTACTTATTTCACTTTTTCAATAAATACACATCTCGGCATGTGGAACTTTCCACATGCCATCTTCTCTAAAATTTTTTAAGCTATTATTTTATTACTATTTTTCCATTACACTTATAATAAGTGGTATAACATTATGACTTTTAGTTTTGTCAATAAAACCGTCTGCGCCTAGTGATTCGGCTTCTCGTTTATTGTTTTCACCGGTCATAGAGCTATTGACAATAATTGGAATATTTTTAGTGAGTGGATTAGCTTTTAATAATTTAACAACCGTAAAACCGGACATTTCAGGCATTTCAATATCAGTTATAATAACTGGAATCTTTGAAGCATCTTCGCCTAAAGAGAGTACATAATCCACAAGTTTTTTTCCATTGTCAAAAATCTGCATCTTTAAGCTGGCATTAGAAAATATTTTAGCTAAGTGCCTTTGAGCCGTTTTTGAATCTTCGGCTATAAGAACAGTCCCTTTCTTTAGCTTATCCGGAATAGTTAAATCTTTTATATTTGAGGGTGATTGAAGTACATCAACCATAGCTT
>Ga0210044_10009564_pt1 | contig 11776 bp, 12 predicted proteins | sample CryGey13umfilter_2_FD_183959 | JGI IMG/M metagenome (GOLD analysis project Ga0210044, IMG submission 183959) | Groundwater microbial communities from aquifer in Utah, USA - Crystal Geyser 4/9/14 3 um filter (SPAdes) (version 2) | ecosystem: Environmental > Aquatic > Deep subsurface >... | reverse complement strand
AGCTTCTAAAGCGATAGCAGCTTTCTGGTTTGGTGTGAATTGTTTCTTCATTTTTTGATCCTTTCTACCTCTTATTTTACCAGGTAGTAGGGGTCTTTTTGGTGTCTAAATTTTGGGTACCATTATAATAGTATCATCATCCATGCAAGTGGATTTGCAATAATTGGAAGGGAAAGGGAAATAATTGCGGTATCCTTATTTGACAATTTTAAAATAAACTTGGAACCAAGAAAATCAGTAAGACTAATAATAACAAAAGTAACAAGAAAAATAAAGATGTAATTGTCAAACAAAAAAGAAGCCACCAGAAGAGAAACAAAAGTCATTGCCGCAGACGCCCCAATAATAGAGCAAACCGCCGGCCAAGATATCTTATTTTTGGTATATTTTAGATAAAATACCAAAAATGCAAAATTAATTAAATAAAATACTCCAAAAAAGATCAAAAGTGGGGGTATCATTTCTGCTATTGGTTTTACCAGTGCCCCTGTGGCACTAGACACTGCGCCGTCCTTCATATTTGTTTCCTTTCTTTGCTAACATTAATATCTCAATTAATAAAAAGACAATTACGAGAAATGCGGCATCCCAAATTCCAAGCAGCCCAACAGAACTGAGGAAAGCCAGTAATAGAACCAAAAGTCCTATAAGGAAGCCTTCTCTTAAAGAAACTAGACCGGAAATAGTATAAGTCGCAAGCTTGCGAATGTTATAGATCACAAAGGTTGCTACAGAAAAAAAACTTGCAAGAATTAAACCAAAAAAAAGCAAGATTTTAAATGTGCCTGCCATTTCAGGATTAACATTAAAAATCATAAAAGCTAAAGCCGAAATGCTTAAAACTGAAAATACCAAATATTTGACCGAAAAACTATTCATTATATTTATTATAGAGAAATAAGCCGGAGATTGGAATAGGGATAGCAAATAATTTCAAATAACAAATGTCAAATGTCAGCCCAAGGCTGATCCGCCTTTGGCGGAAGAAATTAGGCCTTCGGCTCTGAGGCCGCTCAGGCTCGAAGAGATTTAGAATTTTATTTGACATTTTTAATTTGAAATTTGACATTTAAAAAGACCCGACGAGTCTTTTTTCCCTACTGGTGGTAGCCAGCTAACTGGAGAGTATGTATAAATAGAAATTTTTTTATTTCATTATCTACTCTCCAGTTTACCAGCTACCACTCTTGTTTTTTGTGAAAATTTTTTGCCTTTGCAAACTAATTTTATTTAGTTTTGCTTTTTGTATTTGTTTTTTAATTGTTCAATTTGTAGGGAATAGTCCAGATTAGAAATAAGGGGGGTACTTCTAATCTGGGCTGCACACCACAAAAAAATTAAAGATAATTACTTATATATAGTATGAAACAAATTGTGAAACACTGTCAACAAAAAAACTGTGGATAACTACTCAATCGTTTCTAAGGCCTTTTCTATCTCATTCTCTCCTTTTAAAACTAACGTACTTTCTATTTTTGAAGATAGTTTTTCATATTCATTCGCAACACCCTCCATTGATGACTTTGCATTGGTAATGTGCCTATTTAATACTGAAAGGGATTGACCAAATTTATCGTTGTCCTGCCTTATTGCATGCAGGGCAGCTAATATCTGCTTTGATGCTTCTGTTATTTTCTTTCCTTCCAAGCCTACCAAAATTGTCCTTACTAGATATGAGAAACTGTTAGGAGAAACCAAAAACACTTTTTTAGTAAGAGCATACCTATCTAAATCGCCGGAATTGATAGCGATTTCGTAATAAATAGCTTCCGAAGGAATATACATTACGGCAAAATCAACCGTCCCCTCTCCAGGCAAAATGTATTTTTTGGATATATCGTCAATATGCTTCTTAACGTCTCTCGTAAATTCCTTGGCAAAGATCAGCTTTTCCGCTTCGGCTTCCGCTTGAAACATTTTTGTAAAATTATCGATTGGAAATTTGGCATCTACCGGAATTAAGCCATTATCAATTCTTATAATTGCATCCACGGTAGCACCGTTTTTAAATTTATATTGCAAAGCAAAATTTTCTTTGGGTAAAAATTGACGCAGAAGATCCTTTAAAATAGCTTCGCCGATATTACCTCTTAGTTTGGGGGACTTTAAGAAGTCTTGTAGCCCCTTCATATTCCGTCCAATTTCCTGCAAAGAACCAAGCTCCTTAGAGACATGACCAATAACATTAGCCGCCCTATCAAGCCTATCGTTCATATCTCTAGTGGTTTGATCTATCTTTTGCTGCATTCCCTGCATATTCTGGTTCATCATGGTAATAGCTGCATCATTTTTTAAGCTGGAACCAATTACATCAAGTTTTTTCAATAAAAAAATAACGACGGCCGCAAGACCGACAATAAAGATTCCGGATATAACCGCCAAGATAATAATAGTTTCGCTACTCATCGATTAATTTTAACACTTAATATTCTCTAAGTTAAGCATTGTTTTTTTAGCAAGTATTGGCTTTCTGTTTTTCTTCTTTTATGTGCCCTATTCCGTATTTATAAATTGGCAGACTAAGATAGAAAGTTGAACCTGCTCCCTCTACCGATTCAAACCAAACCTTGCCCCTAAAATGCTGCATAATCTCCTCTATAATGTAAAGCCCCAAACCGTTGCCCTCCGCTATGCTGGAATTTGTTGCTCTGTAAAACTTTTGAAATAAATTTTTTTGTTCGTCGTGCGGAATACCAATGCCCTCATCCTTTACCGAAATAATTATATCGCCATCCTTTTCATACATTTTTATTTCTATTTGTTTTTCTTCCGGCGAATATTTGCTGGCATTTGAAATTAAGTTATTAATTGCTTGCCTTAAATAAGTAGTATCGGCAAGAACAAGATTATTGACCTGACCCTCAAATACTAATTCCTGTTTTTTCTTCTTGGCAATAGGTTCCATAGTCTCGATGATGTAAGACATATAATTATTTAGCTCAATTGGCTCAGGCTTAAGTTTTAATTTACCGGTTTCAATTCTGGAAACATCTAGTAGATCATTAACAAGTTCCCGCATTTGCTGGTTCGATTTGTAAGCTGTCTTCGCCAAATTTGCCTGTTTGCTATTTAAATCACCAAACTTATTGGAAATAATTGTTTCCAACGCCCAACCAACTGAAGTAAGCGGCGTGTTTAACTGATGCGACGTAATGGATACGAATTCCGACTTCATTTCGTTAACTTCTTTTTCTTTTGTAGAATCTCTTAGAACAAAAACAGCTCCTTTTACGTTCTCTTCTAAATCGAAAAGGGTAGCCGCACCTTTAACGAATATATCTCTTCCACTTTTTTGGACTATTTCACAATAATCCTCCGGTTTACAAACGCCTTGCCTTTGAAGAGTGTTCGATATTGTTCTAAGATGTCCCTTATCCTTGAAAACAAGTACTTCAGATATATTTTTACCCAAAGCTTCCTCAGCTCTAAAACCCGTAATTTTTTCTGCGGCCGGATTAAAAACAATAACATTAAATTTCTCATCTGCTACCAAAACACCATCACCAATATTGTTTAAAATGGCTGATAAGCGATCGGTTTCTTTGCCCAGATTTTCATAAGACCTATTTAAGTCTTTCATAAGTTTATTAAAACTTTTACCCAGTTTTCCAATTTCGTCTTTAGTAGTATCGTTTGCCTTAAACCTCTTTTTAAAGTTACTTAAATCAATGATTCTCTCCAAGTTGACTAAGGGCTTGTTGATAGTAAAATGAATGAGATACCTGATAAACATCATGCCGGCTAACACACAAAGATAAAGATAAACCTGACGTCTAATAGCGGTGTTTTTTAAATTTTCAATTTCTAAGAGCAAATAATTTTTAGATTCTGAAATTTTGATATTAAGTTTTTGCAAACCGTCAAGTAATTCCCCACTGGATTCAAAAAGCGAAGTGTTTATTCTAGCAAGTTCCTCCGGGGAAACTGTAAAAATACTTCGCTGATAATAGGAGTTTATTAAATCGCTCTTAGAATCCAAATATATTGGTATGGGAAGATCGTTAATCTTATAGTCAAACTCGCCGTTGTAAGAACTGATGGTATTTTTAAAATTATCGAAAACTCGGTTTACTTCTTGGTTTCTATAAGTGTAATTAGTTTTATTTTCCTCGGTCTGATCTTTTACGTAGTCGTAATTTGCCTGGCTATTATTAATAATTGCCGCCTCTGCCTGATTTACAACAGACAGAACATTAACTTCGTCAACTATCCGGCTACTTTTATCGGCCATCTTCAGATAGTTGGCCATATCTACATAAGTTGCAATAGCAATTAGAAAAAATGATGCAAAAGAAAAAATAAGAGTTTTATTGTTGATGCTTAAATCTCTAAATTTTTTCCAAATATAAACAATCATTAAGGCTTAAGCCCTCCTTAAATTATTTTATTATGAATTGTTAGATATGTCCACAACCCCTTTTTGGATGTTTAACTATTATTTAATAAGCTACTTTTATTTATAATCTAGGCCAAAAGGAGATACTATGGATTTTTACAGTGTGAAAAAAAGAGAAAAGGTCAGTATTCCTGATGATCAAATTAGAAAAACCGTGTATGTCAGCAAAAAAGGGCAAAAGCGATATGCGGTAAGAGCGGTTGATGATGACAGCACAAACTTAACAAAGTTTGTCAGTAAAGACGCTTATGACAATTTAAAAGTTCCCGAAGAATAATCTTGCCTCTTTAATTTGGGCAAACTATTTCCTTGCCAATTATAGGTCTATAAATATCACAATAAGAAGAATAATTTTGGGAAATAATTTTGCTAGCTTTATAAAGAAGCGGCAAAAATTCCGGTTCTAATTTGTCAAACACCAAAACATCGTCTTTTTCTATTTTGACAAAGTCTAGTAGCCTTGAAATATGTTTTAAATAAATCATTTCTTCTTTGCTAGCATTTTCCCCGTTTTTTTCCTGCCCGATAACCCAAACTATGCCCTCATTAGCATCTAATAAAACCATGTCGCCATCTTTAATGTTTTTTGTGGCTACTCTCGTTGCAATTATGCAGGGAATCTTAAACTCTCTAGACGCTAAGGCAGCATGACAAGTTACGCCCCCCTCATCCGTTATAATGCCGGAAGCCCGTTTCATTGCTAAAACATAATCCGAAGAAGTTCCTTTTGCTACTAGAATGTCATTCTTTTCTAATAAATCGAGATCTCTCAGGGTTTTTATGATTTTGACTTTATTCAAAGTATATCCTTGCGAGGCCACATTACCTTCTATGCTATAAGGCCAATTTTCACCCTTGGCGAGTATCTCATAGCTTTTTATAGTCCTGGCAATAAATTCCGGTTTAGAAATTAAACTTATCTGGCCTTCCCAAAATAATAATGCCCAGCCCTGTCTCCTTCTTGATAGCTCCAATTCATCAACCATTTGACTCAAAAGTAAACCCTTTAGCTCCTCAAGATTATAATAGCTTGTTTCCTCTAAAGTAATATTTAATCGCCTAGCAATCTCCATAAATAACTTTTCCGAGTTTAAAACAAAAAATGATAATGACTGTCTGGACATTTCCGCAGAAAACTTGAATTTTTGATACAACATCACTTTTTCTTTTAAATCACTTTCCGTAACTCTATCTAAAACATTCAGATATTTAGAAATCCTAGCTTGACGTTCGGCTTTCAACTTCAAGTCCAATTCTTGAGGATCCACAGCCTCAATAAGATTCTTTATTAAACTATCCACATCTTTTAGAACTAACTTTTTATCAAAGAAATTACTAATGGTTTCCGAATTGCCACTTTCTAAAAGATTATTTATCATTTCTTTATACTTAGAATTAAAACCGTTTTTATAAGCAAAACAGGCAATATCAAGTAAACCATCTCTAAAAACAGTCAACCCCGAATCATCAGCTAAAGAAAGAAAAGTTTTGATCTGATCACCAACGAGCCTTTTACTGAGCTCAAAGCTTAAAGTCTTAAGACTCAAAGTCAGAATAATCGAAGAATACAAATAATCTCCCAAAGAACCACCTAGCGCATCTAAATGCTTTGTAAGTCCCTGATTATTTATGCTAGCAAAATGCTCCTCGGCAATATTCTTGCAAAAAATCTTCATTTTTTGTTCGGTTTTTAAAGTTTGATCTAAAACGTTTTGGTAAAATTTAGAATCTTTTTTACTCGATTGCAATGTTTTTCGAAGCAAATTTTCGATTTCGTCTTTAGTTATATAAAAGGAAGTATTTAAATCGTTATAAAAATAATATGTAAGTTCGCTCCCCAAGAACTTTGCAACATTCCTTAGGCTGGATAAATACTCATACTCAACAAATACGCTTGTTCTTTTTCTCTTTTCCTTAACCCAAACGAACATATAACCCTCCATATAAATAATAAACAATAAACAGGGAACAGTAAACAAGGAATCAGAAAACTACTTAAAAACAAAAATAAATCGCTTTTTTCTTTTTCTTCTTCCCGGTGAAGGCTTTGCCGGGTAATGTTTATTTATATAATTTATCCAATTTTCCTTTAGCCATTTTTTTTGAAGATACAAAATATCTTCCAGTCCTCTTATTTGCATTTCCTTTGAAACAACTCCTCCTTTATGAGGATGCTTAAATTTACGTTCATGTGAGGAAGAAAAACCGTGCGCATAATGGGTCAACTCATGGGCAATAGTGGCCTGAACAATAAAATCCGGTATATTTAATTCCTTTAGCAAACCATTAATCAAAATTAAGCTGGAGCCGTTATCCAGTTTTTTAATAGAGCCTAGCCTAGTCCTTGCTCGGCGTCCAAATTTAATTACTACTTTATTAATTTTAGTCACGTCAACAAAGTATCTAGACCAAATTTGGCCTAGCTCTTTTTCTAGCCACTTATCATCTCGCATTAGTCCTTCTTTTGCTCCTCTTTTATTTCTTCCTCTATTTCATGAGCTTCTTTTTTAAAATTTACGAAAACTTGTTTTGAATAATACTTAAACATCTTAACAAAAGTTTTTGCATTCTGTTTTGTCTGACCCCAAAAATCACTGAAAAAAATCTTTATCATTTCCGAATCATCAAGCTTAATATTTTTGTAAGCTTTAAAATTATAACTTAATCTAGCTTTCGAGATATCATCTCCTGAAAAATCTTTGGTTTTCTCATTTTCAATGTTACCCAGCTTTTTTTTTATTTCTTCTTTGGCTGTTTCTTCCAGTTCTTCCGGGCTTACCTCTTTTTCCTCCTTTTTTTCTTCTACGTGCTCATGCCTAATTACATTCTCCCTTATGCTTTTTAAACTTTCTTGAATGGCCACTTTTTTTTCCGACACTAAATCATTTTTCTTATTCAATGCTTGAAGTTGCGACAAATCAAAAACTCGGCCGCAGTCTAAGCATACAAATTTCCCCCCATCCTCAGCTAATTGTCCCCCGCAATAAAGACACTTCATATATATATCATACTAAATTAAACCATTGACCTCAATTTTTTTATGCGCTCTTCCGCTGGAGGATGAGTATCGAAAAGGCCGGAAAACCAACCCCGCACTCCCTTATGATCTTTTAAAGGATTTGCAATATATAAATGCGCAGTCGCCTTGTTAGCAACTTCTAACGGCTCTGTATCTGCCAAAATTTTTTCTAGTGCCCGGGCCAAGCCTTCCGGATAGCGAGTAAGCAAAGCTCCGGAGGCATCAGCTAAATATTCCCGTTTCCTAGACATTGCCAGCTGAATTAAGGTGGCAAAAAGAGGCGCAAGCAAAGCCAGAACTATTCCGATAATTTTAAGGAATACGCCAACTTTGTTGTCCGAATCATCGTTGTCCCAAAAACTAAATCTTAAAAAAAGATCGCCAAGCAAAGCAACAATGCCAACCATAACAACCATAAGACTTGCCAGCTTTATATCATAATTTCTAACATGCGACATTTCATGAGCAATAACACCTTCTAGTTCAACCTTTTCTAATTTTGTAAGCAGTCCGGTGGTTACCGCAATTGCTGCATGTTTTGGGTCTCTTCCCGTTGCAAAAGCATTTGGCGCAGAATCATCAATAATATAAACCCTAGGCTTTGGTTGCCCGGCCGTTATCGCTATATTTTCCACAATGTGGTTTAGCTCGTTAAATTCGGGACCATCAGCCGGCCTTGCCCCCGATGTTGCCAAGGCAATTTTGTCGGAAAAAAAATAGCCGACCCAGCCTTGAGAAACCGCCAAAACAATGGCTATTGGGAAAATAATTGGATAAAACCGAGAAAAAAAATAACCAGTCCCAATCACTAAAATTGGAAACAAAATTAAGATTAGCCAGCTTTTTGCTTTATTCGCTTCAATTTCTTTATACAAGACAACCCCTCTTGATTACATAATTATCAATTATCAATTTTGCAATTTTCAGTCAATTAGTAATTATCCAATTTTCAAAAAGATAAACAATCCAAAATTAAGCATTTGACATTCATTTGATATTTGAAATTTGTCATTTGACATTGGTAAAATTTTATTAAAATTTTACCTGAACGTTTTCTCTTTCTTCCGGATTTTCAATTTCAAACAATTCCATTTTTTGAAACTTAAAACTTTTTGCAACTATATTTGAAGGGAATTGATCAACTTTTATGTTCAAATCCCTCACATTACCGTTGTAGAATCTTCTGGAAGCCTGAACCTTATCCTCTGTATCGGTTAATTCATCCTGTAATTTTTGAAAGTTATCTGATGCTTTAAGCTCCGGATAGGCTTCGGCAACTGCAAATACTGATTTTAAGGCCTCGGTAAGCATATTTTCCGCTTTGCCCTGAGCAACTGCACCACTTGCATTCAAGGCTGATGCTCTTGCCTTGGTAACATCCTCAAAAACAGTTTGTTCGTGCGTGGCATATCCCTTAACTGTTTCTACCAAATTTGGAATTAAATCATGCCTTCTTTTAAGTTGCACATCAATATCGCTCCACGCTTCCTGAGTTCTGGTTCTTAGAGTAACAAACCTGTTGTAGGTCATACCAAAATACAAGGCGCCAAGCACAATAATTCCTAACAAAACATAAATTCCTATCAATTTTACCTCCTTTTTATTTTCTAATTTTACCTTAAATTATACCTTTGCGTCTATACTTTCTATTACGGAATTATTAATTTCTGACCAATTTGAAGGTCATCGCCGGTTATATTATTGGCTTTTTTGATAGCTTCTATACTGACATCATATTTTGACGATATTGACCAGAAAGTATCGCCGTCTTCAACTATATGTGTTTTTGATCCCGTAGAAACTGGGGTAGGTGTAGGTTTTGGCGCTTCAGTAGGAGCAGGCGTTGGAGCCGAAGTAACAGAAGGATTGATACTTGGAGTAGGACTTGCAGTAACGTTCGGATAGGAAACCTGCTGCGAAGGCTTAACGTCATTTTCAGCAGAAGTTTTCACATAGGACTTCCAAAAGAAAGCAACCATGCCAATTGACAGAAAACCAACAAGCGGCCAGACTATTAAAAACTTTCTAGCTTCCTTTTTTTCCTCTTTAAGTTCTTTTTTTAGATCCTCAGACAAATGAGGCTGAGACATAAACGCCCCCTTACTTATTTGATTAAATTATAACATAAGAATTTGGTATTAGTACATTATTTACTTTTTAAAGCCCCAACTCCTTTAACGGAGCAATATTCATTTATCTTTTTTAAAAACACCTCCCCATATTTTAAAAGTTTTGCTTCACCGACACCGCTTATTTTTTGAAGCGCCTCAGAAGTTCTTGGATAACGAGACGCCATCTCCTTTAGCGTGGCATCATGAAAGATAACATAAGGCGGTAAGCCGTCTTTGTCTGCTAGCTCCTTTCTTAGAACCCGCAGAATTTCAAACAATTCATTGTCAACATTTCCGGCCGCAGCAATCTTGTCCGATTTTTTGGTCTTACTACTTGATATCTCGATTTTAGGTTTAGTCAGGATGACTTGCTCCTTTCCGGCAAGTACGGGTTTGCTTTTGAGCATAAGTTTTAAAACCGGATATTGATCCCCTTCTAAATCTAAATAACCAAGACCTATTAGCTCTCTTACTACCGCTTGCCATCCGGACCGCGAATATTCTGTGCCAATACCGTACGTGCTTAACTTGTCATGGCCGCGCTCTAAAATTCGCTTGTTTTTGGCGCCCATCAAAATATCAATTATATGGTTTATCCCGAACCTGCCGTTAACTCTGTAAACGGTAGATAAAACTTTCTGAGCAGCAACGGTCCCATCAAAAGTCTCTTTGGGTTCCAAACAAATATCACAGGCCTCGCAGTTTGGCACGTCAAGTTCTTCACCAAAATATTGAAGCAAGGCTTTGTGTCGACAAATACTCCCTAGACAGTAATCAACCATTTCCTTAAGTTTAAAATGAGCAATTTCTCTCTCCTGTGAGTCTTCCTTCTGCCTAATAAAATGCTCGTGTTTTGCTTTATCACCATAATTGAAGAACAAAATACAATCACTTCTAAGACCATCGCGGCCGGCTCTTCCGATTTCCTGATAATATCCTTCGATATTCTTGGGCAAATCGAAATGAATTACATAACGCACATTTGGCTTGTCAATTCCCATGCCAAAAGCAATAGTGGCCACAATAATATCAGCATCATCCTTAATAAAACGTTCTTGGTTTTTGCTTCTTTCTTCGGGTGTCAAACCGGCGTGGTACGGCAAGGCCATGTATCCATCTTGCCTAAGATCGTAAGACAGTTTATCCACCTGACGTCGACTTTGACAATAAATAATCCCAGAATCTTTTTTATGTCCTTTTAAAAAATTAAGCAATTGCTGGTACACTTTCTCCTTAGATTCAATTTTAATCTGAAGGTTATTTCTTAAAAAACTGGCCTTGTATCTTTTGGCCTTAGAAATATCCAACTGAGCCACAATATCACCCTGAACCTTCTCTGTAGCCGTTGCTGTGAGCGCAATAATGGGAACCGCGGGAAAATTTTCTTTAAGACTCTTAAGCTGACTATACTCAGGTCTAAAATCATGCCCCCACTCCGAGATGCAATGAGCTTCATCGATGGCAAAAAGACTGATTTTGAGTGACTTTAAAAATTTTAAGAAATCAGACAACATCAGTCTTTCCGGAGCAACGTAAAGAATTTTTATTTCTCCCTTTTTGAGTCTATTCTTTGCGTCATCTATCTCATTATATTTAAGCGAACTATTAATGAACTCCGCCAACATCCCGTTTGCCACTAGCGAATCCACCTGATCCTTCATAAGAGCAATTAAGGGAGATACTACCACCGTTAAACCATCAACTAAAAGTGACGGCAGCTGAAACATAAGCGACTTTCCGCCGCCTGTAGGCATCAAAACTAAGACGTCTTCGCCAGCAAGAACGTCCCCTATAATTTCTTCCTGCAACGGCAAAAAGCTATCATATCCAAAATATTTATTTAGAGTTTGAAGCATACATCCTCCAAAACTAACTTAAGCATAATCACCCCTTAGAACACGTTATCTCAGTCTTATTCCCCTGTCAAGCAAGGTGTAAAATTCAAGATATTTGGAGGGCTATTTCCCGTTCTTAAAAGGCACTATCTTATCTACCATTTTCTTAAGCTTATACCCCTTACAATGACTTAAAAGGCCTAAATAGGAGGGTAAATTTCTCTTGTTCACCCTCTTAAACATTCTTTTCTTGGTTCTTGTTCTTAGAACACAGTAATGAGGCAAAACGGTCTAATGAACATTTTTGGGTGGCTAAAACAGCCACCTTTTGTTATTATGAAGCCTAAAACTCGCATATTTTTAACCTGAAAGATAAAAATGACAAAAAAAATGCCCGAAATGTGGTTCTGATAGT
>Ga0210044_10009562_pt1 | contig 11777 bp, 13 predicted proteins | sample CryGey13umfilter_2_FD_183959 | JGI IMG/M metagenome (GOLD analysis project Ga0210044, IMG submission 183959) | Groundwater microbial communities from aquifer in Utah, USA - Crystal Geyser 4/9/14 3 um filter (SPAdes) (version 2) | ecosystem: Environmental > Aquatic > Deep subsurface >... | reverse complement strand
TAAATACGCCCATAAGGGGTAAAAGAGGAAAAAAAGTGACTAAAAAGGTGATTTTCTAGGTTAATAAGTGCTGAAATGAGAAATTTCGAGCACCTAAGACAACAAGGAGGCTTTTTTCCCCAGGCCCAAAAATATATGGCGTAGATGGCTTGATGATTGGTCGAGGGATATTCGAAGACATTGGGCTATTTAATAAAGATAATGGCAGTAACTCAGCAACGCCGTTAGAACGAATCGGCTTAGTTAGGCAGCACATCAATCTGTTTTTGGAAACCTGGGGAACAAGAAAGAATTTCGAGATGATAAAAAAGTATTTTAAGATTTACTTGAAAGATTTCGATGGAGCCGCTGTACTAAGAAATAAACTGCTTAGAGTAAAAACGCCTGACGAAATGTTGCGAATTATTGAGAAATATGAAGAAAATGGTCAGTCCTAGCGAATTAATTACCGTGCCAATTTAAGTTTTACCAATCTAGCGGGCTTTGTGAATGTCAGGCACTGTTCTTGACAACGTTCTATTATTCGTACTACAACTGTTCTATGAAAAGATTGCATACAAATCAAAAAAGGATGCTTGAACTTCTGCTTAAGAATCAAGCATATCCGCTGTCAATTAGAGAGATTCAGGAAGCTCTTTCAATTTCCTCTACCAGTGTCGTAGCCCATCATCTTAAGCAGTTAGAACGTAAAGGTTATCTTTCCAGAGATCCTGCAAATCCTCGCGACTACAAAATTATTGCCGATCCAGATGATAGTGACATATTTTATGCAAATGTTTATGGTATGGCACAATGTGGTCCAAACGGCACAATTTTAGACGGACACCCACTCGAGCGACTTCCGTTCGCAAAACGACTGATAACCTTTCCGCTTGAACAAGTGTTTATAGTTGCTGCGAAAGGCGATTCTATGGAACCAAAGATCAAAGAACGCGACCTTGTTGTTGCTAAAATGCAATCCGGTGCTGATACTGGTTCTATTATTGTTGGTGTTCACAATTCCAAGGTACTCATTAAACAATATCATATTACCAAAGAAGGGATTATACTAACCTCGTACAATCCGAAATATGCACCAATACGTGTTGTTCGAGAAGAAGACCTGATTATCGAGGGAATTGTAAAGAGTGTTATTTCGTATGCTTAAGCGTGTCTAGTAACTGTTTTTGATTAGTTTCAAGCATAACATTTTGAGCATCTTGCGCAAGCATCCAGTCGGGGCAATAAGAAACACTTAGGCATTCTTCACCGTAACTTCACGTTACTAGGTATACAGTTGAATATAGCTTAATTAATTTGTTGCCTATTGATACATTTATTCTTTACTAGAAAACTGGTAAAGAGCTAATTTAATTACTACCCTTTCATGAAAAAACAAAAAGTAACTAGCGAAGGCGTGACCAAAGCAAGCATAAAGACTCAGGTTCACGCACTACAAAAAGATATTATCGACTTCCTTACTCGCCACACTGTCGAAGATGCCCTGCATGCAGACTTCAGGTCAGTGAACGAACGTAGACCATAAGGATAGTTACCAGTGCCTTTTGCTGTAAATACAAGGTTTCCCACAGCAAAAGACACAACCTCCAACAAAGAACGAAGATAATTACACTAAACCGGTTATATCTTCAAAAGACAAAGGTTTAGCAAATACGTCATCTCTTTTACCCTCGAACATATTCAATCCGAGACTCAAGACATTACCGTTAATGTCCTCATAATCAGAAAACCGAACGTCACCTTCCAGGTTCTCAATTGTGCCCAAATAGAATTCCTTCACGTATTGATAATCGTTAGGATTCGTTACAGTAAATAATTTTCCGTTCCAGGTTATTTCTCGAATACTGCCTATCATTTCATCAGTTATTCCTTCCGTCGTTCCGATTTTTTGGTCAAAATAGAAGATCGCGACTTCGTCCAGCAAGAAATACATACCTGAACCGTCGGTAAAAGAGACTTTTACATATTCAGCAGCTGGAGAATTCACTGTGGCAAAACGCGCCATTCCCAAGACCAACTTCACCTTTCCTTTAATGGTTATTTCCTTGGTTAACAACATATCCAACAACCTTTTCATTTCTGCCTTCATACATCATTGTACAAACATTGTTCGTAATTGCAAGAAAGTGTACTATCAATAATGGAAGATACTACCTATATCAAAAGTGAGCTTACCGGTAAGAATGTCGGCATACTATTTATTCTCTTGGGAATAGCTGGAATGCTTGTTCCTTCATTTTTTGCTTGGGACATGATGCAATGGGGGTTTGGAACAATTACGTTAAGTTTCTTTGTCGCTATAATGGGGTTGGTTACCTTCTTAATCTACTACCGACGTTATAAAAACCTTGAGTCGCTTTTTTCCTCTGGCGAAATGCTTGCTCACTGGCATTATTCGACAGATAAATACCAAGAACAAGCGAAAAAAACATTTGAGGAGAATAAGTCAACTTATAAGGGTATTTACAAAACAATCCTTTTCTTTTTCATCACATTTACCGCACTTTTTCTTGTCTTTGGTTTTTCTTCAACCGATACTGAGTCAATGTTAGCATTTAGCCTAATGATGGGTGGTGTATTATCCATCATAACTGTGGCGGCATTGATCAGCCCTGGAATTCACTATAGAAAAGCTCTAAAAGCTGAGCCGGAAGTAATCATCGGCAAGACATCAATGTTGTTTCTTGGGCAATTACACACGTGGGGGTCAACTTTATTCCAAATGGAGAACGTTGAGGTTGACAAAGCAAAAAAACACATTACTTTTACGTTAAAATATTTAACAAAAATCGGTTGGTATACATACGAAACGTATACAGTTAATGTTCCAATTCCGACAGACGAATTAGAAAAAGCAGAAAAGGTGGTTAAGATTTTGTTGAACGCGTAGTAATGCCAAGAAGCTTCCGTATTTGCGGAAGAGCACGCCTTGCTACTCGCTCACCTTCTTTTATCAATTGGTCTCTCTGCTTAACGTTGTCTACCCAATTTGCATTACTAACGATGGGAGAAATAACGACATCGGCAGTTTTAACGTTTTCCCTTGCCAAAGCGCGCAGTAATAGTAGCACATAATGTTGCAGGCTCGAAATCGCATTCTTTGGATTATAGGAAAGCACCTTCTCCGAAAGATTCGCAGCAATAACAATATCCGCACCCATGTTACGAACAATTTCCACTGGCACTTGCTGAGTTACACCGCCATCAATTAGTAACTTTTTACCAATCTTAAACGGGGCAAACAGCATTGGAATCGACGAACTTGCGCGGATTGCATCCGCCAGATACCCTTTTATTATTATTACTTCCTTGCCTGTTTCCGCTTCTGCTGCAACAGCACAAAAAGGAACTTCCATTTTTTCAATTTTTGTATTGCCGAACTGCTCTTTTGCGAAGCTACGTAAGTTTTCGCCTTTAACTAAACCTCCATTAAAATTCACCTCCAAAAGTATCTTTATAAGCTCTTTAAAAGGAAAACTTGACACCAATGATTCAAGTTTTGAGAGATTCCGGCTAATAGCATAAGCACCCCCAACAATCGCTCCAGCACTGGTGCCTGCGATGAAATCTATTGGAATCTTGTTTTTGTGAAGAACCCTGATTACTCCAATCAAGGCAAACCCACGCGGTCCTCCGCTTCCTAACGCAAGTCCTACTTTAAGGGTTTTAGCCATTCTACAAATAGTGCCAACTTAATTAACTAACATAAAACCGCCATCAACATCTAAATTTACACCAGTAATAAAGCTGGCTTCATCCGATACTAAAAACAGAGCAGCTTTTGCAAGTTCCTCTGGAGTTCCTAGTCTTCTTAGCGGAGTTATTGCTAGAACTTTCGTAATATATTCCTCGCCTGCACTTGCAGACATTTCTGTGGCAACATTTCCGGGAGAGATGGAATTTACCCGTATATTGGGAGCCAATTCTTTTGCGTACGCCTTTGTTATGTTTATCACTCCGGCTTTAGCAGCTCCATAAGGCAACACAAATTGAGAACCTAATTGACCAACATAGGAAGCAATATTTAAGATGGATGCACTCTGTTGCATTGCTAAATACGGTACGCACTCTTTAATTACCTGCCAATATCCCGTAAGGTTAATGTCCATCGTATCGTCCCAAGTTTTGCGGTCTACCTTAGAATCTCCAGGCCGAATTATCTTACCAGCATTATTTACAAGGACATCTATTGCACCAAATTCCTTAATTACCTGCGTAATCATTGTTTTTACTTGAGCCTCTGAGGAAATGTCGCATTTGACAGCGATAGCTTTACCGCCTTTCCCTACAATTTCATCTGCAATTTCACCCGCCTCTTTCTCTGAAGAATTATAGTTTATTGCAACACTTGCCCCTTCCGAAGCAAATAATAAGGCAATAGCGCGACCAATCCCACGACTGGCACCAGTAACAAGAACAACCTTATTTTGAAGTTTCATATTAGTATTCTACACCGAAAAATGAATGATTAAAAAAAGCGCACCCTAAGAATAAACTTTTGGGTGCGCTGCGTAATCAATTACTATGATTGCTCATAATAATCTTCTGTTCAGGCTCGGAAACAAGGTCGCCCTTATTTCTCCGGTGTAAGAACGTCTTGCACTCCCAGACGTGAACACGGGTGCCCACGAGAGGAAAAAGAACACGAGTCATACACGGCTGGTAACAGTATAAACATTCAAATAACTTTTGTCAAGCCCTTAAGAATTGCCATTTTACGGAGCCTAACAAAAACCACCCTTTACTTTCTCTTGCTATCAATCATCTTTTTTGCTGCTTTTACTGCAATGCTGCCACCTGGAATAAAAATTCCGGCAGCATCTGCACCAATATCAAACAGGAAGTCTCGATCTAGTGATTTACCTAGATACTCACTAAAAGTTCGAGTTCCGGCTCCAGCCGTTCCCATAACCGCATCAATTTCTAAAATAGCTTTAAGATTCTTGCTCTTCCAGTGGAATTGAAACGCGTACACAGGACGATAATACAAATCGATACAAGTAATTTCTATTTGTTCTTCGAAAATCTGGTCGGCCTGGATAGCTTTAATCATTTGCGACAGCATTTCACGAAAAATACCCGAGACACGAACCTGAGGAGGAACAATTACCGCATCTTTCCCTGCCATATCACCCAGATTATCGCCCACAACGACCATCAACTCTTTGCTCAGGTAATTCTTTAATGCAGCATCTTCTGAGCCAGAAACAGCATCAGCCAAAGTAACTTCATCCAACATCTGCTTACAATGCTCGACTACGGGAATATGAGCATGTCCATTTGTTACTTCATAATCCTTACCCTCAATTGTTGTGGCTTCCACCTCACTTCCCTTAACTTCAAACTGATAATGTGAGTTTCGGTCGTATACGTAATTTGCTTTTGCCGCAACGTGCCAAAAGGGTTGGTATCTATGTTCTCGATAGATTACTTCGAAATCATTTTCTGTTGGACGAGAAAACAATCCGCTCAATTTATTTAATGTGCCGAATGCGTCGATTCTTTTTGATTGGGCTTTAACCTCAATTTCTTCGGCATTAAATTGATCTTTGATAAGCAGTATTCTTTCTGAAGCAATTTTTAATTCCAGGCCACTAATATACAAGCATCCAACAAAGTTAACAACAACTATGTCGAATTTCGAAAATATATAATTGTCCCAATTAACCAGCACCCCCCGCGAATGTAATTACCTTCATCAGTGAGGTGAAAAAGGGACTTCTTAAGGAATAGATCCAAAGCGCTAATACTAAGTCGTAATTCACTACCGATTCTTTTCCAATAACTTCTTCGGCAATCTTTACGAAACTAAGAAAAAAGAGGACAACTACAATCACTAGTACAAATCAGTTGATTTCTTCATTGCTCGTATACTAACATTAATTTGATAATTTAGCGTTGTTTTCTGCACAAGGTGTGGGCCAATTGACTATAAGCCATTTCTCGCGTAGTATCAAAGCATGAAATACTTCATGCAGCAAAAACATCTGTCGCACATCGGCAGTCAGAATGTACGTCTGCAGAGTGTTTATATCCGAAGCCTCAGCAGATAGATATTCCTGATGCTTCGGTAATAATAATTTTATTATTATCAAAGCATGGCGGTCGGAATCACAGCACTCTTTCACCCTACAAAATATTTTGGGCAATATAAAAGCCCCGTAATCGACGAAATGATTACGCGCGGTCAAAAACTTCTTTCTGATGACTCAGACTACCTCGATAAAAATTCTCATCCGAGTGGAAGATACGATATTGGTACCGTTAACTTGGAGAAATCACATGGTCCATACTTGTTTACCGATAAAGGTGAGTATTTCGATGCAACATTTAGCTGGATGACCGATATTTTGGACCCAGAGAAACATGAAGAACTGACCAACCCTAATTATATCTTTGCAATCGGACGCCTTGCCCAAGAAGATAGAACACCTACCGAAGACAAAACTGCAGTACAAGCGGCATTCGTTGACATGATGAGAGGGTTTTGGAAGGACGTTTATAAGGTACTCCCTGTAAGTGCCGGTGGTTTGGCCACCGACGATGCTATGCAACTTGCCGTTGGGCAAGTTGCCGACAAACTTGGAAAAACACCCCAAGAAATGAAAGGAGTTGCCTTTGCAGCTGCTTTTCACGGACGTTATGGCTTTGGTGCAGAAGGCACTTCGAATATTGACAAAGTTGGTCATCTTCACAATGGTAAAATGACCCATGTTTCTGCTCCAATTGTTCAATTTGATGCCGAAGGAAATATTGATGCTGACGCGACAAAAACTGTCTTTGAACAATCCATGAAGGAAGCCGACGCTTGCTTAAGCGACGCTGTTCATGCTTTCGTCGTCATTGAGTTTCCTCTTCAAGCCGAAGGTGGGGCAAGAATTGTTAACACAAACACTTTACCGACGCTACGCGAAATGTGTCAAAAATATGGCAAGTTACTTGTTGTTGACTGCGTTCAAATGGGAGGGAGAGCTTGGACTATGGAAGCTGATTTTGTCAGTCCATTTGCCCCTGAAGTCCTTGAGTGTGCAGACATTATTACTTTTGGAAAGATTTTCCATGTTAATGGCACTCTCGTACGAGATCTCGCCAAACTAAACAGAGGATTTACCGAAAATTGGGTTGATAAATTTGGACCAAGATGTCTTGGGGGAACTTGGACCGGGCACATGAGCCAAATGGCAACAGGCTACGCGATTGTTCAGACAATTCTGAAGAAAAAACTCTATCTTAACGCAATAGAAAAGGCGCAATATATCCTTGCAGGCATGAAAACACTCATGAGGAAATATCCGAAGCTTCTAACAAATGCACGGGGGCGTGCTGATACCTGTTATATTGCATGGACCTTTGCTACACCAGACCTACGCGACAACTTTAAAAAGAAAATGATAGAAAACGAGCACCTCATCTTTCTGACTGCTGGGGCAGACTCTATTCGATTAGCTCCCTTTGCAGACATGACTAATGAAGAGGCAGACGCTCTTCTGACTGCAATCGGAAACCAGCTTGCAGGAATGTAAAATCGTTTGCATAAAATGTTGATACTCAGTACACTTACTTACCTAAGTTGATATATTTACACTATGTTTCAGCCCTCCCCCGAAATTCTAAAAAAATATGCTGATGTTCTCGTTAAATTCGCACTTTGGGACGGAAAAGGTGCACGGAAAGGCGAAACCGTTTGTTTGCAGGTTCCCGAAAGCTCTAGGCCAATACTCGACCCACTTATCGAATCAACACTCGAAGTCGGGGCCAATCCATTAATCATGTTGCTTCCAGAAGGCATAGACCGATGGGAAAGTGTTCCAAGAATTTTTTACGAAAAAGGCACTATGGAGCAAATCACCTACATGCCGAAGGAGTATTTACTTGGAAGGATTCAAAACACAGACCATTACGTCTGCATGATCTCGTCCGCAAATCAAAAAGAGCTAGAGGGTGTTGACAGTAGCAAAATCATGGCACGCCAACAAGCGGTCAAATTCTATAAAGATGCACGATTCGAGAAGGAAGATGCAGGAAAACTAACGTGGGTACTGGCGTTATTTGGAACGGAGGCAATGGCGAGCGAAGCAAAAATGCCCTTAGAGGAATACTGGCAACAAATTATTTCTGCATGCTACCTTGACGAAGATAACCCAACAGCGAGGTGGCAAGAAACTTTTCGTTTTATCGACGAGTACAAAAAGAAGCTTACAGAATTGAAAATCGAGTCTGTGCATGTTACTGCTAAGGATATAGAGCTTACGGTTAAAATTGGCTCAAATCGCCAGTGGTTGGGAGGAAGTGGCAGAAACATCCCTTCTTACGAAATTTACGTTACGCCAGACTGGAGAGGTACAAATGGCCATATTGCATTTAACCAGCCATTATATCGTTTTGGTGCTGTTATTAAGGATGTTCGCTTAGAATTTAAGGACGGCACAGTTGTCCAAGCAACTGCCTCACAAAACGAGCGGCTTTTAAGGGACATGATCGCAGTCAATGGGGCAAATAAAATCGGAGAATTCAGCCTAACCGATTCCCGGTTAAGCAAAATTACTCGCTCAATGGCAGAAACACTGTACGACGAAAATGTCGGGGGAAAATATGGAAATACCCACATTGCACTTGGTTCATCGTACAAAGATAGCTACATTGGTGACATTACTGCTGTTCCTTCGGAGCAGTGGGAGACCATGGGCTTTAATGACAGTGCAATACACACCGATATTATGAGTACTACAGATAGAACAGTTGAAGCTACACTTGCAGATGGGAGCAAAAAAGTGATTTACCAGGACGGGAAGTTCACTATATAGTTAATGGTAGAATAGTGAATGCATTACGAAGACCTCCATGCGCATATCGAGGGAACTGTTTCCGCAAAAACTTTACTCTATTTGTTTAAAAAATATAGTAATCCTAAAGCTATCTTTCCAGACTATGTGACTGAGCATTATCAAGAAACAATACGTGTATTTGACTGTATGCTGAGCAACAATGCATCCGACTCCGAACTAGAAGCCTATCTAACAAACAGACTGGTTTTGAACGAACCTGCGAAAACACTATTAGAATTCCTGCGTCGAATGCCCTCCCGCTTTTTAAAATATTTCATTCGATCGAAAGAAGATCTCGTTTATGTAGTTGAAGGAACGTTGAAGCAATTTGGACCAGAATATGAACGTGTCGAGATAATCTTTGTGCCAAAATCGATAGAAAACGAATGGTTAACTGACAATGAAATTGTAGAAATTTTTTCAACTATTTGGCAAAATCACTCCCGCAAAGATAAATTCAGCTTTTCATTATCGCTAAGACGAACTAAAGAAGACATTTCAATTGAATATGTCTCTAAAGTAGTAGAGGAATATTCAAAATATGCTGACAAAGGCATCACAAAACTTGATATTTGCGACAACGAAGACGCGGTATCATTTATGGATTTAGCCTCACAACTTGATATACTGTCAACGGCAAAGCAGCAACTGACCCTTCACTTAGGCGAAACCACGCCACGGGATATGGACTTTATTTTAGACAACTACCCTAACGTCAAACAATTTAATCATGGCATTCAGGCAGCCTTTGACCAAGAAATAATTGATAAAATCAAGCGAAATGATGTGTTGCTTACCCTGTGCCCATTAAGTAACATCTTCACCGGTGTTTTATCAGAAATAAAGGTTTTGGAAGCAATTCGGATCTTCAAAGAAAATGGTGTTCGCTACGTCATCTGTAGTGATGATGCCACAATTATCAATGGTGATGTCTATGCACCGTACAAGTATTTGCAAGAAAAAGATCCCCAGTTGCTACAATTCTAGAATACGCTGAAACTAGGAAAATACTAAGTAAGCGCTTAGATTGCATGAAAATCCTATGCTGGTAATCGAAGTAAACAACAAACCAGGAAGACTATTCAAAGAGAATTTTATTCAAAAGTCCTAACAGCCCTATTCTGTTATCTTCCTTGTAATCATGTCCGTTTTTTAGCTCAAAGTAATGTTTCGGTTTTAATGCCTTGAGTAGCGCATAATCTTTTTCTGGGACAACTTCATCATTGATAGGACGAACAAAATATGTTGGGTAGTTATCCGCTACAAATTTAAACAGCTCAACTGGAAAAGTTGTTTTTGCTTCTTTCCAGAATGCTGCTGGAACATAGGTAATTGCCCCGTCAGAGCGCGAAAAGGCACTTAATCCGTTAAGATCTACCGTAGAGCCAACACGATTCCCCCAATAGGAAGTCATTTTTCTGACCAAATCGGTCGTTGGTGAAGGCGAGAGAAGAATGAGCTTCTCGATCTCCATTGGATGATCCCTAAGCATAAGACTTGGGATTAAACAACCCTGAGAATGACCGATTATTGTGATGCGCTTCTTACCATATTTTCCCTGAACTTTTTCAATAACAGTCAAAAGTTTTTGAACTTGTGTAGAAAACTCGTAGACGAAAGTGCTTCCCGTAAAATCATCAACTGACACATAATGAAAGCCGACGCCAAGAAAATGATCTTTGAAGGACTCTTTGACCATGGTGAAAATCCCTCGTGAGTCGCTTTTTACCCCAAATCCGTGCGAACAAACGAGCAAACGGTTACTGTTTTCGTTTCCAAGCAGATACCCAACGACTTGAAGCCCTGAATTTGTTATGGTCCTCAGTACGATATTGATCATAATAGGAGATTATAGCATTAACTTTGTTGATTATTTAATGCTTTTTCCACTGCTATCGCAGCTGCCAAATCCTCAACACTTGTTCCACCAGACTGAAAGTATATTGATGAATCAAGAGTAACACGATATTCGTCATGTCCAATAATATCCTTCAACTCGACCAGTTGCTCTAGCTCTTCGCTAGTTTTTGCTTGTGCAATGGTACCGCAATCTTTACTCTGGCTAAAATCTACGTAGGATTTTCCTCGGTTTACGGTTGCTGCCTCAAATTGCACCGATTTGGGGGAATGGAACAATCCAATCACCAGTGTACCCGTCGGTATGAGAGCGTCTGTAACCAATGGCTGCATAGAATACGTTGCATCAACAAGAATATCTGACTCTTTTGCGATTCGCTCAATGGTGGTCACCTCCATGTCTATATTCATTTCGTTTTTTGCCCATTCTACAAGATCCTGGTGCTTCTCTGGCGATCGTGACCAGCAGAGAACCTTTTTCATCGGTAAAACTATCTTCATAGCTTCAATGTGTGACTTTGCCTGAACTCCCATGCCAAAAATTCCCAATACTTCTGAATCTTTTCGCGCAAGATATTTCGCAGCGACAGCGGATTTAGCCCCAGTACGAGCTGCTGTGATTGGGCCAGAATCAAAAATTCCTGCAATAGTTCCGTCTTCTTCGTTGAACAAAACATAAACACCATTTAGCTTCGAGATAGTTTCGTTACTTGCAGTATAGGAGGATACTTTTGCACCGAAATACCCACTATTCCGAACGTACGCGGGACCCAAAAGTAAGTCCCCCTTTCCACCACGGTTAAGAAAGAGACGTGCAGGCATTTCTACATTACCATTACGAAGGCCAATATATGCTTTTTCAACTTCTTCGATGACCAACGTCATATTAAGAGAAACACTACTTTCTTTTCTGCTATATATTCCAATTGCCATAGATCCGATGTTTATTTTATATAGTTATTATATACGGGCCTGGGGAAAAAAGCCTCCTTGTTGTCTTAGGTGCTCGAAATTTCTCATTTCAGCACTTATTAACCTAGAAAATCACCTTTTTAGTCACTTTTTTTCCTCTTTTACCCCTTATGGGCGTATTTA
>Ga0210044_10009560_pt1 | contig 11778 bp, 10 predicted proteins | sample CryGey13umfilter_2_FD_183959 | JGI IMG/M metagenome (GOLD analysis project Ga0210044, IMG submission 183959) | Groundwater microbial communities from aquifer in Utah, USA - Crystal Geyser 4/9/14 3 um filter (SPAdes) (version 2) | ecosystem: Environmental > Aquatic > Deep subsurface >... | reverse complement strand
GACTTTTCTGCCCATTGCTTCCGGCACTTTATATTTAGCTATCGCTTTTGCCATTGTTAGTCTTCTAAGTTACGGAATATAAAATTTATAAAAACAAGGTTTTTAGCCCGCGCCTTGTTTTTTCTTGCTTTTATTCGTATTTTTTGCTAAGATAAGGGCTACGAAACAAAAACACTAAAACACAAAAACACTAAAGCATTGTGTTTTTGTGTTTTGAGGCCGAAGGCCGTGTGTTTTTTGTTTTCTATTTAAGATATCCCTAATTTCATAAGTCAATATGGAAATTATCCAGAAAATTTCACCGCCTTGCCACGCCCCGCCAAAGGCGAGGCTCCGCTATAGCGGGGCCGTGGGGTGGGATCCCGCTGCGGCGGGAAAAACTTGGTTAAAGTGGCAATGGCCCCTGCTAGCAGTTATTTTTTTGGCGTTTTGCTTTTTTTTCGCTACGGCCAGCTATAATTATTTTGTTCAGGCAGACGGATTTGTAAAATGGTCTTCGCCGGACGAAACCGCCAATTATATTTTTTCCAAGCTCTACGGCCAGACCGGAGAAATGACCATATTTGAAAGATATAATTTAGTTGACGAAGATATAATCCATCCCAGAAGTTTTTCTAGCGCCAGCGGGGATTTAAAACCGGTTAGCTTTTTAGGAATTATTTTAATTTACGGATTTTTAGTAAGCCTTTTCGGCTTTAATATTTTGCCGTTTTTAACTCCTGTCTTTGCCTCTGCCGGAATTATATTTTTCTATCTTTTAATAAAAAAACTTTTTGGCTCGCGCAATGCCTTAATCTCGGCATTTTTACTGGCGTCTTTTCCGCCTTATATTTATTACTCGGCCCGAAGCCTGTTCCATAATGTTTTATTTATCGCGCTTTTAATTGTCGGTTTGTATTTTGGCTTGCTTGCGGCTGGAAAAAGATATGAGTGGAAGAAGTTAGATTTATTAAACTGGCTCTTGACCGCCTTGTCCGGATTTTTCTTCGGACTGGCAATTATAACCAGAACTTCAGAATTGCTCTGGCTAGGGCCGATGCTTTTTATTATTTGGCTTTTTAATATTAAGAAAATCGGCCTTACAAAATTAGTGATTTTTTTATCCTCTTTATTTTTAGCGGTTTTACCCGTTCTGTATTGGGACCAGATTTTATACGGCTCGCCTTTATCTGGCGGGTATCCGGAAATGAACCAATCGGTTGAAATTTTAGCTAAGGCCAGCGGGGATTTAGTAAAATCGACTGCCGTGGGCAATTTAGCTTATAGCCGGGAGGTGTTTGACAAAATAAAAGGGACGATTTTCCATTTTGGCTTTGCCCCGAGGCAGTCGGTTAAAATGCTTTATTATTATTTTGCCAATATGTTTCCTTGGCTTTTCTGGCCGGCGGTTTTAGGCGGTTTTCTGTTTTTCCAAAGACTTCGCCGCTGGAGAAAAAAGCATTTGGTCTATTTAATAGCTTACGGCGTTATTTCTGTTATTTTATTGTTTTATTACGGTAGCTGGCTCTTTCACGACAATCCCGACCTTCGCAGCTTCACGATTGGCAATTCTTATACCCGTTATTGGCTGCCGATTTATTTAGGGGCCCTGCCTTTTGCCAGCCTTTTTTTAATTAAGCTCACCAGGGCAATATTTCCCCGTTTTTCTAAAGAAGCAGAGCCGGAAGGCGGCGATAACAATCCCTTAAGAAATGCAGTCTTTCCTACGGTCGGCAGCTTTGTAAAGGGCCAATCCCGGCATTTGCGCAGAGTTTTTTTCATTAACTCCAGCCGGGTAATTCTTGTCGCCCTGGTTTATTTTATTTCTATCTCTTTTGTTCTATTTGGTTCGGAAGAAGGTTTGCTTTATTTGGCCCAGAACCGGAAGATGGCTAGATATGAGTTAGAAAAAATTTTAATTTTGACGGAGCCGAACGCGGTTATCATTACCCGTTATCATGACAAAGTTTTTTTCCCGGAAAGAAAAGTGATTGTCGGCTTGTTTGATGATGATAATATGAATGCCGGCTACGCGAAGTTGATAAATTATCTGCCGGTTTATTATTATAATTTTACTTTTCCGGAAAAAGATTTAAATTATTTAAATAATGAAAAACTAAAAGCGGCGGGCTTGAGCATAACACCGGTTGAGAAGATCACAAATGATTTTAGTTTGTACAGACTATTAAGAGTTGAAAGTTTACAAAGTTCATAAAGTTATAAAGTTTTTTAAGTTAGTAAAATTGAAAGTTTAGGATTTTATAACTTTTTACTTTATAACTTTATAAACTCCTAAGGGAGGTGAATGAAGGGAGTGAAAATGAATAAAATATGAGAAGTAAAAAAACATACTATATAATCACGATTGGATGCCAGATGAACAAGAGCGATAGCGAAAGAGTGGCGGCTTATTTGGAAGAATGCGGTTATAGCTTGGCCAAGAATGAGATTGAGGCTGGCTTAGTTGTGCTAACAACCTGCGGAGTGCGCCAGAGCGCCGAGGATCGAGTTTATGGCTTGGTAGGGAAGATTAAAAAATTAAATCCGAAAGCAAAAATTATTTTAACAGGGTGTTTAAGCGAGCGGGAAGATGTAAAAAAAAGACTGGATGGCAAGGTTGATGTTTGGCTGCCGATATCGCATATCTCAAATCTCATATCGCATATCTCAAATAAAATTCAAAATTCAAAATTCAAAATTCAAAATTGCGATTACTTAAAGATAAAATCGAAATATAGTTCTAAATTTTCCGCTTTTGTCCCGATTGGCAATGGCTGTAATAATTTTTGCGCCTATTGCGTGGTACCTTATGCGCGCGGGCGTGAAGTTTATCGGCCGGCCGAGGAAATTTTAGCGGAAGTAAAAGATTTAGTGGAAAGGGGATATAAAGAAATAATTTTAATAGCGCAGAACGTGAACAGTTATATTTCCGAAAATCCAAATGTCAAAATCCAAATGTCAAATAAAATCCCAAGCTCAAAATCCAAAACGATTAATTTTAGTGGGTTATTGAAATTGGTGAATGATATACCAGGTAATTTTTGGATTAGATTTGCGACGAGCCATCCGAAAGATATGAGCGACGAGTTGATAAAAACCGTAGCGAATTGTGGAAGAGTCTGTAAGCACATCCATCTGCCCGTGCAAGCTGGAGATGATAAGGTTTTAAAGATGATGAACAGGGGATATACGAGAGAAGATTATATAAAATTAGTCAAGAAGATTAAACAAGTTTTTAAAATCCCAAATCCAAAATCCCAATTTCCAAATAAATCCCAAATCTCAAATCCGAAATGCTTTGTTCCGGTTTCTATAACGACCGATGTAATTGTTGGGTTTCCGGGAGAAAAGAAAAAGCAATTTGCCAATACGGTAAAACTTTTTAAAGAAATGAAGTTTGATATGGCTTATATTGCCCGTTACAGTCCGAGGACGGGCACAGCCGCCTATAAATTGAAAGATGATGTTTCGCCAGAAGAAAAAAAGAGGCGGGAAGAGGAATTGATGAAAATTTTACGAAAAACCGCGCTGGAAAATAATAAAAAATATTTAGGAAAAACCGTGGAAGTTCTGGTCGCTGGGAAGAGCAGGAAAGGGGAATGGCATGGGTATAATCAGCAAAATAAAAACGTAAAAATCAAAATGGAAAATGACAATGCAAAATGTAAAATTGGAGAGTTTGTAAAAGTTAAAATAACTAAAGCGAAGGATTTTGGGTTGAAAGGGGAAATGGTATGATGCTAATCTACGAATGAATGCTAATCTACGAATTGCGAATATGTGGATAGCCGTTTAAATCGCTCGACATAAATGTTTTCAGCCGAAGGCTTGAGCCCGAGGCTCATCTCAGCCAAAGGCTGACCAGCCTCCCCGGCCTCGCCAAGCGAAGCGGGGCGGGCTGGCGGAAAATCCTATGCTAAAAGATAACAATAAAATTATCGTAGTTTTAGGCACGACCGCTTCAGGCAAAACCAAGCTTGGGGTAGATTTGGCGTGCAAGTTTAATGGGGAGATTATCAGCGCGGACAGCCGGCAGGTTTATAAACACATGGACGTCGGTACTGGTAAAGACTTAAATGAATATATAACAAAGACACAGATCACAGATAAGTGGGTAGTGAATAAAGCACCTTATCATCTGATTGATATTGTTAATCCTAATACTAAGTTTAGTTTAGCTAAATATCAAAAATTGGCATTCAAAGCTATGGATGATATTTTAAAGCGGGGGAAAACGTCGATTATTGTGGGCGGGACCGGGCTTTATCTGCAGGCCGTAGTGGACAATTATAATTTAAGCGGGGCTCGACCGGATAAGGAATTAAGGGAAAAATTGGAGGAAAAAAGTGCAGGAGAATTGTTTTTAGAACTTAAAAAAATAAATTCTAAATTTGCCGAGCGGTTAAATGAGAGTGAAAGAAAAAATAGAAGAAGATTAATTCGTTATATTGAAATAATGCAAGACAAAGGTGCGGAAAAAAAGGGTGTCTCACACCCTATAGGGTGTGAGACACCTAAGGCTAAATATGACTTTCTTCTGCTCGGTTTAACTTGGCCGCGGGAGACTTTAAAAGAAAGAATTTATAAAAGACTGATGGAAAGATTAGAAAAAGAAAATATGGTAGGGGAGGTGAAAGAACTGCATAAAGACGGAGTGAGTTGGAAAAGATTAGAAAGTTTTGGTTTAGAATATAAATATATATCTTTATATCTGCAAGGCAAATTAGATTATGAGGAAATGGTAGAAAAATTAAATATTGCTATCAGGCAATTTGCCAAAAAGCAGATGACCTGGTTCAGGCGCTGGGAAAAGCAGGGGAGAAAGATAAACTGGGTTAAAGACGGGGAAGAAGCGGAGAAATTGGTCAGAGAATTTTTAAAATAGAATAAAGAAAGGGCTGGTAGATTCTACCAGCCCTTTTTATTTTTTTCAAAAGATCTCTGTTGGAGAAAGGTCTCTCTCGCAATACCAGCATCCGAGCTGGCCGTCTCCCTGGTTGACGAATTTGGCGTTGGCTTCCGGGTCATTGTTAGTAATGCAATTGGGATTGGGGCAGCGTCCGATGCCTTGGATGATAGCGGGAGTTTCCATCTTTATCTTCTGAAACCTCCGATCCCTGACGCAGTTGAAAGTTATTTGCGGGGCTAAAGACGAGATAACTCCCATCGATTCGGCGGAGATAAATGATCCCGAAAGAACTAAGACATCTTTGAGCCCGTATTTTCGGGAAGGGACATCTTCAATGAGATGCCTTGCTCCGCTGCCAATCAGTTTTTGCTTTACCAAATATTCCCTTATGGCCAAGCCAAGGCCTTGGGGGATGTGGTCAATCACCGTGCCGCTGTCGACTGGCCGGAAGAATTCGTGTTGTTTTGTCCCTCCATTTCTTTCTCTTAAATATTCTTCGAAAGGGATGTCCCTCACGATTTGCGTATTGCTGGCCTGAATTTCCGCGCTTAAAGCGGTCTTTTCGTTGCGGTTCTTAAAACCGGTTTCAAGGAGATACATCCTGGTAGGAACCCCGAACCAGGCTTGCTCGTCAATAATCAGTCTTGGATCGTGCCTGATCTCGGGAGCGAATTCGTTGACGTAGGGCATGGGGTGCATGATCAAAACCTCACCCCTGAATTGCCCCAGGATACTGGCGGTTAACCTGAATTTGCTTTTGGCTCGTTCCAGGGCCATTGGATCTCCGGTGAATCTCTCTTCCTGCAGGCGCGAACCATAGATGATGTCGCAATTCGCAAGCGATTTTAGGTCGTCTCCCTCTTCCGCCTGGGGGAAAAGTTTTTTGTAATGCCCCGGCAGAGTGGTTTCCGGATCGGAAACCAGGGTGAGGGAGATATTTTTACGGAGAGCAAGAGCGCAGATGAGAGAATGGACAGTCCGGCCATATTTCAGATCTCCGAAGAATCCGATTTTGAAATCATCCAAACGGCCGAGTTTCTCAAAGATCGTGAGTAGGTCTAGAAAAGTCTGGGTCGGATGCTGGTTGGTGCCGTCTCCGCCGTTTTGAATTGAAATCGGGCGGCCTTCTTTTTCCAGAATTTCCGCAATGAATCTTTGCGCTCCCTCGATTTTTGTCCGCATGACCAAAACATGCGCTCCCTGGCCGGCAAGCATTCTAGCAGTATTGGCCAGACTTTCTTTTTTTGCCAGAGAAGTCGCTTCCGGCCCAACGATTTCTTTGCACCTCCAGCCAAGCAAATCGGCCGCTTCTGCGTAAGAACCGCGGGTACGGATACTGGGTTCAAGAAAAAGCAGAGTGGCCTTTTTACCTATTTGGAAGGGCCAGGATTCTCCACCGGTTTGTCTTTTTCTCGCCGTTGCAATTCGGCTTCGACAGTCGGGGATGATTTTCTCGAAAATTTCTTCTCGAGTGAAATCCCGTATGCTGATTACGTGTCTCATCTTGCTTCTCCTCCCTAGATAAACCATGAACGTTTATAAAATCAGAGTTTTCTTGAGGTTATTTTCTCCTTGTATTGTAAAGGTCAATTTTTGCCTAAAAAAATATCCCGTCCAATGGACGGGATATTTTAGGAATGTGTAATATTATAGGGTGAGGTCACCCCGCGGAAAGGATATTTTAAATTTTTCTTATAGATATAGTTATCCACAGAGTCTGATTTATGTGAGTTAAATTATTAACAGTATAAGGCAGAATTTAAAATCTGTCAAATTTTTGCTAAATATGATGAATTTTTAAGCCGCCTGGTCAAATTTATTTTTTATTCCTGATTTTTGCTCAAACTCATGAATTTCTGCCAAAAGCCGTTCTACTTCTCTTTTTTTCTCTTCATAATCTCTTCTTGCCTCTTCCACCGCAGGATCCTTTTCTTTCCTTAAAGCTGCTGGCGTTGTTTGTTCTAACCTCATATTTATAAATTAAAATTAAAAGTATGAATTTAAGCAATTTTTTCCACTCTCTCTTCCTCTTCCGATTCTTCTTCTGGCATTTGTTCCAAACTTCTTTTTAGTTTTTCCCTAGCTTGTGCAGCTACTATTTTCTGGGCCGTCTCGTTAGCGGCTGCCATTTTTTTTCTGATGTTCGGATTTCTTTTTTCTTCCTCTGGGGTGGGAGTAAAATGGCCTGGAACAAATTTTTCAATTCCTCTAAACATAGTTTTATTTATCCACCTTTGGCGGAAGTAATTTTTTTAGTATTTCTATGACTATTTTGGGGTTGGCCTTACCTTTCGTGGCTGACATAACTTGTCCAACAAAAAATTGTAACACATTGGCTTTGCCTTGTCTATACTGGCCAACTTGTTTTGGATTTTTCTCTATTATGGCTTTTATAACTTTTTCCAGCTCGGCTTTATTGTCCATCTGCTCCAAACCCAAGCTAGCCATAATATCAGTCGGGTCTCCGCCACTTCGACCTGGCTCAGCGCAGGCTTTTTTATACATTATTTCAAGTATTTTTTGCCCGGCCGAAGAGTTTATCTTATCCTGATAAACTAAAGTGACAAGCTCGGCAAAATTTTCCGGAGTGATTTTTACCTCGGCGATGGATTTTCCATCTTTATTAAGATGCTTAAATAATTCACTTATGAGCCAATTGCCCGTGATTTTTGCCAGTTTATTTTTTTGTCTTTCCCAATTATCTCCGGTTGCCTCTATCCAGGCCCGGAGTTCCGAAATTACTTTTTCCGTGTAGCTGGCCAGATTTTTGTCGCTTGCTAAAATTTCTGCCGTGGCCCCATCAAAATTATATTCGGTCTTAAACCGTTTCTTTTTTTCCAATGGCAATTCAATTAAACCGGCTTTTATTTTTTCTATCCATTGCCCGTCAATTTTTATGGGCGGAATATCCGGTTCGGGAAAATAGCGGTAATCAGAAGAAGTTTCCTTTATTCTCTGTCTTATGGTCTGCCCCTTATTTTCATCCCAACCCCGGGTTTCCTGCCCTAATTTTTCTTGCGTCCCCAAAGCCCTAATCTGTCTTTTTATCTCATAGTCAATGGCTTTGGCAATGGCCCGGAAAGAATTTATATTTTTTAACTCCACTTTTGGATTTAATTTATATCTGCCAATCGGTTTTATTTCGCAATTGCCTTCATATTTCCACTTGCCTTTTTCCTGCACGCTTACATTAGCTTCGCAGCGCATTTCGCCCTTTTCCATATCGGCGTTGGAGATGTCTAAATAACGCAAAATTTGCTGAAAAATTTGGCAGAATTTTTTCGCCTCGCTTGCGTCTTTAATCACCGGCTCGGTTACCATTTCAATTAAGGGCGTTCCGGCTCGGTTAAAATCAAGCAAAGTATAATTTTTTCCGGTTGGATGCGTAGATTTTCCCGTGTCTTCTTCAAGGTGCAAACGGGTTATTTTTATGTCTCGGCCATTAACTTCAAGATGCCCGTCAGAGCAAAAAGGCAGGTCGTATTGGGAAATCTGATAACCCTTAGGCAGGTCTGGGTAAAAATAGTTTTTCCGGTCAAATTTGGAAAGCTCCCTTATTTTGCAGTTTAGAGCCAAACCAGCCAAAATTGCCCATTCTATAGCTTGCCTGTTGGGGATAGGCAGGGTACCGGGATGGCCTAAGCAAATCGGGCAGACCGTGGTATTGGGTTTTTTATCTAAAGAGTCATTATCGCATCTACAGAACATTTTTGACTTTGTTTTTAGCTCGGCATGAATTTCTAAACCGATAATTACATCGTAGTCCATAGATTAGTAATTTGGGATTTCCGCCAGCCCGCCCCGCTTCGCTTGGCGAGGCCGGGGAGGCGGATCAGCCTTCGGCTGAAGTAATTAGTAATTTGGATTTCTATATTTATCTTATCGCTAAATGGCGGAAAAAGCAATTTTTTAGCATGGCATTGGTATTAAAGAAAAAAAACCGTCTTGCGAATAAAAAAGACGGTTTTAATTTGAGTTGAGTTTTCTTTGTTCTATACATCCGAGTATGGCGTACCAAGATATGATAACTTCCGTCTGGCAATTTGGGCATAGAATATTATATCTTGAATAAATATTCTCTGCTCGCCGTTTTTTTGTAGCAGAACAAAGCCGAGATAATCGGCAATTTTCCAATTTTCCCAATCAGCAACAGTATTGCAAATTTCACATTCAAGTTCTAAGTTTGTCTCTTGGTATTCATATTCTCCTTCCTTCATTTTTCCTCCAATATTTAAAATAGCCCGGACGAGCCAAAGCCGTTGTCGTTTCGGCCGGTCTCATCATTAATTTTATCTTCTTTTATTTCCAAGTTTGGCGCGGGTTGGATTAAGATTTGGGCGATTTTTTGGCCGGGCGCGATATTATAAATATCTTCGCTTAAATTAATCATATTGACCATAATTTCGCCGCGGTAGCCGGAATCAATCACGCCGGCCGTGGTATGGATCCCCGATTTAGCTACTCCGCTTTTGTCCCAGATTAAACCGGCATATCCTTCCGGGATGGCCATTTTTATGCCGGTACTGATCACTATACTTTCTCCGGGCAGAATGGAATAATAATCAGCCGCATATAAATCAAGGCCAGCGTCGCCAATATGAGCCCTTTGTGGCAGTTTAACGTTTGGCTTTATTTTCTCAATTTTTAAAATCGGCTTATCCAAACTTTTTTCATCCACCTTCGCCCCGTAATATGGCGGGGCTTCGGCGGATTTCGCTCCGTCGGGGAATCCATTATTGATATCGCGAGTGTAAACTCGTGGAGCTTCATATTCCAGAGTATTTAAAAAGGGGATGTGGTAATTATTTTTTAAATCAATCAGCCGGCTTGCTTCTTGCCAAACTAAGTTGTGAATTTCCTGGCGGGTCATAATCTCGCCGTTTCTGGTGCATTCAATCAAAGTAAAACCGGGAAAAGTTCTGGCGATTTCGAGATAAACCTGTTCGGCCCGGCGCAGATGGTTAATATCCGCTTCATGAAGGTCTCTTTTTGTCCCGTTTACGTAATCGCGATGGCCTTTTTGGTCAACCAATCTTTGGGCCACCGCCGCATCAACATGCAAAATAATATTTAAATCAGGCTTGGGGATATTAAAAATTTCATATTCAAGTTCGTAGAGCCAGGAAAAATAATTTTTTCTTTCTAAAGGGTTGGCGATTTTTCCTCCCTGATGGCCCATATTGGCGGTGACGTAACGGTTAGCTACCACGATTTTACCTTGTCGGAGCCATTTTTTTATTTTAAAACTCGCGTCATAGCGGTCGCAGGCATAAAAAATCGAAGCCCGGTAAGGCCCGACTTCATCTGCCTCACCATACTCTCCGTTTAAATATTTTTCCACTAAGCCGGCCGACTTCTCGCCGTACTGGGGAAAATCAACCATCGCCACGGCCAGGCCCAAGCTTTCCAATCTAGCCACAAGCATTTGCGTCTGGGTGGCTTTGCCCGAGCCGTCTGTGCCGTCTATAACAATAAACTTGCCTTGTTTATCTGTATTCATATTAATTTTAGACAATAAAAGAGCGTTTTAACGCTCCTCCCTGTATTACAAAATAATGTTAAATATTTTCTGTCAGACAGATTGCCTGTTATCCTTTCCCCGATTAACTGATCCCCTGATAACCTTTAGAATATCAGCTAATCAGGGTATCAGGGAAAGGATGTCCGGATATCAGGATAACAGGAATATAATATGAGATTTGTAATTTGTTATTTTTTAAGGACTTTTGCTATTTGCGCTGTCACTTCCGGTATCGGCGGCATGCCGTCAATTTTTTTATAAACGCCCTTGTCTTTATAGTAACTAAGCAAAGGCTTGGTTTCTTTATGGTATAGATTCAGCCTTTTTTTAACCGTGGTCGGCTTGTCATCCTCCCTTATTACCAGTTTTCGCTCGCACTCATCGCAGATTTCATCGTTTTTCGGCGGGTTGTAAATCAAATGGTAAACCTTCTGGCATTTAAGGCAGGTTCTTCTTTGGCTTATTCTTTTTATGGCTTCTTCATCGCTAATCCAGACTTCTAAAACCAGGCCTATCTCTTTTACTTTATCTAAAAATTTTGCTTGGGTCAAATTGCGGGGAAAGCCGTCTAAAATAAAGCCGTTAGCGCAATCTTCTTTCTCTAAGCGCTGTTTCGTAATCTCATTAGTAATTTCATCAGGCACTAATTCCCCGGTTTTTACTATTTTTTCTATTTTTTTGCCTAAGGCCGTTTCCCCCCTAATATGTTCCCTGAAGATTTCGCCGGTAGAAATATGGGGGAAGCCGAGTTTTTGGCTTAAAATATCGGCCTGCGTGCCTTTGCCCGAACCTTGCGGGCCCATGATAATAATGTTGTTCACCCCGTTAGAAATTTTATTACTTTTTTTCTCCATAATGATATACTATTTGATTTTTTAATATTTTGTATTTTCCCGTTATTTCTAGCAATATTTCTAAAACGGGGTCCATAATAGATTTTAGATTGATGAAAAGAAGGGAAATAGGGCTTAGAGGGCAAAGAAGGGGAGAAGGGTAAGAATTTTTACCCTCTTTTCCCTTCTTACCCGTCCTTTTGCCTTATTTGCCCTTTACCCCTTCTAGGGGTCTACTTGTAGATTTGTGGAGTTATGCTAATTCTTTAATTAGATTATCAACTTGTTTATGTAGGTCGTCAAGATCACCGTCATTATTTATTTCCTTTTTGGCTTTAGTCATGACTTTCGGTATGCCGGCGTCAGCTTCCTTAGTTTCATCTTTTAAAAATTGGGCAAAAGTTTTTTTGGTATCATCAGTATTTTCCCCCCGGCCGGTGATCCTTTTATATCTCGTTTCCGGTTTGGCCGTCACTTTTGTCAGGATAAAGCCTTTTTCGTTAATTAAATATTTTATGTCATCCATTCTTCTTATG
>Ga0210044_10009556_pt1 | contig 11782 bp, 7 predicted proteins | sample CryGey13umfilter_2_FD_183959 | JGI IMG/M metagenome (GOLD analysis project Ga0210044, IMG submission 183959) | Groundwater microbial communities from aquifer in Utah, USA - Crystal Geyser 4/9/14 3 um filter (SPAdes) (version 2) | ecosystem: Environmental > Aquatic > Deep subsurface > Groundwater... | reverse complement strand
AAAGTGATATAGGCATCATCATAACAGACGGGGAATCTAATGTAAGCTACCGCAGTCAGAACAGCCGCCATAAATATCACAGCATATAGTCCGAATCGATCCAGCAAGGGCGTCTTCATTTTTCTATGTCAATCCGTCGCTAGCGGAGAGAGTTAGGCGGCAAATTACTTTTCTCCGCAAAGCTTCACAAACCTATCCACATTACTCAATACTCTCTCCACCGCATCATTCCAGAAATCCATTTTAGTCAAGTTGAGGCCAAGATGTTTTTGGGCGACTTGCTCGGTGGTCATCTTGCCGGAATCCGCCAGAAGCGCGCGGTAGTTTTTGGCGAATGATTTACCCTCCTTGACAGCGCGATCATAGACTCCATTAGCAAATAAAAACCCGAAAGTGTAGGGGAAATTATAAAAAGGAACACCGGTGAGGTAAAAATGCAATTTTGTGCACCAGAAAAGCGGATGGAAGCCATCCTTCTCATCAAGTATTCCGAAAAATGCATCCTTCTGGGCTTTGATCATCAGCTCCGATAATCTCTCTTTGGTAACCATCCCCTTGCGGCGTTCCTGATGAAACCAACTATCGAACAGGAAGCGCGCTCGGATATTGGTAAAAAATGTAAGCACGCCCTGAAGCTGTTGGTCCAGCAGCATTATTTTTTCATTATGGCTAGCCGCCGTTTCGAAGGCGGCATCGGCAACGCGGAGCTCATTGAATATCGAGGCGGTTTCAGCCAAAGTCATCGGGTAGTGCCGGGCAAACGCCGCCACATCTTTGAGAACAAATCCATGATAAGCATGGCCAAGCTCGTGCGCCAACGTTTCCAAGCCGGAGTAATTACTGGAAAAAGTCATAAACACGCGCGATTCCTTGCGGATTGGAATCTGCGTGCACCAGGCGCCGCCCCTTTTGCCCGGACGATCTTCGGCTTCCACCCAACGGTTATTCAGAGCCATCCGCGTGTATTCGCCCATATCTTGTGAAAAACTGCCGAGATGCTCCACCACGAAATCGCCAGCTTCGGCAAATGTAAACGATTTTTCGATTTTGCCGACCGGGGCTTGCTGATCATACCAGCAGAATTTATCGATGCCGAGAATCTTCTTTTTGGCATCAACATACTCTCTCAATTTTGGACCGCTTTCGCTCACCGCCTGCCACATCGCCTCCACGGTTTCTCTCTGCATACGGCAATTCAACAGCGCCTCCTGCAGGAATGAATCCCAACTTCGATTTTTGTAGATGGATAATCTGAAACCAGCGAGTGAATTCAATATCAGGGCGGCATAATCGGCACGGGTTTCCCATGCCGATTCCATTTTCTCGAAGGCATCACGGCGGACAGCGCGATCGGGATCGGCCATTCGATTGGCGTTTTGCCCCAGAGAAATCGTCTTTTTCTTGCCATCTTCCTCAACCTCTATCCGCAGGTCTCCCGCCATCTTGTCATAGATCATATTCCACGCATGGTAGCCATTCACTGCCAATTCCAGCGCCAGTTTCTCTTTCTCCTCAGGCATTTTCATCCTGGCGACAGTGCGCAATTCATCGAGGAAAAATCTAATATCCGAAATTCCATCGAGTCCAAGCAGCTTTTCCCATTCCTCATCGCTCTGCTTAATGGCAAATGATTCGAGGGAAGCTGACAAGATGTGCAATTTTGAGCTCAACTCATTGATTTGCGAGTCAATCTTCAGGGCCTCCATATCATCGACATTCTGGCTGGTCAGACAGCCGACAAATGCCGCCGCCAGATGAAGATGCTCTGCCAGCTTTTGAAGCTGGAGTATCCACTCCGCCCATTGCTGACGGGCATGCTCATCGAGGACTCGCGGAAGCCCATTGAGCGTTTTATCCGCCGCTTCAATCCCCTCAATTATATTTTTGCGAAAATCAGTGAATTCTTTTGATTTGGCTCCACCCGGGAAAATGGATTCGATATCCCACCTGGGGGCTTTGTCGTGCGATTCAGATTTAGGTCCCATTCCTACTCCTGCATAGATTATAATTTCAAAGCGAATAATGTAGATAAGCAGGACGAACCGGAATATCAAGAAAAAGTTCGCTTCAAAGCAACGTAAGAGGAATTGAGGGGTAGGCAGACACGCAGGTCTGCCTTTACACCCTCCCTCTCCCATTCATTGGGAGAGAGGGAAGGTTGAATCCCGATCTCATCGGGACGATTTTTCGGGAGGGTGAGGGGAAATTATTTCACCAGTGTTATCCGCTTGGTGAATGTTGCAAATGTATGTCTAAGTTCATGGAAATGAATACCCAAAACATAAAAATCAACATCAAGAACGCTGTAGATTATGAGGATATAAAAATATATCCCGCTGGAGTTGTTGGAGGCATCCCGAATTACAGTATGCTGTCCCGCTTGGTTGTCGCCATCAACCAATGTTGCTACCTTCTGCCCCATTATATTAAATACCTCCAAGTTCACATTGAGGGCTTCAGGAAGGTCATAAGTGATAGTTATTGTGGCGTTGAATGGATTCGGATAACTGCTGACGAGGAAGGGTTTGGATTCGGCATTGAGAGCTGATGCCGCTATCATAACCACCAAAGCCCCGAATCCGATTTTTTTAATCCATTTCATAATTCAACTCCGTAAGATTATTACTCAGGCTTTCATGGTGTCATCGCTCATTCTTAACAATTGCAATATAAATGCATTGATTTGATATGTCAAGCGCAATCTTGGACAGATTGTAGGATGGGTCAGTTGGTTTGCTGGGAGATGAAGGACCAACTGGAAAAGAAAGCTCGCGCGTCGCCCCGAATCGACATACGTTGACCCATCTATTCCCTGATTCAATTGCGGCGATGGGTCAATTCATCGAAGTCCACGGCAATATGGTAGGACAGTTTTGTATATAGTCTCGGTCTAATGACAACAGTATTGACCCATCCTACGATTACTCCATAAACGGATATTTGAAATCCTTTGGCGGGACGAAGTTTTCTTTGATAGTGCGGGGAGATGTCCATCGGATGAGATTCAAGTAGCTGCCTGCCTTGTCGTTCGTGCCGGAAGCCCTGCTTCCCCCGAATGGCTGTTGTCCCACCACTGCTCCGGTCGGTTTATCATTGATATAAAAATTACCGGCGGCGTGTCGTAAAACCATCTCCGCCAGCTCAACTGCCAATCGGTCGCGGCCGAATATGGCGCCGGTCAAAGCATAAGGCGAAGTCTTGTCGCAAATGCGGAGTGTTTCCAGATATTTGTCGTCCTGATAAACATAAATGGTCATTACAGGCCCGAATATCTCTTTCTCCATCGTTGCAAAATGGGGATTGGTGGTAACGATAGCGGTGGGCGAGATGAAGAAACCTTTGGATTTGTCATAATCGCCGCCATAGATAAATTTCGCTTCATTCGATTTCTTGGCATACTCGATATAGCTGACTATAGTATCGAATGCGGCTTCATCGATAACCGCATTGACAAAATTGGAGAAATTCTCCGGATCGCCCATCTTGATTTCTTTGGCTTGTTTTACTAACAATTCTTTAATCACAATCCAGAGCGATTGCGGCACATAAGCCCGCGATGCGGCGGAGCATTTTTGCCCCTGGTACTCGAATGCGCCTCGGGTGATGGCAGTCGCGACTTGCGCCGCATCGGCGGAGTTATGGACGAAGATGAAATCTTTGCCGCCGGTTTCCCCCACGATTCGAGGGTAAGTTTTATAATTCTCTATGTTATTGCCAATTGTCTTCCACATCGATTGAAAAGTGGAGGTGCTGCCGGTAAAATGGACTCCCGCCAGATGAGGATTTTTTAAGATTAACTCACCCACATCGCTCCCGCGGGCGGTAATCAAATTGATAACGCCCTTGGGCAGGCCCGCTTCCATTAGAATTTTCATAATGATATGGGCGGTATAAACGCCGGTCGATGCCGGTTTCCAGATGCAGACATTGCCCATCATAGCTGGCGAAGTGGGAAGATTCCCGCCGATGGAAACAAAATTAAATGGAGTTACCGCCAAAACGAATCCTTCCAGAGGGCGATAGTCCAACCGATTCCACATTGTGGGGACACTTTCGGGTTGAATGTCATAGATTTCCTGCATAAAGTAGGCGTTGAACCTGAAAAAATCTACCAGCTCGCAGACACAGTCGATTTCGGCTTGGAAAACGTTCTTGCTATGCGCCAGCATAGTGGCGGCGTTCATTTCATAGCGATAGGGTCCTGCCAATAAATCGGCGGCTTTTAGAAAAATGGCGGCGCGGTGTTCCCAGCCGAGATTCGACCATTGCTTCCAGGCCTCCAATGAGGCCTCAACCGCCATCTGGATTTCTTTCTTGCCACCACGATAGTAATTGCCCAGGAGAAGGGAGTGGTTATGAGGCGACCTTATCTCGATTTTTTCATTAGTTCTGATTTCCTCACCATTTATGATCATAGGGATATCGCGAGGCTTTTTTTTCAATGCGGCGATCGCCTCCACGATCTTATCCCGGTCTCTGGTGTCGGGAGCGTAAGAATAAATAGGCTCATTATGTGGTATTGGTACTCTGAAATTTCCCACGTTAACCTCCTAATCCAGTGAAAGCAAAATGCGATTAATAATTAGCATCACTCGCTATTCATAAACCATTCGGGCGCTTGTCTGCAAACCGATTCGGCGATTATGCGGTCGGTTTCGTTTAGGGCCCCTCGCTCTATAAGGGTGTCCATTGCTTCGCGAAGAAGGACCATCTTATCACGAACCGGAATCAATGCCGGGTAGTATTCGTTATTGAAAAATAACCTGAATCTTTTCCGCAGTTTTTTATTTGCAAGGATTTCGCCGATTTTTCTTTCGAGCGCCATTCCGGATAGATTGGCAAGCTGTTCTTTCGGAGACATCATCAAGGCAACGGTATGGTCAATGCCCTCATTACACTTGAAAGCCATATCCCAATGTTCCAATATGCCGAGGGAATTCACCACCATAATATGCACGTTTACGATTTCATGATCTCGGTCGGCATTGACGCCTTTAAGGGGAGGATAGAAGTAGTTATCGGAGATGGCCCCGAAGGCACTTATTCCTCCGGCAAACGGATCTTCAATAATATCCTTAATCGTGAAATATGGTTTTTGCTCGAAGCGGGCATCTTGAATAGACATATATTCTTCTTCAGTATAGTGGAAACGTTCTTTCCACATTTCTTCCGGCGAGAGGTCCTTTCTGGTCAGGCTGGATTGACTTGTAAGCATTCCCAGCGCTTGGCCGCCCCGCCATACCAGTGGCAACACACCGACCGCCCATTCGGCAGATCCGCCAATCTCACCAATCATGGAATATAAGGGCCTATTGTCGGGAAATACAATATCCTCCTCGCCCATCACGATGCAGGGGAAAAGGTCACCATCCTTGTCAAACGGGGTGGCCACCCCATTGGCATTCAATGCGTCCATGGCGATATAATGACGATCCCGATCGAGGAAGTAGGCGCTTAACTTGTCAATACTGGGAAGTCCGTACGAGTCAGCGATGACCTTGGCGGCATCAAGAATGGTTCCTTCCCGGGGATTAAACTCTTTGAAATATTTGCTGCCCATCCATCGTTGCACATATACATCGGGAAGATGCCGTTTGACTCCGGATTCCGTCACAAAAAGCGCGGTGAAACTGGAATGCTGACCCTTGACAGATTTCCCTGTGCCATCGATGACATCATTGCCCATTGATAACATCGCCACACTGGAGTCCAGCGATATGCCGTATTGGGCGCGATGCTCATCTTTTCCAAAAACAGAGCCGACTGATATGGTGGGATTCCCACCGGCCTCTTTGCCGGGCTTGACCCGCACACCTTCAGTGATAGCGGATTCAATGACCACTTCTTCCCCCACTGGCATCATCTCGGTAGTGATCTGAAGAACCTCCGCCATAACCTGAGCGGCTGTGCGGTCATTGGCACGTTTAAGCTGATTGATGAGGTCATTGTTCTGTTGTTCCTTTGGATATTTTTTCAGGCTCCCGAATCCGTGAAGTCCCACGGCAAAAGCCGCTAAAGCGGCGGCCAAGATGGCAGATTCCCTGACCTGGCGGTTACGCAGGGCTCCCAGATTTGATCGTCCATTGATCCTATCATCTAATGTAGTGATCTGCCACTCTTCGAGATTGATTTTATAATTTCCCAGGACCGTTCGATGACGGTTGTTAAACTCCACTATTTCATGGGCATCCATTCTAACAGGTTTCTTGCTCCCCCTATACTCTAAACGTCGGTCCGCAACATTGAAGCGTAATTCACTACTCATTTCACTTCCCTTGATTATCGACTAAAAATGAATTTTCGGATTTGATAAACTTTTCTGAATATCTCTTGAATAGTGCATCGAAGCTGTGTCACACGCCATCGACTAACAAAGCAAAGGTCCATTTATGTCACCAATCGATCAGTTTTAGGCAAAGCTTCTTTCATCCCGATATTCAAACTTATATAAGAGAATGTGATATTTTTAGCAAGAGAAATCGTGGAAAACTATTGCTTCGTATTTTGAGGAGAACATTGAAAAGGAGCGTGACGGCAGAATCAGCAATTGTTATGAATCTCTGAAGGGAAATTGCTTAGTGTTTACAGCTTCCGCAATGACCAGTATGGCAACCGGAGCAGCCCGATGATGAACTATCAACATTATGGCCATTAGATTTGGAGACAAATCCAAAAACCGATAATAACCTCTCGCTATGAGATGAACCACAGGCGGGGCATTCGATATTGCCTTTGAACGATGAAGAGACCAGCTCCTCAAAGTCTTTATGGCATTCTGCACAATGATATTCGTAGATAGGCATTATCAGCGCATAATATATTCAAGGCGAGGGCCATGGTTTTCATCAGTCCCGATATCTTTCAGGTATGCCAGCCCCTCGAAAATCATGTCCCATATAGTTCCCTTGCGGCGCGCGGATTCCTTAATTGTCTTTGGTTCACCTTCAATACCGACCATCTCAGCCGCAATATCGATGGCGTCGTAATAATTGCCAAGCTCATCGACCAGACCTAACTCCTTGGCCTGGGCTCCAGTATAAATTTGACCCTGTCCAAGGTTGATCACTTCCAATATGGGAATCCCCCTGCTTTCAGAGACTATTTCTGCAAATTGCCGATAGGAATCGTCGATTAAACTCTGCAACATCTGGCGGTCTTCAGGAGTGGCCGGGCGGGAAAGACTTCCAACGTCCTTATATTTCCCGGATTTGATAACTTCGAAATCAAGCCCTATTTTAGCCAAAAGCTTATTGGCCACTGGATATGAAAGAGCGGTTCCGATACTGCCGGTAATACTACCCGTGCTGGCAACTATGGTATCACAAGCACAAGCTATTAGGTAGCCGCCGGATGCCGCCACCGAGCCGAAACTTGCGATTACAACCAGGCCTTTCTCTTTGACCTTTAATATTTCGTCATAAATTTCCAGAGACGGAACGACCGCTCCCCCGGGACTATCGATATGCAGCACCACGGCCGGAATTTTCTTGGTGTCGGCATATTTTTTTAGTTGCCGGACAATATCCTGACTGCTGGTAATGGTGCCTTGGATATCAATTATACCTATCTTCTTGCCCATGCCGCTTGATAAATCAAAATTGTCATCTGATAATGAACCAAAGAGCGCCACAAACATCAGCACGCCAAATATGGCCACACTGCCAGTCACCAGGACAGCCAGGATTATATCCCTTTTAGCCGCCATTTTCGCACCTAATTTGATGAATAAATTTTGAGCCGATCACCTGGCACTATCAGCCCTGACATAGCAAGATTATTCCACCTTCTGATATTAGCGACTGTAGTGTTGTACTTTTCTGCAATAGACGAAAGTGTTTCGCCTTTTCTGACCACATGCACTTTCTCGGCGTCACGGCGATTCCCATCAGCAGAGACCCGTAGCCTATCGCCAGGAAATACTTTCGGGTTTCGACCCTTAAGATTATTGGCCCCTTTCAATGCATCCACCGTGGTGCCAAATCTATCGGCGATCTTCCAAAGAGTATCGCCGCGGCGAACCGTGTAAGTCCCGCCCACCGCTTCTATCTGATGGTCTCTTGAGGAACTGCTATACGAGGGTCCATTTGCAGATTCTTTTGACGAATTCTTGATGGGGATCATCAAATTTTGACCAGCAACTATTTTGCTTTTGCGTCGAATTTTGTTGATGCTGGCGATTGCGGATAAGCCAACGCCATAATGCTTGGCAATTGACGATAAGGTTTCACCTTGCTTCACCCTATGAGTAGCCCAATTCGTTGCCGTTTCGGTCGGGATTGATTCGTATACTTCCGTAAACTTTTCTGCACAGCCACGCGGCAAGCGGAGTTCATAATCCGGGTGGTTTGGTGGGGTAATGTCACGCATTAGCTGAGGATTCAACTCTTTGAGTTCCTCATAACTTATATCGAGACTGGAGGCGATCTTCTTCAAATTCATCACTTTATTGACTTTGACAACGTCAAAAGAGATAGGCTCCATCAGCTCAACTTCCGCGAAACCATATTTCCCCTTATCCTTGGCGATAATCGTTGCCGCCATAAAGAGCGGCACATAATCCATCGTCTGCCGTTTAAGCCGCAATTCCCAGAAATTGGTCGTCTTTTGATTTTTGGTTTCCCTCTCGATTTTTCCTTCGCCGCAATTGTATGATGCCAATGCCAGGTTCCAATCGCCGAATTTCTCATAAAGGAACTTGAGATATTTGCAGGCGGCGTGCGTTGACTTCACAAAATCCCGTCGCTCATCGTGCCACCAATTTTCATTCAGACCATAAAGCCTTCCCGTGGAAGAGATAAACTGCCATGCTCCCGAGGCTCGAGCATACGAATATGCCTTAGGATTAAAACCGGATTCGATCAATGGCAGATAGACCAAGTCTTCCGGCAAATTGTATCCCCTGATAATCTCGAGCATCAAGTCCTTATATTTTCCCATTCGGGAGAGATATAAAACGAAATGCTTCCGCCCCACAGTTTGCAAATACACCAGAGAGTTTTGGACACGTTCGTTAAATTCAATCGGCATAGTGTAAGTTACCGATTCCGGAACCGCAACCTGTTTTGCGGAAAGACCTTCCTTGAGATTCTTGAAATTCTTGATGTCGGCGAACATCTCCAAAAATGCGCTGTGGGAACTCTCATCGGATAGGATGCCCTGCGATACCAATGTGTAACTGTAATCTTTCTCGATTTCCTTCAAAAGCTTATTAAATCGCTCATTAGTACCATTGGAATCAGCGCTGACATCGATCTCCGAAAGAATCTCCATTGCTTTCTCGAAATTGCTCTGCGCCTGTTCCCATTTTCCATCACGATTGGCATTTACCCCGAGGGCATAAAAGTACTCGGCGCGATCGAGCGAATATTCCAAATCCGGCATTCCGCCATCGGATTCCTGCAGTTCATCAGTGATTACCGGACTTAGTTTGGGCAGACCATTTTCAAGGACTGGTTTCTGATGAGGATTGACAGGCGAGCATCCCGATAAATAATTAAATATCAGAAATAACGGAATGAGACTTATAAATAGGACGTTTCTTTTCATAGCATACTTCATCATTCATTAAAACATTAAATGCATTTATAAAGAAATGCCATACTGATGTCAAGTTCAAAAAGCCCTCCATATTATTTTTAATATCGGATTATCGTGGCAGGGTCATTAGCAAATTCCGATTGATTTGGTGGGAGTTTGGTCAATATTATCCATTTAGCGGCAACCATTTCGGTTGCCTTAGTAAGGAGTGGGTCGGAGTCTTGACCCCAACATGTGGGAACCAAGGTTCCCACCTACCCCGACACCCCAATCGCGGGGGCCAAGGCCGCCCGCCTACCCAATCATCAATCTCAATACTTCACCAACACCTTCTCCCGGTCGCCAAAAACGGTCGGCATTTGCTCACGGCCTTTCAACCGCCCCGCCCAATAGGGAACCCCTTCGGAACGATCCTGCAGATAATCAGCCATCTCCCCAACAGTTATTGAACGGTTTTTGTTCAAATCCGCATCGCCCCGCAGACCCTTCAGGAAAAAGTAGGTGAACAAGCTATGCTTCATCTCATCATACCAGGTGCTGACCTGATCCCCTTTGGCGGATGTGTAAATGACGCCATTGGCCAATGCCGCTCCTTGATTGGCTTCGATAAACACCGGACTCATCTCCTGCAGAAGCAGACCGGCATCGCTCTGGCCGGAAAAACAAGCGTCAATCACCACCGTTACCGACCGCGCTGAAAGTTTCGCCAGATTGTCATAGAAAGTTTGCAGGCTGTAGCCACTCAGCGCCACCGCTGAGGGATCGCAATCCACCGGCACAAAATACCCTAACTTGGAATCCGGGTCCGGCGCCCCATGCCCGCTATAATAGATATACACATCCGATTTATCGGGCTTGACAAAACGATTGAGTTTCCCTTTGGGATTATCCTTGGTGCCAAAGATAGTGTTGAAGGTTGATAGGTTGGCGTTGGTTTCAAATATGACCATCCCGGGTTTGACTCCTACCAGTTTCTCAAGGTATTCCCGGAAAACGGAGGCGTCATTGATGGCATAGCTTACAGAAGGAACATCCGGATGCTCATATTTGCCATTCCCGATGATTACTGCGATTGCGTCCGGATTGGACACTTTGCCACGGGGTATATCAGTGTCAACGTTAACAACATGCTCTGGTGGCGGCGGTGACGGTTTGGAAACAATAGCCCCACCCAAACCTAGGCTGGATAAATCCCACAATTTAATTGCACTGCCGAAAGAAGCGGCCACATACTCCCCGTTAGGATTTAAAGCCATATCCCCGTAGTCGTATTCGTAACCCGGAAGAGTCTCCAGCAGGTTGCCGGAAGGGATTTCCCGGAGTTTCACGGTTCTATCCTCGCTTCCGCTGGCGAGGTAGCGTCCATCGGGGCTGAAGGCGACATCATAAACGTAGCTTCCATGACCTTTGAAGGTTTTCACCAGTTGACCGCTTGGTATTTCCCAGAGCTTGATGGACTCATCCCAGCTTCCACTGGCGAGGTAGCGGCCATCGGGGCTGAAGGCGACACTAAATACATCATCTTTATGCCCCTCCATGGTTTTCAAAAGATTACCGCTTGGTATTTCCCAGAGCTTGATGGTCTTATCCCAACTTCCGCTTGCCAAATACCGTCCATCGGGGCTGAAGGCGACACTAAATACAGTCTTATCATGCCCGGATAGAACCTTGTAAGGAACATCCTCCTGAGCAAATGAAGGGCGGGAAAACAGGATGAGGGCCATTAATATGAATGGCCACGGTTTCGGTATGTTCATAATCGTTCCTCCAATTGGATTTTTTCTTTTCGGGCAGGTCTCCCATTTGTTCGCTCTTACACACCCCGTCTCCCCCCGATTTCATCGGGGGAATCCACCCCTCTGGAGAGGGGATTTTATTATATTCCCCTCTTCAGAGGGGTGGCCCCGTCATAAGCGGGGACGGGGTGTGTTTTCATCAGTCATTCGACACACCCCTTGGTCCCCTCTCAAGAGGGGAACTTACACACCCCTTTATCCCCTCTTCAGAGGGGTGGACGCCGTAGGCGGACGGGGTGTGTCCCTATCCGTCTAACTTACACACCCCTTAGTCCCCTCTCGAGAGGGGAATATTTTGAATCCCCTCTTCAGAGGGGTGGCCCCGCCATAAGCGGGGACGGGGTGTGTTTTCATCAGTCATTCGACACACCCCTTGGTCCCCTCTCAAGAGGGGAATTTACACACCCCTTAATCCCCTCTTCAGAGGGGTGGCCCCGCCATAAGCGGGG
>Ga0210044_10009555_pt1 | contig 11783 bp, 8 predicted proteins | sample CryGey13umfilter_2_FD_183959 | JGI IMG/M metagenome (GOLD analysis project Ga0210044, IMG submission 183959) | Groundwater microbial communities from aquifer in Utah, USA - Crystal Geyser 4/9/14 3 um filter (SPAdes) (version 2) | ecosystem: Environmental > Aquatic > Deep subsurface > Groundwater... | reverse complement strand
CCTCAAGGTGAACTGGCTCGCGGAACGCCTCACCACGCCCTACGTCGCCATCCTCGACTGCGACCACCAAGCGCACGTCGACTGGATCCGCACCAGCCTCGTCCTCATGAGAGAGGGCGGCGGGCGGCTCATTCAATCGCGGCGCGAGCCGATCTCAGCGCGCGGCGTCTTCGGCCTGTGGGACTCGCTGCACCAGCACATCGGCTGCGAGGTCGTGAACGTCGCGTACAGCCGGCTCGGGCTGTCGGTCTTCTTCACGGGCACCACGGCGGTGATGGAGAGCGAGCTCTTCCGCCACAACCCGCTCCGCGACTGCCTCACCGAGGACACGGACCTCTCCTACCAGCTCCTGCTGCAGGGCGAGAAGCTGCTCTACAACCCGTACAGCGGCTCCGAGGAGGAGGTCTCCCCCGACCTCTACAGCTTCCTCGCACGGCGGCGGCGCTGGGCGCACGGCCACACCGAGACCTTCATCGAGCACCTGCGCCTGCTCCCGAAGGCCCCGCTCAAGCTGCGCCAGCGCGCGCAGTTCTTATTTCACGGCGCGCACTACCTGCTCGCCGCGCTGGTCTTCGTCGCCCACGCGCTCATCGGCCTGCTGTTCTGGCTCACTCTGCCGCCAGGCGCCCAGCTCGCCTCGCTCGCCGCGGGGGCGGGGCTCGCGTGGGTGCTCACCAAGAGCCAGCGCATGAAGGGTTGGTGGGGCACCGCGGCGCTGCTCGGCGTCATCTTCACCTGGCTGACTCCCGCCGTCGTGCTGCTCATGAACCTCGGGCTCGCGCTCGCCCTCGGCGACATCGAGCGCTTGGCGCTCCCCGGCTCGGAGCTCGTGCAGCTGTTCGGCTTGATCGGCGTCCTCTCGCCGCTCGTGCTGCTGCTGGTCGGCATGAAGGGCTACCACCAGCTAGGGCTGGGCAGCAGCGTCGCCGTCGTGCTCTCCTACCCGCTCGCCTTCTACCTCGACATCTCGGGCGTGCTCATCGGCTTGGTCGACCTCGTCCTCGGCACGCGCATCTGGCTGGCGGTCGCGCGCGCCCCGCTGCCCGAGTCCAAGCTCGACGCCCGCACCGCCTCCTCGGGCATTCGCGCCAGCTGGGGCTCGCGCTCCATGCTCTCGGCCGCCCTCAACGCGCTCCTCACCAAGCGGTGGAAGCTCATGAAGCCCTCGACCTGGATCCCCCTCGCCCTCGTCGCCGCCGTCATGGTCGGCGGCGTCGCGCTGACCTTGCCGCCGAGCCTGCTCCCCGTCGCGGATCGCGCCTGCAGCGCCATGGAGTGGGACGGGCACCCGTGGATCGCCAAGCCCAAGGCGCTCACCGACTTCTGCGGGCCGGCGGGCACCCCCAAGCAGCCCGGCGCGCGAGTGGGCACGTTCAAGCCCGAGCGCGTCGACCGGTTCGAGACCCTCGACCCCACCTACTGGGACGTGCTCGACGACACCTTCCCCTGCAACGAGGCGCGCTTCTCGCCGGCGAACGTCGTCGCGGGGAACGGCCTCGCCCTCACGATCCGCGACGAGGTGAGCGGCGACCGCGCCTTCACCGCCGGCTCCATCGCCACCAAGACCGACCCCGACGCCAAGCACCTCTACGGCCGCTACGAGGTCGACCTCAAGGTCCCGAAGGGCTCGGGCCAGCTCACCGCCTTCTTCTTGTACCGCTTCGACCCGTGGCAAGAGATCGACACCGAGTTCCTCGGGCGCGACACCTCCAAGCTGATGATCAACGTCTTCTACAACCCGGGCGAGGAGGGCGACCTCTACAACTACGGCCACCGCGGCACGCCGGTGCTCATCGACCTCGGCTTCGACGCCTCAGCCGACTTCCACCGCTACGCCATCGAGTGGGACCCCACCGAGCTGCGCTGGTTCGTCGATGACCAGCTCGTGCACGCCCGCGCCGCCGGTCGCCCCACCCCCATCCCGCAGCTGCCCATGCGCTTCCACCTCAACACCTGGCCCATTTGCAGCGTCGAGCTCGCGGGGCCGATGGACAAGAGCGCGCTGCCCGCCACCGCTGAGATCCGCTCAGTGACGCTCTCAGCGTGGCACGCTCCCTGGGGCGAGCCCATCAAGGATGGCGCCAAGCAAGGCGACTGGCGCGAGCGCGCGCAGTGGATGCAGTCCGGCGAGGGGCGGGGGAGCGGGAAGTAGGCGAACACAGGCGCGCTCCCGCCCCCCACCGCGATAAGCTTCGGCGATGCTTGGCTGGCTTAGATCGCTCTTCACCCACCGGACCGACGCCGCACGTCACGCCATGCGCTTCGCAGGGCGGGCGCGGTGGATCGTGCACCTGTTCGACGAGCTTGGTGAGGACCACTCCGAGGAGTTCGGCTTCTCCGAGCCCGTACAGGGCTGCGAAGACCTGCTCGTCTTTGCGTTTTCGCCGACCGCCGAGCGTCCGTGGTGGACCTATGCCACGGCGGGGATGAGCCTCTGTCCGGCGCTCGACGGGCTCCCGCCCACGGAGCTGATCGCGTACGCGACGGAGCAAAGCCACGGGCTCGTTGACGTGCTCTACCAGATCGCGCTCCGCGATCCGGCGGCCATCGCGCTCGCGAGCGGCGACCTCATCCACCTCGAGGACGCGCCTCCGAACCTAGGCGTGGACCTCCAGCAGCACCTTGGCGTGCTGGAGAGCGCTGAGTCGGCGTCGCTCCTCGACTTTCCAAACAAGGAGCTCCACCCGGAGGACCAGCGGTACATCCTGGCCAGACCGGGCGAGGACGCCACGCGGGTCCGGCTGCTGCGCGTCGTGGCCCTCCAGGATGGCGACGGCGCGCGCTTCACGGAGCAGCTGAGCACCATCGCCGTAGAGAAGGCGTGGAAGCTCTACTAAGCACCGACACAGATCGAGCGCCTCGCGCTCGCCTCGCCGCTGAGTGGCCCTACGGCGACGCGCTCGGGGTCGCCAACCTCACCCGCGCCGCGAGCGCCCTCGCCTTTGGCACCGCGGCCTTCGACCCCGCGCTGCCTTCCTAGGGATCACAGCATCCTCCCTCGCGAACGCCGTGCCCGCCTTGGCGCTCACAGTCGCGGTCACCATGACGCTGTTCTGCGCCTGGTTGCGCGACGACTGGCTGCGCTACCACTTCAGCTACGTCGTCGTGCTGGAGCACCTCGCCTTCTTGGTGCTCCTCCCGAGCGGGCTGCAGCTCGCGCGCATCCTGCACCTGCCGCTGCTCACACCGTCGGTCATGCCCTGGCTCGCCGCCAAGCTGACCATCGCCCTCGGGCTGCTCTTGCCGATGGAGGTGGTCGACCCCACGCGCTGGGCGCGCGTTAGCCGTGCGGCCAGACCACTGGCGTCTTGGGCTCGTAGCCGAGGGTCTCTTTGGCGCGGGTGCCGTCCAGGACCAAGCCGTAGTGCATGCGCTTGCGGTTGAGGCCGTAGCGGAAGCCCGACCCGCTCGCGAGGTGCCAGAAGCGGTACATGGGGCGGATGAGCTCGCCGGGGAGCGGCAGACAGGGCGTGCCCCACTTGCGCACACACTCGGAGAGCGGGAGCGTGTCCGCGCCTGGGATGTTGAACACGCCCTCGCCGCTGCCGAGGGTGGCGAGCGTGACGGCCTGTACGATGTCGTCCACGCTCGCCACGTTGAGCATGGGGTCGAAGCCCGCCGGGCGCAGGCAGAAGGGGCTGTCGAGGAAGTGGTAGAGCTGCGAGCCCGTGCCGGGGGCGAGGGCCTCGGCGGTGCGCAGCACGACGATCTCGGCGTCGATGAGGCCCATCTGGGCGCAGGCGGTGAGGTCGGCTTCGACGCGGTCGCGCACATACTGCGGGGCGCTGCGGCCGAGGTTGAGCGGGTGGTCCTCGGTGACGAGCACCGGGAGCTCCAAGCCCACCTGATAGACCTCGGCGAAGCTGCGCAAGACGACGCGGCGAATGGTGGGGTGGCGGTCGGCGAGCTCCAGGATCGAGCGGGTGGACTCGACGTTGATGCGCCGCACCGAGTCGCCGCTGTCGTGGGCGCTGCGGTGCTGCGACAGGTGCACGACCACGTCAACGCGCAGGTCCTTGGCGAGGCCGAAGAGCAGATCGCGCACCTTGCGGGCGCTGCGCAGGTCAACCTGCTGGTAGGTGAAGCGCTTGCTGTTGCCGAAGGGGAGCCCAACCTCGGCGGATTGATGGCCGACGCCGAGCACATGCTTGACCCGGGTGTCGCCGAGCAGCTGCCGCACCAGGCGCTCTCCGATCGGAGTGGACGCGCCGGTGACCAGGACGGACATCATGTGAACACCCCCTCGCGCTGCTCAAGGCCGAGGCGGATGAGCTCTTGAACCGCCGCTTTGACCCGCGCCGCGGCGGCGGTCACCACCGCTGGATCGTCGGCGTCGTCGGGGCTGTAGTCGAGGTGGAGCGGGATGGGCTCGCCGTAGTGGATGTGGTAGCGCACCGGCAGCGGCAGCGGGGACGCGACGATCGGGATGTAGGGCAGCGGGCCGGGGATGGGGATCTGCGCGATCTGCGGCATCTGCTCCTCGGCGCCCACGATGGCGACCGGAATCACCGGCGCGCCATGGCGGATCGCGAGCTCACAGTGGCCTTTTGTCCAGGTTTGAAGCTGGTAGCGCTTGGAGAAGGGCTTGCCGATGCCGGGCACGCCCTCGGGGAAGATCATCAGCAGCTCACCCGCCTCCAAGAGCGCGCGGGCGTTGCCCCGGCTGCCGCTCGCGACGCCGCTGCGCGCGAAGAGCGTGGTGACGCCGGGGATGGACGAGACGAAGAAGTCAGCGAGCGGCCGAGGGACGCGCGGCGGCTCGGTGTGGCGCAGCACGTCGATCCAGAGCATCGCCCCGTCGATGGGCAGCGTGCCCGAGTGGTTGCACGCGAGGATCGCAGGTCCGTCGGTGGGGATGTGGTGCGAGCCATAGGAGCGCACGCGAAAGTAGCGGTCGTACAGCTTGCCGACGACCGCGTCACCGAAGGCCACAAAGTCAGGGTGCAGGCCGAAGCGGTCGTAGCCGTGGCCAGCGTCCATAAAGTGGAGGCGATCGGTGCGCTCAAGGGACTCGGCGCCGCCGATGGCCCGAGTGAGCGCGCGAGCGACTGAAGGATGAAAGGGCATGCCGCACGGTAGCGCACGCGGGGGTGGAGGGGAAGGTCGATTGAGGGCCCACAGCGTCACGCCCTAGTGATAGCGTCCTCACTCTCGGAGTGACGCGTGCTACAGCTTGGCCTTCTACTCGCCCTGACCGCCAACCCCGCCTTCGCCGGGGCGCCGCCCTTGTGCGCCGAGGTGTGCGTCGCGCCGGAGGGCTACGCCTTTCGCACCACCGAGTCCGCCAAGGCGATTCAAGCCGCCGAGCACAGCTTTCGCGTGGTCGTCCTTGAGACGGTCGACACGCCGGCGGGCCGCTGGGGCAGCCCGACCGAGGCCAAGCTGGAGCAGACCTGGGAGTCGTGGGCGTCCAAGCCCTCGCGCTTCAACCCGGCCGAGGACGTGCTCATCGTGCTGGGCTTGGATGAGCGCGAGGTCCGCGTCAAGACGGGCTCGCGCTGGGACGCCGACTATGGCTTCTGGGGCAAGGAGCTGCAGCCCTTCATCGACAACAGCTTCATCCCGCGCGCCAAAGCGGGCGACCTCGACGGCGGCCTCGCGCGCCTCGTCACCGCCATAGACGCCGAGCTCACCGCGCGCGTCGTGCGCAAGCAGGCGGTGGACGCGCGGCGCGCGGCGATCAGCGCGGCGGGCTCGAGCCCCGGCGTGTTCAAGGTGCCGGACGCGCTCAAGCTCGCGCTCCCCCTCACGGAGGCACGCCGCGGAGAGCTGCTCTACACCGTGATCGTCGTGCAGAGCTCCGCAGAGATGCGCGGCGCGAGCAAGGCCTTCGCCGCCGACCTGCTCGCCCAAGAGGCCTCCACGAAGGGGATGGGCGAGCGCACCACGCTCGTGATCGCCACCCTGGACGAGCAGCGCCTCGCGATCCTGCCTCCACCGCAGTGGCGCGACGTGCGAGCGCGCAGCGGCGCCCTCGGCGATGACGTCGACGCGAGCCTCATCGCAGCCATCGACGCCATGGAGCAGACCTACGCCGAGACGCAGCAGCGCCGAGACGAGCTCGAACGCACGCGCGCGGCGGCGCTTCAGCAGCAAGAAGAGGCGCGCATCGCCGCCGAGCAGGAGCGCGACGCCGCGCACGCCCGCAACCTGCGCTTGCTCGTCGCGCTGCTCCTCGCGCTCGCGAGCCTGCTCCCCTTCGCCGTGCTCGTCCTTCAGGTCACGCGCGTCGTCTTCGCGAAGCGCGACTTCTGGGCGGCGCTCGACGGGCGGATCGCGGCGCTCGCCACGGCACAGCAGAACCTCGTCGACCTGCACCTCGACGTGGAGCTGCGCGACGAGCTCGTCGCCCTCAAGCTCAAGGGGCCGGTCACCTTGGCGCGCGTCGAGCAGGTGAGTGACCAGATCGCCACGCTCCAGGCTGGACTGGCGGCGCTCGACGAGCAGGTGGTCGCGCTCCGCAGCAAGGCCCCTCGCTTCGCGGTGCGCGCCAGCCCGTGGAAGCGCCTCACCGCCGAGCTCGACGGGGTCATCGCCATCGACACCGGCGAGGCCCAAGCGCGCCTCTTCGCAGGGCCAACCCGCGTGATCGAGGTGCACCCGAGCGCCTTTATGGCCGAGCTGGACCTCGCCTTCGCCGAGGCGCGCTCGGGCTGGCAGCGGATTCGCGACGCGGCCAACGTCGCGCTCCACCGCGCCGCGGACGACCTCTCGGACGCCGACCTGCAGACCATGCGCGCGCAGCTCGCCGACGCGCAGCTCCCGCAGAGCTGGCTCGCCACCCACCCTCTGGTGCCCTCCGCCCCCGCCACCTGGGCGCGCTTGGACGCGATCCGGGTCGCCGATCCCGTGCGCTACCTCGACGCCCTCGACGACGCGATCCGCGAAGACGACGAGCTAGAGCAGATCATCGCCGAGCTGATCGGCTGGAAGCAGGCGGTCGCGGACGCGTGGGAGCGCGTGCACGCTGGGCAAGTGAACGCGCTGCCGACGGCCTTCGCCGACCCGAGCCTCGCGCCGAGCACGCGCGCGCGCGCCCTGCAGGAGCTGAGCGACGCCTTCACGGCCGCCCTCCTCAGCGGAAAGGACCTCGAGGGCGTGCGCGACCTCGGCGAGGCCTTCACCGCCGCCGCGAGCGAGCACTGCGAGCACCAGGCCGCCGTGCGCGTCGCGGTGACCGACGGCGCCGAGCGGCTGGCGCGGGCAGCGCGCGCGGTCGCGGACACCCAGGCCAAGCGAGCCACCCACGCGGCCACCCTCGCGCAGCTCCTGCGCGCCTTCGTGCCGAGCGCCCTCGCGGACGCGTCGCGGGAGCGCGAAGAGCTCGCCGTCAACGTCGCCGAGGCCGAGCAAGCGCTCGCGGAGGCCAAGGCGCACTGGGCCGCGGGGCAGCACTTCGAGGCGGTGCAAGCCGCGAAGCGCGCGCTCGACGAGGTCGCTCAAGCCGAGGCCGACCTCGCGGACCTGGTGCGCCTGCTCGGCCAAGCGCAGGCCACCCGCGCCACCGCCGAGAGCCTGTGGGAGCAGATCCACGCCGCAAGGAGCGAGCAGAGCGCCGCCCTCGCCAGCTACGGCGAGCACGCGCTCGGCCTCTCCCTCGCCCAGGGGGACAGCCTGCTCACCGAGGTCCGCCTCGCCTGGGACGACGGGCCCGCAGACTGGGCGCAGCGCGTCGTGGCGCTCAAGCAGGTGCAAGCGTCCTGGTCGGGTGCCGTCGCCAGCGCCGCCGCCAAGAAGGCCGAGCACGACGCCGCGCTGGAGCGCGCGCGAGCCGCCCGAGCAGCCGCCCAGCGCGCCGCCGCGGCCTCCCATCGCGCCTCCAGGTCCAGCTCGTCCTACAGCTCGTCCAGCTCGCGCTCGTCCTCGTACAGCTCGTCGCGGTCGTCGGGCAGCAGCTACTCCTCGGGTGGGCGCTCGGCGGGCGGGAAGTGGTGAGCGTCTGGCTGGCAGAACATCGTCATCCCGCCCGACATGGTGCTGTCGGCCCCCCTGCCCCCCCTGGTGTGGTGCGTCAGCCGATAGAAGCGGGGTGCGCCGTGCTCTCGGGCGCGCTGCTCATGGCTTGATCCTTTGTTGCATCAAAGCAGCCATGTGCGCGCCGGCCTCGCCGCCCTGACCGCTGAGGCCAGCCACGACGCCTTGCTGGTCAGAGACCGGGCGGTTTTGGCTGGCCTTGCATTTACCCACCCAACGCTGCACCGGGATCTCGATGGCGACGATGGCTTTGAGCAGGTCGGCGATGTAGTCGGCCGGTGCATCGGCCACCTTCCAGGGCTGGCTTTGGCTGGCTTCATGCACCTGTGTCAATCGCGTCACGATGGCCAGCACCCGCGCTGGGTCATCATTGGCTTGTGCTACGCCGTGGGCATGCACGGTGGTGTAGTTCCAGGTGGGGACGGCCTTGCCATGCTCATGTTTGCTGGGGTACCAGTTGGGAGACACATAGGCCTGAGGTCCGGTGAACACCGCAACCGACGACACACGTTCAGCCAGCGCCTGCCACACCGGGTTGGCCCGCGCCACATGGCCGATCAGCGTGCCCTGTTCACCCTCCTGCTCGTCCAGCAGGAAGGGAATGTGATTGACCAACAGCTCGCCCTGGTGTTGCACCACCCAGGTCGCCAGCGGGTGGGCGCGCACCAGGGCGTGCACGGTGGCGGTGTCGGTCTCTTGAAAGTGCGAGGGCAAGTAGGTCATGGCTGCGACTCCGTGGCAATAACGGGTTCACACGACTTCGGTTTTGACCGAGTTGGCGATGAAACACGCGGTGTGAGCGCTGTGGTGTAAGTCCTGCAGTTGCTGCTAGGTCGGTTGCCCCCCGGCAAATTGCACCGCCGGGCGCAGCGTAACCCGAGTCATGGCCTGCTGACCCTGCGCGTTGCGCGCCATCACGCCAACGGGTTCATCACGGTCACTCTCCCCCACCCACGCAGCACGTGCAGCGAAGTCCAGGAGCGAACGCGGTACAAGATGCCTATTGGGAATGTGCCAAGTACACCCACCACGCCCCGCCTCCTCCTCTCGCCCACCGAGTCCCTACCTCATCCGCACAGCGCCCCCGTCGCAGCGCCACGCCACCAGCCGATCCGTTTATTCGTGCAAGCAAGCGAGTAGAGTGAACAACCCGTGCAACCATCCACCGGAGGCTCGTCGGCTCTGCAGGGGTGCGATGTACGCAATAAGGAGCCGACGAGGGGGAGTCACACACACCAGTCAGGCATATAGGACATGTATGCCGTTAGAACACCGTCTTCACATTGATGTGCGTCGAGTGTGATGTCCAACGGGCACCACACGACGTCCGTGGCCAGCACGCCGTTGAGGATGTCGTCGTCGCAGTCTCCCGTCGTCGCGACGTAGCCGTCTGGCGCGCCGTCGCAGTCGCGGTCGATGTCATCGCACTGCTCTGACGAGTTCGGGGACCGCGACCCGTCGTCGTCGCAGGACACGGTGGCGTCGGTGTCGTCGCAGTCCTCGTCGACTGAGATGCCGTCGCCGTCCGCGTCTTCGGGACCGCACGCCGCTAGGGCGAGGAAGAGGACCACCGACAAGGTACGCATAGACACTCCCGAGTGTGTGTCCTGACGGCAGCGTGAGGCCGGGGCGGTCGAATCGCTCTCCGATCTGTCATGGTCTCCGGTAGGCTCGACGTCATCCGGGCTGTGAGATCCGCGTAGGGTCCGGCCCAGCCAAGCGCAAGTTATCCGCTGGGCTCCCCACACTGGAGCCTCTCATGCGACTCGTTACCCTCGTCTTCTTGTTCGCTTGCAACGGAGCCGATCCCGCCGACACCGACACCGACACCGACACCGACACCGACTCCGACAGTGGCAGCGACACCGACACCGGCACCGACACCGACACCGACACCGACACCGGCACCGGCACCGGCACCGGCACCGACGTCGCGTGCACGAGCATCGTCACCGGCGCGGTCACGGTGACCAACGCCACGGAGCTGGCTGCGTTGACCGGTGTGTGCGAGATCACCGGCAACCTCGTCGTGCAGAACAGCGACCTGGTGGACCTCACCGGCCTCGAGAGCCTTCGCACCATCGGCGGTGCGCTGGTCGTCAGCCAGAACGCCAGCCTCACGAACATTGACGCGCTGTCTGGGCTCAACTCGGTGACGAATTGGATCACCATCAGCAAGAACCCGCAGCAGACGAGCATAGACGGTCTGGTCGGCATCGAGACTGCCTACGACCTGGTTCTCGAGGAGCTCCCCATCGCTGATGTCGACGCGCTGTCTGGCCTGCAGACCGTCGAGCGCGAGCTTCGCATCGACAACCTCGCCAATCTCACCAACATCGAGGGGCTCGCCTCGGTCACGTCGGTCGGGCGTCTGTCGATCAAGGACTGCCCCAGCCTCCTGGATATCGAAGGCCTTAGGAGTCTCACCAACGTCACCGACTACCTGTTGCTGTATCAGGACCGGGCTGTCACCACGCTGGAGGGCCTGCGCAATCTGGAGACCGTGGCTGGTGGCTTCTACATGGAGTCCATGCACGTCACCAGCTTCACCGGGCTCGAGAGCTTGACCCGTGTGGGCGGTACGCTCTCGCTCAAGAGCATCTCCTATGTGACCGACATCAGCGCACTGTCCAACCTCACCTATGTCGGCGAGGGCGTGTTGCTGACATCCATGTCCAACCTCGCCAATGTCGATGGCCTGTCGGGACTCACCACCGTGACCGGGGACCTCACTCTCTCCGGCATTGGAGGGGGTGGTCCGGTCGACCTTGGCGGTCTGTCCGGGCTCACGAGTGTTGGCGGCAATGCGGTGCTCGGTCCACTCGGGCGCGCCCCCAACCTGGACGGGCTCGCCGCTCTGGCCACCGTCGGCGGAAACCTGAGCATCTCCACCAACGATCGCATGACGTCAGTCGCCCTGCCCAGCCTCACCGCGGTAGGCGGCGACTTCGCCATCGAGAAGCTGGGCAACTACACGACCCAGACGGGCCATGCGCTCACTTCGCTCGCCGGCCTGGAGTCCCTCACGACAGTAGGGGGCACGCTGCGCGTCTCCCAGAACAACAACCTCACCAACCTCGACGGCCTCTCTGGCGTAAACGCCGTGGGGAGCGTGAACGTGAGCACCAACGCCTTGCTCACCAGCATCGCGGGCCTCAACGGCATCTCCGCTGTGAACGACTTCACGGTGAGCGACAACGCCGCGCTCTGCGAACAGCTGGTGACCACCGCCCTGTCCGCGATCACCGTGAGCGGCGCCACGACAACCACCGGCAATCTGGACTGCATCGGGCGCTAATCGGGCTGGTACGGAGCCGCCCAGATGCCGATGGCCACTCGTCCGTTGTCGACGTCGACCGACACACCGGACGGGTCCAGCGGATTGAGGGCGTCGGGACTGCCGTAGGCCAGCACCACGTCGTTGAGACCGTCGCCCTTGCCCGTGGTCGTCGGCGAGACCCCTAGACAGCGGACAGCAGATCTGGCACTGTCTACGCCAAGTATTGCGACTTGTGGTGGGGCGTGCGCAACGACAATTATTCCCTCCCCGCTGCGCCAATGAAGAGGTCGATCGGAACCTCGATGAGGGGCCTCGGACGCCAAAAGTACGCCGCTCGCCGGATGGGTAACCAAGTTTCGAGCAGGCGTCTGGCGGTTTGATCGGCATTCGGGGCAGAAGATATGGGCAACGGGGTCGGCAACGAGTGATCTTCCCGGTGCTAAGCCAAGGAGACCACCATGCCGACCCCGCGACACGAAGCCTACACCACCTCGACCCTCGACCGCCTCGCCCGCCTGGTGCAAGACCC
>Ga0210044_10009554_pt1 | contig 11783 bp, 13 predicted proteins | sample CryGey13umfilter_2_FD_183959 | JGI IMG/M metagenome (GOLD analysis project Ga0210044, IMG submission 183959) | Groundwater microbial communities from aquifer in Utah, USA - Crystal Geyser 4/9/14 3 um filter (SPAdes) (version 2) | ecosystem: Environmental > Aquatic > Deep subsurface >... | reverse complement strand
ATTCGGGACGATGTCGGGACGATGTGAGCGGAGCGGCCGAATGCACGTAGAGGGAGCGCAGTCGAAGGGCAAGTCCATAAAACAATACTTGCGCATGACTCGGACTCCAAAGTCTCCTGACTTTGGATGCTCGAAAGTCGGGAGACTTTCGACTCCGCGTCCTTCGACTCCGCGTCCTTCGACTACGGGAGTACCCTCCGTTCAGGACAGCGAGATCAACTTCTTCAACCTTTCATAATCTTCGGGCGTATCCACATCCAACAATAACGCCTCATCGTGCCAGGGCAGGTACTCGACCTTGTATTTGCCGAAGAGGGCGCGGCCGCCCACGTCGCCTGCCAGTTGGAGCAGGTCGGGAAAGGCGATGCGGTCGAATAGCACAGGGTTGGCGCGCTTCTCTTCCAGCGCCAGCGGAGCGAGGATGGCGGGCAGATTTTGCGCGTGAGTCTCGACGAGGGCGCGCAGGATTTCGACAGGAATTTGTGGCTGGTCTGCGAGCAGGAAGATACTTGCCCCCGTGTTTTTGGGCAAGGCCCTCACGCCGGCCGCGATGGAAGCGCCCTGCCCGCTTTGCCAGTTCTGGTTGCGGACAATCGTTACCTCCAGCCCCATGACCGCTTTTTCAACCTGTTCCGCGTTTGACCCCGTCACGATAATCACGGGCCAGAGTCCCGCGTGGAGCGCAGTCTCGGCGACTTGTCTCACGAAGGGCTTGCCTTTCCAGTCCAGCAGTTGCTTGGGTTGCCCGAAGCGTTTCGACTCGCCCGCCGCGAGAACGATGCCCGCCGTCCGCTCGAAGGTGTGGAACCCATTTTGATGGAGCGAACCGACCAGGATGGAATCAAAATGACCGAGCAGGTCGCGGGCGATGCCTCCGCCGATGGACTGCAGTTCGGGCGTCTCGGCCTGGTTGAGCAGGGCGACGCGGCGGGCGCGCGCGGGGATGTTTTTGAGTCCGCCTGCGGGGTGGGTGAGGAGGCGCACCAGGCTGGCGGGCGTGACCGGCTGGTTGAGGGCCAGCCCGCTCAAAGTCGAGAAAAGATGCGGGCGGTGGACGTGATCCTCGTCCAGCGGCTGGCCGAGTCCGCCCAGTCCCGCGACCACGATGACCGTCTCCACAAAATCGGGGATGGGCGGTTCGCGCGCGGCGGGCGCTTTGAGGGGGCGGGCGCGCGAGCCGTCGGCTTCGATGAGAAAGGGCAGGTTTTTGTTTTTGGATACTTCGTGTAGCCAGGATAGGACGCTGGAATTTACGGGTTGGGTGCGATCAGCCTCGATAGGCCCGGTGACAAGAGTGATACCTTCGGGGAGTTCACCAATTTCTTCTGGCGATTCGGCCACGATGTGATGATCAGCCAGGGGGATTTGCCACGCGCCGAGGTGGGAGGCGGCAGTGACGATGATTGCCGATGTTTCGACCCTTCGACGCCGCTCAGGGCAGGCTTCGCTCAACACAAGTTTTCGATTTTCGATTTGCGATTGCAGTTCGCGGGCGAGCAGGAAGATGGCGGTGGTCTTGCCGCCCGCGCCGACGAAGGCAATACTCCCTCCGCTTTGTGGATTGGGGGCAGGTTGGGATGGGGATAAACGCAGGGCGCGGGAAAGTTGCATTACCGAAGAAGGGCGGCGAATCCCGCTTGTTGAAAATGCTGGTCGGTTGTCAGCGCTTCGGTAATTCCGAGTTGTTTCATGGCGACAAAGGAAACGCAATCAACCAATCCCCACTCTTTATCTGTGCGACTTCTAAAAAGTTTGTATCCGGTTTCGAGAAGATCTTTAGTAAGAGGAATGATCTTTACTTTGTCGTCGGTTTCCATGGAATCGAGCGCGGCAATTGCCAGACTGCGATACCGTAGTCTGGCGAGCGCGTTGCCGATTTCAAGCACGATTGCATGGGTTGTGACCATTTGAATCCCCAGCGCCCTGATTTCTTTCAACAGTTCTAGCGCCTTCTCGTGATATGCGTCGGATTCAATTGCAGACGCGATCACAAATGCGGTGTCGAGAAAAACATTATCCTTCATCGAAAGGCTTTCCCCGGTAGAGGTAATCATCCAGGTTTTCGGAGAAATCCCTCGGGCCTTTAAGCTTTGCCGATTCAAGAACATCGAGGAAGGACCTGGATTTTCCGCGCTTTTTCTTCACGATCTCGATGGTGATTCTGACTTGCGTGTTTGGTTTGAGGAAAAGCGGGCTGGTTGGACGGAAAACGTTTCCGTCAAAAACTGCTTCGACGATTTGCGCGGATGTTTTTACCGCGTAAACTCCCGCGGTGTCTTTTACGCGTGTACGGGTCTTTTCTGCGGTTTGTTTATATTTTGTTGCCATGGTTACCTGCCAACTTTATTTTACACCATTATCAATTCTGATTCGCACATCCACGGCCACCGCGCCTTTGTCGAGAACGCGCAGGGGGTTGATCTCGATCTCGGCGATTTCAGGGTGCGCGTGGACGAGTTCCGAAAGATGCAGAAGCGCCTCGCGGACGGCGTCGCGGTCGGCGGGCGGGATGGAGCGCCAGCCCCCCAGTTTGCGCCCCGCCCAGGTACGTTCGATCAGGCGCCCGGCTTCGCGGACGGTGAGCGGGGCGAGGCTGAACGCGACATCTTTCAGCCCCTCCACGTCAATCCCGCCCGACCCGAACATGATCAGCGGACCGAATTGCGGATCGCGCGTCGCGCCGAGGATGACTTCCTGCCCGGAGGGGATCATCCGCTGGAGGTGACAGCCTTCGAGCCGCGCGGACGGTTTGGCCTGTTGCGCGTTACGTGTAGCCAGATTGAAAGACTCCGTTACCTCTTCGACAGAATTTAAGCCGAGGAAGATTCCGCCCACGTCGGATTTGTGGAGGATGCCGGGGCTGGCGATTTTGAGGACGAGGGGAAAGCCCAGGTCGCGCGCGAGGGAGGCGGCCTCGTCCGCGCTGCGCGCCAGTTTGACGGGCGCGGTTGGGATGCGCGCGGCGGCCAGTAAACGGTCAGCCGCTTCGGGGTCCAGCCAGGAGGCGGGCCCTTCGTCTGCACTCCGCTCCGCTTCGTTCCGCTCAGGGCGGTGCAAAAGAGAAGAAATCGCGGCGTGATCCAATTCCAGCGCGGGCGCGGATTCGGTCTGGAGGTCTCGCAGGTAGTCCGCGCGGCGCGCCAGGCAGGACAATGCCGAGGCGGCGCGCTCGGGGAAGTCGTAGGTGGGGATGCGCGCCGCGGTGAATCGCCGCCAGGCTTCGCGCACGAGGTTGCTTCCCATCAGCGCGATGGTGACAGGTTTTTTGGAATTTTGGATGAGCGGGATGAGCGAGTCGGCCACGGACTCGGTGGAGTACATGGGCGGCGGCGGAAGTACGAGCAGGACGCCGTCCACGCCGGGGTCGTCGAGCAGGATTTGCAGGCTGTTGGCGTATTCGTGCGGCGAGGCGCTGGAGAGCATGTCCACGGGGTTGACCAGACTGGCGGCGGGCGGGAGCAGGGCGCGCAGTTTTTCGTGGGTGGACTCGGAGAATTCGGCCAGGGTCATGCCGTGGGTTTCGATGAAATCGGCGGCCATGACGCCCGGCCCGCCCGCGTCGGTCAACACGGCCATGCGGCGGCCGGTGGGGAGCGGGAGCCAGGCCAGGGCGCGCGACCATTCGAAGAGTTCCTCGGCGGTGTCCGCGCGCAGGATGCCCGCTTTCTCGAAGGCGGATTCGTAGGCCGCGTCCGCGCCTGCCAGCGCGCCCGTGTGGGAGGCGGCCGCGCGTTGTCCGCTGGCGGAGCGCCCGACTTTGAGCGCCACGATGGGTTTTTGCGCGCTGACTTTGCGCGCCTCTTCGATGAAGCGGTTGCCGTCGGGCAGGGACTCGATGTACATGGCGAGCACGCGCGTATGCTCGTCTGCGGCCATCAACGCCAGCAGGTCGGTTTCGGTGATGTCGGCCTGGTTGCCGAGGCTGACCAGCCGTGAGAAGGAGAATCCCTGCTGGCGCGACCAGTCAATCACCGCCGCGCAGAACGCGCCCGAATGCGAGAGAAAGCCAATATCGCCTGGGGCGGGAAGCGGCGGCGGGAGGAAAGTGGCGTCGAGCGGGTAGTGCGTGTCCAGCAGGCCGATGCAGTTCGGGCCGAGGATGCGGATCTGGTTCTCGCGCGCGATTCGCAGAATCTCATCTTCGAGCGCCGCGCCTGCTGGACCGATCTCGCGGAATCCGCCCGCCATGACGATCGCGGCGCGGATGCCGCGCGCGCCGCAATCCGCCAGCGCGGTGGACATGGCCGCGGCCGGGACGATCAGCACGGCCAAATCCACGGGGTCGGGGACCTCGGCCAGCGACGTGCGCATCGGGAGACTCATCAACGTCCCGCCTTTGGGGTTGACGAGATGGATCGCGCCTTTATATTGACTCTGGATCAGGTTGCGCGCCACGCCGTAGCCGAGCTTGGTCGGGTCTGCGGATGCGCCGACGATGGCGACGCCGCGCGGGGAGAAGAAGGGGAGGAGGGATTCAGTCATCAGTCATCAGTCATCAGTCATCAGTCATCAGTCATCAGTCATCAGTCATCAGTCATCAGTCATCAGTCATCAGTCATCAGTCATCAGTCATCAGTCATCAGTCATCAGTTATCAGTGATTGAGTTACTTTTCCCAGTCGCTTAACCAGCGCACCTGGTTTTCCATTTCTTCGGCGGAGGATTCGTTGAAGAAGCGGGTTGGCGCCTTCAAAACCGCCGAAAACGGTTTTCATTTGGAAACGATGATGCCTTTATGCGCGGGGGTCTTTTGGGCAATTTGAAGAAAATCTTTCGCATTGTACGAAAATACAGACCGACTCTGTCCGCTTGCTTTTTGCAGTTGTTCTACATCTGTTGCTTTCTTGTTTATCCATTCATTAGGCGTGCGCGTGACATCATGTCCATTTGATTTTAGCGCCTGACAAAGCGCCTCCCAGGAAGCATCCTCGTCAAGATGAAGCTTTGGCTTTGTCATGGCTTTTGCCTTTTAATTTCTTTTGCCGTTCAACATGTTGTTTTTCCAAATCATCTTCATCTTTAATAAAGTCGTCCATTTCTTTTCTGTGCGCCTCGTAAAACGCCTGCGCTTCTTGAACTTGTTTAATATCCAAGCCATAGTTCTTGGCAACCGATTGATGAGTTTCTCCAAATTTTATTGATTGCACAATCGCCTGCACGTGAAGCGCCGTTCCGCGAATTACGGGTCTTTGGATTCCCGAACCGCCTCGGCGATAGGTGATGAGCGGAAACTTCGGGTCGTCGAGTTGTTGTCGCATGGTCGCGACCTTTTCCGATACCGACCACATGATGAACTGGTTGAGCGAGATACCTTGTTTTTTGGCGATCTGCTCGGCCTCGCGTTTCAGGTCAATGGGGAGGTTGAGGGCATAACGGGTCATGTTTGTTTTCCTTTCACTTTCCCGCATTGTATCATATAAGACATCGTATACGATGGGCGTGTAGCCAAGTTCGAAATTGTGATTACAGGTTGCAAAGCCAGTGGGAAATGGATACCACCTGATCGTCTTCGTTGAGATTAGCGGCGTTGGATAGCGCGCCGGTTTTCAAGTCGTTCCAGATTTCCCCCGCCATCTTTTCTTCGATGGCCGCGCCGATGAAGAAGGTGTGCGGTTTCAGGTTCGCTTTGGCAAAGGATTTGCGAATTCTGTCCAGTGAGGTGCGGGCGGTTTTCCAATGCTCATCTGCGCCTGCGGGGTCAATGCCGCCCTTTAATTCACCCAATGCGATGTAGGTGTTGGGATTGGTTTCATCGAGCTTGTCTAGCGTTGAATTGAAGAGACACAAATCCACGTTGTTTTTGACCAGGGGAACGGTCAGGTTGAAAATTAGGACGCGGGATTTGTTTCCATTTTGCCAATGAATGCCGCGCACAGATGACTCGTCTTTGTCGTCTTCTTCCCGTTCAAGCCAAACGCGAGATTTTGTGTTTTGCCAATAATGTGGTGATCCTGCAATTCTCAAGGATGAAAGGATCGCCCGCGTTAACCTTTGTTGCGCCAACATTCCGCCTATATTTCGCATGGAACCACCAAGTGCGTCGCCGCGAATTAGCAAGAAACGAAAAACCAGTTCCTCAACAAATTTTGTTTTCGCCGGTATAAGGAATTTCTCGATAAGTTCTTGAATTGCCTTTGTTTTATCTTCAGCCTGTAAATGAAAGGTCGCCTTGTCAGAAATACCCGCTGCCGTTAGGAGACCGTTTTGGATGGATTTTATTCCCAATAAATCCGAGGCGCTTTGGGCCTGCGATGCCGCCTCCTGTAATGTTCTGGCGTCATCCACGTGGGGTGTTGCGCGATTATTCTTTTCAAGCGCCAGTGCCACAAATCCTGCTCGTGTGGCTTCGTAGGTTGTTTCCAGGCCAGCGCTTGAATTGAGGTGGCGACGATATGGCGGTTTTGTCATTCGTTTTTTCTCCAAATATAAATGCACTTGCGAAGTTCTTCGCGTCCGTGTTTGCCCATTTGCTGACTGCTGTTGCCTTTGCCGTTTGGTAGAACAAGAATGTTTTCAACACGGAAATCCAGTTTCTCTGCAATGGAAGACAAGATCATGTCCACAGAGATGCTCGCTCCTGCGTAGCGAACATTATCATTGACCATGATTAGCGGCGCGTTTGGGCGCAGGACGCGAGCGCATTCCGCAATAATGCAGGCCATTTCGTAGAAGTAACCCCGAACCATGCGCGGAATTCCGTTATTATTCAGGAGACCGTTTGCCTTTTGATTTTCCAGGTATCTCAAAATGCCTTGTAGCAACTCCTGGTTATCGGCCGCGGCAATTGCATCCGTCCACTTTGGGTTTATCTTTAGGAGGTCTTTTGCCCGATTCTCAACCGTGCAACTCAGCATTTGCTGGCGTAAATCACTAAGTCCCTTTTCATCTGTGTTTAGCAAGGCGAGTTCCAAAGCATAGGTGCGCGTATAGTCATAACGATTGCAATAGGGCGGCGAAGTGATAATCGCCTCGTATGTTTCGTCGGATAGTTGGGGCATGATCTCAAGTGAAGAACCATTGAAAAGATGAATGTTCCCCTGAACCATCGCGGCAGGTGTGGAAAACAGACTGGCTTGGATAGGTTCTTGAGGCCGTAGGTCGTTGATGATCTCGATGATCTTTTGCGAGACAGCCTCATCAAAATCGGCGATCGTGCCTTTGTCAAAAGATTTTTTCCCTTGCTTTCGTCCAGACCGATAATCCCACCGCAGATATTGTCCGTCTTTACGCGTGTAACTTATATTTTCAAGAATGCACAGTAGCGCGAACCGCAAAACGGCATTGATTTGCGGCTTTTCTTGTTCGCTGGATGCGATATATTTCTCGATTGATTCTTTTGTAGATTCTGGATAGGCGCCTTTGGTTATCCTTAGTTCGTTGATGGACACTTTCCCACCTCCATTTTTCCACGGATGCAACGTAGCCCAGCGCTTCAGTTCTTCGAAATCCTCGGGTGTGAATTTTGCGTCCAGGGCTTGTTTCGTGGCAATGATTTGCTGTCCAATGGGCAGTAACTCTATACCGTCGGCGTTCAAGCCAAGTGCGCTGGCGGTGAAGAGCGTTGTTCCGCTTCCAGCAAAAGGGTCTAGTATCTTTCCCAATGAAACTTGGTATTTTTGCAGGAAATATTCAACCAATGACGCGGAAAATCCCTCCTTGTACTTGTACCAACGATATACAGGCCGGTTCTTGTTAGCTTGAAAACTTACAAGCGAACGAGAAAGAGATTGCTGAACAAAGAACTTCGACTTGAAATGATTTTCAAGATCAAAATCCAATTGCTCTACTTCGTTGAGCGACGAAGCGGTGATTTTCTGAATATCAAAATCGAGGGTAAGGTTGGTAGCCACAGCGACAATTTTACAACAGATTTTCTAGTTTTCGCCTCACCACTTCTCCCAATGTACCACTTCCTCCAGCCCTTTCCTCCCTCCCTTCTTCGGCGCGGCGGACAACTTCTCCTCGTCCGCGGGGTAGCCAAACGACAGCGCCAGCCGCACATGCCATTCGGGCGGGAATCCTAACACCTCGCGCGCTTTTTCGAATTCATAGACCGAAGCGGGACAGGAGCCGATTCCCAACTCCCACGCGGCGAGTTGCATGAAGGCCGCGGACTGTCCCGCGTCGAACAGGTATTGGAATTTCTCGCCTGGGCTGGGTGTCAGGATGGCAACCGCCAGCGCCGCGCCCGCGATGTGTCCCGCCCACTCGCCGCACTGCGACAACTCCTTTAAGACGGCTTTGTCCGTGACGGCGATGAACCGCCAGTCCTGGTTGTTCTTCGAGGATTGCGACCTCCGTCCTGCGTTCAGGATGGCGCGCATCGTTTCCTCGGTCAACGGTTTTTCCTGAAACTTCCGCACCGCCCGTTTCGTGCGAATTGCATCTGAAACATTCATCCTTCACCTCGCTTCTTCAAACCTGTCTACCTGTCTACCTGTTTACGTGTCTACGTGTTTACCTCCACAGAGTATAATTCAATCCATGTCCCCCAACCCATCCTTTCGTCCGTATCTCCTCCCCACCTTCATTCTTCTGCTCATCGGCTGGGGCGGCCTGTACGCGCTGGCCCTCTACACCCTGCCCCTGGTCTGGGCGCGCTGGGGCTTCTTCGCGCTGTGGGTGATGGCGCTCACCGCCGCCGCCTTTCCCGTCATCTACTTTGTGACCACGCGCTTCTCCTCCGAAAAACTGGAACCGCAGGCGCTCGTCCGCCGAGCGCTGTGGGTGGGCGTGTTCGGCGCGACCCTGGCCTGGTTGCAACTGGCGCGCCTCGTCAATGTGTACGTGATCCTCGGGCTGGCCTTCGGATTGGTCGCCATCGAGTCCCTCCTGCGACTGCGCGAGCGGGCGCGCTGGCGCGTTCCAGACGTGGAGGACGATGACCAGCCTGCGTGACCTCCCCTCGGTGGAACAGCTTTTGCAGACGCCGCGCGTCGCGGACTTGGCGACTGTCTACGGACGCCCGCTGACGCTGGACGCGCTGCGCTTCTCTCTTGACGAGGCGCGGGGCGCGGCCAAATCGGGCGTTGACCTTCCCCCGCGCGACTCCCTCATCGCCCGCGCCGCGTGCCTGCTCGCCGGGTGGACGCGTCCCACGCTCCTGCCGGTCATCAACGCCACGGGCGTCATCCTGCACACCAACCTCGGGCGCGCGCCCCTCAGCCGCGCCGCCGTCGAAGCGATGACCTCCGCCGCGCTGGGCTACTCCAACCTCGAATTCGACCTGTCCACGGGCAAGCGCGGTTCGCGGACGGCGCACGCGGAATCTATATTGCAACGGCTGACCGGCGCGGAAGCCGCGCTGGTGGTCAACAACAACGCGGGCGCGGTGCTGCTCATCTTGTCCGCGCTGGCCAAGGGCAAACGCGTCGTCATCTCACGCTCGCAACTGGTGGAGATTGGCGGCTCGTTCCGTGTGCCGGATGTGATGAAGCAATCCGGCGCGAAACTGGCGGAAGTGGGCGCGACCAACAAAGTCCATTTGCAGGATTACGAAGAAGCCATCTCCGGGGGCGCCGCGCTCGTCATGCGCGCGCATCGCTCCAATTTCAAGATCGTCGGCTTCACCGAAGAACCCGAACTGAAACAGATCGTTGACCTGGCGCACGCGCACGGCTTACCTTTCGTGGACGACCTCGGCTCCGGCACATTGCTCGACACCGCCCCCTACGGCCTCGGCCATGAACCGACTGTGCAAGAGTCACTGGCCGCGGGCGCGGATGTGCTTTGCTTTTCAGGCGATAAATTGCTGGGAGGCCCCCAGGCGGGGATCATCGTCGGGCGGGCAGACTTGCTCGCGAAGATCAAGAAACATCCGCTGGCGCGCGCCGTGCGTGCGGATAAGCTTTGTCTCGCCGCGTTGAGCGCGACCCTCCTGCACTATCTCAAGGACGAGGCGACGCGCGAAATCCCCGTTTGGAGGATGATCTCCATGTCGCCTCAGCAGGCCAGGGTCAGGGCTGAAGCGTGGCGCGAGGCGCTCGGTCGGGGAGAGGTGGCCGCGTCCGAATCCACCGTCGGCGGCGGGAGCCTCCCCGACGAGTCCCTGCCGACATTCGTGCTGTCGTTGAAAGTTAAAAGTCCAGATAAATTTTTGAAGCGTCTGCGCGAAGCCAATCCGCCCGTCATCGCCCGCACCGAAAACGATAAAATCCTGCTCGACCCACGCACAGTGCTGGATGAGCAGGAAAAACAACTGATCACCAATCTCCAATTACTAATTACGGAGTCCCAATGAAATCAGATATTGACGCCCTCATGCAAGCCAGAAACCTCGACGCGCTGCTCGTGCTGGGCGCGGCGGAACACAACCCGCCCATGTATTATTTTACCGGCGGCGGACACATCAGCGCCGCCGCGCTGGTGAAGAAACGCGGCGAAGACCCCATTCTGTTTTACAACGACATGGAGCGTGACGAGGCCGCCAAAACCGGCTTGCAAACAAAATCACTGGGCGCGTATTCGTTTCAGGATCTGTTGAAGGAAGCGGGCGGTGATTTGACGTTGGTCGGCGCGCTCCGCTTTCAACGAATCTTGAACGATCTCGGGCTGACGAAGGGGCGCGTGGGCGTTTACGGCAACGTGGATTTCAGCAGCACGTTCGCTGCCGTGACGCGTCTCCAGCGGTTGATGCCCGACCTGGAACTGGTCGGCGAATCCGGGATGGACTCGGTCTTCATCCGCGCCATGGAAACGAAGGACGCGCGCGACGTGGAGCGCATCCGCAAGATGGGACGCCTCACCATCGAGGTCGTGAGCCTGACCGCCGAGTACCTGACCTCGCGCGATGTCCGCGCCGATGAAGTCCTGCTCAAGGAAGACGGCTCGCCGCTGACGGTGGGCGATGTTCAAGCCAGGATCCGCCTGTGGGTGGCGGAGCGCGGCGCAGAACTGCCCGAGGGCTTTATCTTTTCCATCGGGCGCGACGCGGGCGTGCCGCACTCCACGGGCAACCCCGCCGACCTGATGCGCCTCGGCCAGACCATCATTTACGACATCTATCCCGCCGAGCGCGGCGGCGGATATTTCTACGATTTTACGCGCACCTGGAGTCTCGGCTACGCCTCTACCGAAGCGCAGGAATTGTACGGGCAGGTGCAGGAAATTTTCAATCGCCTGCTGGAGAACTTCGACCTGAATGCGTCGTTCAAGGATTACCAGCGCATGGCCTGCGAGTATTTTGAATCCAAAGGCCACAAGTCACAACTCAACACGGAGAATCCGCTGGATGGTTACGTTCACAGCCTCGGCCACGGCGTGGGACTCTACATCCACGAGCGGCCATTCAGCGGATTGACAGTTGATGATACGCATCGCCTCGCGCCGGGCGTGGTCATCACCTCCGAGCCTGGGTTATACTATCCCGAAAAGGGCATGGGCTTCCGCATCGAAGACACGCTCTGGGTGCGTCCCGATGGCAAAATAGAGATACTCGCGGATTACCCGTATGACTTCGTTTTGCCGATGAAGAAGTGGAAGAAATAAAAGTCGTTGATGAGCGGTTGCAGCGTGTTGCGTGTTGCGTGTTGCGTGTTGCGTGTTGCGTGTTGAATGATAACGAGGCGTTCATGAAATTAAAACGGCTCATCGAAGTTCTATGTAGTGACGACTTTGAAATTCTATGTAGTGACGACTTTAGTCGTCTCCTTGCCAAACGACTAAAGTCGTTACTACGTGGTTCATCCGCGCTCGTTACCATGCTCGCATCCGAAGAAGCGCTTCGCCGCGATTGGGACTCTCCTGAAGAAGACGCCGCCTGGGCGCACCTGTAACCCAATCACC
>Ga0210044_10009552_pt1 | contig 11785 bp, 10 predicted proteins | sample CryGey13umfilter_2_FD_183959 | JGI IMG/M metagenome (GOLD analysis project Ga0210044, IMG submission 183959) | Groundwater microbial communities from aquifer in Utah, USA - Crystal Geyser 4/9/14 3 um filter (SPAdes) (version 2) | ecosystem: Environmental > Aquatic > Deep subsurface >... | reverse complement strand
ATGATATCGCCGTTGGCGATCACCGGCAGCCGGGTGGCGGCCACCACCCGCGCGGTGATGCGGTGGTCGGCCCGGCCGGTATAGCGCTGCCTGACGGTGCGTGGATGCAGGATAAGAAAATCCACCCCCGCCTCCTCAAAGACCGGCAGCAGAGCAAAGACCTGCTCGGGGTCGTCGTAGCCGGCGCGCAGCTTCACCGAAAATGAGCCGTGCGCCGCCTGGCGCAGGGCGACGAGGGTTGCCGCCAGCCCGGCCGGGTTCTTCAGCAGGGCGCCGCCCGCCGAGCCGCCGTGCATGCGGCCGTAGGGGCAACCCATGTTGATGTTCAGATGCTCGGCCCCGCAGGCCTGGGCCAGTTCGGCCCCGGCCACCAGCCCGGCCGGGTCGCGGCCGATAAGCTGCACCACCAGCGGCGCCCCGCCCTGTCGGCCGCCCGCCTCCCGGCGATCCGCGTCGCTAACGATCTTGCGGGCGCCGGGTCGCACCCGGATAAGTTCCGTGAACACCGTAGCGGGCCGCACCCACTCGATAAGCAGGGCCCGCATGGCCCGATTGGTCAGTCCCTGCATGGGCGCCAGCATGAGCGGCCGCGTGCCCGGCGTCCAGGGCAGGATAGCGGTCATGCAAGGGCTCCCGGTAACCGGCCGAGGGCCCGCAGCGCATCTTGGCAGGCCGGCTCGCTGACAAAAAGATGGGCGTGCAGGCCCTGGCGCTCGGCCCGGCGGGTGTTGCCCTGGTTGTCGTCCACCAGGAGGATGCGGCCGGGCACTTCGCCCAGGAGCATGGCCGTCCGCGTAAAGGTGGCCGGGTCGCGCTTGCTCATGCCGGTGTGGAAGGAGTTGCACACCTTTTCAAAATATCGGGAAAAGCCCTGCCGCGCCTCCAACTCGTCCAGCCAGTTGGTCTGGTCACTCAGGATGGCGGTGCGCAGCCCGCCGGCCCGCAGGCTGCCGACCAGGGCCAGCATGCCGGGCCGCGGGACAAAGCGGTCAAGAATCTCCCGGGTTAATTCCTGGTCCGTGCCGATGAGCCGGGCCTGTTGTCTGAGGCATTGCCAGAAGTCGGCCTCGGTGCCATGGCCGGTAACATAGCCGGTGGTGTACACCGCCTCTGTGGCCATGGCGAAAAAGGCGGCCGGGTCGAGGCCCGCCTGCCTGGCAATGGCCATGAGGCCGGCTCGGAAACCCTCCTCGGCCAGCACGCCGCCGTAGTCGAACAGCACCAGCCGGATATCAACCGCCCCAGGCATCAGGCGTCCTCCCCGGTGAAGAGATTGAAGTGACGAGCCCCCTCCATCACGCCGCTGATATAGGAATGGTCGGCAAAGTAGAGCCGGTGGGCGACGCCTTTGGCCTCGGCCTGGCGGCGCGCCTCCTCCCGCACCTCATCCGTGGCATTGGCCACCACAATGGCGTTGAAGCCGCTGGTAAAGGCAGCCAGGTCATGGCCCGAGTCGCCGGCAAAGACGATATGGTCATGGGGAATGGCCAGGCGGTCGCGGAGGTAGGCCAGGGCATGGTCCTTGGCCGCTAGCGTCGGCAGGACATCGAGCAGGCCGGCGCCGGTCCGCACATCGACGCCGCACACCAGATTGCTGTCGAGCCCCGCGACCCGGAGCCGCTCCGCCACCCGTTGCACCGCCTCCCGCCCCCGTTGGCCCTGGTTGGTATAGTAACCCTGCTTAAACTCCCCCTGGGTCTCCGCCGGCCTGGGGGTGAGGCCCTCGATTTTGTCGAGCAGCGGGGCGATATCCCGGGCAATGCGGCCCTGCCAGGCATGGAGCAGGAGGCCCCGAAAGCCTTGATCCAGCTCATAGTCCCGGCCCGTCTTCCGGTACACCGAGGCGCCCAGGTCGCAGATCAAAAGTTCGGGCAGGGGCAGGCGAAAGCCAGCGGCCCCGTCCAGGGCGGACTCCAGGCGGCGGCCCGTCACATAGGCCAGCAGCAGGCGCGGGCTGGCCATGGCCAATCGCCGGAAACGGAGAATCTCCGCGTTCCATTCCGGGGTATCCTCCAGGGGGATGAGGGTGCCGTCCAGGTCAGTGGCCAGGAGATAGCGATCCATGGAACCTCATTCAGTCGCCAGTCAGGAAACGGCAAAGCATCCGGCCGGCCGCCTCCAGTTGGCTGATCTCGATGTATTCTTCCGGCTTGTGGGCCTGGGCGATATGCCCCGGCCCCCAGACAATGCAAGGCCCCTTATGGGCCAGCTTGGCGCAGTCGGTGGCAAAGGCGGCCGTGGTCGACGCAGGGTCGTGGCCCTCGTCGACCAGGATCTCCTGCAGGCGCCTGATCAGGGGGTTGGCCAGGTCGGTGTGGATGCCCCGGCCCTGGTAGACCTCCTCGACCTCGGCCCGGCCGCCGACCAGGGCCCGCACCGCGGCGGCGATGGCGTTTGGTTCCATGTCCGGCAGCAGGCGGATATCCACCCCGGCCGTGCAAAGGTCCGGGATGATGTTGGGCGACGAGCCGGCCGTCAACTGGGTGATGGCCAGGGTGGCGTTGCCCAGCTCGGGGTCGTGGGCCACGGCCAGCTCCCGGCCATAGCGCCGCAGGTCGTCGAGCACCGGCAGCATGAGGTGGATGGCGTTTTTGCCATTGGCCGGCTCGCTGGAGTGGGCTGCAACCCCGCGGCTGGTCAGGCGGAAGCGGTATGCCCCTTTGTGGGCGTGGATCATGCGCAGGCCGGTGGGCTCCAGGCCGAGGCAGAGATCCCAGCCCGTCAGCTCCTTGGCCAGCCGCACGGCGCCGGCCATGGTGCATTCCTCGTCCACCGTGGCGGCGAAAACCAGGTCGCAGGCCAGGGGCCGACCGCTTTGGTACGCGGCAATGACCGTGGCCAAGGCCGCGGCCAGGGGGCCCTTGTCATCGCAACTGCCGCGGCCGTAAATCTTGCCGTCCCGCAGCTCTCCGGAGAATGGCGCCGTCATGCCGCGACCGCTCACCGTGTCCTGGTGGGCGAGGATCACCACCCGGGGCTTGCCGGGGTTGGGCAGCCGGATGACGAGATTGTGCCGCCCGGGCAAGGCCTCCTGGGTCTGCCAGGCGAGCCCGGCCCGATCACAGGCCGCCGTAAGGGCGGCGAGCACCCCGGCCTCGGCCGCGGCCGGCGTGGCGACCGGGTCGGACGATTCACTGGGGATGGCCACCAGTTCCCGGGTAAGGCTGACGATGTCCTGGCAATTGAGCACGCGAGGCCTCCTGATTTTTTTAATTCCTGTCACCGGCGAATATAAAGGGTTTTCTTGACCCAAATCAAGGATCAACTTCGCAAAGCCGACTATCCTGGCTTATAATCAAAAGCACGGAGGTCAGCCAATGCGGAAAATCGAACTGGACAAGACGCGGGAATTCACGGCGGGCGGCATGAAACGCTTCTTTCTCGTGCAGGACTCGGCCTATTTCAAAATCATCAATTTCAACCTGGCCGCCGGTCAAACCTTTCCGGTCCACTCCCACGCGGTGGACGGCCAGCTCTCCATCCTGGTGCTGGAGGGCAACGGTCAGTTTCTGGGCGACCAGGGGGCCGCTATCCCGGCCAAGCCCGGCGATCTGCTGATTTCCGACATCGCCGCGCCTCACGGCGTGCATGCCGACACCGATATGCGCATCCTGGTGACCATCGCGCCGCCCATATGAATCAGCTTTCAGCGGTCAGCTATCAGTTGTGAACATAACTTCAACAAACAAAGGAGCAGATCATGAGCGCGACACAAACCTGGGACGAGTACCTGGTCGCCGAGCACGAGAGCATCGAGCGGGCCATGGCCGTCCTCCGCGAGCAACTGGAGAAGGTGCAGGACAAGGCCCACGACCCGGTGCGCCTGCAGCGGGCCATCGACTTCCTGCTGGAGTTCGGCGACCGCATCCATAACCGCAAGGAGGAGAAGCACCTCTTCCCGCTCATGGAGCAGCGGGGCATTCCCAGCCAGGGCGGGCCGCTGGCCGTGATGCTCATGGAGCACGAGGCCGAGCGCGGCCTGCTGCAAAAAATGCTCTTGCAGGTCTCCACCCTTGGCACGGCAGCGGCGGACATCCGGCTGACCTTCCGCAACGAGGGCCTGGAGTATCTGAAGATCCGCGCCGACCACATCTGGAAGGAGAACGACGTCCTCTACCCCATGGCTCGCCGCATCTTTCAGGCCGGCGATAACGAGACCCTGCTGGCCGCTTTCCTTGGTATAAACACGGAAACCTACGGCCCCAAGGCGCATGAGCTTTTTCAGCAGATGCTCGCCGAGGTCGAGCAGACCGCGTCGCGGCGGCCTAAAATCATCGAGGGCCTGTCCGCCACCCAGCTCGACGCCATCATGGAGGCCATGCCCTTCGAGGTGACCTTTGTGGACGCCAACGACACGGTGGCCTACTTCAACCGGCTGGACAAGGAGAAGATTTTTCCCCGCACCCGCTCGGTCATCGGCCGCAAGGTGGACAAGTGCCACCCGGAAAAATCCGTGGACACGGTGCGCCGGATCGTGGCGGGTTTCAAGGACAAAACCCACGACAAGGCCGAGTTCTGGCTGGATTTCAAGGGCGACAAGGTACTCATTCGCTACTTCCCGGTCTACGATGACAACGGCGTTTACCTGGGCGTGCTCGAGGTCACCCAGGCCATCGGCGCCCTCCAGAAGATCACCGGCCAGAAGCGGCTGCTGGACTGGTGAGAGCCAGCAATAGCCGAGCCATCCTTTCCCGGTGCGTGCCGGGCCAGTAAATTTTGTCGCAGGCCCGGCAGATCCGGAAGCTGTCGTAGTACTTACGGGTGAGTGGTTGCAACCGGTGCAGGACCGTAGCCTTGTCCACCGGCTGCAACAGGCTGTTGCAGATCAGGCAGCGTGAAAATGGCGCCAGCCGGTCATGCAGGCCGTAAAGCCGCACTACCTCGGCGAGCTGCTCGATGGGCCGGCTGGCGCGGACCAGGTGGCCGTGCTGAACAAGGTTGCGCCTGAGCAGGGAACGATCCCGGCTGAGCAGGACCCGGCCCTGCTGTCGGGCCGCCTCCGCCAGGCCAACGTCGTCCAGACCTGGATCATAAAAGGCGTCGAGGCCGGCCATGCGCAGCAGGGAGGCCAGCTTGCCGACATTAACGTCCACCGCGAAGCGCACCGCGTTCAGGGCGGGCCGCAGCAGGCTCGCGGCCAGCAGGTCCACCGGCGGCTGCTGGCCAAAGGCCTCCACCCGGTCGCCCTCCTCCACCACGGGCGCAAAAGACACCTCGCAGCCGTTCAGAAGGAGCCGGCCGATCTCCGGGTGGGGGATGCCCAAGGACTCCAGCAGATCCTTCACCGAGGGGCGGCGCAGGACCGACAGGCTGATGGGCTGGCCGTGCGCTAGCCAACGCCGCGGCAGTTCCTGCAGCCCGTTGTGCAGAACAACATAGGCCGGCAAGGTCTTCTCCCTGATGACGTCGTCCCAACCGCTAAGGCTGGTCGGCAGCGGCGGCCTCGTCCTTTTTCTTGAGATAACGGCCCACCGCGCTGTTGTGCTCGTCCAGGGTCTTTGAGAAATAATGGGTGCGGTCGTTCTGGGAAACAAAATAGAGATACTGGTCCAAGGCCGGCCAGTCCAGGTCCGGGAATTTTTTCTGAAGCTGGTCCGGTGACAGGACGATGGCCTCGATGGCCTCTCGGCCCGGGCTGGCAATGGGGCCGGGCGGCAGTCCGGGTATGACATAGGTGTTATACGGGGTCGGGCTGCGCAGGTCATCGCGCCGCAGGATACCAGTGAAGTCCGGCAGACCATAGATGACGGTGGGATCGGCCTGCAGCCGCATGCCCTGCCGCAGCCGGTTGAGGAACACGGCGGCAACCTGCACCCGCTCCTCGGGCCGCGCGGTTTCCCTTTCCACGATGGAGGCCAGGGTCAGCACGTCATGCGGGGTGAGGGATACCCCTTGCCTCTCGATCAGGGGCAACTCGGCAAAGTTGGTGGTCTCTTCCCCCGACAGTCCGTACAATTTGGTAAGCACCGCCTTCTGGCGGCCGACCATCATCCGGATGACGTCACTTTCGTCCATGCCCCGGCTCAGATTGAAGGTATCCGGAAAGATATAGCCCTCCAAATTTTTGACCGTCAGACCCAGTTCGTGGATCAGCGCCTGGTCGTGGGTTTTTTCCAGGAAGCGGTCCGCTCGGACCATGCCTTTGTCGTCCAGCAGGGTGGCGATCTGGGCCAGGGTATAGCCCTCGGGGATGGTGATCGGCCAGCGGACCGTGTCACCGCGCGCCAGTTGCCGGAGAATCAGGGTAGGGGTATGGCCGGGGACAAGGCGGTAATCGCCCGCCTTTAGCTGTTTGGTAACCCCCAGGAGCCGGGCCAGCAGGCTGAAGTGGCTGCCATGCCGGATCGTCCCGGCCTCGGTCAGAATCTTCCGGATGGTTTTAAAGTCGGTAGCCGGCGGGATGGTGACCACGATCTCGTCATGCTGATCAGGGGCGGCGGGGCTGTGGGCATAGTGCCAGAACCAGATGAGCCAGCCGGCCACCAGCAGGAGAACGGCCGGGCCGCCGTATCTCATGAGACGGCCCGCGCAGGGGCTTGGCGTGCCCTGGTTTTCAGGGGCGGGAGGTGTCGTGGTCATGGTTTCTTAACTTGACTGGCCGCTAGCAGCAAGCCGCTAGCGGCTTGCCAGCCTAAAAGACCATCCGCAGGATCTGATCCACGTTCTTCACCGGGACGAATTTGATTTTGTCCCGCAACTCCTTGGGGATCTCCACCAGATCCTTCTTGTTCTGTTCCGGGATGATCACCGTCGTGATCCCGGCCCGCAGTGCGGCCAGGGCCTTTTCCTTCAGGCCGCCGATCGGCAGCACCCGACCGGTGAGGGTGACTTCACCGGTCATGGCGATCCCCGGTTTCACGCTCTTGCCGGACAGGGCGGAATAGAGGGCCGTGGTCATGGTCACCCCGGCCGAGGGGCCGTCCTTGGGGATGGCGCCGGCCGGCACATGGAGATGGATGTCGATCTCTTCGAAGTAGGATTCGGAAAGCTTCAGTTGCTCGGACCGGGAACGGCAGCAGGTGAGGGCCGCCTGGGCCGACTCCTTCATGACGTCACCCAGTTGGCCGGTGAGGGTCAGCTTGCCCTTGCCCTTGAGGATGGAGACCTCGATGTAGAGAACCTCGCCGCCCACTTCGGTCCAGGCCAGGCCGGTGGCCAGACCCGGCTGCTTCACGGTCTCGGCCTCCATTTCGGGCAGGAATTTGGGCGGCCCGAGGTAGGTACTCAAGGTTCTGGCGCTGATGCTATACGGCCCCTTGGCGCCTTCGGCGACGCGGCGGGCCACCTTGCGGCAGACCTTGCCGATTTCCCGCTCCAGATTTCGGAGCCCCGCCTCCCGGGTGTAATGGGAGATGATATGGGAGATGGCCTTGTCGTCAATTTTGAGGTGCTTGGTGGACAGACCATTTTCCTTGAGCTGACGGGGCAGCAGGTAGCGGTTGGCGATGACCAGCTTTTCTTGCTGGGTGTAGCCGGCCAGGCGGATGACCTCCATCCGGTCCAGGAGCGGCCCCGGGATGGTGTCGCTCATGTTGGCCGTGGTGATGAACATTACCCGGGAGAGATCAAAGGGCATGTTCAGGTAGTGGTCGGAGAATTCCCGGTTCTGTTCGGGGTCGAGGACCTCCAGCAGGGCCGAGGAGGGATCGCCCCGGTAGTCGGCGCCCACCTTGTCGATCTCGTCCATCATGAACACCGGGTTGTTGGCGCCCACCGTCTTGAGCCCCTGGATGATGCGGCCGGGCATGGCGCCGATATAGGTGCGCCGATGGCCGCGGATCTCGGCCTCGTCGTGCATGCCGCCCAAGGAGAGGCGGTGAAATTTGCGGTCCATGGCCCGGGCGATGGACTGGCCGAGCGAGGTCTTGCCGACGCCGGGCGGGCCGACGAAGCAGAGTATAGGGCCCTTGGTCTTGGTGTTAAGCTTGCGCACCGCCAGGTATTCCAGGATGCGCTCCTTGACCTTATCGAGACCGTAATGGTCTTCGTCCAGCACCTTCTTGGCCAGCTTGATGTCGATCCGGTCCTTGGTGCCCTTTTGCCAGGGGATGTCGAGAATCCAATCGATATACGTCCGGATGATGTTGGCCTCGGAGGCGTCGGGATGCATGGTCTCGAGGCGTTTTAGCTGCTTCAACCCCTCTTTCTTCACCAGGGCCGGCATCTTGGTTTTTTTGAACCTGGCCTGCAACTCATCCATCTCAGCGGTGCGTTCGTCGGTGTCGCCCAATTCCTTCTTGAGGGCCTGGAGTTGCTCGCGCAGGTAATACTCGCGCTGGGTGCGGCTCATCTCCTCCTTGGCCTCGGACTGGATCTTGGCCTGCATGGTGGAGACCTCCAGTTCCTTCATGAGGAAGTCCGCCACCTTGCGGAGACGCGCTACCGGGTCAAAGGTTTCGAGTACGGACTGGGATTCCGGGGTCTTGAGCTGCAGATTGGAAACCACCAGGTCGGCCAGCCGGCCCGGGTCATTGATGTTGTTGAGGATGACCATGAGGTCTGAACTCATGACGCCCTTGAGCGAGAGGATCTTCTCGGTCTGCTCCACCACGTTGCGCATCAGGGCCTCGACCTCGACGGTGATCTTTTCCACCGGGGTGTCGTCGACGATCTCTATCCTGGCCAGGAAATGCGGCTCCTTCTGCGTGACTTCCTTGATCCTGGCCTTGCTGACCGCCTGGACCAGCACCTTGAGTCGGCCGTCGGGCAGCTTCAGGGTGCGCATGATCATGCAGGCCATGCCTACACTGTAGATGTCCTCTGGCTCCGGATCGTCGATGGAGGCATCCTTCTGGGTCGCCAGCATGAGGAATTTTTCTTTGGTGAGCGCGTCGTTCACCGCGCTCACCGAGGTGCTGCGCCCAACAAAAAGCGGGATGATCATGTAGTTGAAGATGACCACATCCCGCACCGCCATCATGGGCAATATCTCGGGGACGCTGCTCTTTTCCACATCCGGAAAGTCGCCCATGCCAGAACTTATGATGTCATTTTCTTCCACAGCGGCTCTCCTTGGTTTTTTGCTACATCGAAAATAAGGTCGGTGAAAGGTTTTGCGCCTGTCGCGCCGGGCTATAAGCGCAAGTGTAAATTTTGTTTACATTAAGCTGCCGCCTGCCGTAAGTCAAGTGCGGGCTTACAACTTCAAGGGCGTCGGCAAGCTGTCGGGTGGGCCGTACTTCCGGGGTAAAGCGGAAATGGGCTTGTGAAAATCGTTTTTTTTCACCATACTCTCGGTTCAACAATTTTGTTGTCATCAGAGGAGGGGTGATCGACATGACCAGTTACGCGGCCGAAGCCTTTTTTGACCTGGGGGAATTTGCCCACCGGGACTTGTTTGCCGAGCAGTCCTATGTCTGGGAAGGGCTCGTTGCCCTGAAGAGCTATATGGATGCGGCTGCCTACCAGGAGCTGCCAGCCTGGGTGCCGCGGGCTGTGCCCTTGCCTGAAACCGTTATCTGTCTGGAGGGGGTCTGCCTCAAGGCTACGGGCGCGGTCATCGATTACGGTGACGCGACCAAGGGCAAACTGGCGGTGGTCAAGGATGGTCAGCGTCTTCCTGGCGCCAGCGTCCTCATGGCCGGCGCCGTCCTGGTTGGGGAGCGTTTCCGGATCGGCCGCGGGGTGCTGGTGGAATCCGGCGCCTTTTTACAGGGGCCGGTGGTGCTGGGTGATCATACGGTGGTGCGCCAGGGTGCCTATCTGCGGGGCTACTGTCTGGTCGGTCGGCGTTGCGTGGTGGGCCATGTCACCGAGGTGAAGCACGCCGTCTTTCTGGACGACGCCAAGGCCGGCCATTTCGCCTACCTGGGCGACAGCATCCTGGGAAACGGCGTGAACCTTGGGGCTGGCACCAAGCTGGCCAATCTGCGGTTCGTGGGGGGCGAGGTGCAGGTCAAGACCGTCGAGGGCCTCAGGTCAACCGGTCTCAAAAAAATGGGGGCCATCCTGGGGGACAGGGTGCAGACGGGCTGCAATTCGGTGACCAATCCCGGCACTCTGTTGGGTCAGGATTCCCTGGTACTTCCGTGTGTGACGGTGCGTTCCGGGTACCATCCGGGGCATAGCGTGATTAGGAGCTGAAGGCAAGGCACAGAGGAATATCGAACACCGAACACCGAATGATGAAGTGAAGAAACTTCTTCGGTTCTAAATTCCTTGTTCGATAGTAACTACTCAGGTCTATAGGCTGTAGGCATTTAGACTGTTAGCAACAGCGAAACACGAGATATAAAGCTGAGTTGAGCAGCTCGTCTGCTCATACGAAACTTATGCCCTTGCGGTATAAGTCGTACGGTGTTCCGTATACGCTCCGTTTTGCCTCACAGTCTACAGCCTGACGGGCTAAACAACCTGAGCAGTTACGTTCGATATTCAATAGTCGCATTATTTTTTGGCTGAAGACTCAAGGGTGAAGGCTGAAGTAGTAGAGGCCGAAGAGGAGTCCTAACAGAATGCCGATGGTAAAATAGATGCGCAGCATCTGGTCCCATTGCGGCCAGTCGCTTTTTTTGTCCCGCATTAGGGAGACCGCGAGAAAGGTGGCGCCACCCGTCAGTGGAATCAACTGCAATAGATGGGTGAACCGGTAAAGCAGAATGTTCGAGGTCCAGGTTTTGCCTTGGTCAAATTTTTCTGCCAGGAGTTCCGGAGCCCAATGGGTGTAATCGGTCAAGTCGATATTGACCAGCAGATAGAGGGTGGCAAGAACCAGAAGCGCGAGGATTTTCCCAGGTGTCTGACGCATGGAGTTGATTCCTTGGTTGACGGCGTGCGGACTTTAGCCGATTTGGGCGGAAAGCGCAAAGGCCATTGGTTCGTGGTCGGCTGACACAATCGGGGCAAGGAAGGGGAGGATGATGGATTGCACGGCCCTGTATTTCCCGGGCACCGCGCCTGGCATAGAGTCGATTGAGGCCTTGCTCCTGGTGCATGAGGCGGTCTGCTGGTATCAGTCGGTGGAAGGGCTGCCCTTGGGCGAACTGGAGCCCTTGGCGCGGCGCGGGCTGGTCAAGGCCATTGTCCCCGCGCCGCTTGGGGAAGACCGCCAACGTTTTGAGCGCACGGTCCGCGACTTGCTGGCCCATGGCCAGGAATACCAGGGCGCCTATCTCGCCGCCATGGCCGCGGCGGTTGAGCCCGGTCGGCCGACGCCGGGCTGGGCGATCGTTGCCGGGCTTACCGGCCGGCCGGCGGAGCCGGACCAGGAACTTTGGCAGGCCAGGCTGCTTCTGCAACTGCAAGAAGTCCTGGACCGGCAGGAGCGGGAGATAGGTCAGGGCCTGGCCGTCCTGGCCGCGGACAAAACCGCCCTGCTGAGCGCCTTGCGGGGTGAGGCGCCGTCCGCGCCGTCCGCACGGCTGGGAAGGCCGGCCGCGCTCTCGCCGGCGCGCACGGCACAACTGGTTCGGGCCTGGACCAGGCTTTTCTTTACCGACCAAACGGCCGTCAGGCCGTTGGTCCTGGCCACTGATCTGGAGGGGGGCGCCGCGCTGCTGCTTGCCGACTGCGAGAAATTCTGCAAGAAGGCCGGCCAGCCGGTGCTTGAGCTTGTCCTGCCCCGCCTGGCCGGCCTGGCCATGGCTGATTTTCTCGGGCGGCTTGAGAGCTTCCGGCGGCAGGCCGCGGCCCCGCTGTTCGAGTTGCGGCAGGCCTTGCTGGAGATGGCGCTGGCGCCTGGCGACGAGTTACCGGCTGCGGCCGCGGCCCGTTTGCCGGGGCTCGCGACCAGGTGGGGGGAGGAGCTGGCGGCCCATTTCGAGCCAGCGGCGGGCGGGGCGGGGGT
>Ga0210044_10009551_pt1 | contig 11786 bp, 10 predicted proteins | sample CryGey13umfilter_2_FD_183959 | JGI IMG/M metagenome (GOLD analysis project Ga0210044, IMG submission 183959) | Groundwater microbial communities from aquifer in Utah, USA - Crystal Geyser 4/9/14 3 um filter (SPAdes) (version 2) | ecosystem: Environmental > Aquatic > Deep subsurface >... | reverse complement strand
CGTGGGCGCGGATCCCAGATCCGGGTCTGGCTTTGTTGGCGAAGAGACCTCGGGCGTCACGGTGCGCGCTCGAGCGGGTGGTGGCGTGGGCGTGACAGAGCGTTGCGGCGGCGGCGTCGGCGTTGTGGGGCGTGGCGTTGGCGTCGCGGGGCGTGGCGTGGGCGTCATGGAGCGCTGCGGCACAGGCACCACGGGCGCCACAGGCGCCACGGGTGGTGGTGTGGGCGTCACCAGGCGTGGGCCAGGAGCCGTGGGTGGTGGCGTGAGCGAGCGCTGGAGAGCGGGCGCCGTCGTCGGAGCTGGTGTTGGTGTTCGGGGACGCACAGATGCGGGCTCGGGGCCCAGCTCTCCGACCACCGGGCTCACCAGGCTGGCCAGATCGGGCTTGGCGTCGAGAAAGGCCTCGACGATCCGGATCGGCGGCGGTGCGGGGGGGGGCAGGTCCAGGGCGTATTTGCGGTACTCGTCGGCGGACAGCTCGGCGGCCTGGCGCGCGAGTCGGTTGTGGTCCACGACCGGCGCCTCCGGGGTTGGAATCTCCTCCTCCTCGTCCATCTGATCGCCCTGGGCGAACCAGGCTGCTTCGAGCACCTTCGTCTGCACCCGTGGGCGTTCGCCGGCAGCGGCCGGGAGCGGTTCGGACTGGGCGGGCGGTTCCAGCTGCGCGATCTCCTCGGCGGACGCGAGATCGATGGGCTGGGTCGAGGTGAGCGGATCCGTCTCCGCCGGTTCCATCGTGGAGGCGGCCTTCAGCGCCAGGTCCAGCGCCTCGGCCAGCGGCCGCTCCACCAGTGGACCATCAGCGTTCGGATCCGAATCCGGATCCTTGCCCGTGGCCTTGAGCTCCTCGAGCAGCGTCAAGGGCTTCGGTGACGCATCGGTGCTCGCCGCCTCGAGAGCGACCTCGCGCGGCAGGCGTACCGTGTGCTGCTCGGGCGGCAGGTCGTCCTTGCTCGTGGGGTGGAAGCCCCGCGGTGTCAGGTTGCGTGGTCGGGGCTGCTCCACCTCTTCGGGGCTGGCGGACGACGCTTCGGCGCTGGCGGACGACACCAGGGGCTGGTCGATATCGACCAGCTCGAACGTGTTGCCCGAGAGCTGGCCGTCGGAGTCCGGGTCCACCCGCAGATGAATCCGCTGCAGGCTGTTCATGTCGTAGACCAGGTACCGAAAGCCGGTTCCGTCCGGACCGACTTCTTCCAGGACCACGTAGCGCTTTTCGAGGATCTTGCCGACCAATGCTGCCCCACGAGAGACGGTCTGTACATCCCGGTGCGGTGTGCTTCGAAGGGCCGCCTGGTAAGCCATGGGGCTGACGGTCGCAATAACCGTTCCATGCCACACGCGTCGAGGCCAACCCCCGCCCACCTGAACCTACGGACGCAACATCAAACTCGTAAATGCTATTTGAAGTGTCCGGTCATGGCAAGCAGCAGGGGTGGGATTCGATCACCCAGGTGTGGCGGCCAGACCCCGATCCCGGTTCGCGGTGCGCACCACAGGTGCTCAGGGCTGACACGAACCGATGTATTTCTCGGAATCCACCGGGACACAGAACTTGCCCTCCACCGACCGGATGTTGGCGCATGCGTACTGGGTCGAGGGGCACGTCTCCCCCGCACCACAGGGTTCGATGCAGCCCCCCTCGCCAGAGTAGCGATCCAGCAGCAGGCAGTAGCTGCCCTTCTTGCACCCACCATGCTCGGCGATGGTGTAGCTCACGGAGAGGCAGCTCCCTGCCGCCGTGTAACAGAACTGCTGTGGGTACTTCGGACAATCGGTGTCCTTGCTGCAGGCGCCGCCGGCGGCGGCCAGGGTCGTGGCGCCGTGGACCACGCAGGGGTCGCACAGCGCGCCCTCCTCGTCGAAGCTCTTGAAGCATGCCCCCGCCTTGTGCCGGCACTGGAGCTTGCCGTTGCCCGCGTCCTCGCAGCGAGCATACGGGGGACAGCTGGTGCCGGTCTTGGTGCACAGCTTGCTGCAGAATCCCTTGCCGCTGACATCCTTGACGCACAGATCCTCGACACCGCCGCACTGGTCGTCGATGACACAGGGATGACAGAACTGGCGCCGCCGGCACCACCGTTCGGTCTCGGCGGTCTTGCCCACCTCGGCCAGGGAGCACCAGTACTGCGGTGGGCAGTCCGTGTCGGCCTTGCACTTGCCCGAGCAGTAGCGATCGGCCGATCCTTCCTCGCCCAGGCAGCGGTAGCCGCTTCCGCACTTCCCGTCGAGAGCGCAGTCGGCGCCCATCTGGCCGGCACCCGTGCTGTAGACCCGCGGGTAGCAGGCGACGCCGCTCTGCACCTCCCCGCAGTCGAAGGGCTTGCCCTGGGCGATGGGGCAGTCGGTCTGTCGCTTGCAAACCTTGGAGCAGAACCCGTTGACGCAGAGCTTGGAAGCGCACTCCTTGTCGTCGGTGCAGGGGGCGCCGAAGCCGTTGAGTCCGGCGTCCGGCGTGGAGCCGCCGTCGTCGGAGCATCCGGCGTGCAGTGTCAGGCCCAGAACCAGTGTCGCAATGAATTGTTTCATGATCTCGCTCGTCTGTTACCTGTGTCGTGATCTGAGCAGGTATGGGGGGTATGTCAACGTGTTTGTCGTTTGACGGAGCCCGTTCGATGTCCTACGTTTTTCATTTCAACACATAGCACAGTGAGGCGACAGATGATGTCACGTTTCCTGTCACACATGTTGCCCGTGGTGGGTGCCCTGGCTCTGCTCGTGGGGTGCTCTGACGACGGGGAGGGGCCGAAGGACGCAAGCCCCGACACCACATTCGTGCCGGACACTGCACCGGCGGCCTGTGGTGTGGGCATCTACCCCTGCGCGCCGTACGGCGTCAACGCCGACGACGTGGCGGCGAACCTGTCGTTTCTGGGCTACTCCGATCCCAAGGATCTGTGCAAGGCGGACAAGGACAAGGTGATGGACACCGCCACGACCCGTCGCATCAGCTTCCAGGGCTGGCACCTGGGTGACCCGGACGCGGCCTGCAGCGCCTACAAGAAGGAGCTGCTGTGGGTCATGGTCTCGGCCGGGTGGTGCAGTCCCTGCCAGCAGGAGGTCGCGGCGACGCAGGCGGAATACGTCAAGGGTGCAGTGGATCCGCGGGTGGGGATCCTCAACGTCGTGTTCGAGACCGACAGGCTGGGCGAGCCGATCACCGACGCGTTCCTCAAGAAGTGGATCTCCACCTTCAAGCTCACGATGCCGGTGGCAATGGACCCGGAGTTCAAGATGGGCGCCTACTTCGACAAGAAGGCCACGCCGTTCAACATGCTGGTCGACACCAAGACGATGAAGATCTATTTTCGGCAGACGGGTGGCAGCCTGAGCACCATCGGCCAGAAGGTGGCCGCCTTCTTCAACTGACCAGGGGATGATTGTGAGACGACTGCTCGCGACCAGTGTGCTGCTGCTGCTGGTGCCGGGGCTCTGCGCCACGGCCGGTGCCGGAAGCAAGGCCACGAACTTCACCGTCCGGGACATCAACAGCAAGCACGTCCGGCTCAGCGACTTCAGCACGAAGCTCGTGCTGCTGAACTTCTGGGCCACGTGGTGCAAGCCGTGCATGGTGGAGCTCAAGCACCTGGAGAAGATCTACCAGAAGTACAGATCCAGAGGCTTCGTCGTGCTGGCGGTGAGCATGGACGGCTCGGAGACCCAGGCCAAGGTGAAGCCCTTCATCAGGCGCTACAAGCTCAGCTTCCCGGTGGTGGTGGATAGCGAGACGCACATCGTGAAGCTATACAACCCCAAGCACTCGGCGCCCTTCAGCGTGTACATCAACCGGGGCCGGGTGGTGAAGCAGCGTGAGGGGTTCCAGGTCAGCGACCTGCCGGCGATCGAGAAGGAGATCGCGGACCTGCTGAAATAGCCGCCCGACGTCCGACGATGGAACTGCTCTCGAGAACCCGGGGCCCAGCCCTCGTCACCCTCATCGCGGTGCTGTGCCCGGCTCCGGCGTGGGGGCTCGAGTTCACGCTGTTCCAGCGTGGCTTCACGCTGGATCTCACCGACACCCTGACCTACGCCTACAACGCGGACAATCGCAACACCTTCGAGGACGATGACGAGTACCACCTGGTGCTCAACAAGCTGGACATCAACCTCAGCCTGGGGGACCTGCGTCTGGGCGGTCGGTTCGACATGTACCTCTACGCGGGCGAGCCGGAGGAGCGTGACGATCGCTACGTCAACCGGTTTGCGCCGCAGCAGGTGTACTTCATGGTGGCCCGTCCGGAGTTCGACGTCACGATGGGCGACTTCTACGCCACGCTGGGCAAGGGCATCGCGCTGTCGGTGGTCAAGATCGACGAGCTGGGGCAGGACACCACGATCCGCGGCGGGAAGTTCACGTACCACGATCACGGGCTGGGAGTGACGTTTCTGGCCGGGCAGTTCAACCCGCTGGCGCTGGACTCCGCGACCGGCTGGGTCGCCGCGTGGGATCCCGAGCCGCTGGTGGCGGGGCGGCTGGAGTACAACTTCTTCGAGAAGGTGCTGGTGGGGGCGCACGTCATGTACCACTTCATCGACGACCCGGGCAGCAGCGGGGCGGAGGTGGCGCGTACGGACCACGACGTGGTGTGGGGTGTTGGCGTGGAGATCCCGGAACTGTTCGCCAGTGTGCTGAGCCTCGCCGCCGAGGTGGATCTGCAGCAGTCGGTGGTGGACGGGGTGGTGATCCGTGGTCCGGGAGGTGACGGCGGGCTCGACGGCATCGCGGCCTATGCCAGCGCGTCGTCCCAGCTGGGCGACCTGACGCTGCTCGCCGAATACAAGTACTACGACAACTTCGAGCTGCGGGCGCGTTCGGGGACGAAGTTCGAGCCCTATCCGCTGCTGTATCATCACCCCCCCACGCTGGAGCGACTCACCGCGGACATCAAGGATAACACCAGCATCTGGGGCGCTCACCTGCGCGCCGACTACAACCTGGGCCAGCGGGGGCCGGTGGAGCTCCTGGTGGCCGCGAACTATGGCTACTTCGAGGACTGGGCCGAGGGCAGCGACCTCACGATCCACGACCCCTTCGGCAGCATCGAGGTGACCTGGCAGGAGGGGAAGGGAAAGCTCGAGGTGGAGAGCGGGGTGCGGCGGACGTACGACAACGACAACGACAAGGTGAAGTTCCAGGACATCCACCTGGAGCTGAACATGGAGCAGTCCCTCGCCACGCGCCACAGCCTCAAGCTGACGTTCTCGTTGCTGCAGCGCTCGCGCGCCGAGTTCATCAGCGAGGACGAGTGGAAGGAGATGGACCTGGCCCTGACCTACAAGTGGTCGCCCCACCTGCTGCTGGCCTTCACCGTCGAGCGTCAGGAGGATCCGCGAGAGGTGAGGGAACCGGAGAACTACTTCGGCGGCGTCGCGCGGTACTACATCACCACGTCGACCTACATCAACGTCCGCGGCGGCCAGAACCGCGGCGGGATCAAGTGCTACCTTGGCACCTGCCGCTACGTGCCGCCGTTCTCCGGGGCGGAGGTGCAGGCGGTGGTCCGCTACTGAGGCCGGTCGTACCCCTTGCCAGGTGATCGATTGGGGTTGGGCTCCGGTAACGCCCCTGGCGCTCGCCTGGCCTGCGCCCCTGGGCTTGCCTCGGAACCCCACTCGCGCCCGGGGCGTCGCCCTCGCCCGACTCCAATACTGGCCCCGATACTACTAGCCCAGCTCGCGCATCAGCCCGGCGATACAGCGGCCCAGCCCGCCGGACGCCGAGCGCAGGCGATAGGCCAGGCTGGCCAGCGTGAGCAGATCGCGCGGGCGCCGAGCGGCGTCCAGCAGCCGTCGCGGCTGAAGTCGACCCCGGGCGTCGCGCATCGGTCCGGGCATGGGGGGCAGCGACTCGTCCACCGTGTCGAGCACCACGCGGATCGACACGTAGGGCAGCCCCAGCTGCGCGGCAACCTCAGCGATGGCGGCGGTCTCCATGTCCACCACGACGGCGCCGCAGCGGTGGTGGCACTCGCGCTTGCTCCGGGGTGTGAGCAGGGCGTTCTCGACGGTGGCCAGCGGGCGGGCACTGCAGTGCAGCCCCAGCTGCTCCGCCAGGCGCCGGCTCAGGCGGCGCAGCTCAACGTCCGGAGGCGGCGCCTCGGTGACCATCGTCGCCACATGAAGCACCGCGCGCGGCACCACCAGCATGCCGGGGGATGCGCCCGGGACCAGGCCGCCACAGCACCCGGTGCTGACAATCACGCTACCCGGAGTGGCGTGCTGACGGGTGGCCTGGGCGGCGCGCTCGGGACCCACGCCGGTGCACACCAGCCGGAAGTCCCCCGGGTCGAGGACCCGCGCGATGGGGGCCAGCTCCTCCTTCAGCGCGGCGAGGATCAGGGTGGGCACTACTGCGCCCCGTACGTGGGCAGGTCGTCCTGCGTGCCGGGCCGGTTCCAGAACAGGATCCAGTCGGCGGCCTCCAGCTCTTCCAGCCGGACGGCGGTGGGGCTGTCCACCAGCGTGAAGTCGTGGGCCGGGTCGTCTCTGAGCTCGACGATGGCGAGTTGCCCCGTGTCCAGCGCCGTGGCGATGGGGAACGTGGTGAGGAACCGCCGAATCTTTCGGTCACGGTGGACGAAGTAGAACGGCCTGTCCTGGCCCAGGAACTTCCGCATGGCATGGGCCTGGATCAGGTTCTGGATCCGTTCCTGTCGTTCGCGCTGCGCCTTCTCGCTGTTCAGCTGCTCCTGCCGCTTCCGTGCCGACTCCGCCATCTGGGCCTGCTTCTGGGCGAAGTCCGCCTGTCGTTGCTGCTCGCGCCTGGCGTCGGCCCGTATGCTCCCCTGCTCCTTGTGCGCCTGTCGCGCCTCGGTGCGCGCCTTGCGCGCCTCCTTCTTGCTGGCGAGACCGGCCTTGAGCAGCTTGTCGCGGAGATCTTGCACCTGATCATAATAGTCCGGCGTGGGCTCAGAATGAAGGAATGAAGGGTTCAATCCGGGAAGGAGACCCAGGTGGTCTTGCCCGGGCGGACCGAGACCGTTTGCTGCTTCCGTTGCCGCTCCGTCAACATCGTCACGTCGTGCTGTCCCTCGTAGACCACCAGCGGCGACAGCGGGGTGAGGCCCAGTGACTTGCCGTCGAGCAGGACCTTGCGGCCCTCGGGCAGCTTGAAGCCGAGGATCCCGCGTCCGAGGACGAAGCGGGTGGAGACGCTGTCGGAGCTGATCCTGACCTGCCGTACGGTGTGGATGCCGAGGGATGCGTTCTTCAGCACCAGTGTCACCTGGCCCCGGGCGACCTCCAGGCGCAGCGGTGTCCGGCCAACATCTCGCCCCGACAGGAAGACCTGGGTGATGGGATTCGTGGTGAGGAGCAGGGTCGCCGTGTCGTTCTTCTCGACGGTGTCGTTCTCCTCCACCGGAATCGACTCCACCCTGATCGGGCGTGGTCGGTGGCGCGACCTGGACCGTTGCGGCACCGGTCGATGGACCACCGTGGCAGCGGTGGCAGCGCCGGGGCCGTCCGCCGGGGACCGGGTCTGCGAATCGAGGGCCGCCTGACGGGGATCACGGTCGTGGGCGGCGTCTGGCAGGTCGGGAGGCGTGGTTCGCGGCGGCTGGGCGGCGGGGGTTCGCGCGTTGTTCTGGTAGCCCAGGAGGATCCAGGTGCCGATGGTGCCGGCTACCGCCAACACGGCCAGCACCAGCACCCAGGGCAGGATGGAGGGCGCTCGCTGAATGGCCACGCTGACCTCGCCGGCCGCACCGGTGAGAGATCCCGATGCCGGCTCCACCGCCGGTGGCGGCACACCACGCGCTGCGAGCTCGCTGTCCCAGCCCTCCACCGAGGAGTCGGGCTCGAAGGTGGCCATCCCCTGCAGCAGGGAGAGGTCGGTGGCACGGCTGGCGACCGGGACCACCACCGCGGGCTCGACCTCCGACCCGGTCGATGGGTCAGTGATCGTGACATCGTCCATCTTGGCCAGCCCGACGTGCTGTGCGGCGCGATCGAGCATGATGGTCTCGACATCGTCGTCGAACTCGTCCAGATCCGGGAGCTGCGGAACGGGGGGTTCTGGATCGACGACCTCCACTGCCAGAGCGGGGGGCTCTTGAACCCCACCGGAGGTGAAGGGCTCTCGAACCCCACCGGAGGTGAAGGGCTCTCGAACCCCACCGGAGGTGAAGGGCTCTCGAACCCCACCGGAGGTGAAGGGCTCAGGCTTGCGCGGGATCACGGGCTGCGGTCGACGCGGGATCGCCGAGGGCAGGATGTTGACGGTGGCAACCGGGAGGTCGAGCTCGGAGAGCGGTGCGACGGCCAGCACCTCGTCCGGCTCCAGCTCCCGCTGGCCCGGAGGAGGGGAATACTGCTGCGCCGGTTCATCCATCACGGGTTCGTCGACGAACTGCGCCAGGTACTGTCCCAGCTTGGCCGGCGAGGTGACGATCTGGCGGCTGACGAGCAACGAGAGCAGGTCCTCCTGCAGCTCCTGACACTCATGGTACCGGATCTTTCGGTCGGGCTCGATGGCCCGCATCAGGACCGCCCGCAGATCGTCGGGGTAGTTGGTCATGTGCAGCTCGGGCGGAGGCACCTGCCCGTTGGCCACGGCCCGCAACAACGACTTGTCGTTGCCCGGGGGGTAGGCTCGGACGCCCGTGGTCATTTCGTACAGCACGAGCCCGAGGGAGTAGATGTCCGACTGCGGCGTGGCCGACTCGCCCCGCGCCTGCTCTGGCGAGATGTAGGACCACTTGCCCTTGATCACCCCGACCTGCGTCTGTGTCACCGACTGGCGGATCTTGGCGATGCCGAAGTCGGTGATCTTCACGCTGCCGGACGTCGAGAGCAGGATGTTGGGAGGCGAGATGTCGCGATGGACGAGGTGCAACAGCTCCTGGTTGGCGTCCTTGTGTTCGTGGGCGAACTGCAGACCAGCCGCCACGCCGGCTGCCACCTGGATCGCGATGGGCAGCGGCATGGCACCCTGGGCCACCTTCATCAGTCGCGACAGACTGAGGCCGCGGATATACTCCATGACGATGAAGTAGTCGTCGCCCTGCTTGCCCAGCTCGTAGATCTGCACGATGTTGGGATGGTCCAGCAGAGCGGCGATGCGTGCCTCCTGCAAGAACATCCCGACAAACTGTGGGTCCTCCGAGAAGTTGGAGTGGATCCGCTTGATCACCACCTCTTTGGCGAACCCGGCAATACCCGTCTGTCGAGCGAGGTATACCTCCCCCATACCCCCACGTGCCAGCTTGCGGAGGATGTCGTATTGGCTTATGGGCCCCACCGTGGCCATGCTCGTGCTTGGTAAGATCCTACACCTTTCAAGCAAGATGCGAAACATTAAGAGATCTAATTCACATGTTTTTCAGGCAGTGTTCCCGAAAAGTCGCATATGAACCGATATGGGACTACAATGTCCTACATACAGCGTTTCAAGGAGGACCCGAATGACTCGCGAGCGCCGCAGAAAACGAAGCAGCTTCGCCGGACTGTCTCTGCAGTACTGGCTGTCCGCTGTCGCCCAGAGGAAGAAGCTGATGGCCATCGTCCTCGCAGACTCCGCGGGCTTGCTGGTTGCCGCCAGCTTTCAGGGGCCCGAGGCTGAAGAGCTGGCGGCCCTCAGTCCCCTCCTCGCTCGAAGCGGTCAGCCTGGTGCCGCGCTGGAGGCGTTGCCCGCGTTGCCGATGGAGATCCGTCCGATGCAGGTGGATCAGGCGTCGCTCTACCTGTGTGCCGTCGGAGATCTGAGCCAGACGGGGGACGGCCTACGGCTGGCCGAGGGTGGTGTCCAGCGCATCCTCGACGTGCACTAGTCGCGCGGAGCGGCGTGGCCTCCCCTGGGTGTGGAGTGCAACACGACGGACAGGGTGGGGTACATGTGGATCCGCTGGTGCAAACCTGATCGGATCTCACCTCCTGCGGCAACATGGTGTCTCAGAAAGCTGAGACACCATGGCCAGGTTTCGCAGAGTTGGAAAATCGTGTGTGGGGTCTGGATCTTGCTACACTTCGTGGCGAATGCGGCACGCGATCCCATGCGCACTTGTTCTGCTCACCGCCGCGCCAGCGTGGGCCGACGAACCTGGTGTCGGCCTTGAGGGGGTTGACGAGCCGCACACCATCACCGGCGACGTGACACCGGCGCCCGTCCCGCGCACGCCCCGTGCACGGCTGGAGCTGGGATTCGGCTACGCATCGCTGCTCGAGGACCCGGACGTGGCCGAGGGCTATGGCGGTGGGCTCTTCTTCTCGTACGAGATGTGGGGTCGGCTGGGGGCCGAATTGACGGTCTTCCTGTCGAGGAACCTGTACGAGGACCAGCTTGGCACCATCGGTACGAGCTTCCTGGCGGGCAACATCACCCTCGGCCCAACGATCCGACTGACGCCCGCCGGTCGGCGCGTGCTGGTGACCGCGGACCTGGCGCTGGGGACCTACCTCATCGTGCCCATCGTGCAGGAGAACATCTGGACCCTGGGCATCTCGGGGGGCTTGACGCTGGCCTACCGATTCGCCAGCTGGTTCGGCGTCTCGATCAAGCTGCGATACCACCTGTTCAACCTGGCCAACTTCGCCGGGCCCGAGCTTCGGGATCTGAAGGCGCTGATGAAGGTGGGGGTCATCGATCGGATGGAGATCCCCCTGTGCATGACCTTTTTCTTCTGAGGGCGAGGATCAGGATGTCAATCTGTGGGCTGAGGCTGGTGCCGATCCTGCTCGTCTGCTCCTGCGGGCTGACCGTGACCAGCGAGCGGCCGAGCTACGACGAGCTCGACGTGCAGGAGCAGAGCGCGGTCGACACGATCCTCGGGGAGCTCACGCGCTTCAACGCCCAGGTCCAGCACCGCACCAAGTACAACATCGATGCGGTCGCCGATCGAGAGCAGATCCACGTCTCGTTCGAGGGGCTGATCTTCTCCGCCAACCTGGGCGACGACGTGGTCCACGTCGCGGTGTGGGAGAACCTGGGGTCGGAGAAGCAGGCGCTGGTTCAGCGCTGGTTCAAGGCCAAGACCCCGGCGCAGGCACGGGCGACCTACGGCAAGCTGTTCTACCAGTTCCTGGCCGTGGTGCAGGGGGTGAAGCAGTTCATGTTCCAGGTGCTGTCGTCGGCATGGGTCTACCACCATCGTTCGCTGTTCAACCAGGAGCGCGACTCGATTCGCACCGCCCTGGCGCACTACGTGGTCGAGGGGCGGCAGAAGGAGATGTGGGGCTTCCTCAAGGGGGCGTGTGCGCCGGTCATCGCACAGTACGGCCCGGCCTGGCGCGACCGCTTCAGCAAGGACTACCTGCAGCACCACTTCACCGAGGTCTTCGACCCGGAGGATCCCACGGGGTACATGTACTTCGTCTGCCGCTGGATCACGATGGGGACGGAGGAGGCCGAGGGGCTCAACGCCGAGCTGCAGTGGCTGGTCGATCTGCCGCGGCTGTGAGCGTCGCCTCGCGTATTTGTATGTGGTAAACTTCCCTCGGGTTTGAGTGGAGGAGCCATGTCAGGGAGCACGATCTGCCTCACGGCACTGGGGAGGGAGCGGCCAGGCATCGTGGCCGCCATCACGGGAATCCTGTTCGACACCGACTGCAACATCCGCGACTCCACCATGACCATCCTGGCCGGGGAGTTTGCCATGATGGCCATCGTGGATCTGCCGCCCAACACCACACCCGCCCTTCTGGAGCAGGCGCTGTCCGAGGTGCAGCGCCGCTTCGACCTCGCGATCTTCGTCAAGCGCCTGGGAGAGGAGGAGATCCGTTACCACCAGGCTCCCGACACCCGGAACTGGGCGGTCACGATCTACGGCGGTGACCGCAAGGGCATGCTG
>Ga0210044_10009549_pt1 | contig 11787 bp, 7 predicted proteins | sample CryGey13umfilter_2_FD_183959 | JGI IMG/M metagenome (GOLD analysis project Ga0210044, IMG submission 183959) | Groundwater microbial communities from aquifer in Utah, USA - Crystal Geyser 4/9/14 3 um filter (SPAdes) (version 2) | ecosystem: Environmental > Aquatic > Deep subsurface > Groundwater... | reverse complement strand
GGGTGTGAAGGTTGAGCGTGCGAATCGGTTGCTGGCTGCGTATTTGCGGACGATTCTTGATCGGGAACTCGCAACCATGAAGTCGGTAATCGGTGAGATCGGACTCTGATTCGAGCGGCAAGAGTGGTCAGCCGGGGTGGTGGTCGAGTGGGGTTTTGTGCAACTTTCTGCATTTTTTCGCACATTTATGCAGAAATCAGCAAATTTACGCACATTTGAGGCAAAGCGCGCAACTTCGTGGCGCTCGGGTGGCTTTTGGCGCAGGATTCTGCAACGGGGTGGCAGAATGCGGCAGATTCGTGTGCGTTCGTGCATTTTGGTGTGAAATGGTGGTTTTGTGGTCAAAAGCGTGATTGACGGTCGTGAGTGTGGTTTTTTGAATTCGGCGGGTGGGATGGAGAGTGGTCGGCTGGTTTTGCAGGTGGGTTTCGGGCTGAAAACGGGGTTTTTGGGAGTGTGCGCTTTTGTGCCATTTTTTGCAATTGCGCGCACTTTTAAGCAAAAATGTGGCGTTTCGCGCGAAATGAGGTGCGCCGGCGTGCGCGCTGATTTTTGGTGGGATTTGGTAGGTTTCACTGGGTGGTTGGGGTTGGGCGAGTGCGCGTTCGTGCGCGCTTGCACGCGCGCGAAAAAAGTTAGAGTTTTGTCGGGTTGTTGGGGTCCAGCAGATCAGGAAAAGGGAAGATCAAGATTTGCGGATGCAGGGGAATTTCTTGGAAAGATTGCATTCCCTTGGCACTGCCTCTTCTTATAAGAAGAGGCGGAAGAAGAGATCGGGGAATTGAGGCATCGAGTTAGGAGGAATATAAGAGAGGCAAAGAGGAGAAATGAGCGCCTTCGGCGGGATTTTCTTGGCCGGATTCCGGATTCCGGCTTACGTCCGTACGGGATTATGCAGAGATGACGTTCGTGTTGTTGAGAATTGGTTCGCGTTTGGTTTGCCGATTCGTTGATCGGTTGGTCAGCGTGAAACCGTGGTGCGCCCGAAGCGGGACTTACCCCGGGCATCCGGCGCTTGAGGAAGCGAGAGGCGGAGAGACGCGAGCAGGAAATCGGGAGTCGGAGAGCCATCGGGCAGAAAGCGTCGGCTTTCGGTCGATCCTTATATTCTTCGACGAGGTCTGCTTTGGCCGGCAACAGTGTGTGGGACGGCATACGTCGAAAAGAGCATGAAGAATGGTTGAGTACGATGCAGATTGATAAAGGTGACGGCTTCGTCGGCGAGCATGAAGACGAACTTTGGGGGCGGAATTCGGAGGGTTTCGTCTTCTATTCTGGGGGTCGTCGTTGCGTAGCCGACCATTTAGCCCGCAGCGATGTTGATAACGAAGTGGATGACGAATGCGAGGCGTGGCCGTGGTGGGTGTGAATTGATTATTGGTCGGTTGGGGCGGATCGCCCAATCGGATGCGTCGGCGGTCGGAGAAAGCGGATGGATCGATAGAAGGGGGCGATCTATCGCCGAACCGCAACCCGGAGGGGTTGATCGTGGTACAGTGTTCTCCGTGGTATTCCTTCTTGGATGATGAAGATCATAATGACCGAGGCGGGGTTACGGTTCAAGAACAGATAACAGAAAGGTCCAAGACGTGGTGTTTCATCAAAACAACAATACAACGACACACCCGACTCGTCGAAGAAGAATTCGACGGATTTCCGAGCGTTCAGCGATTTGCCTGTCAGCGGGGGTTTTGATTTCATCTGCGCCGTTCGGGTATGGCGCTTTGTCGTCGTCGCCTTGGTTGTTGCTTAGTTCGTATGTGCATGCGGCCGCGTTGCAAGAAGAGGCGAACTCGCCATCTACACCGCCACCATCATCATCTTCGTCGCCAGCGTCGTATGCAACATTTGATGAATTAACGAAGCAGATTGAAGCGCTTGGTCGCGCGTATCCGAATTCGCTTCGGATTCAGTCGATCGGGAAGAGTCGCGAGGGTCGGGACATCTGGGCGCTGACGCTTGCGCTTGACGGAGGTGTTGATCCGGACAAACGGTCGGCCCTGCTCATCACGGCGGGAGTCGATGGGAACCATCTGGTGGGAAGCGCGGTTGCGGTGGAAGTTGCTTCGGAACTTCTCGTGAAAATGAACGCGGGTGATGAGGGCGCGATGAAGTTGCTGAGCGATCATGTGGTTTATGTTGTGCCGCGCGTGAATCCGGACGGGATGGAGCGATATTTCGGCAAGGTGAAAAACGAGTTTTCGCGCAACACTCGGCCGGATGACAAAGACCGTGATATGGCGACGGATGAGGACGGGCCGAATGATCTGAACGGGGACGGGGTGATCACGATGATGCGTGTATTCGATCCGGAAGAGGCGGACCAGATGGCGGACCCGGCGGACGAGCGGTTGAACGTCAAAGCGGACCGTATGAAGGGTGAACGTGCGGCGTTCAAACTTTACGTTGAGGGAATTGACGACGATGGGGACGGTGCGATTAACGAGGACGGGTTTGGGGGTGTTGATCTCAATAAGAATTTCATGCACGGGTATCCGGAGCACCAGGACGGGGCGGGGCCTTACCCGGTGTCGGAGCCGGAGTCGCTTTCGTTATTGAAATTCGTGTTGGCGCACCAGAATATTGCGATTGCGTTGACGTACGGCCGGCATGATAATTTATCGACAACGCCGGACGGCAAGGGGACGTTCGATGCGGGTACGCCGAAGAACCTTCTGAGTGACGATGTAGCGGTGTATAAGGTGATCGGGGAGAAGTTCCGGGAGATTACTAAGTTGAAGAAAGCGCCGAGCGTCAACGGGGACGGCGCGTTTTATTCGTGGTTGTATGCGCAGTTCGGGGTTCCTTCGTTTACGACGCCGCTCTGGACCGGGCCGGAGGGTGCGGAAGCGGGGGGAAAGGGGAAGGGCTCGGCGGGTGGTAATGGTGGTGGTGGTAATGATGATGAGGGCGGTGAAGTTCTGAAAGCGTCGGGGGTCGGGGATATTGCGCAGGTGACGATTGATGATCTCCTTGATGCAGCGAAAGCGCAGGGGATGGAGGTCAGCGATGACATGATGGCGCAGATTACGCCTCAGCAGATTGAGCAGTTTGCGGGGATGATGGGGATTAAGGTCAAGCATGTGAAGAAGGCGCAGGAGGAAGCGGCGCCGTCGACGAGTGACGACGAGGTCGAGGGAGCGAACGGCAAGGAGAAAGAGAAGAAGCCGCGCGACGAGACGGAGGCCGCGTGGTTGAAGTACAGCGAAGCAGAGCGCGGCGGCGAGGGATTTGTGAACTGGTCGAAGTTCGACCATCCGAAGTTCGGCGAGGTTGAGATTGGGGGATGGTTGCCTTACTTCAAGACGAACCCGCCGGCGAGCGAAGTGGCTGAAATTGCGTTGAAGGAAGTTGATTTGGTGCTTGATCTTGGAGGACGATTTCCGCAGGTTTCGCTTACGGAGCCGAAGATCGCGCATCTTACGGGCGGGTTGTATGAGATTGAAGTATCACTTGTGAACGATGGATTTTTCCCGACGGGGACGTCGATGGCGGTGCGGAATCGAAGGGCGCGGCCTTACGTCGTGCGGTTGAGCACGCCGATCGTGAACCTTATTACGGGACAGCGAGTTCACAAGATATGGAAGATCGACGGGAACGGCGGGCGATACAAGATTCGTTGGATCGTTCGCGCGCCGGACGCTTCGAAACACACGATTACGGTTTACAGCGAGAAGTACGGCAAATTTGATCGGGAGATTTCGCTGATACCGACCGCGGAGAAGCCGTAATCTTTTCTCGCTGTTACAGCAGGCGAAAATGAGACGAAGAGGCGCCTGAGAGTTCATCAATCAATTCGTTATTTCGCGGAGAATGAACCGTGTTTGCCATGAAACGAAAAAATGTTCGCCAATTCAGAATCAACTTGTTCGCCACGACGGCGGTGATCGGCGGAGCGATCGCCTTTGGCGGAATCGTCCGGAACGCCGTTGCCCAATATCCATACGAAAGCAAGGTTGATTTACGGTTTGATCACTGGCATTCGTATGAAGAGATGACCGAGGCGCTTCACGAACTGGTGGATGCGTATCCCGATTTGCTTTCGATTCAGTCGCTCGGCAAGAGCATCGGCGGTAAGGAGATGTGGCTCGTTACGCTGAACAACCGGAAGACGGGGAACGATACCGAGAAGGGCGCGATGTTCATTGACGGGAATATTCACGGGAATGAAATCCAGGCAGGGGAAACGATTCTCTATTCGATCTGGTATTTGACGAAGAGTTACGGGAAGATTGAGCGGCTGACGAAACTGGTTGACGAGCGTGCGTTTTATTTTCTCCCTATGGAGAATCCGGACGGGCGAACAGTGTGGTTCGAGGGGCCTTCGACGCCTCATTATCTGCGAGGCGGGATCAAGCCGACGGACAACGATCACGACGGGCTGTACGACGAGGACGGGTACGACGATTTGGATGGTGACGGCTCGATCACGAGCATGTGGGTGCGTGACCCGCTGGGGCGATACAAGCGAGATCCGAAGGATGATCGCTTTTTCATTCGGGTGGGTCAGGACGAGGAGCCGGGCGGGTGGACGAATCTCGGATCGGAGGGGATCGACAACGATGGGGACGGGCAGATCAATGAGGACGGGATCGGGGGGTATGATCCAAACCGCAACTGGCCGAGCGACTGGCAGCCCGATCACGTTCAGTTTGGTGCAAAGGATTATCCGTTTTCATTACCGGAAACGCGGGCGATCGGACGATTCATCGAGACGCACCCGAACATTGCGGCCTTTCAGAGTTATCACAACTCGGGCGGGATGATTTTGCGAGGCCCGGGCGCTTCGTACGTTTCGTATCCTCGCGAGGACCGTCGTTTTTACGACGAACTCGGCCGCAAGGGTGAGAAGATGCTTCCGTTCTATCGTTACATGATTATCTATAAGGATTTATATACGGTGCATGGCGGGGAGGTGAACTGGGCGGCGGAAGGGCTGGGGATTGCATCGTTTACGAATGAACTGTGGTCGGACAAGCGGATGTATATGAAGCAGGACGGACCGACGCAGGAGGAGACTCGTGATTTCCGTGATTATCTTCAATTTGGGGACGTGTACACTCCTTACTCGGAGTATGACCACCCGACGTACGGGAAGGTTTTGATCGGGGGGACGAAGAAGTATTCGAGCCGGGTTACTCCGCCCTGGGCGCTTGAAGAGGGATGTCATCGTAATTTTGCGTTTACGATGTTTCATGCGGATGAGATGCCTCAGGTTGGGTGGGGGTTGTCGCAGGTTCATTCGCTGGGCAACAACATCTGGCAGATTACGGTGGAAGTGAAGAACGAGAAAATCATTCCAACGATTACGGCTCAGGCGTGGATCAATCATATCGGGAATCGTGATTATCTTGAATGCAAGACGACAAAGGGTCGAACAACGGTTGCGGCGGGTGGAACGGTGACATCATTTCTGCCGACGGCGAAATTGGATGCAGTGGAGGATCATCCGGAGAAGTTGTGGAACGACCGGGGGATCGGCAGCCACGGGAACAAGTTGTTCCGCTTCATCGTTTCAGGTTCGGGAAGCGTTGATCTCGTGTATTACAGTGAGAAGGGCGGGACGGTTAAACAGACGATTGAGTTGAAGGAGAAGGCGGTGGAGACTCCGGAGGATTGAATGGTGGATCGGGGGGTTGCTTTATTTGGTTGTAAGCGATTGTTTCATAATTGTGTGATGTTCGTGGCTCGGGATTGTTTCTCTGAGATCTCCGGTTTTTGCCGGATATGCGGCACGGGGGTGCGTCCAAAGCGGCTTACCCCGGCGATTCTTTCATCGGTTGTGAAATCGTATCGAAAAGATATAGATGTAGCGTATGTGTGAGGGTCGGCGTGGAACGGTAACGCATTCAATGTCGGAAGTGTCGGATGCCTGTCAGCATGCAGGTTACGCCTCGGTCATTACACAGCGTGAGGGTTTCGTGATCGCGTTTCGATCCGCCGGGTTGGACGATCATTTTCACGCCGGCTTCGATCAGGAGTTGGGGAGCATCGGGGAAGGGGAAGAAGGCATCGGAAGCGGCGACGGCACCTTTTGATTTATCTCCTGCTTTTTCGAGGGCGAGTTTTGCGGAAGCGACGCGATCCATCTGGCCGGCGCCGGCGCCGTAGAGTTGTGAATTTCCGCCGATCGCGATTGCGTTGCTTTTCAGATGTTTGCAAACGGTCCAGATGATCACCGCGTTGTTTATCAGTTCGGTCGTCGGGGCCGGTCCTGCGGCGTGCTGCCAGTTTTCGATTTCGGCGTGCCGAAGGTCCTGCTGCTGTGCAAGCATTCCGCCGGGCACGGATCGGTATTCCATTTTGGGGTAGGGCGAGGGATCGTTTTCGCCGACGGCGAGTAAGCGTACATTTCTCCAGCGGTGTTGGAGAATGGGAAGGGCGTCGTGGTCGAACGATGAAGCGATGATGACTTCAAAGAATTTCTGTCCTTCGGCGATGAGGTCGGCCGTCGCACGGTCGATCGGACGATTGCAGGCAAGAATTCCGCCATATGCCGCCAGCGGATCGCCGGCGTATGCTTTGGCGAACGCGTCGGTGATGTCGTCAGCCACGGCGGCACCGCAGGGGTTGGTGTGTTTGACGACACAGGCGGCGGGCTGATCGAATTCGGTAACAAGTGAAAGGGCGGCAGCGCCGTCGTTGAGGTTGTTGTAACTGAGGGTTTTACCGTGGAGTGGCACGGCGTTGACGACGGTCGGGCCGAGCGAGGTCGGATCGCGGTAGAGCGCTGCCTGCTGGTGAGGGTTTTCGCCGTAGCGTAGGTCGAGGATTTTGGTGAAATTGATTCGCAACTGATCGCCGAGGTGGTCGGCATTGGCGCGGTGCATCCAAGCGGAAATGGTGGCGTCGTACTCAGCGGTCCGGCTGAATGCGGCGGCGGCGAGATCGACGCGGAATGAATAGGAGGTTCCGCCGTCGTATTTTTCGATTTCGGTGATGACGCGGTCGTATTGTGAGGTTGAAGTGACGACGGTAACGAACTGATGATTCTTTGCGGCGGATCGGATCATCGAAGGTCCGCCGATGTCAATCTGTTCGATGATTTCATCGCGCGTTACGTCATCGCCGCGGGCGACGGTTTTCTCGAAGGGATACAAATTTACGCAGACAAGGTCGATCGGGACGATATCGTGTTCCTTCATGGCATTGACGTGCGACTCAACATCACGCCGACCGAGGAGTGCGCCGTGGACTTTTGGGTGAAGCGTTTTGACGCGCCCGTCCATGATTTCGGGGAAACCGGTTACCTCGTCGATCGGGGTTACGTCAATTCCCGCCTCTGCCATGGCGTGGGCGGTCCCGCCGGTCGAGATGATCTGCACGCCGCGTTTTTCGAGTGCGTGGGCCAAGGGGATAAGATCCGTCTTATCGCTGACGGAGATCAGGGCCCGTTTGATTTTGATGATCGGTTCGATTTCCATGCTCCCCAATTCCTTGCATGCTGTCTCGTTTCATTTACAATGTTGAGTGCGGAGATTCGCCAATTGCAATTATGGGAGTGAGGACGCTGCTGTGCGCGTCCCCCCGTTTTCTCTTTGTTGGCTTGCATCAGGGCACGAGTTTGATAATGCGTCCGGCGCGTGAGAGTCCGTAGATGTCGCCATCTTCCATGCTCGAAGCGGCAGCGCGGGATATCCATGCGGAATGCACTTTGCCGATCACGTCGCCGGTCGAGGCGTCAATACGATAGAACGTCGAACCGTAGGCGTCCGCTCCGTCATCTCGATCCCAAATGATCAAATCACCGTTGTTGCGAGTGATGAGGGTGCCGCCCGCCACTTCCGGATTCTGCCAGATGATTTGTCCGGTGGTTGCGTTGAGAGCGGCGAACCCCTGATTGGGTACGGCCTGATACAACGTATCGCCGACGAGTTTCGGATCATCGCGCAAGGGATATTGGAAACGAGTGCGCCACATTTGGCGACCGTCGGAAAGGCGAAAGGCCCAGATCGATTGGTCCTGACCGGCGATAAAGAGTCCGGTGTCACCGAGCGCGGGCTTCGATTCAAACGGATCGAGTACGCCCGCTTGCCAGAATCTCGTATTCGTTGCAATGTCGATGAGGTGAATGCGTCCGGTGCGTGTAATAACGATGACCGAGTTTCCGCCAACCCAGATGGGGGTCATATCGACTCCGGTACCGAGGCGATAGGCGCCGCGCATCAGGCCGGTATTGAGATCGTGATACACGACTCGGCCGTCGTTGGACCCGTAGACGGCTTCGCGTCCGAGGATCAGTGGCGTGGACGATGCGATGTTCTCCCGGCCGTAGCGTTGATCGGCAATCTGGCGTCCGTTTGCGATGTCGAGAATATACAGATCAGACTGTGTAGCAGCGATGACGGTGCCGCCTTCTCGCGCGACGCCGAGCAATCGTTCCAGTCGATCGCCGACGGGTTTCTGCCAGACGGGAGTACCATCGCGATTTGAAATAACACTAATGATGTTACTTCCGTCTTCGTAAGTGATAATGTAATCCTCACCGGGAATGACGCCCTCGGCATTTCCGAAGAATGAGCGGGCCACGGAAGTCTGCCAGGCGACATCGTATCCAAGCGTTTGGGATTCCTCATAGGTGAGCATGTAGCCGGACCCTCGGAGCGGCCCGATCTGCGGCGCTTCGGAGCATCCGGTCGAGACGACGGAGGCGCCGAGTCCGATTGCAAGGAATGTGGCGGCGGTCGTTACCGTTTTGAGGAGACGTCGCACCGGTTCGCACCGGCGGGTAGGGCCGGCATTATTTGTATCCGCAAGAAACGTGCATTGACCGTGCATCAATCAAGTCCTCCGTCTTCGAGGGAATCGTTGGATGATCGCTTATTGCGTCATCAATTGCCGGGCGGGTCCGGATGGTCATCAACTTCCCGTGGTAATGGTTGCGGCATTCGTCGCAACCGATCGACGCCGGCACCGGCGTCGATACCGGCACCGCAGCATCGTACCCGAATCGACGGTCGCCGCACTTCGGGGCTGCTATTCTATCTCACTCGAACAGAGATTTTTAGGTTTTCGCGCCGTCCAATGGCGCTTAATTGGTCAAGGCGACCGATTCAAGCGAGTCCTGGAAGTGCTGAACCGATGGCGAACGCGCCGCAATAGGGTCGCCGAGCAAGCGGGTGATGGGGGGAAATTGCGGAGGATTTGAAGCGCGTCGGTTGATTTGGTCGTTGGGGATCAGCGAATCGGCTCGGCATTGTCAACGGTGCGGGCTGAACGTATCGGCTCGGTGGATCGGCCACGCATCGGGCTGGATGGGTGCTCCGACGAGCCGGCCTGTGCCGTGACCTCGGTTATTTCGTCGATCTGCTCGGCTCGAAGCATTTCTTCGAGGGAAATACTCTCTGGTGCTTCAAGGTCGTTTTGATAATCAGGCAGACATGATTCGTCCAGAATCTGCATTTCATCGTCGTTCATGTCGACGGTTGCGGAGTCCATGGCCGCGTCCAGCACCGCCACCATTTGTCGCGTCGTCGAAATGGCCTGGTCCAAGTCCTGACCACATCGCATCTTCGGGCCGGAACCGACAACATTGTGAATATGCATGGCCCGACTGGCGTGGAGCAACCCGCGCAACAAGGTTTCGGCCCGGTCCCGCGCCAGATTCGTCTCGAAGAAGATTCGTTGAAGTTCGGTGAAACGCATTCTCAACCACCCTGCTGTCGCCTCGACCTTGCCGCATGATCTGAAGGGTCATGTCGACCGGCGGACGGCGTTGCAGTGTGGTGATCGGCTCAATCGTTCAAATCCGTGAGCCTTACGCGACTTTCGACGGGTCGGCGTTGTTGGTTGTGCCGGTACGGTAAAGGGCGTCCGCCGCCTGGTCCGTAAGAGAGACGGTTGTTAATGCTGGGTTCACGGTCTTCTGACGACGGTGCATTCTCGATGCGATCTGCATCTCTGGTACAAGCCGCACGATCGACGTTATGACCGTTTCCGCATCGCCTCGCTCGCACGTTTCGGCGAGGGTTGCCACCATGTCTCCGACCAGTTCTTCTTCGGGGGCGTCGGTCGATTTCCATATATGTATACCGGGGTGCGGTGAACGGCGCATGTTTTCGTTCCGGTAAACCAGTTCCTCATGGAGTTTTTCGCCGGGTCGAATTCCGGTAAATACGATTGGTATGGCGGCGGCGTGGTTCTGTTTGGGTGAATGAGAGGGAGAGCTCGTTGCGTTGGTCCGATTCCGATTGCTTGCATCGGCTGAGGTTGTGGTTTTGGTTACCGGGACGGTTGGCATGACCCATGAGAGGCCATGTTGTTCGATCAATCTTTTGACGAGTCCGAGAATGGAGATCGGCTCACCCATATCGAGTACGGCGATGTCGCCCCCACCGACGTTCTCCAGCGCCGCGGCCTGCACGACAAGTGAGGCGGCCTCGGGGATGGTCATGAAAAAGCGTGTCATTTCGGGGTGGGTTACGGTTACGGGACCACCCTCGCGGATTTGATCGATCCATGTGGGGAGGACCGATCCGGCTGATCCGATGACGTTGCCGAAGCGGACGATTTCGAACGTGGTGTCGCGGCGTGCGTTGAGATATTGGATATAGAGTTCAGCGAGGCGTTTGGTGGCGCCCATGATTGAGGACGGGTTGACGGCTTTGTCGGTGGAGATCATGACGAATCGCTCGCAGCCGGTTTGGGAGGCGGCGTCGGCGATTGACTTGGTGCCGAAGAAGTTGTTGCGGACCGCGAGTGCGGGATGATCCTCCATCATCGGAACGTGCTTATGGGCGGCGGTGTGGAAGATGACCTCGGGCCGGGCGGCGACGCAGTAGGCGAGTGTTTTTTCGGCATCGGTTACGTCGTGCAGCCACACGCCTCGCGGGAGATGGGGATGATTTCGGGCAATCTGGCGATCAATCTCGAAAAGCGCGTTTTCGGAACGCTCCATGAGGAAGAGTTCGCGCGGCTCGAAGCGGGCAGCGATGCGCGAGAGTTCCGAGCCGATGGAACCGCCCGCTCCGGTGATGAGCACCCGCTTGCCTCGGATGGTTCTGCGAATGGCGGATTCGTCAATTTCGACGGGAGGGCGATCGAGGAGTTGAACGACATCGACTTCGAACACGGAGCGCGGTCCGACCCCGTTGACCTGATCTTGGAGAGTGGCGATGAATCGGTCGGGGATTTCGAGGCGTCGGAGGTGGGTACGGATTCTTTTAATTGCGTCGGTCATGACCGCGGGAATGGAGACGATCACCATATCGGGGCGCTCGCGTTTGATAATGGTGTCGAGGTCGTAAACGTCGCCGAAGACGGGGACTCCGGCTGTCGCGACGTCTCTGGTTTCGCGTTGATCTTCCTGATGGAGGAGGATGGCTCCGATGATTCGGGGGGAGGCGTCGCCGAGCACGGATAATTGGCGGCGCAATTGGACGATCGCCTTTCCGGTGCCGATCAGGATTGTTCGTTGATGCGTAAAGGATTGTTTTGGCGCCGTTTGCGGATTTAATCCGGGCTGTTGTGCGCCGATTGCGGACGGTCGTTTCTTCGTGGTGGAAGTAGCCATACCCGGTTTATCGGCTGAATTTTGCTCTCGGCCGCACTCTGCATCGGGGTCGCAACAGTCGTGGGAAGGCCGTCCGATAGGTGGGTTGCGGGAGGTGAATTCGTCATGAGGCTTTTCCTTAGGAATTAGGATGAGGAAACGGGCCGACGACGGGGGACCAAGCGGTCGGGTGTCGGACGGTCAGCGTTTGGCCCCATTTCGTGGGTCGGCGTTCGGCCGTCTGGCGATTGTGTCAGGCGCGTGCAATAATGAACCGATGTCAGGTCTGCGGGCGG
>Ga0210044_10009548_pt1 | contig 11788 bp, 9 predicted proteins | sample CryGey13umfilter_2_FD_183959 | JGI IMG/M metagenome (GOLD analysis project Ga0210044, IMG submission 183959) | Groundwater microbial communities from aquifer in Utah, USA - Crystal Geyser 4/9/14 3 um filter (SPAdes) (version 2) | ecosystem: Environmental > Aquatic > Deep subsurface > Groundwater... | reverse complement strand
ATATGCATTGGCTCCGCTTTTTTTGAAATTGTCTACAAACTCCTTCAACGAACCAAGTATGATGTTATCACCAAGGTAAAAGATAAAATCATCATCTCCTAACCATTTTCTTCCATTCTTAATAATGTGAGCAAGACCAAGTGCACCGCCGATCTGTTCCAGATACGAAATCTTCAATCCCCATTCTGAACCGTCGCCACATAAATCTTCAATAGAAGTGTCACCCTCATTAATATTAATACCAACCTCTGTGATCCCTGTTTCTGCAATTTTTTTGAGTGCATGAACAATCATTGGCACATTGCCAACTGGAATAAGATGTTTGTTCATGGAATAGGTGATGGGTCGCAATCGCGTACCTCGTCCACCTGCGGTAATGAGTGCTTTCATACGGAACGTATTATAACAGATGATTAAATGAGATCAACCCAAGATCCCGTATTTCTTCCCCAACTTCGCAAACGCTCCTACAAGGATATCGATTTGCTCAGTTGTATGGATTGCTGAAATTTGTACACGAATACGAGCTTTTTCTTTAGGTACAACAGGGAAACTGAATCCTATGACATAAATACCTTCTTCAAGCATGTCGCTTGCCATATCGGCAGCTGCTTTTCCATCTCCGATCATAATAGGAACAATAGGATGCTCTGAAACTGGAACCGTGTAACCAGCTTCTACCATTTTCTCTCTGAAATATCGTGTATTTTTCCATAACTGCTCTCGCAGTTCTGGATGTTCATCAACATATTCTAATGCATGCAAGGTTGTCCCGTTGGTTACAGGAGGCAATGCATTTGAAAATAGCGTGGTGCGTGCTTTTTGATGCAGTAATTCTATCACCTCTTTTGGACCAGCGATGCATCCTCCATTTGCACCACCAAGTGCTTTTCCAAATGTTGTTGTAATAATATCCACCTTACCCATAACGCCAGCATGTTCATGTGTTCCTCTTCCATTTTCTCCCATAAATCCGGTACAGTGCGAGTCATCAAGAACAACATACGCGTTATATTTGTCTGCCAAGTCACAAATTTCTTTAAGAGGCGTAATGTCGCCATCCATACTAAAGACGCCATCCGTGACAATGCATCGTAGACGTTTGTCTTGTGTTTCTTTCAGGTTCTGCTCAAGATCGGCCATATCCATGTGCTTGAAAATACGACGCTCTGCTTTGCACAATCGAATACCATCAATAATACTGGCATGATTCAGCTCGTCAGTCATGATCGCATCTTCATCTGTTAGTAGCGCAGCAAACACAGCTTCATTTGCATCCCAGCACGAGCTAAAGGTAATGGCGTCTTCCATACCTAGAAATTCGGCTACTTTTTTCTCTAATTTTTTATGCAATGTTTGCGTCCCGCAAATGAACCGTACAGAAGAAAGACCGTAACCAAATTCATCAAGTGTTTTCTTTGCCGCATTTACCATCTCGTCTGTTCCTGAAAGACCAAGATAATTATTTGCACAAAAATTAATCAGTTCCTTTCCATTCACCGTAACTACTGCTCCTTGTCGCCCTTCTAATTGCCGCTGCTCTTTATACAAACCAGCATCACGAATTTCTTGCAGCTGGCTGTTGGTAACCTTCTTTAGCCCGTCATACATAATGTTAGGATTGAATATCAAATAGGAGTTTGGGGAAGCTGCTCATCTTTTCTTCGAGCAGCTCTGTTGTGGCTTCTGATAATTTGATAATTGTTCCATCTCCTTCGTTTAGAATAACTTTCCACATCTTGTCCTGCACTCCATTTGTATGATCCGATAGCACCCGCTGTGCTGTCTGCCATGTGGTAAATACTTGTCGCCCAATGACATTGTAGATTGTGAGTCCCTTCACAACCATTCGGGAATAATTTGGCACAACAAAATCTCCATCTTTAATCCCAAATAAGATTACTTCACCACCAAAACGAGTAGCAGCAATCGTATTATTAAATGTGGAGTTGAATCCTGCCATTTCCATACTAACATCCACTCCTTTGCCATAGGTTATTTCCATAATTCGGTCGATGACCGATTGATCCACGTCGTACTCGTGTTCTTTGTCCTCTTTTCCTACCAGAATGGTTTCGTGTGCACCAAGTTCTTTTGCCATTCTCAGATTATCTGGATTGGTATCAATCCCAATCACTTTTGCAGCACCGAAGTGGCGTGCAAGTACAATAGAAAATAATCCAATTTGTCCGCATCCAAATACTGCAACTCGTGCACCTTGCGTATTTACTTTTGAGAGGGCATGAACTGCGTTCCCAAATGGATCAAACATTGCTGCTATTTCTGGACGAATGCGCTCATGATCAACAACCCACAAATTTTTTGCAGGAATTTTGACATATGGAGCGTAAATACCATCAATGCTAATTCCTAAGATCGATTGGTTTTGGCATGTCTCTTGCTCCCCTATTCTGCATTGAAAACATTTTCCACATGTCACGTGGGAATCGCCAGAAACTGGATTTCCAACTGCAATGTCATATAGATTTTCAACTTGTGAACCCACCTCAACCACCTCACCAACAAATTCATGTCCCAAAATACGAGTGGTCTTCTTTTCAGCATCCAGCGAATCATGGATCATTTCTTTGAATGCAGCACGTTTGAAAATACCTCTATCAGATCCACAGAGACCTGCAAATTGAACTTTCACGATCACAGACAGGGCATCACTTGAATTATTCTTCTCATCTAGAGTCGGCATTGGGATATCTCGTTTCACAAAACCGTGCGACGAATCCCATCCGTCCTCCTTTGTATCTATGGTCAGTGCTGTAATCAAATCACTCATAATATGTTTATTTAATCCTCTTTATAAGAAATGCAAAGAAGCCCCATAGTATCACAACCCATAAGAACCAATCAAGCCGTATATAGTTGCTCGTAAAGCCAGGAAAAACAACTTCAAACAAGATCGAAACGATATAGAGCAACAGAAGAACTCGAAATGAGTAGACCAATAGATCGGCTACTGTTTTTTTGATTGCGTGTTGTTCTTGTTCCTTCATATGTTATTGAAATCGTTGTTGAATCCGTTTCCACAATGGTTCTCGTTCAAACTGGAACGAAATCTTGTTTACTGCAATTTCATACTGCTCTCTGTCAATACCTGGTGCTGATAGTACGAATGATAATTCTTTTCTGTCGCCAGCCACTCCGTCTAATTCAAGTGTTGTTGTTTGTGTGTATGTATTTTTATCGAGAACGGGCGGCGTGTAATCATGAAACAAAATGGCATCGAGATTCTCGATTGATGTGTTGTCGTCAAGTGGTTGTATAAAGTAGTTTGGATTAAACAATGAAGCCTCATTAAAAGCTGATACGCCACGTAGCTGCAGCTGCACATCGTTTGCAGGTATTGTTATTTGACGAATCTGTGTATCATTCGCGCTGTCTTGCGCCGTCCACCAAAATGGTGTGTCCACCTCTGCCACGTTGAGTTTTTCTGCGTCGATGGATAGAGCTTGCACACTCCCCGTATGACTGGTTCGTGCACTTAGTTGTGTCGCTTGTGTAAAGATGATTGTCGGTGAAGGAGTAAGGAGTGGAAACGCATGCGCGTACTCCGCACTATTCACAGTTAGTAGAGATCCTACAACAACAAAATGATGTTGAAATGACTCAATGTGGGTAATGACCATATCATTTGTACTATTCACACGATACTCATACATACCTGGCTCGACCATCGGAACAGTTACGTGCAGTTCTCTCGGTGCAGATATGTTGTTCGTAGCTTCACTATCTCCATCGTCATCCAAAGTCGCCTCGTGAATGAGTGCTCCATCGTGTAACACTTCAACAAGAACTGGATCTTGATTAAAGTCGATATTCATGTCGACGAAAGTGAGTGTCATGTCTAAATCCTCATTCTCAGCGTATGTTGCAAAGCGATGTGGTCCACGAAGATATGGATCGATTACCAGTGGTGTGGTCTCTGACGTATATGATTCGTCAATGTATTTTGCATGTAGTGCGTACTGATATGTTGCTACATGCTGATCTGTTGGTGGCTGCTCAATAAATGAAGCAACCGAATCATATCTTTGTTCCCGTTGCAGTAATGTCAGTCCAGTTTCCTCATCTTTCAATACATCCCATTCAGCCAACGCTTGATCAATAACTGTACTTTGGAAAGGTTGTAATCGAACTGCAAATGGATCTTCTGATGTGACTACACCAAATTCAAGTAATGGTTGCTCAGGATTTGTATATTCCACTGTTGCATGCACTCGGTCGTATGAACGAGGAACCACTACATTAATATATACTGGTTCTCCAACAATGCGCTGATACGCATCTCCATTTTTTAAATTCTGCTCTCGATCTAGTGCTCGTCCTTTTGGATACCATTCTGAAACAAACGCTGATTCACGTTGAAAATCATACGAAAGTGACAATCCGCCAAATACGGAGAAATATTGAACTGCGAGCCACAGAAGCATTCCTCCTGCAGCCAATACAATAACAGCTTTAAATACGCTCATTGATGAGATTTTCTTCATAATGTGGTTTAGTATAGCATATTGACTAAAAAAGGAAGAATATGGTATAGTCATACCGATTTTTATGAATATACTCGTTACTGGTGCTGCAGGATTCATTGGTTCGCACACCACAGAAAAACTGCTTGAATTGGGCCATACCGTTGTTGGAGTGGACAATTTTACTGATTTTTATGATGTTTCATTCAAAGAGCAGAATATTACTGGATTTTCTGAACACAAAGCATTCACATTGGCGCGCGTAGATATTAGGGATCAAGTGGCTTTGAGAGAGTTATTCTCAACACATTTGTTTGATTTGGTTATTCATCTCGCAGCTCAGGCTGGAATTCGATATTCTACTGAACACCCTATTGAAGCGGTTGAAGTAAATGAAATGGGAACAGTCTATATTTTTGACCTTGCAAAAGAATTCAACGTTCCAAAAGTCATTTATGCTTCATCTTCATCCGTATATGGTGATTCAGACGCAGTTCCATTTAGTGAAGATGACAAGCTCAACGATCCTATCTCAATGTATGCCGCTACAAAGGCATCGAATGAACTCGTCGCTCATGCCTACCATCACTTATATGGAATACGCATGATTGGTCTCCGTTTTTTTACCGTATACGGTGAACGCGGTAGGCCAGATATGGCTCCGTATCGTTTTACAGATATGATTATGAACGAAAAAGAACTCACTCGTTATGGCGATGGGTCAATGGAGCGGGACTTTACGTATATCGATGATATTGTGAGTGGAATAGTTGCGTGTATTGATACTGACCTTTCTGATGAAGTTATCAACCTTGGTCATTCAAATGCATATACGTTGAATCATTTTATTGCATCGCTCGAGGACATTATAGGGAAAAAAGCACATGTCGTTGAACTCCCTGTACCTGAAAGCGATGTACGGAAAACGCACGCAAACATCGACCGTGCTCAAGAATTGCTCGGATGGACTCCAAAAACAGACTTACAAACGGGGCTTACTCATTTTGTTGACTGGTTTAAGGTAAATAGAACGTAAAATTTTTTTATGAAATATTCAGTTGTCATTCCAGTATTTAATGAGGCAGAAAACGTTGCTGTTGTGCATGCAGAATTGGTACAAACAATGAATGCATGGGGTGATGTATATGAAATTATTTTTGTAAACGACGGTAGCACCGACAATACCGCTGATGTGCTTTCAACCCTTCGTCCGCTCACTCTCATTTCACTACGCAAAAATTTTGGACAGTCCGCAGCCTTGGATGCAGGAATCAAACATTCAACCGGAGAAATTATTATTACACTGGATGGTGATGGTCAAAATCCTCCTTCTGAAATACCAAAATTGCTACAAGTCATGAGCAAAGGAAATTTTGACGTTGTCTCTGGATGGAGAAAAAAGCGAATAGATCCGTTAATGAAACGTTTTATTTCACGCGGAGCAAACCAACTCCGTCGTATTTTTGTAAAAGATGGTATTCATGATTCTGGATGCTCACTTAAAGTATACAAACGAGAATGTTTTGAGAACATTGATCTGATAGGAGAAATGCACCGCTTCATTCCTGGTATGTTGAGTTGGTATGGTTTCCGTGTAGGAGAAACTGAAGTTGAACATCGTCCTCGCCTTCATGGAAACACAAAATATAACTGGCAGCGCATTGTAAAATCAATGATCGATATTCTCGCTATCTCATTTTGGCGAAAATATTCAAACCGACCTTTGCACCTTTTTGGCGGTTTTAGTTTTCTTTTCATCGGAGGTGGTGGTGCATTAGGCGTGTATATATTTATTGCAAAATTGTTTTACCACAAGCCGTTTGCTGATTCAAACATGCCTCTTCTTGCCGTGTTTATGGTCTTTGTTGGAGTACAATTATTCGTATCCGGCTTGTTGGCAGATATCGCAATCCGACACTATTACTCTGGGGAGCGACTTCCGTATGTGGTACGTGAAGTGATAACGACATCCAAAAAGAATTCGTGAAAGTAGAAAAGCAAACGGTATTAATGATTGCGCCTACGCCTTTTTTTGCGCACAGAGGCACTCATATTCGAATCCTAGAGGAAGCACGGGCACTCGACCAACGCGGCCATCATGTCACGATTATGACGTATCACATTGGAGAGGATATTCCTAAAGCCTATCGCGGATCGATTGATGTGAAGAGAATTAATCGATTATTGTTTTGGTATAAAAAGATTGAGGCGGGACCAAACTGGCAAAAAATAATTCTGGATATTATGCTGTTTCGAAAAGCGCTTTTTTTTGCACTATCCAAATCGCCAACTGTTATTCATACGCACTTGCATGAAGGTGCTCTGATTGGTTGGTGTATTCAAAAATTCCTGTTTTGGAAAAAAATGAAGCTTGTTGTTGATTTTCATGGTGGACTTACGGAGGAAATGGTTTCACACGCATATTTAAAAAACTCATTTGTAAAACGCTTTTTTATTGCGTTGGAGCGATGGATTGATAATCGTGGTGATGTCGCACTGGCGAGCTCATCTGAAAATAAAGAATCACTGCAATCTTTTCGTTCTAAGGGAACACCTCTTCATGTATTGAGCGATGGTGTTGATGGACAAGAATATAGAGGAGAGGAATCGCAAAAGAAACTACGTGAGCAATTGAGCCTTCCCGCGCACAAAACTATTCTCTGTTACACCGGAGCATTTATTAATAACAAGGGCATTCAATATCTTTTAGACGCCTTACCGTTTCTGCAAGACCACTCTGATGCGCTACATGTTGTCTTTGGAGGGTATCCTGGTGTGCGTATTGAAGATTTTGTACACAAGCATCATCTTGAATCATTGGTCAGTGTTATTAGTCCTGTTGATTATTTTACACTACCCGAATTATTGCGCGCTTGTGACTTTGCGGTTGATCCGAAAGATACTACTTCTCACCAAGCCAGTGGTAAAATACTGCACTATATGGCTGCTGGTTTACCCGTGGTCTGTTTTGATCGACCAACAAATCTTGAAGTACTTGGCGATGGTGCATTTGTTGCCCAGAAGGTCAGCGCTCAATCTCTTGCTGAACGTATTCTTGAAGCACTTCGATCCCCATCTGAAATTCAACGTAAAGGAGCTGTGAACTTGGAACAAGTGCAACAGCACACCTGGGCTCGAGTAGGACAACAATTAGAAGAAATATATGCCAAATAAAGTAGGAATTGTTATTGTTACTTGGGATGGATGGGATTTGTTGGAGCGATGTCTTGCAACGGTTGCAGCACAGACTATTGCGGACGACCTACGTATTGTGATTGTTGACAATGGATCAAAGGATGGAACAGTCGAGCACCTTCATGCGGACTATCCCCATATACAAGTCATTGCGCTCCCAGAAAATACTGGATTCGCCTCGCCGAACAACCTTGGTATTGTGGAAGCACTGAAAGATTCTGGCATTGAATATATACTCACACTCAATAATGACATTGAGCTTACACCGACGTTTGTCGCAGAACTTGTTGCAAGCGCAGAACGCCACCCTGAAGCAGGATCGATTCAAGGAAAACTATTTCGTTTGAATAAAAAAGAGATGATCGATGCGGTTGGCATTCTTGTGTATCCCGATATGAGCGCAATGAATCGCGGTCAGTATGATATTGGCGCTCAGTTGTATAACAAAGAAGAAGAAATTTTTGGTCCAAGTGCAAGTGCAGCATTGTATCGTCGTGAGGCTCTGGAAAAAACAGTTTTGCCTGCAGACAACTTTTTTGATGCTGCGTACTTTGCGTATTACGAGGATGTTGATCTTGCATGGAGGTTGCGACTTGCTGGTTACTCGAGTTGGTATACGCCGGACGCTATTTCATACCATGCTCACAGTGCAACAGGTGTGAGTCACTCACCGTTTAAGGCGTATCATATTCATCGCAATCAGTACTTTAATATGATTAAACTACTACCGTTTCCTTTACTTTGTATTGCGCTTGCCATCATGCCATTCCGTTATGTATTATTAGCAAGCAGCGTTCTCAAGAAAAGAGGTCCAGCAGCACAGCTCTCCAAAAAAACAGAAGGCCCTTCTATGGTTGCTATTGTCCTCAAATCGTGGTTACATGTGTTATCGCATCTACCCTACTTGTTGCGCATGCGACGTGCGGTGCAGCGAACACGTGTTGTGTCCGTCCGAACTATCTGGCGATGGTTTAAATTATATCGAGCGAATATTCGTACAATGATCTATGGCCAAGAATCATGAAAACTACAAACATCTCATCTGGACGTTAGCACGTACAGATTTCACGTTGCGGTATCACGGCTCTGTTCTTGGATATGTATGGGCGTTGCTCAAACCCATGTTGACGTTTGCAATTTTGTATTTTGTTTTTTCTTCCATTTTTAACCCTAAAAATAGCGGGCAAGACTATTATGCGATTCAGCTTCTTCTTGGAATAATCCTGTTCACTTTTTTTGCAGAAGGCTCTGGTAATAGCATGAGCTCCTTATTATCAAAGGCACAATTGGTCACAAAAATTTACGTTCCACGTTGGACACTCATCCTATCTGCAACAATAAATGCGGCGATGCTTTTTGGGATGAATATCATTATTCTTGTCGTACTGTTTGCTATAAACAGATTTGTTCCAAGTCTTGGTGCGATTGCACTACTTCTGTTGTTTGTTATCATGATCTATGTACTTATTGTCGCCTTTGGCCTTCTTACAGCTCCACTATTCATTCGATTTCGAGATCTCTCAATGATATGGGAAGTGATCGTTACAGGTCTTTTTTATGCAACGCCGATTATATATCCACTTACGCTTCTTCCAGAAAATATGCGACAGATTATGCTTCTTAACCCATTGGGTTTTATTGTTCACTTCTCCAATCAAGCAATAATTCTTAATCACTTTCCTGACCCGTGGCAACTTCTTCTCTTTGTGGTTATTTGTTTTGTATTACTTGGAATTGGCATTTTGTCGTACCGACACAATTCAAAACGCATTGCTGAATACATTTAGTATGAAAAACTCTCACGAAAACAAAAAGGAGAAGAAGAAGGAACTCGCTTTGCGCGTAAAAAATATTACGAAGACATTTATTATTCCGCATGAGCGAATTGATACGATGCGTGGCTATTTTGTAAACATTTTCAAAAAGAAAACATACGACAATTTTGACGCACTTAATGACGTATCGTTTGATGTGTATAAAGGAGAGTTTCTCAGTATCATCGGAAAAAATGGTTCTGGTAAATCAACACTTCTCAAGGTACTTGCCGGTATTTATAACGCTGAAAGTGGCTCAGTGGAAACTCATGGACGTATATCACCTTTTTTGGAACTTGGAATTGGTTTTAATCCAGAGTTATCAGGAAGAGACAACGTCTACCTGAATGCAACTGTCCTTGGGCTCACACGCAAACAAATTGAATCGAAGTTTGATGACATTGTTCAATTTTCAGAGCTGGAGCGATTCATTGATCAAAAGCTTAAAAACTATTCATCTGGAATGCAAGTGAGATTGGCCTTCTCCGTCGCTATTCATGCAAACAGAGAAATTTTATTGATGGATGAGGTGTTGGCCGTCGGCGATATTAATTTTCAAAGAAAGTGTCTCAATATTTTCCGAAAGATGAAGCAAGAAGGGAAAACAATTGTTTTTGTGTCGCATGATGTTGGTACGGTTCAAGAATTTTCTGATCGGGTTGTTGTGTTGAACGAAGGTAAAGTGGTGAAGGTGGGTGGACCTAAACGGGCGGTGTATGAGTACAGTCAAATCATGATGAAAGAGGCAGAGAAAACGGAGCGCACGGCTATTGAGATGGAAGAAAATGAAAAAAAGAAGAAGGAGGCCGTGCAACAACGAGGAGCATACCGATTTGCAAAAGTGACTCCGGTGAATGAAAAAGGAGAAGAAAGTCTTGTGTTTGAACGCGGCGAAACTATTGGTATTAAAGTAGATATTGATCTTGACCGAGTAGAGAAGGACCTCTACCTCGGCATAGCTATTCTTGACCGAGACAAGGAAGCATGGATTACCGGTAATAATACCTATTGGGACAAGGTGAATCATCCATGGGTTAAAGGTAGAAATACAGTGACGCTCCAGTTTCCTGATAATTTTTTTCACCGAGGTGAGTTTTTCATTTTAAGTAACCTGTTTATTGGCCATCCTCAAGATAGCGCTATTATTGATACCTATGATAGCCGCGAGAAAAACCAATTCTTTAAAAGTCTTCCTAAAGATAAACGGCAAGGCTTGGTCTACATGGAGCATGAATGGATTCACTCTACACATCAATCCTCATGAGTATGCATAAAGATAATCTCGTAGTCTGCGTCCTTGGGATGCATCGAAGTGGGACTTCTATGGTCACCAGTCTTTTGCATACTGCTGGAGTTAGTCTTGGTTCTCCCAATGATTTGCTCATGGAAGGAGAAGGTGGAAATGAACCAGGTCACTGGGAACACAAGGAATTCTTACGAATCAATGATGAGATTATTGCTACATTTGGTGGTACATGGCTTGAAGTACCCCTTTTTCCAAAGAACTGGGTTAAAGATGAACGATTACAGCAGTTACACGAACAAGCACGACAATTGGTCAAAAAAATGAATAACTCAGGTCGCGTGTGGGGCTTTAAAGATCCAAGAACGTGCCTTACATTGCCTTTTTGGAAGCTACATATTCCAAATATGGTGTATATTGTTCCCACTCGTGATGCTGTGGAAGTGGCAGAATCGTTACAGAAGCGTCAAAATATTCCTATTCATCAAGGTATTACACTTTGGAGTACATATTGGAAACACATGATTCTGAACCTTCAAGATGAGGATGCAATTTTTACTCAATATGATAATTATTTTAATGATTGGAAAATAGAATTTCAACGGGTCATTGATTTTATTGGTAGCGAAGAAGTGACGTTATCGAAACACATAAATGAAATTGAAGCTATTATTGATCCTTCTGCTCGTCATAATGTTACCCGTCTAAGAAAGGGATTTATTTGTCAGCTTACCACGATGCAGGCTCAGGGCAATAATCTCATTACCTTGTTTGTTGATGAACTTCATTATCTTGTACAGCATATCTATGATTTTAGCTCTACACAGATTAATACCCTTCAGGAACTCCGACTGTCGAAAGACAAGAGCATAGAGGAACTTCAGAAGACTCTACGATCTATTCAACAACAATCAGATGATTTATTGATCCAGAGGACAGTATTTGAAAAAGAAAATGTACTCAAAGAGGGTCATATTGCAAATCTGGAAAAAGAAAATGTACTCAAAGAGGGTCATATTGCAAATCTGGAAAAAGAAAATGTACTCAAAGAG
>Ga0210044_10009543_pt1 | contig 11790 bp, 10 predicted proteins | sample CryGey13umfilter_2_FD_183959 | JGI IMG/M metagenome (GOLD analysis project Ga0210044, IMG submission 183959) | Groundwater microbial communities from aquifer in Utah, USA - Crystal Geyser 4/9/14 3 um filter (SPAdes) (version 2) | ecosystem: Environmental > Aquatic > Deep subsurface >... | reverse complement strand
CTTTAGAGTTAAAAATTGGAAATTCCATATCTATTATCAATATTTGTATAAATCTTCGTGAACTCTCCTGTAAGAGTAGGGGGCCTCGTCCTTAAACCAAAGCTTAATCTCCTGCGCCGCCTCTTCTGCAGAACCGGAGGCATGTATAAGATTGTAGATAGTGCGCTTCCTTCTGTTGGCGGCTATCGCCGAGTCCAAAGAAAAATCCCCGCGAATCGTCCCCGGAGCAGCTTTAACCGGTACCGTGTCACCTACCAATGATCTAACCCTTTCCACAGCGTTTACACCCTCAAAAATTATCGCAAGCACTGGTCCTGAGGTTAGAAACTCCACATTCCACTGTTTTACAATTTCTCCAACCTTCAAGGGTGCTGTCGTGCCCATGTTCGCCATAAGATCTATACCGTATTTTTCGCAATCATCTATTGTCCTTTGTCCTACTTTTATTTTCCACTCTTGGGTATCCGGATAGTGCAGTTCGGCTAGCTTTTGGTCGGCTTGAACCATTTTCATAGCCACAATTTTAAGCCCCGATCTTTCAAATCTGTGGAGAACTTCGCCTACGATACCTCTTTTTACGGCATCTGGTTTTAATAAAACTAATGAGCACTGAATCATATTTGTTAGTTTAACAAAACATCCTCTATTTGGTAACCACCGCTTTTTAATACGTTCATGAGTGAGAATCGCGGAGATTGCAGGTTTCTTTCGGCTGCTAAGGCGCCAACCACTACATGGGCAAGATCGCCCCTCACCGGATCTATGTTTGAACTGGACAGGTGCTGATCGCCAGCGATTATGGCTTTTACTTTGGACGCGCGGATTAGTTCCAAGAGTTCCAAAGCCTGTCTTCTTACATTTTGGTTTTCCTGACCGTTTACGATGCCCATCGCAATATCATTGCTGGGATGATACAAAGGTTGGGACAGCAAAACAAAGTCGGCGTCGGACAGTTCTTTTTTAAACCACGCCATAAGCGCTGTATCTATCACCGTATAGTTAGCGCTGTTATCAAGTCCTACAAATTTCACGCTGTTTATAGTTTTTGAAAAATAGTTTTCCCCAAAGACGTCGATAAAGTTCTGAGGTCCCACGGATTTCCATAAGTCGTGATCTCCTGGCAACGACAGATAAACCAATTTTGACGCATCCATCACCTTTTTTGCCGCCGCCAAATCATCAGTTACCCCCAAATCCGTGTAATCTCCTAAAAAAAACACCATAGTGGCTCCAAAACTCTTTGCCGTCGTCAGCGATTTTCCCAAATTATCATAAAATCCGTGCGCATCCGACAAGATCGCAACCTTAAATTCGACATCGGCCTGAGGTGCCGTTGCTGGCGCATCGCCACCAGAAGAACCCGCACCCGTATTTTGATCAACCATTATTTTTGCTCCACCCGCAGACTTTACAACACCGGTCTGCCCCAGCCTTGACACAAAGTCACCGGCTACAGTTCCTACGCGGTTTTGATCAAGGTTAAACTTAGCAAATAAAGGAGCGGCCACAGCCAACAAATCACCTGCATCCGAAGTGGCTATCGTTTTTACGACAAAAGAAATACCTAGGACAAACCCTGTTAAAACCACGACGGTAAAAAGAGACTTTAATACCTTTAGAAAACCGTCAAAACTCTTGGATGTGTTCTTTTTTTTTCTTGGCATTAAATAATATTATACCCCAAGACACTTACATTCTCTCGGGAACCCCTATGCCCAAAAGCCACAAACCGTCTTTGATAACATCTTTCACAGATTGGCATAAAAACAAGCGGTATTTTTTCTGCGCCGCACTGCTGGCATTTAAAATGGGTAGGTCGTTATAAAAAACGTTAAACTTTTTTGCCAGCTCAAACAAAAAGTCGCACAACAGGTTGGGAGAAAAGTTTTCAGCGGCGTTTTGCACAACTTCAGGGTAGCGATATATAAAACGCAGTAAGTCCATTTCTTTGCTTTGTAGGGGTAAGATGCCTTCAAGGGGTAATGTTGTTAAATTTTCGTCAGAAGCCTTCTGCAGAACCGAATTTGCCCTTACGTAGGCATATTGAATGTAAGGACCCGAGTATCCTTTAAGGTCAAGTGCCTCATTTAGATCAAATATCAAATCTTGGTACGTGTTTAGTTTAAGCATTTGAAATTTAATAGCACCGTTTCGAACCTCCCGTACCGACTCAAAGTTACCATAGGTGTTGATAAGTTTTTCGTCCGTCATTTCGATCAAATCGTCGATTTTAACCCCCCAGCCTTTGCGCCCACTCATCGCATAAAATTTCTTACCGTCTGTTATGTCAATACCAAGCATTTCAGCGGTCTCCCTCGATAGAAAAACAAACCCGTAGTTAACGTGTTTCATCTTGGAGGCTTGGGCCTCAAAACCCAGGTATTCCAACGACTTTTTGACCACCTCGATGGCGTAAGTTTGTTCTACACCAATCACGTTAATCACCCGATCAACTCCTGAAAAACTTGCACCGGTTTCGGTGCCCTTATCATCCGGAAGTGTAGTCCACAGCTCTTTGTTTTGCGTACCTGTCGACCAACGTCTATATGAAAAATCTACCCCCAAAAGTCCGAATTTCCACATGTGGTAGGCAATATCCTTGCCTGTGTAAGTGGCAACCCCATTAGACCGTACTATTATCTTGTCTTTTTCTACATCTTCAAAGCCTTCTTGTGGCGATGGTACCGTCGTATCGTCACCTAATCTAACTAACCAACAACCTTTTGACTGCCCACTCTCCGCCAAATACACACCGGGATTAGTCTTCAACCGCTCAAAGGTTTTTTCCCACAGGCGGGTAGCCAATATGTCAGACTCATAGATAATTACGTCATAGTCGATACCCAGTTCTTTAAATGTTTTCAACTGCTCCAGTAATATTTTGTTGGCAAGTTCGCGTTGTTCTATTGATTCAGGGCTTTTGATATCCTCAAGCTTTTTTAGCAACCCTAAGCGTTCTTGCTGCAATGCTTCGTCTTGTGAGATTTTACTTTCCATTTCGGAGTATACTGCCCAAGCAAAATGATCAAACTTTTTGTACGAAGTAGGGGAGAGATGTGACATTTTTTCCATCCCCATCATAGAGGTGGTAACCTGAACTCCGACGTTGTTAGCGTAGTACTGTACCTCTACTTCAAAACCCAGCCTCTCGTATACGCGCTCAATAAATTGCCCGATGCAGGCATTTCGCAAATGTCCTATGTGGGCAGCTTTGTTAGGATTAACATTGGAATGCTCCAACGCTATTCGCTTTTTATTCCCAATGGCCGCTACCCCATAACTCTCCCTGCCACTGGAAATCCTTATGAGTAATTTGTTTAACCATTCGGGTGATAATTTAAAGTTTATAAAGCCGGGAGACACTGTTTCTATAGATTCGAATATGTCGGACCCAAAGTCGTCGGCCACGTTTTTCTTAAAATATTCTCGCAGCTCATAGCTAAGTTTATTGGCAATCTCCATCGGAGATTGATTAATAATCTTGGACAAAACCAGACCCACGTTGGTTGCGTAATCACCAAACGAGACATTTTCGGGGTGCTCAACAACACAGCTAAAGTCGCGTATTCCAAACGTTTTTTCTACTACTTCAAGGATAGTTTGTTTTATATACGGTAACAATTGCATTCTCTTAGCATAATATCATCTACTTAAAGGCAAACTCAATGTTTCCATCGGTGTCGGTGCGGTACACCTTGCAGTGTTTTGAGAGTAAGTCTAAAGTGCCGGCGTTAGGGTGGCCATAATTGTTAGCACCCACCGAAATAACGCAATGGATAGGCCGCAACAACTCTAAAATGTCTCCATTTACGGCCAGTCTTGAACCGTGGTGGGGCACTTTCAGTACATCCAACGGGCCATCGATTAGTCTTCTAAGTGCCGCCAAGTCTATCTGTAAAAGCACTGAGCTTTCCGCGTCTCCGGTCAACAGTATTTCTTTATCAGCATATTTTACAAGAATAACGGTTGAAACTTTATTTAAATCTCTGGTACTTGTTTTTAACTTGTTAAAGTTTTCTAGAAAAATTTTGCTTGGCCAAAATATATAAAATTTTGTTTCACCGAAAATATATTTTTCACCGGCAACAACTTGATCGCGAAAGTTATTTGTTTGAGAATTTTTTTGAACTCTCGTTGTAAAATCCGAAGTTGCCCAAACATCTCCGGCGACGTCGTTAATCCGAAGTATGCCAATTTTACACCGCTGAAGTATTCGCTCTAGGTCACCGGCGTGATCGGCATGGGGGTGCGTGACAAATACAGCTTCAAAGTAACATCGGGGTGAGTGAAACAAATTGTTTATAAAAACGTCTGAAGAGCCGTACCCACCCGTATCTACAAGGATATTCTTATCCGCAACCGTCACTAATACCGCGTCACCCTGCCCCACATCCGCAAAAGTAATTTTTAATTTGGATTTATTAGTAATGTACCTGTCTAGAAACCCGAACAAACCTACAACCATATAGTAAACGACAACCAAAAGAGCCAACTTTAATACAATCTTCATGTTGTCAAAATGCGCTTACTACTGCTGTGAACAAAGAGGTTTTTATAAGCGAACAAGGCAACCACTAGGTAGTAGGTCAGCATGTAAATAAGTGGCAGTGTGTAACCTATGTCAAATAGCTTAACCTTGGACAAGAGATTGATTAAAAAAACGAACAAGTCGAAAAAAGGATAAATTAAAAACGACACTACTAAACTAAACGGTAGTGGTAAAAAACTCACTAGTAAAGCCACCCCTCCTAAAATTGTGCACACCGGCACCAGCCAAAGTATGAATACGTTATACATAGGTCCCAGCAAATTAACACGTGAAAATTTGTACGAAATTAAAGGCCAGACAACTAGTTGGCAAACGAAAGATGTACTAAAATATGTAACTATTTCGTGTACTGTGATGTAATCAAGCATCTTTTTGATCCGAGATTCAAACGCCACAAGTCCGAAACTTGATAGCGCAGATAGCCAAAAACTGAGCGACAGTATGTTAGCGGGTGTCACGAGTACCATCAATGCGCATGTTAGCCATAACATGTATATTGCCGCCACGGGCCTCCCACGGGCCCGCGAAACGCTAGAAATATATCCCATTAGCGAAGCGCGCACCACCGGAGGTTGTAAACCACACAATATTGCGTACAATGACACGACAAGAACCAGCAGCACTTCCCTTCGCCTTTCCAGTGCGTTAGGCATGAATCGACATAATAGGTCTATAAGAAGTGCGACATTGTACCCTGATACAACCACCACGTGCACTGTGTTTGTGCTAATAAGATTTTGGTAAAATATCTTTTGATTTTTTATTGTCTCAGAGCCTATTGTCATACCCAACAATAAGTCGGCGTGCGGGCTTGGGTACAAAGCATATATTCTTTTTTCGAGCAATGATTGTTCTTTTTGGACGCGTACGTAACTTACCGCAGGCATATCCGATCTTTTATTTAAGTACAACAGCACTCTAAACGCAGCCAACAAAGATAGGAGCAGCAACGGGTAGATACTAATACGCATCAGTAAGTTATTAAAACCGAAATATTGTCTAAAATTTTTGCCGGAATTCCGCTCTTAAGTTTTAAATCTTTTAAATCAGAGTACGGACGGTTATTCACTATCTTTGCGGTATATGTCTCCCCTATTCCTGGAAGTTTATCAATCTCAACATTACTGGCGATGTTGATGTTTATAGGACCGGTCACCCCCTCCTCTTGCGTTTGCGCGGGTTGGGACTTAAGTGACGCTACGGAACTCACAGGCACCGCTGCCACACCCTCCACAACGTCGACACTGTCAAAACGATAAGGAATGTACACCTTCTGCGCATCTTTTAGCACAGAAGCTAGATTTAACTCTCGCGCAACGTAAGCAGGCTTAGCGTATTTTGACACACCGCCTGCAACACTAAGTGCGTCCTTCACCCGTGCGCCTAACTCCAGCGAATACAGCCCCGGAGAATTTACCGCCCCGCTAACGTCGATTGTAACCGAATCGTTTTTCAAAAAACTTGCGTCGGAAGGTTTAGAGACAGATCCCGGTGGCAAAACGTTGCTGCTGCCCGTAGCATAACAAAGATTTGGTGCGTTGATACCCAGATAGTAGGCACTTGTTACCCCTACCATCCAAAGTGCCAATATTACTCCGTAGCGGTATCTTAGCTGCAACAAACGCAAGAAAAACTTCATATACTTACCTTACTAAAATGCCGCTCACTATAAAATATCTCATTCTCTATGCTAACTAGAACAGTTGTTTAACGCACTTATACCTATTATCGGTGCTACCTGAAACCTGCTGCACCGCTATGCGTGGCACGAGAACAGTATTATTACCGCACATTAACCGCGCTGTGCGTGACCGACAATTGCAGATGTCGTTGCAAACCAACCCCAATTTTTATTGGAAAAAATTAATCTTTTAGAGCCTGAAGTATGATCCCTTTAAACGCCTTGCTTCTCTTTAAATCCCTAATCAACGCCACAAATTTCGCATCGTTTATTCTATAAAACACTTCTCTACCCTTCTTTTCGTTTTTAAGAAATCCCAAAGCCGCCAAAACCCTCAAATGGTGGGAAGCTAAATTTTCCTCGACATCCAGCCTATCGGCAACTTGGGTAACGTTTCTGGGCCCGTCACTTAAAAATTTCAGAACTTTAATTCTATTGTCATCGGAAAAGGCCTTGGATAGCTTTGTCAGCATCATGGCCACAATATACAACAGACATTGGGATAACGCAATACCTCACTTATGGCGAAACTGCAGGGCTTCTGCCACGTGAGCCTCGGTTATTTGGGGGGCATTCGCAAGATCCGCGATGGTTCTACTTATTTTTATTACTTTATAGTAAGCCCGCGGTGATAAATTTAACTTGCGGTAGGCATTATCAAGCAAAGCACGTGAAGGCTTACCCAACGGACAGAAATTTGCCAAATCCTGGTTTGACATCTCGCAGTTAAAAGCCACAGCAGTTTTTTGGAAACGGCTGGCCTGCGTAAACCTAGCGACCTCTACCGACCGTTGAAAGTTCGACAGATATTTATTACCAACAATAGCTTTATTCGAGAAATCGTCCGGCGGAAACATGTCAACAGATAAATCGAACCTGTCTAAAATAGGACCTGACAGCTTTTTGGCATAAGAAAATATTTTAGAGTCCGAGCAGGTGCAGACTATCTTCGGGTGTCCGTGGTAACCGCATGGGCAGGGATTTGTTGCAGCAACAAGGATAAATTTGCTGGGAAAGGAAAAGGTTTGCCCTTTGCGGTTTAAGTTTATATACCCATTTTGCATGGGTTGCCGCAAACCCTCGATAACATTTCTGTTAAATTCGCAAAATTCGTCTAAAAACAGGACTCCTTTATGCGCCATGGTAATCTCACCCGGCAAAATTGGAAAGCCTCCTCCAAGCATTCCGGCGTATGAAATCGTATGGTGCGGATTGCGAAAAGGTCTGAGCAGCCGATACCCGCTAACCCCGCCCAACACTCCTGTATACGAGTATATTCGAGCAACTTCCAATCTTTCGGAGTCGCTCAGGGTCGGCAGGATAGAGGTTATAGACTTAGCAAGCATAGTTTTTCCTGTTCCGGGAGAACCTCTTAATAACAAGTTGTGTCCCCCTGCAGCACATATTTGTAAGGCGCGTTTTGCTAAATTTTGACCAACAATGTCATCTATTGTCGGGTCTTGGTCTCCGCCCCGCAACCTGCCGATCTCGTGAACAGAATCCTGATCTTTTACAGGTTGCAACGTACCCTCTTTTTTGAAAAAACTGAACAAGGTTTTTAGGTTATTTACACTGTAGTAATTGCAACGATTGACCAATCCTCTAAACCCGAAGACGGTTGAAAGCGCGCTATTTGCCAAAAAAGCACTGCTGTCGCTCTTTTCACTTAGGTATTTGGCAAACAAAAAAGAGCCTCTGGTATCAGCCAGCTCACCACTTAGGGACAGTTCGCCAAAAAAGTACCACTTATCGTTAACCTCAATGCCGTTTTTTGCGCAAAAAACTCCTACAGCTATAGCCAAATCGTAAAAGGTTCCCTCCTTATGAAGATCCGCAGGAGCCAGGTTGACAGTGATTTTCCTATTTGGAAACTCTACTCCACAATTAACAAAAGCCGATCTCACCCTTAACTTACTTTCCTCAACCGATTTATTAGGCAGACCAACTATGTCGAAAGACGGTAAACCTTTGTTATTGATGTTTACCTCAACAAGCACATCTATCACTTCTAACCCCTTAAATGCTACCGATTTAACCTTAACTAGCATAATACTTTCCTCCCGTCCGCCTAACCTGCCCGCTAATCTCAAGGCGCGTTACTATAATAGTTAGCTTGCTGATTTCTATATCTGTCAGCTGCGATAGCGTTTCCAAAGATAACGCGGTCTCTTTTAGTTTTATGACTACTTTACCTAAATCCCCATCTTCATTTACAAGCTGTGCCTTTGACCACGCAATACCGTTTTTAGCGCCACTCAACGAATCTTTGCTATCTACTACAAGCCTCATTTTATTAACCACGTCTTCCCCGGAAAAAACGGGCTCCGCCCCATCGTACAACGCCTGACGGACACCCTGCTGATTGACGTTAAAGATATCTCCGGGAACTGCCATCAACACTCTTTTGAACCTTTTTGCATAGTTAAATGTTATCAGCGAACCGCTATTCTCAGCTGCCTCAATAAGCAGTAGCCCGTGGCTTAATCCTGCCACGATACGGTTTCTTTTTACAAACATCCAATCTTTCGGGGCGCATCTTCCGGGGTATTCTGACACCACCAAGCCCCCGGCATCAAGTATTTTTGACGCTATATCTCTGTGGGATACCGGGTAAATATCTTCAATCCCACACGGAAGAACCGCTATAGTAGGGAGATTCGAGTTTAAAGCGGAAAGGTGCGCGTAATAGTCGACTCCGCGCATAAACCCCGATACAACCGTCACGCGCATCTGCCCCAGAACCCCTAAAATATGTTCTGTGACTCTTACTCCGTAGTCGCTGATTTTCCTGCTACCAACTACTGCCAGACACTTTTCAAACAAGTCCCCTTTCCACTCCCCTTTATAGAACAGACATTTGGGAGGATCGCGTATCTCCTTAAGAAGACCTGGGTACAACGGATCGGTTATGTCTAGACACTTTGTTTCAGATTCTTGGATTACATATTCTCGGCCGGGCATTCAAACGAGTGTAAACCAAAACTATTTTATTAAAATACGGAAATATCCATTAAAATTGGAAAACTCTAAAAAATATAGTATTATGCTGACAATGGATGAACTTATCAGCTTAGAAAAGCTTATAGAAGAAGCAAAGAATAAAGGTGTTGACTTTGGCAAGGGAGACCCGTACAACCGGCTTAGATACTATACAAAGATCGGCTGGCTTACCCACATGACTCGCAAAAAAGACGATAAAGGCAATACCGCAGGACATTATCCTATTTCAGCTGTTGATCGCCTGGTCACCATAGAAAACTTAAAAGAAGCCGGGCACTCGAACGAGGAAATATCAAAAAAACTACAAATAAAAACGCGCCTTCAAAGCTTTACCGACGTGCTATTTTCTAAAGAAACTAGAACGCACGTAATTACTTATCTGTCATTAGGAATTTTATTACTCATTTTTGCCAATGAGCTTGGCATCGTAAGACTTGGACAAGCATCCGTTAAAAAAGACCCCATAAGCACAGATTTATATCCTACTAACGGCCCAAAACAGACAATAGATAGCGGAACAGCTTTTATACCCAAAAACCAGAAAAAGCTTTTCATACAGACACCGTTAATAAAAAGTGGCTATAAAGTCTACGTTACTTTCAATCAAAACTACCAGCCGGCAACCAGATACTGGATCTCAGATATAAAAGACTACCGAGGTTTCACAGTTGAATTAGATACCCCGGTATTCGAAAACTCCGAGTTTAACTGGTGGGTAACTAACTAAGGTCTAACCCAATATACACACGATCGCTTGCGCTAACCTTCAACCATCTTGTTCCCTTTACGGGAAATGCCTATTGACAGACCGGAACATATCTCCCAAACTAAATCTTATGGAAACAACTAGCAGCAAAATTCTTATATACGAAAAAGTATCTACATTCCTGGTGGCCGCACTCGGCTTTTTAATGCCTGTTTTCTTTTTGACCACGACAACGGAATTCTTTGAGATTAATAAGCTTGCTCTTCTCACCCTTGTTACTCTCGGGCTTGTGGTGCTGTGGGCAACCAGAATATTAGTCAGCGGAAACATCCAACATATAAGATCTACTTTGGACTTACCACTGTTTATTTATACCGTGCTTTTCCTTGTTTCTACAGTCTTTTCTATAAGTAAAACCTCAAGCGTTTGGGGCAGCCAGGGGCGCTGGTTTCCAAGCCTGTTTGCCTTACTCGTGATAGGTGCTTACTACTTTATCGCCTCCGGTAACTTTAAAACCGCCAAAAGCATTAAAACCGCCGTTTACGCACTAGCAGCAGGCGGAACATTTTCGACCTTAGTGGCGATATTGGGCTACTTTAATATCTTCTTAGGACAAGAGACTTACTTAAAAAATCCAGGTTTTACGTTAACCGGGTCTGTAACTTCAACTATCTTTCTTGCAGTTATCTGTGCCTTAATTGCTTTCGCTTCCGTATACAAAGAAAGGTTTCTGCCGGTCAAAATCGTCCTTATCACAGCCTTTTTGGTTAACTTCTTCTACATCGCTATCGTGGGCACGGCATTCGCGTGGATTTTGCTTGTAATCGGAGCAGCAATGTATCTGCTTTCAGCCGACCTAAAAACAATTGCACGTGATAAGTTTGTGACCATGTTTTTGGTGGCCCTGATAGCTTCGTCTACCTTACTCGCTACTCTTCCGGCAACCAAAAGCTTATTAAATAACACTAACTACCCTGTGGAAGTGAGTCTTAGTCTAAAGGACAGCTGGGTAATTACGGCAGCAACCATCCAAAACGATCCGTTAATTGCCACCGGTCCCTCCACATTTTACCTCAACTTCAGCAGATATCGCCCTCTAAGCTTGAACGCGACTAGCTTGTGGGGCACCCGCTTCGATAAACCGCACGACGAAGTGCTAAATACACTTGGGACTATGGGCATACTTGGGGCTTTTGCACTGCTATTAGTCGGAATAAAAATTGCGCAACTTTCCCTTGTTAGCAGAAAGTCTCAACAAGACGAGACTGGGCTGGGCACTATACTCTCAACAGTTGTACTAGTAAGTGTTGCCTCGTTCCTGCTTACTTATGCGACAGTGCTGAATACTTTCGTGCTTTTCTACTTTGTAACTTTACTCATTGCTTTCAGTGCGAATGTGCTTTCCAACAGAAAAGTCGCTGAGTTTGTTTCCTTCAGCTTCTCTACATCTGCTGCTGTTACAACTACAATCGGAGACACTAGCGCTATCCGTAAGGAGTATGCCAATGTTATAGCCATTACTCCGGTAATCGTTGGTGCACTTTTTGGAGTTTACCTGTTCGGGAAAACCTATCTCGCTGAAAATTACATGCGCAAAGCGATCTTAGCAGCCTTGAATAACCAAGCCGCGCAAGCTTACGATTACCAGGCTAAAGCAATCAATGCAAACCCGCAAAGAGACGCTTACCACACCGCCTACGCACAAACTAACCTCGTGCTAGCTAATGCTGTGGCCGCCAATAAAAACCTTACTGACCAGGATAAAACAACCATCCAAACTTTGGTATCACAGTCAATAAGAAGCACCAGAGTCGCAACCGAAGTGATCAACTCTTTAAACGTCACTAACTGGCA
>Ga0210044_10009539_pt1 | contig 11794 bp, 16 predicted proteins | sample CryGey13umfilter_2_FD_183959 | JGI IMG/M metagenome (GOLD analysis project Ga0210044, IMG submission 183959) | Groundwater microbial communities from aquifer in Utah, USA - Crystal Geyser 4/9/14 3 um filter (SPAdes) (version 2) | ecosystem: Environmental > Aquatic > Deep subsurface >... | reverse complement strand
TAATTTACTCGCTCAAACTAAAACACCGTTGCCAAGTATTTCCGGTTTTGACGGCGGGTTATTCCAATCGGCGGGCAGCACCCCGGACACCCGCCTGACTCAAATAATTTCCAACATCGTCGGCGTTTTAACTATTTTTGGCGGCTTGGCTTTTTTAACCTGGTTTGTCATCGGGGCCGTTCAGTGGACCGCCTCCGGCGGCAACCCGGAACAACTAAACAAAGCTAAAAGCCAAATGAGCACGGCCATCGCCGGTTTATTTGTTTTAATTTTATCAATGGCCGTAGTTTGGATTTTGGGGAAAGTTACCGGGTTGGATATAATCAACCTAGAAGTATTAATTAATAAGGTAGGCCCTAATGCCGATTGAAAATAAAGCCATACCCGCTTTAGCTAAAATGACCGGCGGCCAAGCTTTTGCCCGCTACATTGCCATTTTCTGGCAGTTCATGGTTATCGTCGGCGGCTTGGCCGTCCTGCTGTATCTAATCTGGGGAGCGCTCGACTGGATCTTTGCCGGCAACAACGCCGACCGGATGAAACGGGGCAAAGACAAGCTTTTTGATGGCATTTTCGGTTTGGTACTGCTGGTTTTGTCTTACCTGATCATTAAAATTATTTCCACGGTTACCGGCTTAAATATCGTCAATCCTGACTGGCCGACGCTCTAACTTATGGCTAAACTCACCAACATTGACTCCGAAGTCCAGCACAGCAATTTTTTCAAATTTGACTCCATTGGCGAATTTATTGTCAATATGTTCCAAGTGACTTTGATTATTGGTTCAATTATGACTTTCTTTTATTTAATCTGGGGCGGCATCCAGTGGATTACTTCCGGCGGCAACCAGGAAGCCGCCAAAGGCGCCAAAGAAAAAATCACCGACGCGATTTTCGGTCTGGTTTTTTTGGCCGCCGTCTGGATAATCTGGCGCCTGATTATTTATTTCCTGGGAATTACCTCGTCAGTTCGGGGTCCGTTTAATCTCAAGTTACCCCAGCCTTGACAAAAATTTACTAACATGACCATAATCAACTAATGCCGATTATCAAAGCCGCGCTGGCCCAAGCCTCGATCACCATCAAAGAACCCCAAGCCGGGGTTAAAGACATCGGCAAGTTTATGTCTGCCTCGATCCAAGTGGCGATGATTATCGCCGCCATTTTAACTTTCGCCCTTTTGGTTTGGGGCGGCATCCAGTGGATCTTGTCCGGCGGCGATAAAACTCAAACTCAAGCCGCCCGCGACCGGATCACTATGGCCTTGGTCGGCCTTGGCATTGTGGCCGCCGCCTGGGCTTTAATGAAAGTCATCGGTTACTTTTTCGGCATCGACGTCTTTCAGTTCAACATCCCCACTGCCGGCGGCTAGAACATGGCCTGCGCAACCCCTATCCCGACTGATGGCTCTGCCGCCACCCTACAAAGTCTTGAATGTATTGTAATTTCAGCTTTCAACCTGATTATCCCTTTTGCCGGTTTAGCCGCCTTTGTGGTTTTGATTGCCGGAGGTTTTGCTTATTTAACTTCTGCCGGCGACCCTAAAAAAGTCCAGCAGGCCCAGGGCACGATTACCGGGGCGATCATCGGCATTATTGTCACCCTGGCCGTCTGGTTTATTTTCCAGCTGATCAAAGTCATTACCGGTGTCAATGTCCTCCGGTTTGAAATCCCCTCCTAACCTCGCCGTAGCCTTGGCGAAGGCAGGCCAGCGTGCTACTCTATAAATAATGCGGCAGCTGCCCAAAATACTATTGTTGTTTTTTTTCTTTTTAGCCTGGCTGTTCTCTGCCCTGCCGGCTTACGCAGATGGAGCCTGTATTGCCCCTAGACCGGATGACCCGGAACTAAAACAGGCAATCAAAGAAGCGCAAAAACGCGGCGGCGCAGCCGCTTTAGTTAATCCTAATGTGTTAAAAGCAATATATTTAATGGAAGCTGCGGTTGAATATTCCTATCCGGAAAAATGGCAATGCCAACGTTATCCTCATGCTCCATCATTTGTCGGCTTAATGTCTGTTAGCGACACAGAATATGCAACAGTAGTTCCATTAGAAGAACAGATGAACGATATTGGCGTTTGTGAAGGTAAAACTTGTGAATTATCCCGTTGCAATATTGTTGATGCTCTAGAAATAGTTTCAAGAGTATTACTTGATAAAATTTATATTTGGGATCAAAAGAAAGATATTCCTCTTGGTAAACTTGACGATGCCAGCGATGCTTACTACGCCTCTTGCCGATATTATGGAACCTTCCTCCCGGATGACATTACTAAAAACCTGGTGGCATATCTGCCGCCGGAAAAAATTCCCGCCGACGGGCAAACTTCTTATTGCGAATTCGTTACTTTATACTCTGGGCTTTACTCAAACGCATCACAGTTGCCTCTTCGGACTGATAAACCATATTCCGGTATGACTTCTGATGTTAAATTTACTTTTGACTCCTGTGGGGGCCAGATTACTCCTGGCAAATTTGACACCCACCCCTTGCGCCCCAACCCCGGCGAGGCCCGACCGGTGCCTTCGCCGTCACCGGATAATTTTCTCACCACCTACTGCGCCATGCGGCCGACGCCGGTAGAAAAAAATACCATTGACTTAAGGGGAAAGCCCAACGGCAGCGGCGGCCGTGACGCGGTGACAGATTTACAAACCATCGGCGGACTAATCCAGGATTTTTCCAAGTTTGTCACCCCGTTATTATCAATCACTGACCAGACCAAGTCTGACTACTCCCTGCCTTATGAGGATAAAGCCCAGCGTTATTTAGCCGATTATTTAGAAGGCCGGGCATATTACGAACCTGAGCCGGAACCGGCTAACCCGACACCGGAACAGCAAACCGATTTATTTAACCGCTTGGGGGTGTTTCGCAAACTAGCGCCAAAAACTTATCAAGACGAATTAAAGCGGGCCATAATTAAACGGGCAAATAATCAATTTTCCCCGGACGACAATCCTTACGGTTTTCCGCCCGCCAGCGACATTATCCAAAACTACACCGTTGGTTTTTGGCAGGGAAAAGCCGTTACCTTAAAAGATTATTTAGATAACTGGGCGCCCTTACCTAACGACCCCAATGTTACCGACTATGCCGCCGCTTATACCCTTTGGAAAATTAAAGACGGCGGCAAGTGGTCGGCGCTGTGGCCGTACGTGCCGATGTTTTCCCGCGAAGACACAAAGGGAACAATTACAATTATTGACAGCAACCCGCCACCTGATCCTTGGAGTCCGTCAGGTCAATGGGAAGAGAAAAACACCAGCGATAAAGAAACCTTGGAAGTCAGCCACCCCCATCTGGCCCGGGCTTACGAAGTCAGCACCACTCTCTCCTATCTTTTAACCCCCCAGGCACAGCATGAAGCGGAACGGCCCCAGCTAAAAGACGAGTGGCTGCCGAAAATGTGGGAGTTGTCCAGCTATTGGCTGGACCCGTCGTATATCAAACCCGATATTCAATCGGACAATCAACCGCCGCTATATGAGGCCGGGTTATTACTGGGCCCTTTGTGCGATTTAGACCCGAATTTCGGCACTGCAATTTACTCATCCGGAGATAATGCCCTCAACGACCAATTCGGCACCAATGTCCGCCGAATAGATAAAAACGTTCCCTTTGAATTTTTAAACCTTACCCAGTCGCCGCCGATAAACCCGGTTGCCTGCGTTGATGGTCAGGGTAATACCAGCTATTTAAATTACGAGTGTGAGCAATGCCTCAACGGCCAAAAAAATGAGTCTAAATGTTACATTACTAAAGATGTCCGCTCCAACCCCGACTATCTTATTTCCTATACCCCGTTTTTAAACCAGATTTTAACCAGCACGACTTTAAGCGGCCGGGGCATCTTTGATATTTTTAGCGTCTATGACCCGGAAAAAGAAAAGTCCTTGGATCAACAATACGGCTGGCCGGGATTGGGCAGTGAAGGCGAAGATTCGCCCAAATACACCTATTCTAACGGCCGGGCCGAGGCCGGAGTTTACAAGGCCGGCAGCACCCAAAGCTACTACTACCGGTTTTTAGGCACTGTCCAATGCGCCAAAGAACGGACAATGCAGGTTCTCCAACCGTTTATCACCGGCGAACAATACAAACCTTTTGCTTCCGCCTGCTTCCCGGAACTGGCCGCTTCGCCGCCTCCCGCCGGCGAACTGGTCTGGCCCTGTCCAAACGCCTATATTCTTTATACCAGCTCCAGCGGAGAAGATTTAGCTGTTTGCTATGAAGACCCCGACCGGCCTTACCATAAAGGCTTAGACCTTCAATGTCCTACCGGTCAAATTTTTCCCTCAGCGCCGGGAACAGTAGTCGATGTTAATCAAAATCCCGACGCCCACGGTTTTGGGATTTACGTTATTATCGACCACCACAATGGCTGGTTTACGCTGTACGCCCACCTTAATGAGGCCACTGTTTCCGTTGGCGATGAAGTTAACCTAACCACCCAAATCGGCACCCAGGATGATTCCGGCTCCTGGAGCGACGGCAGCCACCTGCATCTGGGTTATTCCCAAGGTTCTCATCCGGATCAATTTCTTAATGGCGGCCCGACGGCCGATCCCTGTAAAGCCATTTCTGGCTGTGTCTGTAATTAAAATATATGATTAACTTATGCTCATAAAGAAAAAGCTCGTTTTTATTACTGCCGTCGTCATTCTTCTTATTTCACTGCTGTTTTTTGCTTTGCCTGAAAAACAACCTTCCGGTTCCCTATCCCAACCGGACCTTAAACCGTATTTTTCTAAACTGGCCAGTCCCTCTGTCAGTTTTACCCAATTAAATTCTATGCTTCCTGAAAAAAAATTGCCGGTATTTAATGTGCCTGATCCAGACCAAAACCAGTTGGCTGATTTTTTCCAACCTATGGCTCAAAACCTCAAGCTTCCCCAGAATCCTAAAAGTAAAACAATTAATTCAGTCCCCTTTTTATCCTGGGCTAGTACCGACGGTTATTTAAACGTCAACCTTCAAACCGGCCAATTTAGTCTTAAAATAAGTCACCCTTCAAATAAAACGGCTTATATTAACGAAATTGACGCTCTTAATCTTGCCCGGAACTGGCTGGAACAATTTAACCTGATAAATCAGGAGAGTGCAGTTACTATCGGATATCTTAGCCATGGCGGACAGGAATTAATGCCCCAGGTCTCTCCGAGTTTAGGCGCCTACTTTCAGTTTAATTTTACCCCGGAATTTAACGATCAGCCGGTTTTCTCAACCATTGAACACTCTTTCTCGCCGATAACGATAATGATTACCAACCAAGGCCAGATTTTTTACGTTAACTATCAACTCCCGGTTCTCGCTCTAGAAAGCGCCGGATTAAATTCTCAACCGGTTAAATTAAAAAAACTGTCCCAAATTAACCAGGAGATCAGCGCCAATAAACCGGTGATTACCCTGGCTGAATCCCAGCCGGGAATTTACCAATCAACTCTTGGCCAACCGGAAAATATTACCTATCAGCAGTTTATTCCCGGCTACCAATTTGTCCGCTTACAAAACCAAAACCTTTTCCTGCCAATACTCCAATTAAAAGGAACGGCCACTTTAGATAATAAACTTCAGGTTGACCTAACCGCCTTTCTCTCTTTAATGCAAGAGTAGCCCGATTTCTGCTATCATAATCTCATGAGCTTCGAGCCTGCCAGCCCGATCAGTATTGTCGTTTGTGACCAATGCCAAGGCAAAGGTTGTCCCGGTTGTGATAATTTAGGCGTTTACGCCCTCAAAGAGGACCAACCGATCGGCTTTAATCTGCCGGATTTTATCGATTTAAAGGCCCGCCGCTATCTAAAAAAAGTCTTTATACTCAAAAGAGTTATTTTAATCGCCACGCTCGCCCTAATCTTAATTTTAATTTACTATGCTTTCGGCAACTGATATCAGTCAAATCTATTCCCCGGCTTCACTCAAGCTTTTAGCCGATGCGTTGCTTTCAGCCGCTAAGCAAGGCAAGAGCCAAGCCGATCCAGCTGATTTAATCAAACTATTGCTCTCCCTGCCGGAAATTAAAAAAATCTATGCCAACCGTCAATAAAGTCTCTTTCTCTCCCGAACTCAAAAAGATTATTTACCAGGCTTATGCCGAAGCCTTAATGGCCAACTCGCCCTTGGTTGAACCCGGGCATTTTTTACTGGCCGTTAACGACCGCTTGCCTGTGCCTTTAGCAATTAGTAAACTGCGCCAATTAGTTGGGGCCAATCTCCCGGCCGGACCGGCCAAAACCGACGGGACTTCGGTTCTGGACCAATTTTCCCAGAACCTGACTAAAGCGGCCCGGGCCGGCAAGCTGGACGCGGTCATCGGCCGGACCAAAGAAATCGACCAGGTCATCCGGATTTTGGCCCGCCGGTCTAAAAGTAACGCGATTTTAATCGGCGATCCCGGCGTCGGCAAAACCGCGATTGTCGAAGGTTTAGCCTTAAAAATCAGCCAGGGAGATGTGCCGGAACTATTAAAACAGGTTCAAATTTATAACTTAAATTTAACTAATCTGCTCGCCGGCGCCTCTTACCAAGGCGAGCTGGAAGAGCGGTTAAACCAAATCGTCAAAGAAGTGAAAAAAATGGGCCAGACAATTGTTTTTATCGACGAAATCCACATGATCGTCGGCGCCGGGGCCGCCGCCGGGGCCATGACCGCCGCCAATATCTTAAAACCGGCTTTGGCCCGGGGCGACCTTAACGTCATCGGGGCGACGACCCTGGATGAATTCCGGCAGTACATTGAAAAAGATCCGGCTTTAGAACGCCGGTTTGAACCGGTTTATGTCGAGGAGCCCTCACCCGCCGACACCTTAAAAATTTTAGAAGCGGTCAGTGTTAAACTCAAAAAACACCACGGGGTGGACATTGATCCGACCGCCCTGCAGGCGGCAATTGATTTATCTACCCGTTATGTCCAGGACCGGTTTTTACCGGATAAAGCGATTGATTTATTAGACGAGGCCACTTCCGGCGCCAAAATTGCCGGCAAAGCCAGTGTGGCGATTGAAGATATTAAACAGGTTTTGGCCCAGCGGACCGGCATTCCCATTACCGCCTTGACCCAGGAAGAATCGCTCCAGTTATTAGATCTGGATAAACAACTAAAACAGCAGGTGATCGGCCAGGACCAGGCGGTTAACGCCGTTTGCGACGTCATCAAGCGCTCGCGCGCCGGCTTAAAAGACCCCAACCGGCCAATCGGGTCTTTCTTGTTGTTAGGGCCAACCGGGGTCGGTAAAACCGAGCTGGCCAAAGCTCTGGCCCGGGTCGTCTATAAATCCGAAAAAGCCATGGTGCGCCTGGACATGAGCGAATTTACCGAAGCCCACACGGCCGATAAATTAATCGGCGCTCCCCCGGGCTATGTTGGCTACGAAGAAGGCGGCCAGCTGACCAACCCGATCCGCCGCCGGCCCTATTCGCTAATTTTGATGGATGAGCTGGAAAAAGCCCACCCCAAGGTTTTCGACGTCTTTTTGCAGGTTTTGGAAGACGGCCGCCTGACCGATTCCCAGGGCCATCTGGCCGACTTTAAAAACACGATTATTATCATGACTTCAAATATTGACGTGGCCTCTCTTCAAGGTCCGACCCTGCAGGCTGATCGAACCGAACTGATGAAAACCCTGTCTTCGTATCTTCGTCCGGAATTTTTAAACCGGATTGACGAAATTATTATTATGAATAAACTGGGCCTTAAGGAAATTAAGGCCATCGCCCGAATCCAGTTAAGCCAAGTAATTAACCGCCTCAAAGTTAAAGGCATCACCCTAATCGTGCCCGAGGCGGCCCTGGACAAATTAGCTAAAGGCGGCGATGTGGCCGAGTTTGGCGCCCGGCCGTTAAAACGTCTGATTCAGGATAAAATTGAAGAACCAATTGCCGAGATGATCATCAGCGGCCAGCTAAAATCAGGAGATTCTTATGACTTATCAAGTCTTAACCTGTCCTAACTGCGGCGGCCGCGGCTGTCCCACTTGCCAAAACACCGGCAAAGTCCGGGTGTCCAGTGAGCAGCTGCAAAAAATCAGAACCATGGCCCAACAGTTAGGTCAAAATCTGCCTCAATCTCCATCATTCCCTGCTCCCAGCCCAGCTTCCCCTCCCTCTTGGGCCGCTAATCTTTCCGGTATTATCGCTTGGTCAATTCTGGCGATTTTATCCGGCGCGGCAGCGGCTTCGTGGTATTTTTTAAAAAGTTTCAAGCCATTTTTGATGAGTTTATCGGCCCTACTGACTCTAATCGGTTTCCGTTTTGCCTGGAAACAGTCGTTTTTTAAACTGGCCGAGCCCGACGACTTTTTAAAGGCGATCAAACGCTTGACATAAATACATCATTTGGTATAAAATAATACCAAATATGACATCTATATCCGCATTGTCCATTCAGCAGAAAATCAGTGGCTTAAACTTAAAATTTGTTACCCTGCAACTATTGACGTCTTTGTTAAACCGGACGAACAATAACACTATTTACAAAACTCTCCAGCGGCTGGAAAAATATCAAATCCTCACCCGATTAACTAAAGGCAAATACCTGGTCAGCGACGCCGATGTTCCCGAATTTGCCATCGCGGGTTTTATCGTCAAGCCTTCATATGTCAGCCTGGAGTCCGCTCTGGTTTATTATGGCATCATTCCCCAATTTACCTATTCGGTCACTTCTGTCACCGCTAACCGAGCACAAACAATTGTTTACCTCAACCGTGAATTTACCTACTCTCAAATCTCACCGCAATATTTTTGGGGGTATGAGAAACAAAAAGACGTCCTGATCGCCCTGCCGGAAAAAGCCTGCCTGGACTACCTCTATTTGGCAGCCAAAGGTTTAAGAAGTTCGGCTATCGATGAATGGGACCTAAAACCGCTCAACCAGAACCGGTTTAAAAATTACGCTGCCAAAATTAAGTTTGCGCCTTTACAGAAATTATTAATTAACAAAAAGCTCATATGATTGATGCCGCCTCTTTGAATAACTTAGCCAGGGCGGCGGCAATCGACCGCTACACCATTTTAAGAGAATACGTCCAAGTCTTATTTTTGGACAATCTTTATCAAGCCAGGGCCAGCCGAAAAATCATTTTCAAAGGCGGCACCGCTCTTAAAATACTGTTCGGCTCGCCCAGATTTTCCGAAGATTTGGACTTCAGCACAAAATTAGCCCGTTCAACCATTGTCCGCTTGGTCAATCAAACCGTTACCAATCTTCAAACAGAGGCCCCGGGTATCAGTGTCAAAAATATCAAATCAATTGCCGGTTGGTCCCAAAAAATCTCTTTTCCGACCGATTTTACCCCGATGCCTTTAACTATCAAGCTGGATTTTTCCGCTCGCGAGCCGGCCCTAACCACTTACCAAAACACCATTACTACCACTCTGCCGGTTTTTTCCTCCTCTTTGATCACGGCACTAACGCCCGAAGAAATCCTGGCCGAAAAAATCCGGGCGATCACCTCCAGAAACAAAGGCCGGGATATTTTTGATCTTTGGTTTTTGTTAAAAAAGAGCAACAGGCTTGATAAAAAACTAATCACGGCCAAATTCCGGCTTTATCATGAAAAATTTTCTTTTCCGAATTTATTGGAAAAAATCAAGCAATTCAATCAAAAACAATTAAATCAGGATATTACTAAATTTCTGCCATTAAACCACCGTCAAGTAATTCCCTCCTTAAAAAAATTAACCGTCGAGGCACTCCAAACCAATGTCGCCTAGACCGGAAACCTATATCAGTGTCGATGTTGAAGCCTCGGGCCCAATCCCGGGGGAGTTCAGCTTGCTGTCCATCGGCGCCTGCGTTGTTACCAATACCGGCCAGAATTTTTACAGTGAGCTTAAACCTTTAAACGATAATTTTATTGCCGGAGCGATGGAGGTTAATGGTTTATCGCTAGCAAAACTCAAACTTGAAGGCGAAGAACCAACCGCGGCGATGGCCCGGTTTCGACACTGGATCGAAAAAGTCAGTGCTGACACTAAACCTGTTTTCGTCGGCTTTAACGCCACCTTTGATTGGTCATTCACTCACTGGTACTTTGTCAAATTTCTCGGTGCCGGCCCGTTCGGCATTTCCGGCTTGGACATCAAAGCCTATTTTATGGGCCGGCGCCGGGTTTTATGGCAGGAAACCAATAAAAAGAAAATTCGCGCTCTTTATCCTTCGCAAACCCGCCATACCCACAATGCCCTTGACGACGCTAAAGAACAGGCGGAGATTTTTGCCGGAATGCTAAAATAAACTTATGCTTTTATCCCTGCTCGCTTTTTCTCTCGCCGCTTTGGCCCTATTTTTTTCCTCCCAGGCACTTTTGTCCCGCCTGTTCCGGCGGTTACCGCTCAATCTGGTTTTTTTCTTACTCCTTCCGGGAATTTTCCTGCACGAATTTTCCCATATTTTAATGGCCGAAATTTTGCGGGTAAAAACCGGCGAGTTGAAATTAAAGCCGGAAATCGTGAATGGCCATTTAACCTTGGGCTCGGCCCAAATCGCTCTGACCGATCCGTTCCGGTTGACCTTAATCGGCATTGCCCCATTTATTGCCGGCACCGCGTCGCTGTGGTTATTATTAAATCTTGTCCCCAAAGACCCTGTTTACTTATTGCTGATTACCTATTATTTGGTGTTTGCTATAGCCAACACCCTATTCTCCTCGGCCTCTGACCTGCAGGCCGCGGCGGTACCATTAATCTTGGTTTTATTAATTTTAGGCGGCTTTTCGCTGACTAATTTATCCCTGCCGCCCGATCTCATCCCGGCTATACAAGTTTTTTTCTTTAACCTCGCCCGGGTGTTTGCTTACACTCTGGGAGTCAACCTGGTTTTGCTTCTACCGCTGAAGCTTCTCAGAAAAAAAGTTAATATGGGATAGTTTCAAAGTCAACCTAAGCCATATTAAAGGTTTATGGGCGTAGATATTTATCTCAAGTTAGGCAAAACGGATTTTCCCGGCTGCGGTTCGGTGACCATTGGTTAATTCTGCTATACTTAAGCTATGACTAAAAAACGCCAACTGTCTCAAGAACTGAAACGGATCGTTTCCGTTCTCAAAGCCAATTACCGTCCGGAAAAAATCGTGCTCTACGGCTCACTGGCAGGCGGCAAAGTTAACCGCTGGAGCGATCTTGACTTAATGGTGGTGAAAAAAACCAAAAAACGGTTCTACGACCGGATCGGCGAGGTGTTAAAGCTGGTCAGACCGCACCAGCCGCTGGATGTACTTGTTTATACCCCGGAAGAATACCGGCAAATGAAGCAAGACAGCTGGTTTGTGGGCGAAGAAATTGCCAAAAAAGGCCGGACTGTTTATGCCGTATAAAGACAAAAGCGCTGACTGGCTCTTTTTTGCCAATTCGGATTTGAAAACCGCCCAAGCTGCCTTTAAGGAAAAAATTTACCATAACGTTTGTTTTCACTGCCACCAGACTCTGGAAAAAAGCTTTAAGGCGGTTCTGGCCAGAAAACAGCGGTCGATTCCCAAAACTCATTCGCTGGCAACGCTGTTTTCTTTAATCTCCCCGGCGGAAAATCTGCCTAACTTGCCGGAGGATGAAGTTTTATTCATGGACCAATTTTATTTCCCCACCCGCTATCCGGACACTCTGCCCGGCAGTCTGCCGGAGGGTTTGCCGCAAAAAGACGACGCGGCCAAAGCTCTGGGAATAGCCGAAAGAACCCTGGATTTAATTAAAAACTTGCTTGCAAAAAATTAGCTTTTTTCCCCAAATTTCTGCCAGGATTAAGGCCTGACCCCACCGCTTGACATGAAGTATTTACTAAGTATATACTAATAAT
>Ga0210044_10009530_pt1 | contig 11800 bp, 11 predicted proteins | sample CryGey13umfilter_2_FD_183959 | JGI IMG/M metagenome (GOLD analysis project Ga0210044, IMG submission 183959) | Groundwater microbial communities from aquifer in Utah, USA - Crystal Geyser 4/9/14 3 um filter (SPAdes) (version 2) | ecosystem: Environmental > Aquatic > Deep subsurface >... | reverse complement strand
GGGCGACAACCTGAAGTTCAAGGTCGCGCTCATCGCCCCGATCGCCATGGAGGAGAAGCTGCGCTTCGCCATCCGCGAGGGCGGCCGCACCGTCGGCGCGGGCGTCGTGTCGAAGATCATCGAATAACGCCGCGCCCGCGCACGGCGCAGGCACGAAAAGCAGGGGGATGCGCCGGATTGCGGCGCATCCCTTTCTTGTTGTCAGACCATGATCAATTGGCGCGCTGCGACAGCCTGCGTGTTTAAGTATTCATTAAGCGATCGCGCGCAATTTGCAGAAAGGTTTAGATAAAGAGGATTCGCGCCATGCCATGGAGACACACCGCCGCCATTGGCGAGACGCGCATGGACCCGACACGCATGGACCCGACACTCTGGCCGATCGGCGTGATCCGGCTCGACGCGCGCGGCGCGATGCTGGACGCCAATGCGCAGGCCGCCGACCTGCTGAGCCATTTCGGGCTTTCAGGCGGGCGCGGCAACCTGTTCGCGCTGCTGAAGTCGGCGGCGCCCGATCTGGCGGTCGCCGCGTCGCAGGCCCAGCTTGTCGGCGCCAGCCTGCGCCGTCGCCTGCGGGCGGCGAACGGCGCGCAGGTGTCGCTGACGCTGGTGCGCGAGGCCGACGGCGCCCTGACCGCGCTGCTCGGCGACGAGGCGCCGCTGGCGCAGGCCGAGGACGAGGCGCACCGGCAGCGCGCGCGCTTCGCCGCCGTCGCCGACTGGTCGCCGCGCTCGGCGATCTATGCGCTGGACCGCGAGGGCCGCGTCGCGTCGTGGAGCCGCTCGGCGGAGCGGCTGGAGGCGCTCAGCGGCGGCGAGGCGATCGGGATGACGCTGGACGCGCTGCTCGACCGCACCCATTTCGGCGCCGACGCGGGCGCCCTGCTGGCCGAGGCGGCGCGCTCGGGCGAGAGCAGCGCCTCAGGCTGGCGCAGCGCCTTCGGCGAGCCGTCGGTCTGGGTGACGGTCTCGCTGCGCGCGGTGCGCGGCGCCGACGGCGCGCTCGACGGCTTCGTGGCGGTGGCGGGCGACACGGCGCAGGCCAGCGGGCGCGAGGCGGAACTGCGCAGGCTGGCCGCGCTCGATCCGCTGACCGGGCTCTTGAACCGGCGGGCGTTCTTCGACGCGGCGCGCGCGCTGGCCGAGGCGCACGGCCGCCAGGGCGGCGCGCTGAGCGTGATCACCTTCGACATCGACCACTTCAAGGCGCTGAACGACACCGCCGGCCATGCGGCGGGCGACGCCGCGCTGCGCGCCATGGCGCAGGGCGCGCGCGCCGATCTGCGCGCGGGCGACCTGCTGGGGCGGCTGGGCGGCGACGAATTCGCGGTGATCCTGCCGCGCACCGACCTCGTCCGCGCCAGCGCCATCGCCGCGCGGCTGCGCGCCACTCTCGACGGGCTGCGCATCGGCGTCGCCGGGCGGACGCTGCGCTTCACCGCGAGTTTCGGCGTCGCCGAGACGCGCATGACGGCGCAGGACGGGCGCGAGCATTTCGAGCAGACGCTGGCGCGCGCCGACGCCGCGCTCTACCGCGCCAAGGAGGACGGCCGCAACCGCATCGCCGCAGCCTGACGCGCGCGCTCTCAGCGCCTTTCGCGCGCCGCGCGCATGCGCTAAAGCCAAGCGCGCAAGCACGAGGCGCGCCATGACCCGATCCGACGACATCCCTTCTCCGGCATCCGACACTTCCAAGGCCCGCGGCGGCCTCGCCTATCGCGACGCGGGCGTGGACATCGACGCGGGCGACGCGCTGGTGGAGGCGATCAAGCCCGCCGCCCGCGCGACCGACCGCCCCGGCGTGATGGGGGGCCTGGGCGGATTTGGCGCGCTGTTCGACCTGCGCGCCGCAGGCTTTACCGACCCGATCCTGGTCGCCGCCACCGACGGCGTGGGCACCAAGCTGCGCATCGCCATCGAGACTGGGCTTCTGGAGACGGTGGGCCAGGATCTGGTGGCGATGTGCGTCAACGATCTGGTGTGCCAGGGCGCCGAACCCTTGTTCTTTCTGGACTATTACGCCACCGGCAAGCTCGACGCCGCCGCCGCCGCCAAGGTGGTGCGCGGCATCGCGGCGGCGTGTGAGGCCTGCGGCTGCGCGCTGGTGGGCGGCGAGACGGCGGAGATGCCGGGGATGTATCCGCCGGGCGACTTCGACCTCGCGGGCTTTGCCGTCGGCGCGGCGGAGCGCGGCGCGCTGCTGCCGCAGCTTGTAGCGCCCGGCGACGCGCTGATCGGGCTGGCGTCGGACGGCGCGCATTCGAACGGCTATTCGCTGATCCGGCGCATCGTCGCCGACGCCGGGCTGGGCTGGGACGCGCCCGCGCCCTTCGCCGACGGCCCGCTCGGCGCGGCGCTGATGACGCCGACGCGGCTTTATGTGCGCGCGGCGCTGGCGCTGATCCGCCACGCCGAGGCGCGCGCCCTCGCGCATGTCACCGGCGGCGGCCTGACCGGCAACCTGCCGCGCGTGCTGCCCGAGGGCGTGGGCGCCGAGATCGACCTGAGCGCCTGGACGCGCCCCGCGCTGTTCGACTGGCTGGCGGCGCAAGGCGGCGTGGCGCAGGCCGAGATGCTGCGCGCCTTCAACTGCGGCGTCGGCATGGTCGCCGCCGTGCCGCCCGACCAGGCCGAGACGGCGCTCGCGCTGCTGGCGCAGGCGGGCGAGCGGGCGTTCGTGATCGGGCGCGCGGTCGAAGGCGCGGGCGTCGCCTATCGCAACGCCGCGGCGTGAGCGCGCGCGCGGCCATCGTCATTTCGGGCGGCGGGTCGAACATGGCCGCGCTGCTGACGGCGATGCGCGCGCCGGGCTATCCGGCGTGCTGCCCGCTGGTGCTGGCCAACAACCCCGACGCGGGCGGGCTCGATAAGGCGGCGGCGGCGGGGGTTGCGACCGCCGTGGTCGATCACCGGCCGTTCGGCCGCGACCGCGAGGGTTTCGAGCGCGCGCTGTCGGCGCGCATCGAGGCGGCAGGGGCCGATCTTGTGTGCCTTGCGGGCTTCATGCGGCTGCTCAGCCCGTGGTTCGTGGCGCGCTGGCGCGACCGGCTGATCAACATCCACCCCGCGCTGCTGCCCGCCTTTCGCGGCCTGCACACCCACGAGCGCGCGCTGGCGGCTGGGGTGGCGCTGCATGGCTGCACCGTGCATCTGGTGCGCGAGGAGATGGACGACGGCCCGATCCTGGGCCAGGGCGCGGTGCGGGTGCTGGCGGGCGACACGGCGGAGACGCTGGCCGCGCGGGTGCTGGCGATGGAGCACCGGCTGTATCCGGCGGCGCTGGCGGCCTTCGCGGGCGGCGCGCTGCGCATCGAGGACGGGCGGCTGCGCGGTCAGCCGCTGGCGCTCTGCGCGGGCGCATGAAGGGGGCGAGGACGATGGACGCCATGTGGTTTGAGGATTTCGCCCCCGGTCTGGTGATCGAGACGGCGGGCGCCACGATCAGCGAGGCGCAGATCCTCGATTTCGCGATGCAGTGGGACCCGCAGCCGTTCCACCTCGACGCGCTGGCCGCCGCCGAATCACCCTACGGCGGGTTGATCGCCAGCGGCTTCCAGACGCTGCTGGTGGGGTTTAGGCTGTTTCTGGCGGAGGGCGCGCTGCGGCGCTGCTCGCTCGGCTCGCCGGGCATCGAGACGCTGCGCTGGCTGCGCCCGGTGCGCCCCGGCGACACCATCCGGGTGCGGGCGGAGGTGGTCTCGGCGCGGGCGTCGGCGTCCAAGCCCGACCGGGGGATCGCCGTGCTCGACTACGCCTTCGCCAACCAGCACGGCGAGACGATCCTGACCTACCGCTGCACCCATCTGCTGCTGCGCCGTCCGACAGCCGGGGGGTGAGGCGGCGCGTCCCGTCGCCAGCGGGCGCGCATCCGTGCGATGCTACGCGCAGTCTTGGCGAAAAGGATGCGGACGATGTGGCGGTTGGTCCTGATGGCGGCGCTGGCCGCGCCTGCGTTGGCGGATGAGGCGGCGGAAGGGCGCGCGCTGGCGGAGCGCTGGTGCGCGGCGTGTCACGCGACCGGCCCGGCGCAAGCCTCCGGCGGCGACGCGGCGCCCGCCTTCGCCACGCTGGCGGCAAGCCGCGACGACGCGGCGCTGGCGGCGTGGATGGCGGCGCCGCATCCGCCGATGCCCGACCCCGGCCTCAGCCGCGACCAGATCGCGGCGCTGCTGGCCTACATGAAGACGCTGCGGAACTAGGCGGCGGTCAGCGCCGCTTGCGCGCGGCCTCGGCCTGCCGCAGCGCGTCGTCGAGCGAGCGCCCCACGCCGCCGAGAACCGTGACCGCGCTCAGCCGCGCATGATCGCGGGCGGCGCGGCGGCCTTGCAGCCAGACCGCAACGGCGCCGACGACCATCGCCGCGCCAAGCCCATAGCCGATCAGGTTCACCGGGTTCGCGATGCTGAAATCCATGCGCCGCCGTCCTTTCATCCTCTCGCAGGCAGATGTTAGCAGAAAAATGGGGGGTCACGCGAGCTTTTCCAGTTCGCGCGCCACGAACGCCAGCGCGGCGCGCTCACCACGCAGCCGGTGCTTCTCGCGGTTGGCGGCGTCGCGGCGCGCAAAGCCCACGCCCATCACCGCCGCGCCGCCCGCCAGCAGCGCCGCCGCGCCGCCGGTCGCCACGGTGGCGCCGAACAGGCCGACCAGCCCGGCCAGCGCCCCCGCGCCGCCCAGCGCCTGCATCGGCGCATACCATGTGGCGCTGCGGTCCTCGATGGCGTCGATGGCGCGCGCGAGGGTCTCGGCGCCCATCTGGGCGTGACGGCGCAGCGCCTCGGCCTCGAAGCGCCCGCCGTTGTCGGCGCGCAACAGCGCGAGGAGATGCGTGGTCTCCGCCGCGCTGGCGCCGATGGCGGCGAGCGCGGCGGCGGCGGGCGCGTCGGGAACCGCGCCGCCCTCCAGCCGCGCGGCGCGGATCAGCGCCATAAGGGTCTCGGACGGACGCGCGATCATGCCTGCCATCGCCCCACCCGAATCGCCCCGCATTGTGGACAGCCTCTCCCCCCTCTGATAGCCCCTGCGCCCATGCTGACCATAACCGACATGACCTTCACCCTCGCCGGCGCGCGCCTGTTCCATGGCGCGACCGCCCGCGTTCCCGTCGGCGCCAAGGTCGGCGTGGTGGGCCGCAACGGGACCGGCAAATCGACGCTGTTCCGGCTGATCGAGGGGTCTTACGAGCCCGATCAGGGGTCGATCGTGGTGCGCGCCGACGCGCGCATCGGCGGCGTGGCGCAGGAGGCGCCCGCGACGCAGGACAGCCTGCTCGACACGGTGCTGGCCGCCGACCGTGAGCGCGCCGCGCTGATGGCCGAGGCCGAGACCGCGACCGACGCCCACCGCATCGCCGAGATCCAGACGCGGCTGACCGACATCGACGCCCATTCGGCGGAGGCGCGGGCGGCGTCGATCCTGCATGGTCTGGGCTTTGACAGCGCGGCGCAGGCGCGCGCTTGCGCCGATTTCTCCGGCGGCTGGCGGATGCGCGTCGCGCTGGCGGCGGTGCTGTTCTCGCGGCCCGACCTGCTGCTGCTGGACGAGCCGACCAACTATCTCGACCTTGAAGGCACGGTGTGGCTTGAGAACTTCATCGCCCGCTATCCGCACACCGCGCTGATCATCAGCCACGACCGCGAACTGCTGAACCGCTCGGTGACCGGGATTCTGGCGCTGGAGGGCGGCAAGCTGGGCTACACCCCCGGCGATTTCGACACCTTCGACCGCATCCGGCGCGAGAAGGCGGCGCAGCTTCAGGCCGCCGCCGGCAAGCAGGCCGCCGCCCGCGCCCATATCCAGAGCTTTGTCGATCGCTTCCGCGCCAAGGCGTCGAAGGCCAAGCAGGCGCAGAGCCGCATCAAGATGCTGGAGCGGATGACGCCGATCACCGTGGGCCACACCGCCCCGGTGGCGCCGTTCCGCTTTCCCGCCGTCGAGGAGCTGGCGCCGCCGATCCTGGCGCTGGAGGACGCCGCCGTCGGCTATGGCCGCGAGGTGGTGCTGCGCAAGCTGTCGCTGCGCATCGACCCCGACGACCGCATCGCGCTGCTGGGCGCCAACGGGCAGGGCAAATCGACGCTCGCCAAGCTGATCTCCGGGCGCCTGAAGCCGATGGCGGGCAAGCTGACGCTGTCGCCCAAGCTGCGGATCGGGTTTTTCGCCCAGCACCAGCTCGACGAGCTGACCGAGGGCGAGAACGCGATCCAGCACATCCAGCGCCGCAGGCCGGACGAGAAGCAGTCGCAGCTGCGCGCGCGGCTGGGGGCGGGCGGCATCGGCGCCGACATCGCCGAGACGGCGGTGGAGCGGCTGTCGGGCGGGCAGAAGGCGCGGCTTTTGATGATTCTGATGGCGCTGGACGCGCCGCAGATGATCATCCTCGACGAGCCGACCAACCACCTCGACATGGAGAGCCGCGAGGCGCTGGCGCTGGCGCTCAACGACTATCCCGGCGCGGTGATCCTGATCAGCCACGACCCGTTTCTGGTCGAGGCGGTGGCCGACCGGCTGTGGCTGGTCAACGACGGCGCGGTGAAGCCCTTCGAGGGCGACATGGACGACTATCGCGCCCTGCTGCTGGGCCAGCGCGGCGCCGGCGGGCGCGTGGGCGCGCAGGCGGCGCCGACGCCGCCGCGCAGGCGCCCCACGCCGCAGGCCAAGCGCGACCTCGCCGCGCTGCGCGCCGAAGTGGCGGCCTGCGAGGCGCGGATGGACAAGCTGGCGGCGATGCAGAGCAAGATCGACGAGCTACTGGCAGACCCGAACCTCTATACCGACCCCGACCCGCTGAAGTTCGAAAAGCTCAAGATCAAGCGCGCCGAAGTGATGGCGGGCATGAGCCGCGCCGAGGCGCTGTGGCTTCAGGCGCAGGAACGGCTGGAGGAAGCCGAGGCGGAAGCCGCGTGATGGGCGGCGACGAGACCGCCCGCGCGATCTACCTGCTACTGCTGGGGCTGCTGGTCGCCAGCGGGGTGCTGGCCACCTATCGCGGGCGGATGGGCGCCGCGCTGCGCCACGCGTTCCTCTGGGCGCTGATCTTCGCCGTGGTGGCGCTGCTCTACCTGATCCTCGCGCCAGCGCCGGTGTTCACGCCGACGCCCGGCGCGGACGACCGGCGGGCCTACACATGCTGCCCGCCGTTGATCTCGATCTCGACGCCGGTCACATAGCTGCTCTCGTTGGAGCACAGGTAATAGATGGTGCGCGCCACTTCCTCGGGCTTGCCAAGGCGGCGCAGCGGGATGCTCTCGGCCAGCTTGTCGGTGCCGGGGCTGAGGATCGCGGTCTCGATCTCGCCCGGCGCGATGGCGTTGACGCGCACGCCGTGCGGGCCGAAATCCGCCGCCATCTCGCGCGTCAGCGCCGCCAGCGCGGCCTTCGAGGTGGCGTAGGCGACGCCCGCGAACGGATGCACCCGCGCGCCCGCGATCGAGGTGACGTTGACGATGGCGCCCTGCGCCGCCTTCAGCTCCGCAAACAACCCGCGCGCCAGCACGACGCTGGAGAAAAAGTTGACATGGAACACCTTGCCCCAGTCGCGCAGATCGGTGGTCAGCGTGTTCAGCCGCTCGCCGTTCGGCCCCTTCGGCGACACCCCGGCGTTGTTCACCAGCGCGTCGAGCTTGCCCTCGGGCAGGCGACGCCGGATCTCGGCCACCGCCTGCATGGTCTGGTCGGGGCTGGAGAGATCGACCTGGATGTGATCGTCCTCGCCGGCCTCCCAGGGGCAGTCCTCCGGGAACGGCTGGCGCGAACAGCTGATCACCCGCCACCCCGCCGAGGAGAACCGTTTCACGGTCGCATGGCCGATGCCCCGGCTCGCGCCGGTCAGCAGCAGGGTCTTTCGTCGGGCCGAGTCGGTCATGGGCGGCGCCTCCGCGAAAGCGTTAGCACGCGCGCGCCCGGAAGGGCAGCGCGCTTGGGGTCGCAATGGGGAGGGATGGTACACCGTACGGGACTCGAACCCGTGTTTTCGCCGTGAAAGGGCGACGTCCTGGACCGCTAGACGAACGGTGCGTCTGACGCCTCTCATATGTCGCCCCGCCAGGCTTATCAAGGGCGGGGTTTCACGCGCCCTCGGCGCTGGCGGCGTCGTCGAGGTGCAGCTTGACGCGCCGCCGCCCGCCCCAGTCGTCCAGAACCAGCCGCCCGGCGGCGTGGATCATGCCGCCGCCATGCGCCAGCAGGAACGGCCCCATCGGCCCGTCCATGGCGCCGAAGGCGATGGCGTCGATGCGCGCCGGGCCGTCGGCCAGCGTCAGGCGCACATGGCGCTCACCCGCCGTCTTGGCGAAGGCGATGCGCACCCGCTGCAGCGCAAAGCGCGGCGCGGGCGCGGCGGCGCCCCAGGGGCCGGCGGCCTCCAGCATCTCGACCAGATCGACGCTCGCGCCGCCGGGCGCCAGCGCGCCGTCGAGCCGCAGGTCGCGCGGCCCGGCCCGGCCCGCGCCCTGCCGCGCCATGAGATCGCTGAGGCGCGCCATCGCGTCGTCCAGCCGGTCGCGCGCCACGGTCAGGCCCGCCGCCATGCGGTGGCCGCCGCCCTTCAGCAGCAGCCCCTCGCGCGTCAGCGTCGCGATGGCGGCGCCAAGGTCCACGCCCTCGACCGAGCGACCCGAGCCCTTGCCCTCGGCGCCGTCCAGCCCGATCACCACGGCGGGACGGTCGAACCGTTCCTTGAGGCGGCTGGCGACGATGCCGACCACGCCGGGGTGCCAGCCCTCGCCCGCCGCCCAGACCAGCGGCCCACAGGCGCCGCGCGCCTCGGCCTGCGCCAGCGCCGACGCCAGCACGCCCGCCTCGATCGCGCGCCGCTCCGCGTTCAGCGCGTCGAGCCGCTCGGCGAGGACGCGCGCCTCGGCCTCGTCGTCAGTGCTGAGCAGCCGCGCGCCAAGATCCGCCGCGCCGATCCGCCCGCCCGCGTTCACCCGCGGCCCCAGCAGGAAACCAAGGTGAAAGGCGTTCGGCTGCCCGCTCAGCCGCGCCACGTCGGCCAGCGCACGCAGGCCCGGCGACCGGCGCCCGGCCAGCACCTTCAGCCCCTGGCGCACGAAGGCGCGGTTCAGCCCGATCAGCGGCGCCACGTCGGCCACCGTCGCCAGCGCCACCATGTCGAGCAGGGGCGAGGGGTCGGCGCAGGCCGCCCCCTGCGCCCGCAGCGCGCGGTTGGCGGCGACGATCAGCAGAAACACCACCCCCGCCGCGCACAGATGGCCCAGCCCGGCGTCCTCATCCTGCCGGTTGGGGTTCACCACCGCCAGCGCGTCGGGCAGCGTCTCGGCGCATTGGTGATGGTCCAGGATCACCACGTCGGCGCCCGCCGCGCGCGCGGCGGCGACCGGCTCGAAACTCAGCGAGCCGCAGTCCACGCACACGATCAGGTCATGCGCCGCCGCCAGCGCCTGCATCGCGGGAACGTTCGGGCCGTAACCCTCGTCGATCCGGTCGGGGATATAGACCGTCGCGCCCAGCCCGAAGCCGCGCAGCCAGCGCGCCAGCATCGCCGAGGACGCGGCGCCGTCCACGTCATAGTCGCCGAACACCGCGACGCGCTGGCGCTGCGTCACCGCGCGCGCCATGCGGGCTGCGGCGGCGTCCATGGCGCGCAGGCGCGACGGGTCGGGCATCAGGTCGCGCAAAGTGGGCGCCAGATAGGCCGCCGCCTCCTCCGGCGCGACCCCCCTGCCCGCCAGCACGCGCGCCACGATCTCGGGCAGGCTGGCGCGCTGGGCGATGGCCAGCCCCATCCGCTCGACCGCCGGGGGCGGGCCGATCCAGCGCCGCCCGGTCAGGGAATGCGCCACGCCAAGATATGCGGTTGAGTCGAGCACCCCATATCTATGCGCCGCCATGCGGAAAAACGCCAGATGCGGTGGCGCGATTCGGCTTGATGTCACTCCGACTCGGGCGCGCCGCGTGTCTGCTTGACCGCGCCGCGCGCCGCCTTGGCCTCCAGCCTGCGCCGTTTCGAGGCCAGCGTGGGGCGGGTCGGCACGCGCCGCTTGGGCCGCACCGCCGCCGCCGCGATCAGCGCGGCGAGCTTTTCGCGCGCGTCCTCGCGGTTCATCGCCTGGCTGCGGTGGCGCTCCGAGGTCACGATCAGCGCGCCGTCCGCCGTCCAGCGCCGCCCCGCCAGCCGCCGCAGCCGCGCCTTCACGTCCGGCGCCAGATGCGGCGAGCGCGCCGCCTCGAAGCGCAGCGTGACCGCCGTCGAGACCTTGTTGACGTTCTGCCCGCCGGGGCCGGAGGCGCGCGCGAAGGTCTCGGTCAGCTCCCAATCCGCCAGCGTGATCGCGTCATCCACGCGCAAGGGCATGGCGCGCCTCAGCAGCCGCCGCCGGGCAGGCGCACGAGACCCCAGCCGAACACCGGGTCGCGCCCCTTGGGGCCGAGATCCTTCGCATTGGCGATCAGCAGCTTGCGCGCCGCCTCCACGTCGCGGATGCGCGCCTGACCCATCGCCTGCGCCACGGCGGCGGCGACGAACGGCGCCGAGAACGAGGTGCCGGTCCAGTAGGCGGCGCCGTTGCGCGGCCCGGCGGCCCATATCTCGACGCCCGGCCCGGTGAATTCGACGAAATCGCCGCGATTGGCGCGGTCATAGGCGCGGCCGCGCTTGTCCACCGCCGAGACCGCGATCACTTGCGGCAGCGCCGCCGGATAGGCGGGCTTGGCGTTGGGGCCGTTGTTGCCGGCGGCGGCGACCAGGATCACGCCGCGCCTGGCGGCGGCGGCCACCGCCTCGGCCAGCAGCGCGTTCTGAGACCCCATCAGGCTGAGGTTGACCACGCGCGCGCCCTGCCGCACCACCCAGTCCAGCCCGCGCACCACGCCGACGGCGGAGGCGCTCACGTCCGCGCCCTCGCGGTGGAACACGTCCGCCGCGAATATCTCGGCGCCCGGCGCCAGCGGCCCGGTCACGTCGCCCTGCCCCACCAGCAGGCTGGCGACCGCCGTGCCATGGTCGAACATGGCGCGGCGCCGGCCCTTGTCGTGAAAATCCGCCTGGGTGATCCGCGCGCCCGCCAGCGACGGGTGGCCGGCGTCAACGCCGGTGTCGATCATGCCGATCGGCGCGCGCACCGTGCAGGTGGCCGCGCCGCCCTGATAGCCGACCAGCGTGGCGCCATAGCAGCGCCCGCTGTCGCAGGCGCCCGCCAGCGGGCGATAGAGATGGTTGAGATCGACCACCGCGTTCGGCGCGATCTCCTGCGCCGTCTGCACCCCCTCCGGCAGGCCCACGCCGGGGGGCAGGCTCAGCCGCGCGATCATCCGCCCCTCCAGAAGCGCGATCGGCGTCTGGAACAGCACGCGAAAGCCGCGCGCGGTCAACTGGGTCGCCTCGGCGCGGGTGACGCCGAGCACGGCGACCTCCTCGCGATAGAAATCGCGCCCGCGATCCTCGGGCGGCGAGACGCGGTTAGCGGTCAGATCGTCGAGGAAGCGCCCCAGCGCCGTGCCGCGCCTGCCGGATGTCCGCGCGTCGCCGCGATCCTCGCCATCCGCTTCGCCATCGCCTGCGGCCTCATCGTCGCCGCCGTCATCGCCACCATCGTCGCCGCCGTCATCGCCGCTATCGCCGCTATCGCCGCCATCGTCGCCGCCATCGTCGCCGCCGCTATCGCCGCCATCGTCGCCGCCATCATCGCCGCCATCGTCGCCGCCATCATCGCCGCCATCGTCGCCGCCATCGTCGCCGCCGCTATCGCCGCTATCGCCGCCATCGTCGCCGCCATCGTCGCCGCCATCGTCGCCGCCATCGTCGCCGCCATCGTCGCCGCCATCGTCGCCGCCATCGTCA
>Ga0210044_10009528_pt1 | contig 11803 bp, 6 predicted proteins | sample CryGey13umfilter_2_FD_183959 | JGI IMG/M metagenome (GOLD analysis project Ga0210044, IMG submission 183959) | Groundwater microbial communities from aquifer in Utah, USA - Crystal Geyser 4/9/14 3 um filter (SPAdes) (version 2) | ecosystem: Environmental > Aquatic > Deep subsurface > Groundwater... | reverse complement strand
CTCCGAGATGCCATCCCAGTATACGAGCGCCCAATCCGGATTCCGAGTGAGCCACACGGCCAGTGGACTGTGCATCTCCTGCTCCAGCAGGATAAATCCGTTCAATTTGTATCGATCAATGTCGTTTTCCAGCGTGGCAGGTGCGCTGAGCATCTGTCGAGCTTTCAGCAGGATGGATTCATCGTAGGCGTTCATGCCATCAATAAAGACCTGTTGCTTCGGAAAGAGCGCCCAGGTCAGGTAGAAGCTGTTCCCCATGGAATTGTAGAAGCGTCCCTGCAGACCGTGATCCTGGTCGAACTCAGAGTTCGCGAACTCAGAGTTCGCAATGCACCGTACAAGACCGACGGGCGCGCCGTTCGCGTCCGTCCCAATCCCCGCCTGCTGCCCGGTGGAAACCGTCTGGTAGACGAGAGCGAGAGCGATGACAACGGTCAATACACCTCCCGCTCCGAATGCCCATCGAGACGCGCTGAAGCGCGGAACATCTTCACCGCCGAAGGCAGACGACCGGCAGGGCAATTCTTGTCCACGGCGCCGGCCGCGCAGGTTCATTGCCATCACGCACAGCAACAACTGCGTCGAGGTCCAGAGGTGACGGAGCGACTGCAGCGGAAGCACAACGGCAACAACCAGAAGCAATAGAGGGAGAACACCGCAGGGGTTGCCACGTCCAGCTCCCCCCGTCGGAACGGGCGCGCCACGCTTTTTCAATCCTGATGCAAACGACACCACTGCGAGCAGAACAATAAGGATCATTGTCCCCTTAAAGGGAGTGGCGATCTCCGGCCAGAAGGCTGTTAGCGGCGACCATTCGGTAATATGTTCCTGCAACATCCGCATGCGAGCGGGAGAAACCGACAGGTAGTATCGAAGTCCATAAGGGTTCATGAGTGTAGCGGCGCAGGACAGCAGCGTCACGGTGATGAGGTGCGGAGCTCTCGGCCTCGGTGCGGAAAAGTTGTCTGGAGGGCCGATGCTCGGCTGTCGACGTGGAATGCGAACGGCTTCGACGAAGGTGACCAGGATCAAAAAGGCAACACCTGTTAGAACACCGCCATGCACGTTGACCCAGGGCACGAAGAGCAAGGGAACGAGCCACAGGTTGCTGCGCTGTCCCGCAATGTACGTCAACACGAGATACAGCAGGCAGGACGTGCCCATGCCTGAAAACAACTCCGGACGTGGTTGAAAGCGAAACTGAGCGACGCTGATCGCGAGAGCAAAACTCACAGGAGCCAGCCAGTCGGGCGCTTCCAGTTTCCTCCACAATTTCAGCAGGAGGAGGAAACTGATTGCGATGCAGGCGAACTCAAAGAGCTGCAGACCGGGCGCTCCACCGATCCGATAAACAAGATAGAAGGCGACCTGCGATCCCCAGGTGTGGTCAATCCAGGGGTAGTGCGGCGTCGTGAACATGAACAGGTTCTCTTGAGGAACCTGACGGTGAGAGACAATCCACTCCCCTGCCTTTGCGTGCTCCCAGACGTCGTTGTTGCCGATTTTCACACAGACGGGCAGCGCGATTAACCCGAGAAGCGCCAACACGTAAACGCGGTTGGTCCAGGAGAAATGCCCTAACGGCACGAGGGTTCCCGCCTCCCTCTCGTGCCGGTCACCACAAGCGCCGCGAACACTGCGGCGACGGTGCAGAGGCTGACCAGCACCGCCAGCCTCCACCCAGGTGGCTGATAGCGGAAAACGACCACATGCTCGCCCGAAGAGACTTCGACGCCGCGAAGCCCGTAATCGGTTTGCAGGATTGGGGCGCCTTGTCCATCCACCGTTGCTTGCCAACCGGGGTAGTAACTGTCTGCAAGCACAAGCAAAGCGGGATGCCCAGCCCGCGTCCGCAGCGCCACCTCGGTGTCCCGGTACTTCATCGCAGAGACCGTGCCCCGGAAACCAACTGGAGGTTGGGTGGGCAAACGGAACGAGAGGTCCTGTTCGACGAGCGCTACAGAGGAAAAGTCAATATCCCCGGTCATCAGGTGACGCAATGCTTCTTCGGGTGAAGCCTGCCGCGCCGCTCCCACAAGAAAGGCTCGGGGGAAGACGCCCTGATTCTCGTAGACCCGAACGCCCCGGTCAAAGACCAGTCGCCAACCTGGCGCTGTAATCGACTCGGTCGTCACGACGTAGCGGATGTTGAGCAGGCTGAGAAGCTGGTGGCGTTGCTTCCAGCCTGGACCTCTCAGGGTGACTCGTTCACGAGACATCGCGCGAGAATATGTCAGCAAGGCCTCATCCATGGGAAGTGTGCATAGAGTGCGAAAATTGAAGGCGCTCAGTATCTCAAGCGCGACATAGACATCCAAGTTCGCCAAACCGTGGAGCACATTGAGATTGGGACGTAGCATTGCGGTTTCCTGATATTCCGGAGGCAGCCGGCGCACTTCTTCGAATCGTGCGGCAGAAGCGGGGTTGATGGCCGTGAGGATGCGAAAGGGACCTGGCTTGGATTTTAGAAATTCCGCGACCGGCGGCTCATAGACAAAGATCGCGGGATCCACCTTGCACTGCATCGCAACACCGACCCGCGAAAGGTCTGCGAGCAGCATAATCGCAAGCAGCAAAGTGGTGAGATGGGGGGAGATGCTTCGACGCGCCAGCGCTATCAGCAGTATCGAACCGACAATCGCTTCAACGAGCAGGAAGCACCCGTCTGTGCCGAAGAGTGCCTGCTGAAAGGTGGGCGAACTCCATACATCCCGAAGGAGATTCACTTTGAGCTGCACTCCCATCAGCAGCGCGGCGGCCGCCACCAATATGAACAACCCCGTGAGCGCAACGACCCCCGCCACCTTGCGCTGCTGGTCAACTCCCACGGGTGATGACAGCACGTGATGCCCTCGTCCCAGAAGTATCGCCAGTGCAAAGGTACTGAGAAGCAGATATCTGGCTGGCACGCGGAACCAGTTGAAGACCGGGATGTGAGGGAGCAGATTGTAGAGTGGGTTGTGTTGAGTCACCGCGAAGGTGATCCCGAAGATCAGCACTCCAACCCAAAACCATGTTTCCCGGCTGCGAGGTCGCAACATGACCAGTGGCGGCAGAAGAAGCCACGGCAATGCAGTCACGTAAGCGGTGGATTCCCAGAAATACGCGTCGCCTGCATAGTTCTCCGGTCCGCCCCAGCAATAAGGCAGCGTTAGTGAGAGGAGGCTCTTCAGCGAAAGCCCCAGGCTCTTGACGTATATGTCGCGTGAAAGCACCTCGCGAAGAGTCACAGACTTCAACTGATACGTGGCCAGCAACTGAGGCAGCGTGATCAGCGCGGCGACCGCTACCATCAGAAAGACGCCTCCCGTAACCTGCTTCCACCTTCCTACGTCTCGACGCGCCACACAGCGGCACAGCAGGAAAGCCGTCGCGATGAGCACGGTGAAGAAGACACACTGGCTCTGGCCGCCGAGAATCTGTAATGCCAATACTACCCCGGCCCAAAGCAAGGAGGGGAAAATCCTCCCATCGGACACGGCTTTGTCCACGAACAGAAGCACAAACGGCATCCATGCCAACGCCGCGATGACCGTCGGGTGGATGCAATGAACCATCATAAATCCAGAGAAAGCAAACGTACAGGCGGCGAGCATCGCGCTGGAGGCAGGGAGATTTCGTCGCATGGCGAAGAGGTACATCCCAAACGCCGCCAGCAAGTAATGCAAGACGATAAACAGGTTCAGAGCTTTCCAGTAGGGCAAAAACAGCAGCAACAGCACCATCGGTGGGTAGAGTTGGCACGACTGCCCCTCAGCCAGTTGTGGATGTCCCAGACCCCAGGAGGCATCCCAGAGATTCAAGTGGCCTTGGTGCAACTGTTTCTGGAACGAGTAGAGGAAAGGATAGAACGCTGTCTGCAGGTCCCAACCCCAGAGAGCGGCCCGGCCGATCAACACGTCTCCGAACAGGTAGGCGGCAAAGGCAGCGACAAGCAGGATAAAGGGGACGTGCTTTCTCATGGGATTCGCAATACGGTTAGCTTTCAGCGATTGGTCCGATCCGACAACGCGTCCATCAACTGACGCACCTTTGACTTATTCGGCGACACCAGCAGAAGCTTTCTCAATACCTGAACCGATTCGGCGTTACGGGCCTGCAGGGCAAGGCTTTGGGACAGCCCCAGCAACGCGCGCGGGTGCCACGCATCGATTCCCAGCGCCTGGCGAAAGGCGGACTCCGCTTCCATGGGAACTCCCGTCGCCACGAGCATGGTTCCAGCTTCGGCGAAGAGAGAGGCCGTCTTCACCGGGTTGCGGAGACCTGCCGCGACCTCTCCAAGGTATTGGCCCCGCTGCACCTGGCTGAGCATGGCGACTTCATCGGAGACTCGCTGCGGATCGGTGGGGTGCAGGAGTCGATACCCGTAGCGATCAATCACACTCTGATTGCACCCTCCCTCACGCGCAAATATCAACGAGATTCCATCCCAATATACCAGCGTCCAATCCGGACTGAAGTCCAGCCAACGGGCGAACTGGCTGAAGTAGTTCTGCTCGGAGATGATGCAATACTGAACGGCGCGTCGGTTGAGCACTTCCTGTGGATTCTGGTTGTGACTGACTTGCCGACTCTCTCTGAACATGTCCTCGCCGTAAGCGTTCAGGATATCGACGTAGAGCTTCCGTTCCGGACAGAGCGACCAGATGAGATACCCGGCATCCAGCATGTCGTTGTACATGTTGCCTTGTAACGGAGCCTCTTTAATAAACCGGACCGCTCCCAGTGGCAGACTCTCTCGGTTGATCCCCGCTCCCGGCCAATGCCGTTGGAGAACGAGGTAGTATTCCGAAGCGAAGGCAACGGTTACCAGCAACAGGGATGTCACGGCCTGTCGCGTTCTCTGGGACACGCGAGCCGGGCCGGTTGTTCCCCCACCAAAGTTGCAGGCCATGACAGCCACCAATATCTGCGCCAGTGACCAGATATTCCGCAAGTGTTGCCACGTCATCAGCGCGGCAAACGCCACCACCAGCAGGTGCGATAGCCGCATTTGTTTCATCCCACCAATCAGGGAAAACAGAAATGCTCCGGCGAACGCCACCAGCACCGCGCGACTCCCGCTGTCAAGTCCGCGCCAGAACTGAGGGAATGACATCCACTCCAGGATGTTCTGACTGAAGACCTGAATGCGTTCAGGGTTCATCGCTTGGAAGTACCGGAAGCCGTAGGGGTTCACAAGCGTCGCGACCGAAGAGATCAGAGCAATACACGCCAACCACCGCAGTTGTGTCGGCTGGAGCGCGGAAGGGCGACGGAAGACATATCGCTGTGCTGCTTCTCCGGCGGTGAACAGCCAGAGCAGGGCCAAACCAAAGACCACACCGCCGTGGAAATTCGTCCACAACAAAATCAGCGGTGGAATCCAGAGCAGGCGGCGGCAGTTCCCCTCTTGAACGGTGAAGAGCAGGTAGAGAAGCGCTGAGCTTCCCACCATGCCCAAAAGCTCTGGCCGCGGCTGAAAGCGGTAATGGGAGACGCCAATTGCGAGAGTCAGGCACACGATGCCCAGCCAGTCGGGCGCGTTGCACCGTTTCCACAGTCTCCACAACACAAGCCAGGACAGAGCGATCAAGAGGAGCTGGAAGACCTGCACTCCCACCACTCCACTTGTTCTCAAGGCGACATACCACGCGACTCCGCTCAACCATGAGTGGTTGGCCCAGGGGAAGTCCGGTGCGGTGTACATGAAGAGATTGTGTCGGGGAATTGCTCGATGCTGAAGAATCCACTCACCGACCTTGGCGTGCGCCCAGAAGTCGCCGTTGCCCATCGGCCAGAAAACCATCAGCGCGATGAACAGCAGAACTCCAATGAGGTGGACCCTTTCCCAGGCGGAGACGCGCGTCGCTTCTTGAGCGTGGTTGGTAGTTTGTGCGGTGTCGCCATTCATTGTCAGTATTCTACACGCTGGAAGGCACCGGAGGAAGTCTACTCAGATGCATTGAGGAATTCTTCGATGGGCTTGCGGCCCGAATGATCCGGTTGCAGACGCAGACACTCTCGAAAATGAGCGCGCGCCTTTGTCTGCCCGTTTGGTAGGAACCGATACGCCGACCCCAGCAGGAGGTGAACTTCCGCATCGTCTACCAACAAAGCCGCTGCCCTCTCAAGGCGGGGAACGGCATCGGCGGGACGATTTAGATAGAGAAGGCAGGTCCCAAGTCGCAGGAACGCTTCACCGTTGTCAGGCTGCAAACGGACCAACTTGTCGAAGTACCCAGCCGCGTCCCGCCATTTGCCGACCTGCGCGCACCGCTCTCCCGCGTACAGGAGGAGCCGGGGAGAAACGATGCCCATGCGCAAGGCAGTGGCAAAGACCTCCTCGGCTGTGAGTCGACTGGCCGTTTCAGCATTGGCGAATCGGTCACGCAGGGGGTTGTCAGGCCGGACAGCAACTTCGTAGACAATGCTTTCTGCAGAGCGGGCCACCTCCTTCAGATCCCGCACCCACGGCTTGGGGTTGGTTCGGTACTGCTTCTCGTGAACCACAAGGTATCGGACGTCGAGCAGTTGCAGGAGGGGAATGGTCGCCGGGTCGGAGAGGTCACGCACCACCTCGAGCACTGGGTAAGCCTCTGATGAGGGCATGGCACCATTCAGTAGTGGCTTGCCATGAACTCGCTGGCGGAACAGGTACTCGAGGTGTTTCCATTCGTACCAGTAGCGAATGGGGTACTCCGCAATGATGGACTCTCTCGGCTGGTGTGCGAGGAACGAGTAGGTCTGTGGCGCAGGCGCCGAGGCAATGTGGCGAAGAGGAGGGAAGTTGGCGAATTCAAATACGATCAGGAACACGAAGCAACCGGTGACCGTCCTCACGCGATCAAGGCGGACTTGGTCCAGCAGCATAAACAACCCCAATGAGGCGAGAACACCCACGCACAGAACCACCATCACGCCAAACCTCGCCGACACGCGGAACATGGGCAGGAGGCTGTGCAGCCAACCGGACGGCATGGAGACGGGAGGGCCGCCTACCGACACCGTCGGCGGAAGCGACCAGACGAACCCGACGAAGCCAGCGACGGCGAATGCCACCGCGATGCGGAACTCTCTTGGCAACCGACGCCGGTGCCGATAGAGGGACGTCAATGCGTAAATTGAAAGCAATAGTGGAACCCAGCCCAGGTACAGAGAGAGCTCGGTCTCCAGTCCTAATCGGTTCAGTGTTTCGTCGGGAAGATACTGCGCCTTGACCGGATCAGCAGACTCAGGCTTTTCGCGCAGTCTCTTGAGGACATCCTCCGCGAATCTCCCGAAGACCGGATGTGAAGCGGGTGGTAAAAAATAGTTCCGGGGATGCGCCGCGTATTCGTACATTTGCTCCACCGGACGCTGAATGTGACGGAGCGTTGGATATATCTTCGTCGTTGCCGCGCCGACGAGCATGGCGACCACGATCAGTCCGGCCACGGCCAACCTCGCCTGCCCGCCCGTCGCCCGGCGCTCACCTTTTGGCGTGCGCAACCGCCCAACCACAAACCACCAACCACAAACCACCAAGACGCTTCCCCCAAGCACTGCCGTGAAGTACCCCAACTGCAAGTCCCACAAGCAGCACCACACCCAAGACGCGAACGCCACGAAGGCACTGGCGACGGTGGCCCGGTTGAGAAACCGTAGCAGCATCCAGACGAACAAAGCGATCCACTGGACGGAGGCCAGCTTATCGTGCTCTTGCGCTTGAGTGAGATGGTAGGGAGAAAGTGTGAAGACCACAGTGCCAATGACTGCCGCGCTTATGAGAGTGCGCGTGTGCTGGCGCTCGCGGAACTTGTTCGACAGGTCCGACCTGTCGGACAAGTCTGACGGCGACAGCGCCTCTTGGACAAGGAATGGGAAGATAAGCGCCGTCAGGAAAAAAGACCCGAGGATGTAGAGATTGAACGCAGCAACCTCTCCCAAGCACACGGCCAGCCGCGCCTGCAATTTGTCCCCAACCCGGTACCACGCGAGTGGGACAGGCGGCTGCACCCGCTCGAGGGGCGCGCCGCGAGTGTCGATGTCGCCGGGATTCAGTCTGCCCTCCGTCCGTTGCTTTCCGTACCAGAGACCGTATACGCTGCCCATCGCGTCGGACGGGTGGTCACCGTACAGCGTGGTCGCCGGTCTCAACCAGACCGGGAAGGTGAAAACGAGTGACAGTGCACACGCAATGGCAAACGGTAGAAGCCACCAGGATGATCTCATTGGCAACACCGATTCTACACCAACCGCGACAAGCCGACAAATTATCAAAGGGGAACACCGCAACCAAACTGGCGCGGGAGGAATGAGGTGGTTGAGCTTGTAAGTAGATCATCAAATATATTGTCCCCCGAAAAACCGCAATGCGTGCAAAGATTTGCCTTCATTTCCGTGTTCTCCGTGATCTCTGTGGTGAGAAAATGGGGACAGAATTCATGACGATTTACTTAGTCTCGCGAGAGGTGGTACAGTGCGCTTCCGTCTGCTTCACAAGACATTTCAACAGGGCGAGTGCGGGGTGCAAGTCAGATGTGTGATGCGTGGTGGTAATCAGCGCCCTGGGGTCGGCCAGGCATAAACGAAAGGTTGCGGTTCCTTCCCCTGTGCGAACCGTTTCGGTTCGATAACGGGGGAAGGTGCGAACCCTTTGGGTTCGAGGATGGGGGTTGCTGCAAGAACTCACTCAGGACCGACGAACCGCGAACTGCGTTACACAATCACTGTCGGTTTCCAGATGATAGGCGCCTCTGGTTCCGGCTGGGCTGGATAGGGCTGATTCTCACAAATCTTACTTACACCCGCAAGTGCGTACCTCATTGCCAATCTGCTCCGGTTTGAGTAGAATGAGCGGAAGATTGAATCGGAAATGCAGGGGACTCCCCAGTTCCCGACCAGGAAACCTCAAACATGTCGAACCAATTCGCCACACGGGCGACCCACCTCGATGACACTCTATCCAATGGCGCCGGCTGTGCCCTCGTTGACACCGCTCCTTCGCAAGAATGGGAAAGAAGCCTCGTTGCGGCTCTCTCCGAGCCAATCGATGAAATGCTCCCGGAACAGGAAGCGCTGCTGTCGGAGATCCTGAATGAGGCCCTCGCTGTTGCCGGTGGGACTCGCGGATTCATTGCCCTTATCGACCTGATGACCGGGGAGCTTGCCCTTCGCATGAACAGGGGAGAGGGTTGGGATGAAGCCCGGAGCAAAGCCAGGGTCCCCATTTCTCAGCAGCTTGGCCAGGGAATAACGGTGCAGGTGGCGACAACGGGCAAGCCGTATCGCTGTGGCGATGTTTCCGTCGATCCCTACTACATTCCGTTTTTCCCCGACGTGCAAAGCGAGCTTGCCGTCCCGATGGTCGATCTCAGCGGCCGCACGATCGGCGTTCTGAATGTAGAGAGCACCAAACTGAACGCCTTTGACGAGAACCAGGAACGCCACCTCGCGGCTCTGGCCACCCGGGCCGCCCTGGCGCTCTCTCTGGCGCAGCACCAGGCGCGCGAAAAGGCGCTGATCGAGATCGGCAAGGGGCTCAGTTCAGAAAATAATCCTCACCGGTTGACTGAGAAGATCACCCGAATCACGCGGGAGATCCTTCCCGCGGAAGACTGCTCCATCTTTCTGTACAATCCGAAGAATGAAGAGTTGACCCTTGCGGCATCATCGGGACCGCTGGCCAAGTATATCGACGAACCTGTTGCCGCCTATGGTCTGGGCATCGGGCTTACCGGCTGGATTGGCCAGCACAGGCAGTCCATCCGGATTGTGGATCCCTCAAGGGATCCCCGGTGGCGCGGACTGTATATGGAGCTTCCGCCCGAGGAACTGGGCGCCTTCCTTGGCGTGCCCATCTGCGGTCACGAAGCACTCCTTGGCGTTCTGCGCGCGGTGCGTCGGCGACGGTCATCGCAGGCGTTCATCCCCGACGCGTTCATCGAAGCCGATGAAGACATCCTGCGAACGCTGGCCAGCCAGATTGCCGTTGCCATCGAGAACGCCGAACTGATGAAGCGGGTCATCGGGGCGGAGCGTATGGCTGCCCTCGGTGAGATGTCGGCGCGCACCGCCCACATGATCGGGAATGCCATCTTCGGCATCAAAGGCCACATCAACGAGCTGGAATACCAGAGCCGGGAAGAAACTCCCGGACGCGAAGCTCTGATGGATCTGGTGAACGACATCAAGAACGGCATTTTCCGAGTGGAGGGAATGCTCCAGGAATTCCGCAACTTCGTCCGCAGCGACCAAATGAAATTCACGGCGATCAATCTAAACGAAGTCATCAGACACTCCCTGGACAGCACCTTCTGCAGTGATGCCGATATCGGGTTGACGGTAGATTTGAGCGAAGACCTTCCATCCATGGAGGGCGACCCCGCCAAACTGCAGAGCGCGTTTTCGGAGCTGATCGAGAACTCTCTGGTAGAGCAATCGGGTGGCGGCGAGCTTCGAATATCCACGGAGTGGGCAACGACCAAGGATGTCCATGAAGGCTGGGAACGTGTCGGATCCGCAGAATGCGTGAAAATCGTTTTCGCCGACAAGGGAAGGGGAATCCGCGACGATACCAAGGAGCGAGTCTTCGAGCCATTCTATTCCACCAAGTCGCAGGGGATGGGATTGGGACTTTCCATCGTTAAGGGAATCATTGCATCACACCACGGAATTATCAAAGAGATGGGGCATGAGGGTTCGGGCGCGGAGTTCGTTATTCTGCTGCCCGTCAAACAAGGGTTGTCGGACGCGTCACCTCTCTGACGGTCCGACGCCATCCCAACCATTGTATACGGAGGCACAATCATGTGCAGAGTGTTAGTGATCGACGACGAAGAGGATGTGCGAGTGGCGCTGCAGCGTCGTCTCGCGAGAGAAGGCCACAAAGTGTCTACGGAGGGAACTGAAGCGCAGGCTCTGGAGACAATCAGCGCATCCGAGCCGCCGTTTGACATCGTGCTGACGGACATGCTGATGGAAAACTCGGACAGCGGGCTCAACATCCTCAAAGCCGTCGTCTCTCGCGATATTTTTACTGAAGTGATTGTGCTCACCGCGTATGGCAACGTGGCGAATGCCGTTGAGTGCATGAAGCACGGCGCGTTTGACTATGTGGAGAAGAACGTCCCGGGCGTTGATGTGTACGAGCTGATCGTTCTGAAAGTCGACCAAGCCATGGAGCAACGTCGCTCGACCACTCAGACTGTGCGCAAGCTCGAAGAGCTGAGGCGCAACGTAGACAAATCAAAGAGGAAGAAATAGCGTCTCTTCTCGGATGATGGAGTAAGGACGTAGACGAGGTAAATGTTCATGAGTGAATCCCATGTCCTTACCGGCGCCGAACTGCTGCTGGAATGTCTCATGCGCGCCGGTGTCAGGAATATCTTCGGTATGCCGGGTTCCCATTCCGCGGCAGTGTACGACGCGCTACAGCACTACACCTCCCATAACGCGACCGGTGAATCCATCAACCACATTCTCTGCCGTAACGAACAGGCCGGTGCTTTCATGGCCGACGGTTATGCGCGAACCACCGGAGAGGTGGGCGTTCTCATTACCACTGCCGGTCCGGGCGCGACCAATGCCTCTACCGGCATCGCGGAAGCCTACTCGGACGGGATCCCGGTTCTCCTTATCTCCGGACAGGTAGATTCGCCGCGTGTTCGTGAGGAACGTGGCGCCTATCACGAGATGGACCTCCAGTCTTTCTTCGCCCCGATCACCAAATGGAATACGCTGGTGCGTCGCATCGAGGAACTTCCCGCCGCCCTTTCGGAGGCCTTCCTGCACCTGCGCACCCCGAGAATTCGACCTGTGCAGATATCGATCCCTCAGGATC
>Ga0210044_10009524_pt1 | contig 11807 bp, 10 predicted proteins | sample CryGey13umfilter_2_FD_183959 | JGI IMG/M metagenome (GOLD analysis project Ga0210044, IMG submission 183959) | Groundwater microbial communities from aquifer in Utah, USA - Crystal Geyser 4/9/14 3 um filter (SPAdes) (version 2) | ecosystem: Environmental > Aquatic > Deep subsurface >... | reverse complement strand
GGAGCGTGGGGGATCTGGGGCCGGTGATCGTGATCCTGGGACTGGCCGCCGCTGGCGCGCTGATCTACCGTGGGTGCCTTCGCCCTGCGGCTGGTGCGTTGATCGGGTTGTCAGAAGGGCAGGCGGGACTCGCGCTCGGATGCACGTCGGCGTGCGACAGATCTCGTGAGGTGGCAGGCCGCCGAGGCGTGGGTGTCGCTGTTGGTGCTACACCTCTCCCGAGGTGGTGCCCCCCCTCGGGAGATATGTAGCTGCCGGCGCCACAGCACTGACCATGAGCGGCCTCACCTTGGGAGTTGTGTCAGCTCGACGCTGGAGCCGATGGTGCTCGAGGGGGAGCAGGCCGGGGGCTATCGCGGCGCCGCGTCGTCCGTGCTGGTGCCCGTGGGTGCCTTCGCCCTGCGGCTCGTGCGCTGAGCTACTGGTTCAGGTTCTGGACTTTGGGGCTCACGGTGGATCCGTTGGCCCCCGCCACCATGGTCTGCCAGTACAGGTTGAGCAGGCCAGCCCCGACGAGGCTGGGCGCCAGGAGGGCCGAGGTGCCGATGCCGATGGCGCTCTGGGTCACCGGGCTGCGGAACACGGCGGCTGTCCGCGAGCCCAGCTTCGTCATCCGACTGTAGCTGTCCGTGCCGGTCCAACTCCGGGTCGCGAGTCCTTTGATGTTCAGGCGGTAGCTCGCGGATCCGTCCGGCTTGACCTTGGTGGTGAGCACGCTGCGGTATTTCTGGTCGCCCACGATCTTGTACCCGAAGTCCTTCTGCACCTGGGTTCCGTTGGGCAGCTGCATCTTGATCGACTTGACCATGGGCTTCTTGTCCATGATCCCGAGGTGCACCACCGACAGCGTCTGGCCCTTGACCCGCACGCGCACCGGGGCCAGGTGGACCTTCGCCCGCTCCATGAACGTGGCCTTGGTCTGAGCCTCGACGGACAGGGACAGGGTGGATAGAACGCCAACAACCAGCAGGGACAACGCTCGCATGACGACCTCCTGTTGCCATCCGGCATTGCAGAGGTCGTGCCAGGCGCGGGGGCTGGAATCACACGGCTTCTGTTGTTGCTTCGGGTCAAGGGCGGCTTCGTCAGCCGGGTGTGATCCGATTCATCAGAAGGGCAGGCCCTCGCACATCTTGCGCTCCGCTTCGCTCTCCAGGGCTCCCCGCTCCGCGCGGTGTCGAAGCCCGGCTTGCCCGACCTCCCGCGTGGGCTATGATTCCTGACCATGAACCCGCGGGGCCCCTACCGCCACCTCGATCTGATCACGGCGATCTTCATCACCGCCCTGCTCAGCTCCAACCTCGTGGCCTCCAAGACCGCCAGCCTGCTGGGCTTCACCGTGGGAGTCGGCATCTTCGTCTTCCCCATCAGCTACATCTTCGGCGACGTGTTGACCGAGGTCTATGGCTACCGTGCGTCGCGCCGGGTGATCTGGCTCGGCTTCGGTGCCGGGGGTCTGGCGGCGACGATCTTCCTCCTGTGCGACGTGGCGCCCCCGGCGCCGGGCTACCTGCACCAGGCCGCGTTCCACACCATCCTTGGCCAGAGCCCGCTCATCCTCGCCGCCTCGCTCACGGCGTACTGGGCCGGCGAGTTCTGCAACTCGTACGTCCTGGCGCGAATGAAGGTCTGGTCCGGCGGCCGGCACCTGTGGATGCGCACCATCGGCTCCACCGTCGTGGGTGAGGGGGTGGACTCGCTGCTGTTCTACCCCCTGGCCTTCGCCCTGCTGCCCCGGGCGCTGGGATTCACCGCCGCCGTGTGGCCGACCCAGCTGGTGCTGGAGGTGATGCTCGGCAACTACGTGCTGAAGGTGCTGTTCGAGGCGGCCTTCACCCCCATCACCTACTGGGTCGTGCGCGTGCTCAAGCGCGCCGAGGGAGTGGACGTCTACGACCGGGATACCCGGTTCAACCCGTTCGTGCTGCGCGCCTGATGTGCTACAGCCCCAGCGCCCCGCGCACCGCCTCGAGGGTCGGCTCCAGCGTGCGGGGTGGGTTGCGAAAGCGCGGTTCCCGTTTTCCGCGCTCCGCTCCGCTCGCCAGGGAGGCTCCTCCGCCGCGCCCGTCGGGGCCCTCGCCCCCGTGGTAGTCCAGGGCCGCCTGCGAGAACTTGGCCCCGTGGGCCGTGGCGATGATCACCACCTGATCGTTCTTTTCGATCACGCCCTCGCGTCGCAGGCGTCGCGCCCCCGCCACCGCCACCGCCGAGTTGGGGCAGATGTGGACCCCGGCGGCGTCCACCGCGGCCATCGCCTCCAGCGCGTCGTCGTCGTCGACGCGGGTCACGACCCCGTCCAGCTGCTGCACCGCCGCCCGGGCCTTGTGGTACGAGACCGGGTCCCCGATGCGAATGGCGGAGGCCACGGTGTCACCGGCGGTGATGCGCACCCGACGCCCGAAGCCCTGGGCGAAGGACTGGTACAGCGGATCCGCTGCGCTGGCCTGAACGCCGGCGATGCGCGGCAGGCGCTGGATCAGGCCCAGCCGGTGCAGCTCCAGCAACCCCTTGCCCAGGGCGCTGATGTTGCCGGCGTTCCCCACCGGGATCACGAACCAGTCGGGGACGTTCCACCCCAGCTGGTGCACCGTCTCGATCCCGATGCTCTTCTGTCCCTCGATGCGAAACGGGTTCATCGAGTTCAGCAGGTAGACGCTGCCGTCCTCGGTGAGCTCGCGGACCAGCCGCATGCAGCCGTCGAAGTCGGTTTGCAGCGCCAGCACCCGCGCGCCGTAGCACATGGCCTGGGCCAGCTGCTCCATGGAGACCTTCTCGTGGGGCAGCAGGACGGCCGCCGGCAGGTCGGCGGCGGCGGCGTAGCACGCCATGGCGGCGGAGGTGTCGCCGGTGGAGGCGCAGGCCACGAGCCGCGCCCCGAGGTGCCGGGCCCAGGAGACCCCCGCCGTCATCCCGCGGTCCTTGAACGACAGCGTCGGGTTCTCCCCCTCGTGCTTGATCAGCACCCGCTCGAGGTCGAGGAACCGCTCCACCGCCGCCCGGCGGTACAGCGGGGTGTTGCCCTCCGGCAGGGAGACGATGTCGCCCTCGGGCAGGTCGGGCAGGATCAGCTCGCGATAGCGCCAGACCCCCGAGGCGTCGGGCGCGGTCATGGCGCCGCGTCGCCGGTCGAACGTGGCGCGCAGGTCAGGATGGGTCCGCGCCAGGCGCTCCAGGTCGTGCTCCACGGACAAGAGGTCGCCGCAGTCGCAGCGCGGACGGCCGTGGCGCGTGTCGTACTGCTTGCCGCAACCGATGCATTCCAGGTGGCTGATGTTCATGCGTCGATGCTCCTGGCTCCGGTCGCGGCCACGGGGGAGGTGTGCACAACGGGTCTCGCTCCCGTCTCGCGCAGCAGAGCGTCGGCCATGGCGTCGCCTGCGGCCCGGGCCATGGTTCGGCTGGTGCACAGTGCGAACAGCGCCGGCCCGGCGCCGGAGATCGAGGCCCCCAGCGCGCCAGCTTCCAGCGCGGCGCGTTTGGCGCTGGAGAAGCCCGGGATCAGGTGCGCCCGTCGCGGCTCCGCCACGCGATCCACCATCACTCGACCCAGGAGCTGCAGGTCGCCCACCGCAAGGGCGTAGACCAGAGACGCCAGATGAGCGGCGTTGTGCGTGTGGTCCGCGAGCGGGATCGCGGCGGGGATTGCATCACGCGCCTCGCGGGGGGAGAGCCGCTGTCGGGGCGCGACCACCGCCACGAACAGCTGCAGGGCGGTCTCGATGCGGGTCACGTCGCGCGCGGTGCGCACCAGGGTGATGCCCCCCAGCAGGGCGGGGGCCACGTTGTCGGCGTGGGCCGAGCCGCAGGCGGCGGCCTCGGCCAGGGCGCAGGGCTGCACCAGCTGCGACGGGGTCAAGGGTGTGCCGGCGAGGAGATTGACCGCCACCGCGGCGGCGGCGGCCGAGGCCCCCGAGGAGCCGAGGCCGGAGCCCAGGGGTAGCCCCTTGCGCAGCTCGAGCTGGACGCCGAAGGGGCGGCCCAGCCGCTCGAGCACCTGGTCGGCGGCGACGACGGCGGTGTTGTTGGCGCCGGCGGGAGGCAGCTCCAGGGTGTCATTCATGCCCTCGACCCGGGTCAGCGTCACCTGTGGTTCGTCGGTGCGATGGGCCACGACGGTGTCGCCCGGCGACTCCAGGGCCAGCCCCAGGATGTCGAAGCCCGGCCCCAGGTTGGCCACCGTGGCCGGGGCGAAGACCGTCACCCGCTGGCTCATCAGGGCCTGGTCTTCTCGGCCGGTGGGCCCTTGGTCTTCTCGGCCGCTGGGCGCTTGGTCTTCGTCGGCGCGCGCTGGCTCTTGAGCTTCTCGCGGATCAGCTTGCGCAGCAGGCGCCGCTCCTCGTCCGTCAGCCTGTCCCGTGAGCCGCCGTCGGGCTCGATCACCTCCACGGCCTTCTGCTTCACGCCGTCCACCAGCTCCTGGCTCTCCCTGGAGCTGACGATGGCCTTCAGGTGTCCCCACAGGGTCTTCTGCCCCAGGGGCACGGTGAGCCCGATGTAGGCCACGCCCCCGATGACCGCCAGCGTGAGCATCAGCCGGATCAGCCGCATGCGCCCAACGTACCACACACGAGACCGCGCAGGCGAGCGGGTCTGCCCGAGAGCCGCCAATATGCTGGACATCCGATCGCGATTCGCCATAGTGGACTCGATGCTCGCACCAGCCGAGGCCCACGCTCCGTTCGTGCCACACCTGCGCCTGTTCGTCGAACGGCTGCTGGTGGATCGCGGGAGCTACTACGCCCCCGATTACCAGGAGCTGGATGCGCCGGCGCTGCAGCTGACCTTCGACTACGACGGTGTCAGCGTGCCGGCCAGCGAACCCGCGCCGGCCCTGGTGACGGACGGCGGGCGCCGCATCGACCGCGATCTGGAAGGCGAGGCGCGAGCGCGCTACCTGCTGGAGAGCCTCGGGGCGCTGGAGCTGGCCTGCGCCGATCACGTGGACCCGCCCGTGGGCTCCCGGGCGGACTACGTCGTACAGCTGGACGACGACGTCCACGCCGTGTGCGGGTTCGGGGCCTACGCGCTGCCCCAGCTGCGGAGCCGGGGCTGGCACATCGAGACCGACGAGGACTACCGCTGGCAGGTGCTCGACGCCGACGCTCCGTGGTACGCCAGCCTCGAGCCGCAGGAGCAGGCGGACTGGTTCAGCCTGGAGCTGGGGGTGGAGATCGACGGCCAGCGCATCAACCTGCTGCCGGCGCTGCTGGAGCTGCTGCAGAGCAGCTCGAGCCTGGAGCGGCTGCTGGACAAGCACCAGCGCTGCGTGGCGATCCCGCTGGACGCCCGCCGCTATCTGGCGTTGCCCCGGCAGCGGCTGCGCATCCTGGCCCAGGTGCTGATGGAGCTGTACGGGGATCACGCCTGTGGACCGCACGGGCTGCGCCTGTCGGCCGCCGACGTGGGGCGTCTGGCCCGCCTGGATCAGGCCTTCGCCGGGGAGGGTCGGCGTGAGCGTCGAGCGCTGCGCTGGCATGGCGCCACGGCCGAGCTGCAGCACGCCCGGGCGCTGTCCGCGTCGCCCGACCCGGTGGCGACGCCTGGTGGACTGCAGGCCCAGCTCCGCCCGTATCAGGAGCAGGGCGTGAGCTGGCTGCAGCACCTGACGCGCAACGACGTGGGCGGCATCCTCGCCGACGACATGGGTCTGGGCAAGACGCTGCAGACCATCGCGCACCTGCTGCTGGAGCACACGTCGAGTCGGGCCCGTCACCCGTCGCTGGTGGTGGTCCCCACGAGCCTCGTGGGCAACTGGCGCCGGGAGCTGGCGCGCTTCGCGCCGGGCCTGTGGGTCACCCCGTACCACGGCGCCCGGCGGCGCGACAGCTGGCGGCTGGTGCCGCGCTCCGACGTCGTGCTCACGACCTACCCGATCCTGGCTCGTGATCGCGAGCGCCTGGCGTCCCAGCCGTTCCACCTGCTGGTGCTGGACGAGGCCCAGATGATCAAGAACAACCGCAGCCAGATCCACCGGGCGGTGCGGGCGATGAGCGGCGGTTACCGCCTGTGCCTCACCGGGACGCCGCTGGAGAATCACCTGGGCGAGCTGTGGTCGCTGTTCGAGTTCCTCATGCCGGGCATGCTCGGGGACCGGCAGTACTTCGGCGAGCACTACCGCCAGCCGATCGAGAATGGCGGCGACGCCGACCGCCTGGTGGCGCTGCGCCAGCGCGTGGCGCCGTACATCCTGCGCCGGACCAAGGACCAGGTGGCGCGGGAGTTGCCGCCCAAGACCGAGATCATCCGCGCGGTGGAGCTGCACGGCGCCCAGCGCGAGCTGTACGAGAGCATCCGCATCGCGGCCCATTCGCAGGTGCGTCACGCCATCGCCGAGCGCGGGATGGCGCGCTCCACGGTGGCGATCCTGGACGCACTGATGAAACTGCGACAGGTGTGCTGCGACCCGCGGCTGGTGCGGATGGAGGCGGCCCGGGGGGTGCAGGAGTCGGCCAAGCTCGAGCTGCTGTTCGAGCTGCTGCCGCGCCAGCTGGAGCAGGGGCGCCGCATTCTGCTGTTCTCGCAGTTCACCAGCATGCTGGCGCTGATCGGGGACCAGCTGCGCGAGCAGGACATCCGCCACGTGGTGCTCACCGGCGCCACGGTGAACCGCCAGCAGCCGATCGACGCGTTCAACGCCGGTCTGGCCGACGTGTTCCTGATCAGCCTCAAGGCCGGAGGCACCGGCCTGAACCTGACCCGCGCCGACACGGTGATCCACTACGATCCGTGGTGGAACCCGGCAGCCCAGACCCAGGCCACCGACCGGGCGCACCGCATCGGTCAGGTGCGGCCGGTGTTCGCCTACAACCTGATCGTCGCGCACAGCGTGGAGCAGCGTATGCTTCAGCTTCAGCGACGCAAGCAGGCCCTGGCCCAGGGTCTGCTCGGGGGCAGCGCCGGTCTGGGTCAGCTGCTGGGACAGGAGGTGGATAGCCTGTTCCGGCCGCTGGGACAGGCCAGGGGAGACGACACCGGAGACGACACGTGAGCGAGGATCCACACCGCCCGCATCACGAGCCGGGTCCCGAGTCGCTCTCGGAGGTGCACGGCTCGGTGATGGTGCCCAGGCGTCCCCGGTTCTGGCGCCGTCTGCTGGCGTTCTCCGGCCCGGCCTACCTGGTGAGCGTGGGCTACATGGATCCCGGCAACTGGGCCACCGACATCGCGGCCGGGGCGCGCTTCGGCAACGCGTTGATCTGGGTCCTGCTGATGTCCAACGTGATGGCGGTGCTGCTGCAGAGCCTCTCCGCGCGGCTGGGCATCGTGACCCGCATGGATCTGGCCCAGGCCTGCCGTGGGATGTTCGGGCCGCGGGTCTCCTTTGTCCTCTGGCTGCTGGCCGAGCTGGCGATCACCTCCACCGACCTGGCGGAGGTGCTGGGCTCGGCCATCGGACTCAACTTGCTGTTCGGCATCCCGCTGGTGGCGGGGGTGCTGCTCACGGCGCTGGACACCTTCGTCCTGCTGCTGGTGCACCACATGGGGATGCGGGTGATGGAGGGCTTCATTGTGTTGCTGATCACGATCATCGGCGGCTCGCTGGCGGTGGAGGTCCTGCTGAGCCACCCCGACATGGGCTCCATCGCCGTCGGCTTCATCCCCTCGCTGCCCGGAGAGGGGGCGCTGTACCTGGCGATCGGCATGCTGGGTGCGACGGTGATGCCGCACAACCTGTACCTGCACTCGGCGCTGGTCCAGTCCCGCAGCATCAGCCAGACCCCCGCCGGGATCCGCGCCGGCGTGAACTTCAACGTGTTGGACTCCGTGGTGGCGCTCAACGGCGCATTCTTCGTTAACGCCGCGCTGCTGGTGATGGCCGCGGCGACGTTTCATACCACCGGCCACACGCAGGTCGCCGAGATCCAGGAGGCCCACCGGCTGCTGGAGCCGATCCTCGGCGCGTCCATCGCGCCCATTGCGTTCGCCATCGCGCTCATCGCCTCCGGTCAATCCTCCACCATCACCGGCACGCTCACCGGCCAGATCGTGATGGAGGGCTTCATCCACCTCCGGCTCCGTCCGCTGGTGCGGCGCCTGATCACCCGCGCCCTGGCGCTGGTCCCGGCGCTGGTGGTGATCGTGGTCTTCGGCGAGCAGGCCAGCGGGCAGCTGCTGGTGCTGTCCCAGGTGATCCGTCAGCGGTCCGGCCACCAGCCCCTCGAGGTCCAGCGCGCCGAGAACAACCACGGTCAAGTCGTGTGCGCTGGGATGAGGTCCACAGGGAGCTGTGTTTCGACAACGACCCGGATGATGAGTGGCACCGCGGGGAATCCACTGTTCATCCAGCGCACCCCTCACTTGTAGAGGTGGTGCGCCTCCTTGCGCAGGGCGGCCAAGCCGTCGAGCACGCCCAGCAGCGCGGTCAGGTCGCCAGCCTCGGCCGCCTGTAGCATCACGTCCGCCGCGGCATCGAGGCGGGGGTAGTGGGGATCGCCCTTGCCCGGAAAGCTGGTCATCTGACGGCAGGCGACGTGGAACCGCCGCGCCACCTCAAGGTCGACGGTGCCGGCGTGGGCGGCCTTGTGGAGCTGGCGGAAGTCCTGCTTCATGCGCTTCTTGACCTGCTTGTACCTCGGCGCCGGCGGTGGTGGCGGCGATGGCTGCTCCTGGGTCGCGGGCCGGCCGGCCAACAGCCCTGGCGCGGCCACGAGACGGATCTTCAGCTCGATCTTCAGCTTCCGCTTCGAGGACCTGTGGCGCTCGATGAGCTTCACGGGGCCCTCCAGCGGCAGCAGGCCGCCGTCCAGCGAGATCTGCCCGTGCTCCACCGCGTCCGCGATCCCGCGCAAGAAGACCGCCGCCTCGCTGCCCTGCAGCCGTTGTCGTCGTCGATTATGTCTGGAGCTCACGTTCACTCTCCCTTTGCTTGCCGCACGTACGGTAGCACAGGCGCGGGATGCCGCCAGCGGGCGTTGTGATCAACGCGCCGGGTGTTCACAACCCGCCGAGGATGCGCAGGGCCAGGAACAACACACGAACGCTCTCGAAGAATTGGATACCCATCGGTTGATACTACGCAGGTGCCAACGAAGCGGTCAATTCACCGGGCCCACGTAGACCGCTCCCGGCTCGATCATCGCGCCGTGGGGCAGGTACTCCAGGCAGTGCGCCATCCAGCCGGTCTGGATCGCGAGGCAGAACGGGATGGGGAAGGCGCTCGGGGGCAGGCCGAGAGGGTGGTAGACCAGCCCGGTGATGCTGTCCACGTTGGCGAAGATCCCGCGCGGGCCCAGCGCTCGCTCCACCTCGTCCCGCAGCGCGCGGTACACCTCGTGGCGCTGTTCCAGGCCGCGGGCGCGCAGCAGCGCCACGGCGTGCGGCTCCAGGAGCGCCACCCGGGGGTCGGGGCACTTGTAGACGCGATGACCGAACCCCGGGATCCGCTGGTGGCGCGCCAGCGCCTCACGGGCGAACCGCCGCGCGGAGTCGACGTCGGGCAGGTGCGCCAGCATCTCGAATGCGAGCTGGTTGGCGCCCCCGTGGCGGATCCCTGACAGCGCCCCCATCCCCGCCAGCACGGCGCTCCCCAGATCGGCGCCGGTGGAGATCACGGTCAAGGCGGCCAGCGCCGCCGCATGCAGTCCGTGCTCCACCTGAACCACCAAACTGACCTCGAAGGCCCGCGCCTCCTCGGGCGACGGCAGTCGGCCCAGGGTCTGGAACAGGAACCGCTGCGCGTGCCCCGGCGGGGCCGACGCCGCGGGGACCGGGGCCTGGCCCGCGAGGTGGCGGATCGCCGCGGCGGCCAGGCTCGCGGACCACGACAGGATCCGCGCCGGTCGGCTCCACGCCGGGTCGCTCTCCTGCTCCACCGACGGCGCGATGCACGCCGCCACGGTGAGCATCGTGCGGTACAGGGCCAGCGGGTGGGCCGTGCCGGGCACGCGCTGCAGCGCGGCCAGGGCGGGGGCCGGCGGTTCGCTGAAGCGCTCGAGCTCCGCCGACCAGCGTCGAAGCCGGTCCGCGTCGGGCAGCGCGCCGAACAGCACCAGGTGGCTCACCTCCTCGAACGAGCGCTGCACGAGCTGCTCCAGCGGGTGGCCCCGCACCAGCAGGTGGCCCCGCACCCCGTCGATGGCGCTGATCGCGGTCTCGCCAGCGACAAGCCCCTCGAGCCCTCGGCCGTAGGTCTGCACCCCGGCGCTCCCTGGCGTCGCCCCGATCATGGCGTCGCCCCGTCAAGGCCCGGGCCGACGTAGCGGCTCACCGGCCGGTACAGCCGGCCCTGCGCCAGCGCCTCCTGGACCCGGGCCACGAGGCCCGCCATGCGCCCCACGGCGTAGAGGCAGGGCACCATCGCTGGCTCGATCCCGAGCAGATGAAATAGCGGCGCGGCGTAGAAGTTGATGTTGACGTGGATCCCCCGGGGTGCCAGCAGGCGTGACGCCTCCTGCTCCATGGCGCGAGCCACCGCGAACAGCTCTGGGCACCCATGTCGTCGGGCCGCCAGCGCCAGCTCGCGGCGCAGCACCACCGCGCGGGGATCGGCCATGCGATAAACTCGATGGCCGAAGCCCGCCACGCGTTCGCCGGCCTCCACGGCCTGGCCCACCCACTGCCGGGCCCGGGCCTCGTCAGCAAGCGGCAGCATCTGGGCCAGCACCTGCTCCGTGGCGCCACCCAGCCGCGGTCCGCGCAGGGCGGACAGCCCGGCCACCACGTTGTAGTACGGATCGGCCAGGCAGCTGGCGACGATCATCGAGGTGAAGGTCGGCGCGTCGAGACCGTGATCGGCGTACAGCACCCACAGCAGATCGAGCAGCGCCACGTCCTCGGCGTCGGGCTCCCCGTCGGTCAGCGCCTGCAGCATGCCCTGCGCCAGGCTGGTCGTGGGATCCACGGCCAGCGGCGGCCGGCTCCGGCGGTGCTGGCCGACCTCGGCCACCAGGGCCGCCACCTGGCCCACGATGCGCAGCTCGCGCCAGTGGCGCTCGCCGGAGAGCTCGTCGTCGCCGGACAGCTCGTGGCAGCCCAGCGCGGAGACCCCGGCCCGCAACAGCAGCGTGGGGTGGGTCTGCGCATCCAGGGAGCGCACGAGGTGCACCACGTCGGCCGGCAGGCGGCGGCCGTCGCGCAGGCGGCTCTGAGTGGTGTGCGCCGCGTCGCCCTCGATCTGCCCCGTGATCAGCAGGCGCACCACCTCCTCGAACGTCACCGCGCCGGCCAGCCGTTCGATGGGGACCCCGCGGTACATCAGCAGCCCGCTGGAGGGATCGATCCAGCTCACGGCGGTGGTGCAGGCGATGACCCCGGCCAGCCCCGGCCCCACCTGTGTCGTCACCGGCCACTGCAGCGCGTCGGCCTGCCACGCGAAGCTGTCCCCCAGAGTGCCGAGGACGGACGGTGTGGCGAGGTCGGTCATGGCGCGAGTGTAGCCTGTGAACAACGGGGTGGACAGCGGCGGGGTGAGGTTGATCTGCGGCCCGGCCTCCCGGGTGCTACTGTATGACCCATGTTTAGACGACACAGTGTTCTCTCCCTCCTGATCACCCTGTGGCTCGTCGGCTGCAGCGAGACCCCCGGCCAGCACGGCTCCGATGCCATCTCCAGCGCCGGCGACACCGGTCCGCGGGGCGACGCGAAGATCTGCGCCGAGGTCAACGTCGACCTGGACCAGCTCTTCCCCTTCGTCACCCTGCTCATCGACCAGTCCACCAGCATGGAGGAGGACTTCGGCGGCGAGTCGCGCTGGGACGCGGTGTACGACACGCTGATGAACCCGACCACGGGCGTGGTGCAGCGGCTGCAGGGCAGCGTCTCGTTCGGGCTGGCGCTGTACACCAGCCACGGCGGGTCCGCCGGCGGGA
>Ga0210044_10009522_pt1 | contig 11808 bp, 10 predicted proteins | sample CryGey13umfilter_2_FD_183959 | JGI IMG/M metagenome (GOLD analysis project Ga0210044, IMG submission 183959) | Groundwater microbial communities from aquifer in Utah, USA - Crystal Geyser 4/9/14 3 um filter (SPAdes) (version 2) | ecosystem: Environmental > Aquatic > Deep subsurface >... | reverse complement strand
GCAAAAGTCTCGTGTACAAACGAAAATCAATGCTCTATAATGGGGCATGCGAAGTCGTAGAAGATTACTCAACAAGATTTTAATCAGCATAGGAATTCTTTCCATTGTTATTGCTGTCGGGCATTCATCCAGGACTAAAGTTCCACAGCGGCTTACTCAATTTTTTTCACAAAAAGAGGCAACACCAGTTCTTGAGCAGGAGCCCGAAGAATACGTTGTTCGTTTTGAAGATTCAACAATTGCAAATACGGAAAACAAAAAAGCTCAGGTTTTAGGTGTCGGGACCATGTGGTGGGAGCGCTACGACATGTCATGTTTTCAAAAACAGGCGGTAAATGGTTGCGATCGCACAAAAGGCGGAAAAACAATCGAGTTTCGTAATTTGATGTTTTCTAAAGAGCACTGGGGATTACAGATTTTTGATGGAACAGGGACGTCGATTAAGGTTGAAGGTAAACATATAGATGAAAATATAATTGGTTACAAGAACGGCGATCCAATTTATGCAAAGAAAACATTTAAATATTGCGACACCAGCGGTGAAAAATATGAATCATTAGCTATGATTAATCTGGGGCCGATATCATATCCGACGACATTGATGGGGCAGGCTTTGAGTACTTTTCGAGTCACTACTGCAGGTAATGACGCTATGTTTGGGGTAATCGACCCCACGAACGCACTCTTTACAAATTTTAAGCCTTCAGATATCGAAAGATTTTGTGATCCGTCGAATAAGAATGAAAGTTATACTTTGCGAACACTAGATACCTACAACGCCAAACTTCCTAGTTATAACCTAGGTGATCAAATGGGTTACGCTATAGCGGCGCTATGCAAAATTCTAAGTCCTGATGAAGAAACTCGTAAAGCTCAAATCAAGCAACTATGGGAAACAGAGGATATTGGGGTAAAAACGGTATCAGTTATGGTAGAAGTCGAAAACAACTTAGGAATGGTTGACACAAAGTTCCATCATGCAATAGAGGTGGAAAATCCTGTACTTGAAGGTGTTTCTCCTCAAGGTGGTGAGGCTTACATTGGTATGTTCGCGTGGCAAACGGTTGGTGCACGATTCGCAAGAATACCTAACACTACCGGTGCGTCGCGATTGCTAACTAATATACTACTTCCTCCGAACAAAGTGCTCCCTTACGACATCAATGAAGCGAAGGCTTCGCGCGATCTTCAGTTGCCAGATGCCGAGAGCTCGTCAATAATGACTGTTCCAAACAGAACAATGTACCATCAATACGAAAATTCGAAGCCTACGATTGTTGGGGCGATTTCTGGTGGTGTTTATTATATGGAAGAGAGTGTTCTGAAAGACGATAAAAATCTTGCGATGCTTTCTTGGAATCCAAAGACACAAGACAACGACACGTACTTTTGTACAGTGAATGGGAATGAAGAGCGGTGCCCCGTGGTACGAGCACTTGGGGGCTGCTCAGGTGAAGGATTTGCACAGACGGATATTCGTTTGCGACAACTGACGTTAGCTGCGGTTAACGATACCCAGCGCTGGGTTACCTTTACTGATGCTGATAATGTTGTTAGAACGACGGTCAGGACAGAGCAAATGTTGCAAGATGCGATACAACCACCAGATCCCTTAATTGAGAAAGCGTCAGTCGATGAAATTCTACTGGCTTCAGGCAAAGGGTCGGTAGTTTGTCTTGAATCTGCCCAAAAACGTGTTGAGGCTGTGGCTGTTCAATTAACGGAAGGCGAGCGCACTCAATTGGCTGCGCGTTTGTCACAACCGTCATACAAAGATCAAGCGATTCTAGTTTCCCCTGTTAGAGTTAATTATCGTTCGTGGGCGATATATGATGTTGATCAAGGCGTTGAGGCAGATTGTAGAGCTTATGCTCGCAACCCAAGCGATTGTAACAAAATGGACCCAGATGGCAACGGCTGGAACGTAAAGAAGGTTGAAAAATGGGATCCAAATAAATACATAATAAGACCGGCCTTGATTAGTTTCAACATTGCAACTTATTATCGTGGGCTAGGTTCAATGTCACCAACCGACGAGCGTGGGATAAACTTCAAAAAGGATTTAACTACGCGGTTAGCAGCGCAAAAGATTCACGAATATACTGATGCGAAAGTTGATTGTGCATTAAATACTTATGGTTTCAATGAATATTGGTTATGTACAGAATCAAGGACTTTTTTGCCAAAATGCCAAGACGGATATACAAAGTAGTGTGTTTTTCTAATACACAAGAAAATGATCAAGCCCTCCGAAGGCGGCAATAAATAGTAATATGGATAGTATTTGCCAAGGCAATAAACTTACAGCCCATGATTTAACTTGTCCCCAAATCATCCATAGAAATAATCCGGTTATCGGCAACCCAAACTCTATGATTAATAGCAAGAACGCATTGTGCGGTGGTTCGGCCAATATTCTGCTGTACCAAAACAACGAGGTTCCTAGGGAAGCCGTATTGGCTAAGAGATTTGGGATAGCCATGACAAATCCGGTTCCGGTTAACAACTGTAATGGATGTAATCCGATCAATTCTAGATATAATTGTTGAATAACAGCTCGAGATTCTAAGTAAGGTACTGGAATGTGATAATGATAGATAATCTGCGTCATGATAATAATTGCAATATTTGCAAGCGATAACAGCATAAGTATTGTCGATGCTCTAACCTTGAGATTTGCCAGAGAAGTTCTTAGCTGGTAGATGACTCCGATAGTTACAAACGCCAATAATCCGATTTTAGAAAATGACGCAAGCACGATTCCGAGCAGTAACACTGATATTCCCAATACTATCTTTTTCCGAACACCTAAGCAGAGTAGTGTTAACAGGTAGAAGACAGCAACAGCAGCCAGAATATTCGGGTGAGGTGTGGTTCCGTACGCTCGAGAATATTCAAATATACCGATAATTGCTTTACTGGTAAATTCTGGTGGTTGCCCGGCCCACGAGAGCCAGGTAGGGAGTATCGGACCTCCAATAATACGCTGCCCAAGAACAAACATTGACTGAATAAGGCTACCTAATAAAATGCACCACACTACTAAATCCTTTCGCCAGGTGTCTGTAATTTTTAGTAAATATTCTATCACAAACAGAAACGCTGTTGCTTTCAGTAGAAATTCGGCAAGATGAAATACAGAAGTGCCGATAAGTAGCCAAAACGGCAACTGGTATTGGACCGATACTGTGTGCATTGGAAGTAGAGAAACTACTGAAGCTAGCAAAAAGAAATAGAAAATCTTTATGGCGAATTTTTTGAAAGAAACATCTCGCAATGAAAAAAAGCAAAGAACTAAGCTTAATATCAGATGGAGCGAAATTCTGATATGTAAGTAGTTAATATAGTGAGTGAAGATTTGTGCGGGAGCTGTAGAAATAATCTGCCCCGCATAGAACGGTAGAGAAAACAAAAACAAAAGAATGACTACGAAAAGCTTTTCCTCAACGATGAATCTTCTAGCTTGCTGGAGTAGTTTGTGCATTTCCAGGATAAATGATGACTCGTCTATCCAATCCTTCTCCGGTGCTTTCTGTCCGAACTTCCGTATGTTTCTCTGCCTCTAAGTGAACAATTCGTCGTAGTCTTGGTGCCATCGGTTTGAATTCGTAAGGTTCGTCTAATAGCTTTACCTCTTCAACAGCTTGAGTAACCATTTCGCGCACCTTTTCGTTCTGCTTCTCGAAATAATCGCCAACATCAACAAATAACGAGACTCTTTTTTCTGGTGGGAATACGCGTTTGATAAAGGAAACCGTTATCTGATGGAGTGCTTCTAAATTCTTTCCATGATAACCAATCAACAAGTCCATATCTGTTCCCTTGATAATTACTTGCATATTGGTCTTTTCAGGGCTTTCTTCGCTTGAGACCTCAACTGACTCTGGTGTGTACCCGAGTGCGGTAACGACGAGAGAGATAAATTCCTTGACTTTTGTGTTTAATTCTTCGTTCATATTGCCGTATTATAGAGGGCAGAGTAAGGAAAGTAAAGGCTTGTTTTGCAAGCATGTATTTGTATAACGACAGTATTAAACGGTTTTGCTTTCGGATAGTTGCTGTAAGTATTGCTTGCCCTGTTCTCCCAATTGATTCGCCAATAAGGGGTCTTTCAAAACCCTTTCGATTGCTGCTGCAAATAAGTTTTCGTCGTACGGGGGGACGAGTAGTCCTGTTTGCTGATCCTTAACCAATTCCGGTATTCCCCCGACGGCAAAAGCAACTATGGGTAAACCGACTGACATGGCTTCTGCAATACCGTATCCGAAGCTTTCTGAGATAGATGTCTGAACATACAGATCTGCATCTGCCAAATATTGGATAAGTTCATCGTGAGGAGTAGTGCCCACGAAGGTGACAATATTCGCTAAGTTTAATTGTTGCATCAATCTATCGAGGTCGTTTCTTTCCGTACCATCGCCATAAATCTGCACATTGATAGGAAAAATGCTTGCAATTTGCGGAAGAATACGAAGCAAAAGTGGATAGTTTTTGATGTGAGATAGATTCCCGATCGAGACAATTTTAAAAGGAGTACCATCTTGGTGTTCCTTTTTTTTGAAATTGCTTATTGTCGGGACGGGATTAAAGGCAACAGATAATTTTGTTTGTGAAAACCCCAAACTGTCGCGTAGAAATCGTTGTACTGCATGCGAAACACAGTAAATGTGGGACAGTTTTCTGGCAAATATCTTGTATACGAACAGTTGCAAAGCATAGCGAAACTTATTAGGTAGCGTGTATTCTTTTGTCAATAAATGCTCGGTGTAGATATTGTTGACCTGAAACCCGCTTGTTGCCAGAACACCAAGCCACAAAGCCGATATTCCGTGCATATGAAAGGTTATTGGTTGTGTTGCCTTGATTAGACATTTGCGAATTTCGGAGATTGTTTTGAAAGTTTTTTTGGAATTTTCGAGTCGTTGCACTGTGCAATTCTTTTCTGCTTCGTCGGCCAAGGTCCCCTTTGGACAAATGAGCAGTACGGGTTCTTTTGCACTTTGCACCGTTCGAAGTATTACCTGGCCGCCACCAGTGGTCGACAATGAATCAAGCGAAAAAATGATATTCATATTTGTATAAAATTATATCATGGAAGAGTGAAATGGGTCAGGAATTGGTTACACTGGAAATACTGTCGCTTTCAGCACAATTGTGTCTTTGTTCATTGAGTAGTATACTAATTAATGAATAATAAAACTCTCATTTTGTTGATTGTAGTTATTGCCGCAATTACGATAGGTGTTGTTTCTTGGCGAACACCATCCTCCAACGATGAAGGGACGCCAACGCCAACGCCAACGGTAACAGCAACGCCGAGTGTAACTGATCCCTTTGCGGCCACGCCAACAGTAACAATTACGATAACAACAACGGTAACCGCTACGCCAACGCCGACAGTTACAGCAACGGCTACACCAACACCGACACCAACGGTTGCGGGAACCTTCGAAGATATCCGAGATACCGATTGGTTTTACGGGGTAACCGAGCAGACCGTTAGTGGAAAAGTGTACTTTATTGATGCGACTAACAAAAAAGTAATCAAGAAAGGTACTTCGGTTAGTGATTCTGGGGCACAAACGGTCTTTACCACCGATATAGATGGTGAAGTCGGAAGTTTCGCCGTTAATGGTTCGTATTTATATGTAGCCACAAAAAGAGATGCTGCTACAAGTTATTCTAAAATGCAGCGCATGGTATTAAGTAGCGGATCAAAAGCAACGTTGTATAACTTTTATTCCAGCAAGTACGAAATTGCGCAATTTGCAATCAAAAAAGACAACGATGCGAAATCAGGCTTTTATATTGGACTTAAGGGTGTAGATGATAAAGCAGCACCTTCTGGCATGTATGTGAAGAGTTATGCCCAGCAATGGATTAAAACCTTTGTTGGCGTTGACAAAACAGCATCGATTCTTGGTTTAGCGCCACGAGAAGATGGCACGCAGCTTGCAGGATTGTTCCTGGTGGATACGACACAAACACAAGCGTACATAGACCTATAAGAGACTTATTCGCAATGAGATATGTGATAGACAATGAATATGTTCCCCTATGGAAGGAGGCGTTGCCATTTCAGGATAAACGCAATGACAAGGGCCACGCGTTCGTCGTGACTATATATGCACGTCTTGTTTGTACTGTTGAGCGGTGTAATCTCAATATTGTCATTCCTGCTGCAATTCTCCACGATATTGGTTGGTCCGGCGTTCCTTTGCGTGATCGCATGGCTATTTTCCGATTTGATACTTCTGCGGAGGCGAAGCTCAAAGCTCGGCTTGCTCATCAAGAGAAAGGCGTAGCGTTAGCAAATAAGCTGCTGCGGAAGGTACAGTACCAAAAGGAAGCGATTCCCGAAGTGCTTGATATCATTGCTCAGCATGATACGCGAAGAGGTTTCGTTAATGATAACGAAGGGGCTATGCGAGACGCGGACAAACTTTGGCGCTATGACGAGTACGGTTTTTTGTCTGATTATCTAAATGGGACTGGTACAATTTTAGATCACATCGTTGATCAGGAGAACAACATTGAAATGAAAGAGTTCTTTTGCTTTGATTCTTCAAAAGAACTCGCGCATAGATTGACTAGTCGTCTGAGGGAGAGGTATCTTTCGTAAACTTTTTTGTCCTTGTAGAGTATAATCTCCTATGGCAAAACTACACTTTTACAACACTCACTTTCGCAAGCTCGAAGAGTTCGTCCCGATTAATCCGAAGGAAGTGACGTTGTACACCTGTGGACCAACGGTTTATTTTGATGCGCATATCGGGAATTTGAAAATCTATGTTGAGTGGGACTTGCTCACACGTTCGTTAAAGTATCTTGGTTATGGCGTCAAGCGTGTGATGAACACCACGGATGTTGGTCAAATGACCAGTGATGCCGACTTGGGCGAAGATAAAATGATGAAGGCCTTGAAACGAGAGAAAGAAAAGGGCAAAGAAATTACTGGCCAAGAAATTGCAGATATGTACACGGAGCTTTTCCTTCACGATGCAGATTCACTGAATATTGAACGCCCGACCGTAATTTCTCCTGCGACAAAACACATTCCCGAGATGATTGCGTTGATAAAAATGCTCGAAGAAAAGGGGTTTGCCTATAAAACGGAACATGCCGTGTATTTTGATGTTTCAAAATTCCCAAAGTATTTTGAGTTTTCAGGACAAAAATTGGATGATAAAAATGTCGGCGTTCGCGATGAGGTCGTAGTCGATCCGGATAAGCGTAACCCAGCGGATTTTCGTATGTGGCAACTTGATCAAGAAAGCGTGATGATGTGGGACTCGCCTTGGGGTAAGGGGTTTCCAGGCTGGCATATCGAGTGTTCTGCAATGGCGATGAAATATCTTGGCGATACAATCGACATTCACACGGGTGGTATCGATCACATTACCATTCATCATCCTAATGAAATCGCACAATCGGAAGCAGCAACCGGAAAGCCATTGGCGCATTACTGGCTTCATGGTGAGTTTCTAAAAGTAAACAATAAAAAAATGTCGAAAAGTGCTGGAACTTTTTATGTGTTAAAGGATATTATTGACAAGGGGTTTGATCCGCTGGATTTTCGATATTTTGCGCTGCAAGCACACTATCGATTTCCGCAGAATTTCACGTGGGAGTCTTTAGAAGGAGCACGTTCTGCGCGTCAGTTGATTAATGAGCAAGCGGCAATATTGCTAACGTTAACGCACGAAAAAACATTGCCCGATGTAAGTGGACACGAACTTAAAGAAAGATTTGCGGCATTTTTGGCGGACGATCTTAATTCGCCTGGCGCCTTATCGGTCATGTGGGAAGTGGTAAAAAGGAAGGAATTACCCAACGAGGTAAGACTCGCACTGTTGTTCGATTTTGACCAAGTGCTTGGTTTGCGTTTAGAAAAAACAGATACGATTTACACAGAATTTTCGAAAGACGAGATTGCAGAAATCAACGAATTATTAAATGACCGAGAAAACGCCAAAAAAGCGAAAGATTGGAGCAAGGCCGACGAACTGCGAGACCGCTTGACAGAGAAAAAGGTCCGTGTAATCGATACTTCCGCAGGTCCGGTGCCATTGCTACTGTAGAAAACTATGGTACGGTGGGAGGTCCTGTAATATATACGAAATCATCTTCACTATGGTATAATTGCGCAAACAAAAACACAAAGGAGATTTTTTCTATTGCGAGCGTAGTAAGCAATATGAGTACAAATGATTATTGCGAGCGAAGTGAGTAATATGAATAAAACGATTATGTCCAGTACAAAGAAGATTGCAACTGCCAAGTCAGCTCAGCTTCCCGTTGCAACAAGTTTTGATGAGCAAATCGCGGCAGTGGTACGAACGTACAAACAGTTAAAAACTGGCGATATTGTCGAAGGTGTGGTTATTAACAAAGATCCAGGCGTTCTGGTGGTTGATGTTGGTGGCCGAAGCGAAGGGCTTATTGCCGGACGCGAACTAAAAAGCAAGGTTGTAGATGTCGATGCCATTAAGGTCGGCGATCCAATTCTTGTCTATGTCGTTTACTCAGAAAGTAAAGACGGAAGTTTGGTTCTTTCATTAAAGAGAACTGAGGAAGTCCGTATCTGGTTCGACCTAGAGAAATCATCACGAAATGGAGACATTCTTGACGCAACCGTCGTAGAAGTCAACACAGGTGGTGTCATTTGCGAACTTTACGAAGGAGTTCGTGGTTTTATTCCAACGTCACAGTTGGATCCAGCCAGAATATTCGAGAGCGGTAAAAAAATGTACGGTAAAGATGTTACCTCAGTCGTTCAACAACGATTGACGCAGCTTCTTGGCGAGAAAATCAAGGTCAAGATTATTGAACTTGATCGTGAACGCAGCCGAATCATTCTTTCCGAAAAGCAGGTGACGTTCGGGTCAGACATGGCAGCAAAAGAGAAGCTTCTCAAGAAGATTAAAGAAGGGGACATTTTGGACGGTAAAGTTACCGCCATTACTCCTTACGGTATTTTCGTGAATACTTCAGGCTTAGAGGGCTTGGTTCACTTGTCCGAACTCTCGTGGGATAAAGTTACCGACGTTGGTCGACTTTATAACGTTGGAGATGACGTCAAGGTTATGGTTCTCGAGATCAAAGAAGGTGGTCGCAGAATCGCATATAGCGTCAAGCGACTGATTGATGATCCTTGGAAGGGCCGAATCAAGAAGTACAAGATTGGTGAAGTGGTCGACGGTGTTGTCGAAGGTGTTGTGGAATATGGAGCATTTGTTCGTATCGATGACGGTATCAACGGATTGATTCACATTTCTGAACTTTCAGACAAGCTGGTCCGCAACCCATCTGATATTGTCTCTCCAGGGCAAGAAGTTAAAGTATCAATTCTCTCGATTTCCGAGACGGAAAGACACTTGAGCTTAAGCTTGAAGCGAGTCAAGTCAAATAAAACAGCAGAAAGCTAAGAGTAAAATACTTGGTGAAAATTAAGGCGGAGAAGCGGGAGGAAACTCCCGCTTTTTCGTTGTGTAGGGATGCATTCAAGCGAAGTATGTATTTGAGGCATATCGTGCTTTTGACATTCCTAAATCTGGTATGGTACAATAGTGTCATAATTATGAAAAGCAAATACAACCTCTTAGAACAATTAAAAGTTCTACCATACTTCAACAAGAACACAGTTTCTCAACTGGGTTTACAGTTGGGCATTAAGAATTCAACGGTGTCAACCTACATAAGTCGCTTTATCAAATATAAGGAGATCTATCAAGTTAAAAAAGGAATGTATGTGTCTGCAGCTTTTGCAGATGCGAGAAGGAGCACCGATTCGTATAGATTATATCTTGCGAATATTCTCAGAAGTCCTTCATACGTTAGTTCTTGGACGGCGCTTCAGTATTACAATCTAACAACAGAAGTCATTCACTCAACTACTTCTGTATCCTTGAAAGTTACACGAAATTACGTCACCAAAATAGGGACTTTCCAGTATCAATCAATTGACAAAAGGGCCTTTTGCGATTTTCAATTACTAAAAAGCGATTTTGACTTTTTTATTGCAACACCTTCGAAAGCGATCTTTGACTTATTGTATTTCAAGACACGTGGCTTTCGGGGGTATTCCAGAAGAGATGTGTTGATGATGGCAGAAGATCTTAGAATTGATGTTGATGAACTAAGTAAAGATGAATTAACAAAATTATATTTAATGTTAAAGAAATATGAGTAATCAAATCCTAACAATTCTAAAAAACAGACTGGAGGAAGCCGTTTCCACTGCAGGGATTAGTGGAGAGACTCAACAGAATATACTCAAAGAGGAGCTACAGTACTATGTACTCAATTTCATATACCACCATCCGACGTATAGTAAGTGGATAATGTATGGAGGATCTGCTCTGCGTATTATTCATGGGCTTAATCGAATGTCAGTGGATTTGGATTTTGAGGTTGAAGAAAATGTTACTGAAAATCTTCTAACTGAACTAAAAAACGAGATTGAGCGATACTTCCGAAGTACTTATGGGGCAACGGAAAATTTTTTAGTAATAAAAGTTGTTACAAATAGGGGGTTACTTCTAAAATTTGCTATTGGCGAAGAATTAAAGTTGGATCAATCGTCAAAACAAATCCATGTCAAAATTGATTTGAACAACTTTGTGGCTAAAAAGACAGTGACTGAACGCCGGCCAATTACGAGGAACCAATTCTCGTTTGTGATACTTACATACAATATGTCTGCTCTGATGGCGAGTAAGATTGCTGCAATATTTTTAAGAGGAAAACGCGATGTTGGTGGACAGATTTACGAAGAAAAGGGTCGTGACATATACGACTTGCTTTGGTACATGAATAAAAGAATTGTTCCTGACTTCGATTATTTATCCGCAAAAGATATTAACGTAAAGGATATTCGCACTCTTTTTGATAGACTCACCTTTCAAATGAACAAAGTAAGTGATGAGAATCTTAAACAGGATCTTTTTCCATTGTTTGTTGATACAATTTACATAAAGCATTGGCTACAAAATTGGCGAGATAGTTATTTTCAATTCCTTGCTGATTACAAGATACAAACAATAACGAATTTCGAAGGTGTGAGCGTGTCCCAAGACTTTTATACCGATAACTTCTTTTTTGTATTTAAGTATTCAACAGAGGAATTGAAGAACGTGAGAGTAGAATATACTCTCAGTGCCTATTGGATTGACTTTAAAGAAGGGGAGCTGCCAACAAAAGCACTCAAGGAATTGGACGAACTTATTGATTTTGGAAACATCTTGAGGAATAGCCCTGACATTAAAGAAAAGCTTAGGAAATATGCAACCTTACTTTACATCAAAACTGAAAACTATTTTAGAAAGGTTAACAATATTATTCTTGGTGACAAAATTAGCACAAAGGTTATTCGAATGACTGCAAAAGATTTAGATTTAAAAGAACAAATCGTTTTAAATAAATCAGCGCTTCTTTCGTGTGAGCTTGATGACTTATTAAGGTAGTACCACAAATAAACATACCCTGTGGCAGAGACCACATGCAACTACGTTGCAAGCAAAGCTACGCTTTGCAGGGTATTAATATTTCTCGCCTAATTCGCTTCATCCGCGAGGCAAAGACTTCGCGGTATTTGGAGCTCGAAATAACCCCAACACGATTAAGGCTTCAAACGATATTATATATGATAGTACCATGGTTGAATATATAGTTATGGGCCTGGGGGAAAAAAGCCTCCTTGTTGTCTTAGGTGCTCGAAATTTCTCATTTCAGCACTTATTAACCTAGAAAATCACCTTTTTAGTCACTTTTTTTCCTCTTTTACCCCTTATGGGCGTATTTAACCTC
>Ga0210044_10009520_pt1 | contig 11810 bp, 9 predicted proteins | sample CryGey13umfilter_2_FD_183959 | JGI IMG/M metagenome (GOLD analysis project Ga0210044, IMG submission 183959) | Groundwater microbial communities from aquifer in Utah, USA - Crystal Geyser 4/9/14 3 um filter (SPAdes) (version 2) | ecosystem: Environmental > Aquatic > Deep subsurface > Groundwater... | reverse complement strand
ATGGAACAGTGCCGATTTTTTCTGCCAGCAACATTGTAGCTGATGAAACAATCCCATCAAATTTCAAACACTCTGATTTGCCAGCCAAAGAAGTCGATCGGGTCTATGAATTGCTGAACAATAAGCCGCCGGAGAAAAAAAGTGTTTTCGAAAAGATAAGCGATATCGTAGCGTTTTTCGTTTTTTCTCCCATCGACATCCAAGTCGTAGAAACAAATACCGGCCGGAGAGTCGGAAAGGATTTTGATCATCCTGGACAAATCTTCAACGAAATAGGCGGCGCGTATTACACTGGCTACGAAACAGCCAGTGAATTTTTGACTATTCCTAATCCGGAAGACGGAGAATATAAAATTTTTACTCAAGGAACGGAAGACGGGGAATACAAAGTTGAAGTGACAAAAATTTCCGAAGATCCGGTTAATCCAGATAATGCCATTGAATCAACTGTAATTCTAGAAGGAAGCGCGACAACCGGTCAATTGGAAGAAAAAAGCGCCCTGGTTTCTGGAGATGAAATTATCATCGAAATGGGAGACGCAATCCCTCCGACCATCACCGGCTGGGTAACAACTAGCCCCAATGCCAATGGCTGGTATAATGGTGACGTTATTGTGCATTTTGACGCAACAGACGCTGATTCAGGAGTGGTCTCCGTTACGCCGGATATAATCATATCAACTGAGGGCGCGGGTCAATCGGCAAGTGGAACGGCTATCGACAATGCCGGCAACACAGCCAGCACAACTGTTTCCGGAATAAACATTGATAAAACAAGGCCAGATATAAATATCGCGTCTCCAGAAGACAAAAATTATCTCAATGATCAGATACTCAATTTCAGCTATACTGCCAGCGATGCAATTTCCGGAATTGTTTCGGAGGAGGCGCTATTTGACAGCCAGCCGGTCGGGGAAAGCGCGGATCTCTCGCTTCTAGGGCTGGGCGAACATAATTTTATAGTCACTGCGACGGATCGGGCAGGGAATCAAAATCAACAAGAAGTCGCCCTGAAAACAAGTGCCAGCATATATTCGATAATTAATAATACCAATCACTATCACACGCTTGGCTTTATCAAAACCGACCGCGAAAAACAATTTTTGCTGAAAAATTTGAAAATAACGGCCAGCGCTATCGGTCTGATTAACGTCCTCTCCAAAACATCAGCCATCTCGCCCGCCTGGCGCGAATATCTCAAAAATCAGCTGATACGGGCGGTGAACAGACAAATCGATTTTCTGGTCGCTTACATAAATAAAAACGCTTCAATCATTAATCCAGCTAAAAACTTGCTGGCTGAAAGTTTGAGATCTATAAAGTTTTTGCAATAGTCCATTAGTAAAATATTTTTAAAGACAAAAATTTACCAGCAATTATAACTAACTAATAACTTTACCTTATTACCTAATAAGGTAAAGTAGTGAAATCAATATATAACATATGGCGAAAGTAAAAACGCACCAGGTTGATCAAGAAGAAAGATACAGAATAACCGGGGAATTTTTCGATATCGTGACGGATCTCAAAACTAAAAAAGAAGTCATTGATTTTTTTATCGGACTCATAACTCCGAGCGAAATGCTTATGCTAGCGCGCAGAATACAAGTGGCTGAAATGCTTGTTGAAGAGAAAGGATACGATGAAATTCGTCGAGAACTTAAAGTAAGCTTTCAAACTATCGCCAAAGTATATTCTTGGCTATATGCAGAAAACGACGGATTTATTAAAAAAATAACTCAACAGATAAAACGAAAGAGGGTGCAAAAGAAAAACAAAGCATACTCAAATTTAATGCTGGACAAATATCCCGGTCATCGGCTGCTCAAAAGTCTATTAAAGTAATTTACTTTGTTTGTCTAACTAATAGCAAAAAATCCTTTTTACCTTATTACCTAATAAGGTAAAGGATGAAACCGGGAGGAAAAATAGTCGAGTAGTGGATGAAGGTTAGGTCGGGAGAGCGTATCCAAGTGGTTTCTAGAGGCTTTTGGCGAAGGTCTAGCTTTATATAACTCGTGCCGGCGGAAAAGGGCCATATTGAGCTAATAAAGGGTTACTTATAGACAACGGGGATTACCTCAAAAAGCGATAAATGGCCCGGTAGAGGGCCATTTTTGGGCTTTAAAAGGGTTTCAAATAAGGCATTCTTGGGCCTAAACAATGATAAGTAGAATAACGGCCGAAATGGTGAAAAGCAAGAAGAAAAAAACGATTGCGAGAAGATAAGGACCCTTCAAAAACCAGGGCTTATACTGGGATATTCTTTGGTCTAGTTCCCTGATATTTTGCCATCTGCTGGCATTTTGGTAAGCCGGGCGCATGGCAATTGATTGACCGGATAATTCTTGACCATTCACGGACAAAAATTTGTTTTCCGGCAGGGAATTGTTCTCCAGGAATAGATTGGCGCTTTTGGCGCCGTCGTAGCGCAGATCCATACAAAATGTCTTGCCTTTGGAATCGGGAATTCTAGCGAACTTGAAATCCTCGGTGTTGCCTGAATCCAAGCCTGTTACTTTGAGCTTTGAGTCGCGTAGCAGGGTGGAGCAGGTTTCGTCATAAATTTTCATTTCCAGCGTGCCGCCTTTTCCAATATCGGAATTTCCAAACAGAACTTTTATTCGCATGAGACCATCGCGCGAAGCGACAAATTTTTGGACAATCATTTGTTCGGTTTTGAGTTTCACTTTTTCGCCTTTTTCAATCGGCCAGTGTGTGTCCGGAAAAGACCAATCGCCCAGGAGCTTCCACAAAATTACCAAAAGCAAAATGGCCGCGGCGAGCAAGAAAATATTTTTAGCGGAAAATTTTCGCATAAAGTTAGAAATAGTAGCGGGGCAAAACCACGTTAAAAATAAGATACAGTGAAAACGAGAACATCATGATGAGACCGGTGAGCAAAGAATTTCGGAAATAATTTTCTCGGCGCAGAAGCATTCCAAGGCCGGTAAAGACCAAAATAATATGTCCGGCCAAATTCGGGAGGAAATATCTGCCGGGCGTGCCAAGAGCCAAACTGCCGGTTTCAATAAAAATTTTCCAATCATACAAACGGATTCCCAACTGCAAAGCAACAATCATCGCAATAAGGAATAGCACATATTTTTTTTCCGGGAGATATTCCGGCCTTTGCTTTTTCGAGAAAAAATACAACCCTAAACCAACGAGAGAAAAAGCCTCAATCAGTTTGATAATGTCGGTGAAATTTTGGGAAAGCCAGTTATCTTCCCAGCCGAGCGATCCCCAATACGTTCTGGAAGAAAGAGCGAATCGGCCCATGGTCAGGCTTTTCCCCAGATATGACTGCAGCGACGAGAATATATCGGTCAAGCTGCCCTTGAAAGGCAATAAAGCTACGAGATTGTAACCCAAATAAGCCGTGACGCGCGGGACTAAAAATCCAAAAACCAGAAGTAGCAAAGGCAAAGCAAGGACGAGTAAGAATTTATTCCGGTGCTTGATTTTTTGGTATAAATGAAAACCGACCAAACCGAGAAAAACCGCGAGCAATACAATCGCCGTTCCCTTGGTGAGCATGCCGAGAGTAATCGAAATAATCATCAGGCTGACATTTTTCCAGTCCAAACCTTTTTTGAGACTCGAAACCGCGCCCCAGGTAAACAATGAAAATATGGGGATGAGCAGGGCGTCATAGTTGATGTTGGTCGTATACATGGAGAGCTTAGGTTGAAAAGCAACAATGGCGGTCAAGATGAGGCTTTCCCGCGGGAGAAACCCGATGGTTCTCATTATTAAATAAGCGAGCAAAACAGCGAGTGTTCCCAGGAGAACCGAAAAAATCCGGACCGAAAAAAAGCGGACTAAGATATTACTTCCGTCCAAAGATTTTTCGATCAAAGAAGCTAATTGATGGTAGAGGCTTTTACCGGCAGTGTCGGGCGGGGAAAGTTCATTATATTTTTTCCAGGACAGCGAATCAATAGTCGTTTCGTTTTTGCCAGAGTATCCGGTGGAATCGGAAAAAGCCGAAGTGTCATACAGTGCGTGGCGGAAAAGATCAAAATCGGCTGCCGCTCCGGCCTCCCGGATCTCTTCGGAAAAATTGTAGTCCGCGATTGTCGCCTTGTCCGGAACAATGGGCCGGGGAGTCATAGGCCAATTTTTTTCTTTCGGTTCGGCTAAAAATTGGACAGAGTTATAATGCCGGGCTTCGTCTTGCCCTGTGAAAATCGGAAAGAGGGTGGTGATAAAAACGCCCTTGAAAAAGAAGCCGGCCAAAATCAGGGCTAAAATAAAACCCGGTTTTTCGCAGAAATCTTTGGCTGATTGAATATTTCGCATAAATTCAGTATACTATAACAAGACGAAAAAAGCACAGATTGACAAAAGATGCAAAATAATATATAATTCCTTTATTGATATTATAATATTAATAAAGGAAATGAATTATTTAGAATTCAGAGAAAAAACTAAAGAATTGCCTTTTTTTGAAACCAAAGAATTGAGGTTAATTCTTGGCGATAAGTTTACTCGCACTACTCTTATTAATCTAAGAAATTGGGTAAAGAAGGGCTATTTATTGATGCTTAGGCGCGGTCTATATATCATCGCCGAGGTTAAAAATAGTGTCGATGTAATGACATTAGCGGCTAAACTTTATTCGCCTTCTTATATCAGTTTGGAAACGGCACTAAGTTTTTATGGAATTATCCCTGAAGCGGTTTTCACCGCAACATCAGTGACAACGAGAAAAACGAAAGGATTTAAAACACCAATCGGAAACTTCAGCTATCAAAAAATCAAAAAAGAAGCTTTCGGAGGGTTTGAGACAAAAAAACAGGGCGCGATTTCCTATAATTTAGCTACTCCGGAAAAAGCCCTGGTTGATTTTTTCTATCTGAATAGGAATATTTTGAATGGCAGCAAGGATCAATTTGGCGGATATAGATTCAACGAGGATTTCAAGTTTGATGAAAAGAAAATGACTAATCTCGCCGCGTCTTTTAAAAACAAAAAAGTTTTGTTTTTAACTAAAAAATTTATTAAATATTATGCTGCCTAGCAAGGATTTTTTCAAAAAATACGCGCAAGAAAAAAATATCCCCTGGCAAGAAAAGAATATTTTGCTGGAGTATCTGCAAACGCAAATTTTGAAAGCACTTTCTTTAAGCGGATATAACGATAAGATTTCTTTCCTGGGAGGAACTTGCTTGCGCTTTGCGCATGGGATCAACCGTTTTTCGGAGGACTTGGATTTTGATCTGCTGAAAAAAGAGGGATTCAAAATTGAAAAATTGACGCAAGAAATCAGCGAAAAACTGAAACTACAGGGATTCGAAATTGACGCCAGAGCCAAAACGAACGAAAAAATCCATACTATTTATTTTAGATTTAGAAATGTTCTTCGGGAATTCGGATTTAGTGTTCCCAAAGACGAGAAAGTTTTGGTTAAATTTGAAATTGATTTTAACTTGTTCAAAAAAATCATCACCGAAACAAAATTTTCTGATAGTTTTAATGAGAGATTCCCAATGCTGGTAAATTCCCTAGAAACTCTTTTTGCCCAAAAAATTATCGCGATTACTTTCCGGCCCTATCAAAAAGGACGGGATTTTTACGATTTAGTCTGGTTTTTGAGCCAGAAAAACATCGAACCGAATTATGAAATTTTGAAAGAAAAGGGGATTAAGATTGAAAATCGACAGGAACTGGTAAAATTTTTAGAAAAGCAGGCTGAAAAAAGCAATTTGAAACAGGCTGCCAAGGACGTGGAAAGGTTCTTGTTTTATCCCGAGCAGGCGCAATGGATTTTGAAGTTGCCGGAATATCTGAAAAGTTTTGAAAATGTTTAACAAATCCAGGTTCGAACCTGACGGAGGGTAAAAATAAAGCAAAAAAGACCGGGCAAGACCCGGTTTTTTGCTGAAATCTTTCAAGGATTGAGTTTTTGACATAAATTAAGTATACTATAGAAAAGATAAAAAGACACATATCGACTAGACTTCGCTTAATATGGTCAAAATAAAGCCTTTTTTAGTTAATCGCATCAAAATATTGAACTAATCGTAACAAAATGTTACAATTAAGGTGCTAAAATGTTACAATAAATTATGGAAATTTCTTCAAGACAAGCGCTGATAATGGAATTTATCAGCAATAATCCAGATACTCAAACGCAAAGCATCAGAGATTATCTGGCCAAGTTATCCGGCGAGGATATCTCCCGAATGACGGTTATCCGAGATGTGGAAATTCTTTTAAAAAACAAATTTATACAAAAGGCCGGTTCAGGTCGTTCAGTCGCCTATAAAGTTACCGCTAAAGGGAAGCTTTTGTCTCCAGTATCCGAATACGAAGCTTATTTTCAAAAATCTCCGGATGAAAGAAGCGGCGCGAAAAAATCTTTTCAATTAGAAGTCTTCAAAAACATGGAATATCTTTTTTCCCAAAAGGAACTTTCCGATCTCGACAAGATTAATTCGGATTACCAAAAAAGAATTTCTAATTTTAGCCCGGTTGCGCTCCGCAAAGAATTTGAGCGACTGACCATTGAATTAAGCTGGAAATCTTCCCAGCTAGAAGGAAACACATACTCGCTTATCGATACTGAAGTGCTTTTGCTGCAGGAAAAAGAAGCGAAGGGGCATAAAAGAGAAGAGGCGATTATGCTTATTAACCACAAAAAAGCGCTTGAATACATCCATGAAAACGCTAAAAAATTCAAAAAAATAACTCTACGTGACATCGAGGATGTTCACTCGCTTATCGTTGATCAATTGGGAATAAAAAGGGGCTTGCGAAAGAACATTGTCGGAGTAACCGGCAGCGTGTATCGTCCGCTGGATAATGAATTTCAAATTAAGGAAGCGATGGAGCAAATGGTAAAAACGGCCAATGAACTTCCCCATCCTTTGCAAAAAACACTGGCTTTTATTTTGCTCTTGTCATATATTCAGCCGTTTGAAGATGGAAACAAAAGAACCGCCCGTCTTTTCGGGAATGCCATTTTGATGGCCAATAATTGCTGCCCGCTTTCATATCGAAGCGTTGACGAAGCTGAATACAAGAAGGCAATGCTGCTGTTTTATGAAAAAAACAGCGCCTGGATGTTTAAGAAAATATTCACCGGACAATTTAAATTTGCCGTTAGAAATTATTTTTTGGCCTAATTTGAGAAGCTGGCCGGATGTTATTTAGGAAGGCGCGGGAGATTAAAAAGACCGGGCAAGACCCGGTTTTTTGCTGAAATCTTTCAATGATTGAATTTTTGGCATAAATTCATTATATTATAACAAGACGAAAAAGGCACATATTAGGCAGATCTCGCTACGGATATACTAAAATTAACTAATTTAGCCAATTGACAATCGTCTAAAAATCGTCTATAATACGACTATATGGCGTAACTAAAATCTAATGTTTAAGCCAAAATATATCATTTCCAGCCGATTATTAGCCAATATCAAGCGAATAACGGAGATTATAACCAACCTGAACAATCAGAGTTTTTCAGGCGTGATTTTGGCAGAAATGGAAAAAAAAGCTCAAGAAATATCCGCTTTTTCTTCCACAAGCATTGAAGGCAATCCGCTGCCATTGACCGAAGTCAAAAGAATTTTAAAAACCAGGCCGGAACATATTCGCGATACTGAAAGAGAAGTTTTGAATTATAATAAGGCTCTGATCGAGCTGAATCGTTTGATAAGCAATAAAAAGCAAGTTTTTGATTTGTCCTTAATTTTGAAAATTCAAAAAACCATTACTAAAGGCTTGATTGAGGATTACCACTGCGGCCATTTGCGGCAAGAGCCGGTTTTTGTTAATAATCCTAAAACCCGCCAAGCCGCTTATCTCCCGCCGGAACATTCGGAAATATCCGCTTTAGTGAAAGAATTGATTGATTATGTGAATAAAAATGAAAATGTAATTGATTCATTGATTTTAGCCGGCATTTTCCATAAGCAATTCGTCATTATTCATCCATTCATTGACGGCAACGGACGAACCGCTCGCCTGGCAACCAAGGCATTGCTTGCCAAAATGGGATTAAATACCTTCAATCTCTTTAGTTTTGAGAATTATTATAATAAAAATGTCAGTAAATATTTCCAAGAAGTCGGCTTGATTGGAAATTACTATGAAATCAAAGATCGGATCAATTTTACTTCCTGGCTGGAATATTTTACGGACGGAATTATTGACGAATTATTAAGAGTAGAGAAAGAATTGGTCAGAAAAACCGTTTCTCCAAAGGATAAATTAAAAGAATATCATGATAAAGTTATCAGCTACATTAAAAAGCATGGCTACATCAGCGATCGCGATTATGCCAAACTGACCAAGCGTGCCAAACCAACAAGAAACCTTGACTTTAGGAAATTGATAGAACTGGGCATCATTGAGAGAGTGGGCAAGGGCAAGGCGACTTACTATAAATTGAAATAAGCCAATATGCACAACTGGATATATCTTTTTATGCACTAAGTGTTAAAAAAGTTATATATTTACGGAAACAAAAGTTAGGTTGACGCAGCGGAAAATTTTTACTAAAAATCGTTTTTACTTTGTTCAACAATAAAGAAGTGGATACAAAAAAGACCGGGCAAGACCCGGTTTTTTGCTGAAATCTTTCAATGATTGAATTTTTGGCATAAATTCATTATACTATAGGAAGGAGAAAAAGGCGCAGAATGTCAATGTTTTTATTTTTTTATTCAAGTATCTTATAATGGTTTCATACATAAAGAATAAATCTATTTCCATCGCCGAGGTTTTGCATCTAAGGATTTTCGGGCATGAAATGAGTGAGGAGATGCGAAAATTCATCGGGAATCTCGGTATTTCTTTTTTTGGCGGGGCAATTTCTTCTGTCTTGCTGTTTTCCGTTTAGCGGCTTTATAGAATTTAAGAAATTTTAGCTTGATTAAACTAGTTTTATTGGCGTATACTGAGAGGGTTATGAAAAGCCGATTTTAATTTTTTTCACACGAGAAAATATGAAAATTTTGATCGCTGGAGGTGCTGGATTTGTCGGAACACATATGCAGAAATTCCTGGCTGATAAGAAGGAATTTACTTTTCAGGTTTATGATCAGATAAATGGAGATGATACGAGGGATCGTTTCAAGCTTGATAGACTATTCGAGAGCGAAGGATTTGATGCTATTATCAACCTCGCCGCACGTGCTGGTGTCAGAAGAGGAGAGAGTTTCCCAGAAGAATATTTCAGTAGCAATGTCATCGGTCTTGTAAATCTGATCGAAATGGCAGAGAAATGGGGCGTGAAGAAGTTCGTGCATTATTCATCAAGCTCAGTATTCGGCAATGATGAGAAAGTGGCGACGAATGAAGATTATCCGAAGAAACCGAAGTCTATTTATGGTATTACCAAACTTGCCGGCGAACTCCTTCTCCAAAAATCGAAACTTGATTACACTATCATCCGCCCATTCACTATCGTAGGAGAGAACGGCAGGAAAGAAATGGTTGTGTACAAATGGCTCAATCAAATCAAGGCGGGTCGGAAAGCAACATTTTATGGAGACGGAACAACCTATCGAGGCTATACCTATATCCAAGATATGCTTCGCGGCACGATCGAGTGTCTGACGAATCCGAAAGCGAGTAGACAAGACTTCAATCTCGGTGGTGACCAGATCATCACCCTCGAAGAATTGTGGAACATATTCAAAGGATCTTATCCGGAGGCACAGCGAGAAATGCTTCCGATGCCAAACACTGATCAGATGTTTAGTCTGGCTGATGTGAGCAAGGCGAAGGAACTCCTCGGCTGGGAGCACAAGACTGATATCAAGAAAAAAATACAGGAAATGATTGTTTTGTAATTAATAAGAGAAGATTTTCAATGATTTCACCAGTGGGAATAAAACAGAAATTGTTTCTAGTTGTCGAGATTGTTCACCTCCGTATTTTTGGGCATGAAATGGGAGAAGAAATGCGGAAATTCATCGGGAATCTCGGTATTTCTTTTTTTGGCGGGACAATTTCTTCTGTGTTGTTGTTTTCTGTTTCAGTGCTTGCTGGAAGATTCCTTGGCCCAGCTGAGTATGGAAAGTATGCTTTGTACGTAGCTCTCTATTCTTTTCTGACAATCTTTCTTTCATTCGGACTTGAAACCACCATCGTTCGCCTTGCCGCTAACGCGGACAAGGAGAGAAGAAGACGGATTCTCTCCACTTACGCGATATTTTTCTTTGCGAATTCGATCTTCTGGTCCTTTGTTTTTCTTGTCTTCAGCGATTTGATATCCAAATTTTTTGGTTTACCAACAGTATTCATTGTTTTTGCTCTTTTGTTCTCAATGACGAACGCACTCGCTGTTACGATTGAGAACTATTTAAAACTTCTAAATCAATTTATATTCGTTAATGTTGTTCGAGTTTTCCAGGGAATATTCCTGTTGTTTTCGATCATCGCATTATACTTTTTATTTGAAGGATTCTTTTCTCTTGGATGGTTTGTAGCGCTAAATGTGTTCGCCTTGATACTGGTGTTGATAGTGTTTCTGTTTGAAACGAAGTCGTATTTCACGCTTGTTTTCGACAAAGGAATCCTGAAAGAGTTGCTTTCGTTTTCCTCGGTTATTTTTCTTGGTGTGATTTCTGGTTACTTGATCCAAAACGGAACCAGCATTCTTATCGATAAGTTCATCGGCTCGAGGGAGTTGGGTTTTTATAGTGCTTACTACACTCTTTCTGCTCTCGCGACCGGTCAATTTATCGTTCTCTTTTCAGCGGTATATTTCCCAGCAGTTGCTCAGGCTGGGGACAAGTCTGCAATCGCACGAAAAATAGATAGGATTTTCCCCGCGCTTGGCATTGGATGGTTTATTTTGTCGGCACTGGTTATCTTTTTTGGCATGAAACTTTATGGCAGAGAGTATTCTATCGACTATATGATCGTATTGTTTTTTAGCGCGTATTCGCTATTTAATCTTTACGGAAGCCTTTTTGGCTTTATCGTAATCTCCGGAGGAAAGCAAGAAATCGTAAGAAACCTCTTTATTGCTTGGTTTTTTGTTGTTGCTTTGTATTTTGTTTTTCTTATAACGATGGGGATGATTGGATCGCTTACTCTTTATACTGTGGTTGCTGCGTATGCTACAATTTTCTTTGTGAATGCTATACTAAATAAGTATTTCTGCAACAAATATCTTTCAAACTTATGAGCTCCGAGAACTTTTATAACAACTACCTACAAAATAGCTACAACCAAGTTTTACTGAATCAGGATGAAGATAAGCAGTATCAGAGGTATCTGATTAAGAATTTTAATTCGTTTTTTCCGAAAGAAAAAACTGCTCGAATTCTTGATATAGGAGTTGGAAACGGAAGGACGCTTAGGGCGTTCAAACTGTTTGGTTATGAAAACTGTTATGGTGTGGATATAGCCAAGGACCTTATCGAAGAGGCCAAGAAGAAAGGCTTGCCATGCGAGCATGTCAAGGATACAAACTCGTTCCTTGATTCAAATAAAGGAGCATACTCTCTCGTGTTTCTTTCCCATGTTATTGAACATGTTTCAAAGCATGATGCTGTGATTTTTCTTCAGAAAATCAAAGAATCACTCTCTGCGGATGGTGTATTAGTTATCGTAACGCCGAGTGTGCAGAATATTTTTTATGTTGGACCATTTTGGGATTTTACACATGTGAATTTTTTTACTGAGAGATCTCTCTACCAACTTTGCGAGGCTTCTGGATTTAAAAATATTAAACTTTATTCCGAGAAAATTCCTATAAACATTTATGGCAGGGGAATAACAAATTATCTCAGATTTTTTGTAAGCGATATAATCATTAGGTTCGCACAGTTTTTAGTAAACAA
>Ga0210044_10009517_pt1 | contig 11811 bp, 13 predicted proteins | sample CryGey13umfilter_2_FD_183959 | JGI IMG/M metagenome (GOLD analysis project Ga0210044, IMG submission 183959) | Groundwater microbial communities from aquifer in Utah, USA - Crystal Geyser 4/9/14 3 um filter (SPAdes) (version 2) | ecosystem: Environmental > Aquatic > Deep subsurface >... | reverse complement strand
TTAAAATTGATTATGATGAGAGATATATTCTTAAAGATATTGAATAATATATCGTCCCTACGGGACTTAAAGCCATACAGCATATTGTATTCTATAAATATTTTGTCCCTAAAGGGACTAAGTTTTTGCGTAACATCAGTTAATAAGAAAGTTCGGTAAAAGTACCTGCAGTTATATTCTTATCATTTAATAAAGGATGTAGAAGGTTTTTAGCTTTAAAAGAAAAAGTTCCACTTATTTTTTTATTTGTTGTGTCAACAGCACTTAAAGTTACAGAACCTTCATAAGCAGTATATAAACTATCGCTACTTGTACTATTAGTAAAAGTTGCTGAAAATTGAGTTTGAATTGGAATAGTAATAGATAAATTATAAGTTCCAGTAGTTGTGCCAAAAGTTGTAACATTAATTACATTACTACCTGTCGTTCCATTAATAATAAATTTATTTGATTGTAAGATTGTTTCTCTTATTTGAGCAGTCCAGTCAACTCCATCAATTTTGCACTTCATTGAAGCAGATGGATTTATAATATCAGTTATTTTACTGTCTTTTTTGCATGAAAAAGAAAATGCAATAATTGTAATTAAAATAAAGAGTTTAGATTTTTTCATTTTTTTTTATTAAAAATTTATCAAAATTACATAAAATAATTTAAAATAAGTATTTAATTATTTCATATCTTTGTAAGTTATTTGGGGCTGAATTGGTTTTGACAGCAAGAGTATGGATTTGTAAGCATGCCGAGCCTTGGGATTTAACGCTCGTAAAAGTGAATTCCTATGTCAATAATTGACAACAATAATTTCGCTCTCGCAGCTTAATCGTTTAACGATTATTGCTTAATCCAGTCTGCCAGGCAGATATGGACGAGTGCTCCGCAGAAATTTCTCCCCGCTGTTTCTGTATATGGAGTATCGAATCGCTGGGATAGCAAAGGTAGGTTCCGATACCTGAGCAAAACTTAAGGAACTAAGGTAGGTGTAGGTTTTGTTTTGCCGGCACTTACTCTAAAATCAATAAAACAATAAGCATGTAGAAAGCATTTTGGTGCCTTGTTTGGACCCGGGTTCGACTCCCGGCAGCTCCACTAAACCCATCCAAAGTTTTATTTTTCTTTATAAAAAAGGATGGTTTTTTTATTTATGGCAAAACTTAAACTCGATTTGCACAACATTTATAACAAAGGCAAAGATATTGACATTGCTTTGAATAATATTATTGAAGAAGCCATTAGTTGTAAAATAGAAACTATAGAAATAATTCCAGGCAAAGGCAGCGGACAGTTAAAAAAGAAAGTGCTACGTTTTTTACAACAACCCGAAATAAAAAAGTTATACCACAGAATAGAAAAAGACAGCAAAAATTTTGGGAGGGTATTTGTGTATTTTAGATTCTGAACAGGTTTTCTCTATAATTTTTTCATAGCTTTAACCCAAGTATAGTTATATCGTCAACTTGCTCGCCATTTCCAATCCACTCATTTATAGCTTTTTCTAATAATTCTTTTTGCTCATTCATGGTTTTAATTTGTTGAGACATGCCGGGGCATGTCTGTACCAAAATTTCTTTAAATTGCTTGTACATAAATTTTTTGCCTTTGGGTCCGCCAAACTGGTCGGCAAAGCCATCGCTGAATAAGTATAAACAATCGCCTTTTTCGGCTTTAAATTCGTGGTTTGTAAAGTCGCTCATAACTAGGTGAATAGCAATGGGCATTTTATCTCCTTTAATTTCTTCTAAACCCTCAAGGTTTTGCAATAGCTCAGGCTTGGTTAAACCTTGAGGGTTTTGCCCACCCCTCACAATATAAAGTGGATTATTTGCTCCAGCCCATTGGCACTCGTTAGTTTCGGTATTAACAACGAGCAGCGAAATATCCATTCCGTCTTTTTGCTCACCAGTTTTTCCTCTTTGTTGAAGTGCATTAATTACTTCTTTTCTAAGTTCGTTTAATACTTGATTAGCTTGAGTTACCTCTTGTTTTCGTACTATTTCATTTAGAAAGCTAATTCCAAGCATGCTCATAAAAGCACCAGGTACACCATGTCCTGTACAATCGGCAACTGTAACAATTAACAAGGGGGCATGCCCACTTGTTGTTATTTGAGTTGCCCAGTAGAAGTCGCCAGAAACAATGTCCTTTGGTTTGAAGAGTATGAAATGTTTGCCCAAAACTGCTCTTGCAGGATCGCTAACTGGCAAAACAGCTTCCTGTATTCGCTTTGCATAATTTATACTGTCGGTAACAGCTTTATGAATTATTTCGATATGCTCTTTTTGGTGTGTTACCAAATCTCTTTGTGCTTCTATTTCATCGCGTTGTGTAGATATTTCTTCCTTTTGTTGACTAATTTCAATATTTTGTTGTTTGAGTAATACATTAGCTTTCTTCTTATTACGATAATTCCTGTAAACAAAACTTACCAATAAAATCATAAGCGTAAAGCCAATTACAAAAGCATATTTTACTATAATTTGTTGTTTGATTTCTGTTTCTTGAAGCTGTTTATCTTTATTTAATAATTCGATTTCTTTTTGTTTTTTGTCGTTTTGGTATTTTGCTTCCATTCCCTTAATCTGTTGATTACTTTCAATTGAAAACATGCTATCATTTAATATTTTAAAAAGCTTTTGGTACTCATAAGCTTTCTTGTAATTTTTAATACTGTCATAAGTTTTAGAAAGAACTTCATAAGCTGTCAATTGCCATGGAAGCACATTAATTTCTTTAGCTATAGAAAAACTTTTATTGGCATTTTCCACAGCTAGGTTATATTGTTTTAGCTTAACATTTAAAGCAGCAATATTTCCTAAAACCGACGATTGTCCTTCTTTATCACCAATTTGATATCTAATATCCAACGATTTATTATAATAATTAACACATTTATTATATTCACCTAATTCAAAATACACATTACCCAAATTATTATAACAGCCAGAAATTCGATTTAAATTATTAGCCTTTTCATTTATTTTTAAAGATTTTAAAAGATAATATGTTGCTTTTGAATAATCCTTTTTATATTGATAAGCTAAGCCAATATTATTATAACATAAAGCCATGCTATTTTCATCATTTAATTTTTCAACAATCTTAAGTGCCTTGAAATAATATTCGAGTGCTTTATCGTTATTTCTAAGTTTTCTTTGAATGATTCCAATATTACTATAACTTGTGGCAATACCAGAGCTATCTTTTAATATTTCATCCATTTTAAGAGACAAGAAATAATAATCTATCGCTTTATCATAAATTCCTAGCTTGCCATAAATCAATGCAATGTTGTTATAGCATGCTGATTCATTTTTTATTTTTTCTTTAACTTTAATTAAAGTGTTTTCTTTATAAAGTTTTAATGCTTTTTGATGAAACTCAATAGCTTTATTTAAATCGCTTTTATCTTCATAAAAAAAAGCAAAATGAGTATAAGCGCTTGCAAGCCATGCTTTGTTTTTTAAATTTCTGCTTAAATTTAATTCTTGTTTTATAAAAAATTGAGCTTTAACTGTGTCTGAAAACTCATAAATAAAAAAAAGATTAGAGTATGCTTCAACTTTAATAGTATCTGATTTAGTATTTTTAATAACCTTAAACAGACTGTCAACTTCTCTTGAGTTTTGACAATAAATAATGCTACAGCTTAACAATAATAAGGTTAAAACAGTAAATTTTATAATTATAATCTTAATTTTAGGCATTAAATTTAAATAAACAAATGAATTCAAATTTATTAATAAATATTTGATTTTACATTATTATTTCACCTTGTAAATCGAATTCGGTAGCATCAATAATTTTAATATTGTAAAAAGAACCTATTTTTAAATTATTATCTTTTATAATAACCTCATTATCAATTTCTGGGGAATCGAATTGTGTTCGTCCAATATAATTTTCGTTTTCCTTACAATCAATTATAACATTTTGCAATGTGTTAATTAATTTATTATTATTTATTAATGAAATCTCTTGTTGTACTTGCATTATCTCAGATAATCTGTTTGTTTTTAATTTTTGAGAAACGGAATCTTTATATTTTAAATACGAATAGGTTCCATCTTCGTGAGAATAAGGGAAAACTCCAAGCCGTGAAAATTTAAAATCTGCAACAAATTGCTTTAATTCATTAAAATCTTTTTGAGTTTCGCCCGGATGACCAACAAGAAGAGTAGTTCTTAAAGCAACATTTGGAATATTGTTACGTAATTTTTCTAACAAATTAATAATGTTCTTTTTACTTGATTCACGATTCATTATTTTCAGCATCTTATTGCTAATATGCTGAATGGGCATATCAATATATTTACAAACTTTTGAATTATTTGCAATAACTTTAATTAATTCAGAATTAAAAAATCGAGGATAGGTGTAATGTAGTCTAATCCACTCAATACCATTAATTTCAGACAATTTAGTAATTAATAATGCTAATGATGGTTTTAAATAAATATCGTAACCATAAAAAGTTAAATCCTGAGCAATTAAGATTAATTCTTTTACTCCTTGTTTTGCAAGTTGTTTTGTTTCTTCAACAAGAGATTCGATAGTACGCGATACATACCCACCACGAATTGATGGTATAGCACAAAAAGAACACTTTCTATTACAACCTTCGGAAATTTTTAAATATGCATAATGTTTTGGAGTAGTAGGTACACGACATGTCGTGTACCTACTGTTGTCATATTCGCCATAAAAATTAATTCCTTTTAAAATAACTTTTCTGATTTCTTTTTGTTGATTTACTCCAAAAATATAATCAATTTCGGGAATTTCTTTTTCTAACTCATTTCTGTATCTTTCAGTTAAACAGCCGAATACTATTAAAGTTGTTATAAGTCCTTCGTTTTTTAATTTTACAGCTTCTAAAATTGTATTTATTGATTCTTGCTTAGCATCAAAAATAAAACCGCAAGTATTTATTAATAAAACATCGGATGGTGCAACATTTACGATATGCTCTAATTTAAATGAATTTGGATTTAAACTACCTAAAAGAAATTCGGAATCAACAGAATTTTTTGCACAACCTAATGTAACTATTGATACGCTTATCTTTTTAGACATTAAAGATTAAGGATTTAGGATTTTTGTGAATCTTTATCATCAGATTTCTTTTAATTGAAAAGTGAATCAACAAATTCGTGTTTATTAAAGAGCATCAAATCTTCGAGTTTTTCACCAACACCTATGTACTTTACTGGGATACTAAATTCGTGTGATATGCCAATTACAACGCCGCCTTTAGCTGTTCCATCAAGTTTTGTAATACAGAGTGCCGAAACTTCGGTAGCATTTGTAAATTGTTTTGCTTGCTCAAAAGCATTTTGACCGGTAGAACCATCGAGAACTAAAAGTACCTCGTGAGGTGCGTTTGGCACCACTTTTTTCATTACATTTTTAATTTTAGTTAACTCATTCATTAAATTAATTTTGTTATGCAATCGTCCGGCAGTATCAATAATTACTACATCAGCATTATTTTTTACAGCAGAAGTAAGTGTATCGAACGCAACAGAAGCAGGGTCGGAACCCATTTGTTGTTTAATAATTGTTACCCCTACCCTTTCAGCCCAAATTGTAAGTTGAGCAACAGCAGCGGCTCTGAAAGTATCTGCAGCACCAAGAAAAACGTTTTTTCCGGCATTTTTAAAGTGATTAGCAAGTTTACCAATTGTTGTGGTTTTACCAACTCCATTAACTCCAACAACCATAATAACATAAGGTTTGTTGTTTTTTATAAAGTCAAACGAAGATACATCAGGGTCTTTCATCAATCCTGATATTTCTTCTTTTAAAACAGCATTTAATTCACTGGTATTTACAAATTTATCGCGTGCAACACGTTGTTGAATTTTGTCAATAATTTGTAAAGTTGTTGTAACCCCAACATCGCTGGAAATTAAAACCTCTTCAAGTTTATCAAGTATTTCATCATCAACTTTCGATTTACCAACAATAACACGAGTAAGTTTTTTAAAAATACTCTCTTTGGTTTTTTCCAAACCTTTATTAAGATTTTCTTTTTTCTCTTTTGAAAACAAACCAAAAAAAGCCATAAGTTTTAAATTTTCACAAAGTTAGTAAATAATTATTTATTTTAATTTATAAAATAAAAAAAGCCTTCTTTGGATTTCAAAGAAAGCTTTAATGAGAAATTTATTTTAATTATTTTTTAAGAAACTCTTTTACCATGTCGGATACAATAATATCCTCTTTAAATTCATAAGCACCAGTTTTTTTAGATTTCGACATACGTATTACTTTAGTAAAATCTTTTCCTATTCCGCCTTTTTTAAAGGTTGCAACTGCTTTTTTTGCCATATTCTATAATTTTTTATTGTCTATTGTTTAATTATTATTATTTAAATTATTGCTGAAAGTATTTTATCAATAAAAATAATCAATCATCAATAATCAATTGCTACTTAATTTCTTTATGTAATGTTACCTTTTTTAAACAAGGGTTGTATTTTTTTAGCTCAAGACGTTCTGTTGAGTTTTTCTTGTTTTTTGTTGTAATATATCTTGACATACCTGGTACGCCACTTGTTTTTTGTTCTGTACATTCAAGAATTACCTGAACACGGTTTTTGTTTCTGCCCATAATTAATGTATATTAATAAGTTTTGATAAAGCCTTTTGCCTGAGCTTTTTTTAGAGCTTCTTTTAATCCGATTTTTGTAATGGTTTTTATTCCATTTGCCGATACTCTTAAATCAATCCAACGATTTTCGTCTTCAAGAAAGAAACGTTTTTTAAACAAGTTTGGATAAAATTTTCTTTTTGTACGGTTATTTGCATGCGAAACATTGTTACCTACAATGGTTCTTTTTCCTGAAATTTGACAAATGTTTGACATATTCTGATAAAATTATTTCAATTTTTTAAAACGGACTGCAAAGTACGTCATTTTTTTTTAATTAAACAAACTTTTACATTAATTTTTATTTGCTGATTTTCCGACATTTAGCTAATAAGTTGTTTTCTAAGCATATCAAATGCACTTACAGAAGCTCTTATTATATTTCTAATTCTGTCATTTCCAAACTGAAACTTTTTTGCAATAACATTATTTTTAGAAGCTATTGCAATCCATACTGTTCCAACTGGTTTATCGCTTGTTCCTCCATCTGGTCCAGCTATTCCCGAAACTGCAATCGAAAAATCTGTTTTAAATATATTTCGGACTTTTTGAGCCATTTGTGTTACAACTTGTTCGCTTACAGCACCATAAATATTAATATCTTCTTTGCTTACTTTTAATACACTTGTTTTAATTGAGTTAGAATAAGCAATTACAGAACCTTTATAGTATTTTGAACTTCCTGAAACAGATGTAATAAGATGCGAAATATATCCACCAGTGCAGCTTTCGGCTGTACAAATCGTTTTATTTTTTTCGCTCAACAATTTTCCTATAACTTCCTCAAAACTAATATCACCTATTGCAAAAATATGGTTTGGAATAATTAGTTTTAGTTTGGATATTTCATTTAAAATTAATTTTTCTGCATTTTCACATTCTTGTTTTGCAGTAATTCTTAAACGAATAATTCCGGGTTGCGGTAAATATGCTAATGATAAATTATTATTTTTTAAGTTTACTTCCCAATCTTTAATTTTGTTTGCTAAAAAAGACTCGGCAATTCCGCTTATCATAATAGTTTGAGAAAAATATTCGTGTAAGTTAAAATGTCTTTTTAAATATTCTGCTAATTGTTTTTCAAAAATATTTTTCATCTCAAAAGGAACGCCTGGCAATGAAACAACAATTGATTTTTTTGATTTAAAAAGCATTCCGGGAGCTGTACCTAATTCATTAAAAAGTACTTCACAGTTATTTGGAACATCGGCTTGCTGTAAATTTAATTCTGTAACGGGTAAATTACGCGACAAAAACATTTTTTGTATATACTCTTCAGTTTTAATATCTCTGATAAGTTTTGAATGAAACAAATTGCATAAAACATTTTTAGTAATATCGTCATTCGTTGGACCTAATCCACCTGTAACAATAATTAGTTCAGCTTCTTGTGATACCTGTTTTATTGTGGTATAAATTTCATCATAATTATCGGAAATAGCAATATTTTTTATAACATTAAACCCAAGCTCTGTTAATTTTGAACCAAGCCATGCAGAGTTTGTATTAATAACCTGACCTATTAACAACTCATCGCCAATGCAAATTATTTGAGATCTATTTCTCATTTATGATTTAAGATTTAAGAATTATTATTTGATTTATTGGATTTTAAAGCCGAAATTCTTTGCAGTACAGTTGGATGCGAATAATTAAAAAAAACATAAATTGGATGTGGTGTTAAATTACTTAAATTATTAACTGTAAGTTTTTTAAGAGCAGAAATCAAATTTTCAGCTTGCCCATACTCGGCAGCAAATTTATCGGCTTGGTACTCATTTTTTCTCGAAATTACTGTGTTTGCCATTCCTAGTATCATCGAAACGGGACTGTATAAAATTCCAAATGCTATTATTGAAATATGAAATGTTGCTTTATTTATGCCAAGTGCTTGCGATAGCATTGGATTGCTTAAAAATATTGAAAGTATGTAAAGCATTATTCCTGTTTGTATTATAGATAACAACATACCATAAATAACATGTTTCTTTTTGTTATGTCCAATTTCATGTGCTAAAACTGCAACTATTTCATTTACAGTTAAATCATTAATTAAAGTATCATATAAAACTATTCGCTTTTTACTGCCTAATCCTGTAAAATAAGCATTAGCTTTTGATGAGCGTTTTGAGCCATCAATTACATAAATGTCTTTTAACGAGAAATTTACTTTTGTAGCAAATTCTTTTATTGCATTTTTTAATTCACCTTCTACCAAAGGTTTTTGTTTGTTAAATAATGGAACTATTAAATTTGAATAAAACAACAAGAAAAAAAGCATTATTCCAACAAATAGCAAAAAAGTATAGAGCCAAAACATTGAACCTGTTTTATTGTAAAACCAATAAACAGCAATAATAACAGGAGCACCAATAACAATACTCAATAACCAACCTTTTAATTTATCAAGAATAAAAATTCTGGGAGTTGATTTATTAAAGCCAAATTTAGCTTCAATAACAAAAGTATCGTAAATATTAAATGGCAAAGAAATTAAATCAAATGTAAAAAATAGTAAGCCAAAAAAAACTAAAATAACTAACCTTTCATCTGTTACTAATTCTCTGGCAATTGAATCAACAAAAGCAAAACCATAAAAAACAAGCATTAAAAAACTTAATATAAAACCAAATGAACTTTCGTACAAACCAAATTTGTAATTTGTTATTTGATAATTATATTGATTTAAATACTTTTCGTTGTTGTAAATGTTTTCGGCTTCGGGTGGCTGAACCGGCGAAAGTTTTTTATAATTTAAATATTCAAGTATCTGCTCAAAAACAAATCCAAATACTACTAAACAAATTATAATAATAAGTATAGCTTGAGGAGTCATTTTATTGCATTTGTTGTTTTAACTTTTCCTGATCATTCAAACGTTTATAAAGAACATTTGTATAACTTCTTCCTGCTTTATTCCCATAATCAGAATAAGCTTTTTTAGCCCATTCAATTGCGAGAACTAATTTTCCATCCATTTCAGAAGCAAGTGCAAGGTTATATGCAGCTCTACCAGCAACTTTTTGATTGGGATCTTTTAAAGCATTTTGCCATAATTCTGCTGCGTCGTTCCATTTATTTACTCTTACCTTTAATTTAGCATTTTTTAATGCATCGTTACCTTTAATATAATACATTCTGCTAACATTTACCCAAGTTGGTGATATTCTTTTTGCATATTGTTGACCAGCAAAGTAGCCTGCATCCATTGTTGCATTTCTTTGACTTGGTAAATGAGCAATAGCTTCTTTTTCGGTAACACCATTTTTATCCCAATTCATTGCATCTACATATACATTTTGGTCAATTATTCGTTTTTGTTTTGGCTCATAAATTCTCCAACCAGCATTTATTGCAATTCCAAGGTGAGCATAAAACTCCAAATAACTAACTTGCTTTCCCTCAACAGTTTTGGTATTTGTTTTTGATGTAACATTATGCGAAGCATTAGAATCGAATGTTTCGAGAACAAGCAAAGCATCGGCATTATTTTCTTTGCAAATTTTTTCAACCTGGTTCCACTCAATTGGAATAGGCCATTCAGCAGTTCCAGTACCTTTTAAATTAATATTAGTAGGTACTTTAATTGTAAATCGTGGCGAAGATGTTAGAGCATTACCCAGTCCATCAATTGTACGTCGCGAAGCATCTTTATCAACAAAAAGACCTTCGCCAGTAACAACGCCCTCAACAACATTATTAAAACCCTCACCCTTTGCAGGCAGGCTTCTGTTTATTGCAGCTAAACTTTTAATATTTAAAGGCACATTAATATCTGCAGGTTCAAGCACTTGTATCGAAACTGATGATGTTTTGCATGAAAAAAAAGTTATTGCAAAAATTAAAACTATGTTTAAAATTTTCGATTTCATTTCTTAATTTAATTTAAATTTTCTTATTTTTTTTGCAGGTGATAAAAAATTATCACCTGTTACTTTATTTTTACTTGTTTTAGCTTTTCGGGACTTCTAAAAATTGCTTTTTCTTTGTTGGACTTCAATTTTAAAATCCTCATTTACAACAGTAAACTCCGGTTTTAAAATCTCGTCCGCCTCGAAAAATCTAATTTTTAGAACCCCTCTTTTATTTTTTTTGTGCATTTTTTTCTAAGCACCGCTTTTTTTTGCTTGCTTTTGCATTTTCCATTAAGCTAGTTTCGGCAAATTGACGAGTGGAATGTTCTGCTAATGCTGTAAAAATCAATTCAGCTTCGTTAATGTGGGAATTTTGAGTTTTTAATCCTTTTAAAACTTTATGTTTTTTCACGGTTAAGTTTTTCCATTCCTGATGTATTATTTTTGTAAGCAAAGTAAATTTATCTTTTTCTTTTATTCCGGCATCTTTCCAATAATCAGTATGCTTGTTTCTGGTTTCTTGCTCTGTTATGCGTTGCTGAATCCACTTTTCGCTTCTGCCAAGATTTTGGTAGTTTTCTCTTGCACGGTCTATATTTTGTTCTGGATCAGAAATTTCCTGCATACGTTCGTAACCTACTTTTGCCAACCATTGTTTAAAGGGTTCGGCTTTAAGTGACGGGATAGACTGGATAATTCGTAAAAGCCCTTTTACATCTGCACAGTCGGTAGTGTATTTTTTTCCATCTGATGAAATTACTTTCAGTTGTACGATAATTTCGTACAACTGAATAACCCCTTCAGAATTTAGTTTTCGTTTAATGTCACTCCAATACCTTCTAGGGTTTTTGCTTTCGGTAAGAATTTCAATAATATCAATTATAGCAAAATACCATTGTTTTTCCTTTTCATTCCATTGGCTTCTAACCTGTTTATTTTTAAATAATTTTATGTAACTCATATCTTTCTTTTTATAATAATTTGCAAAATTAATTTAAAGTTATAATTTAGTAATATAATTTGCTAATAAATTCAATTTTTACTATTTTATTCCAAAATTTTAACATAATTAGTTATATAAAATTTTTATGCTAATTATTAACATACAAGACTATATAGTGTCTGTCCATAATGTCCGATTTCTGCGTTATTCTCGTATTAAAAAACAGTCATTTACAGTATCCTGTCAAAAGACAAGGGTGAAAATTTGATTTTTTAGACATAGAAACAAGTATAATCGTTTAGGTATCATTTGTTCTTTTTCCTGTTAATCCGAGCTTCATAATAAAATTTAAACCTTATTAT
>Ga0210044_10009515_pt1 | contig 11811 bp, 10 predicted proteins | sample CryGey13umfilter_2_FD_183959 | JGI IMG/M metagenome (GOLD analysis project Ga0210044, IMG submission 183959) | Groundwater microbial communities from aquifer in Utah, USA - Crystal Geyser 4/9/14 3 um filter (SPAdes) (version 2) | ecosystem: Environmental > Aquatic > Deep subsurface >... | reverse complement strand
CGCGGTGGTGGTGACCAACCTGTGCGTGCCGACCGCCTCGGGCGTGCCGCTGCAACTGCTGCCCAAGGAAATCAACGGCGTGCGCATCGTCGGCATCGACGTGCCCGGCTTCGGCGTGCCGACCCATGCCGAGGCCAAGGACGTGCTGGCGGGCGCCATGCTCAACTACGCCCGCCGCGAGGCCGCCGCAGGCCCGGTCCAGGCGCCGCGCACCCGCGCCGACAAGCCCACCGTGACGCTGCTGGGCGAGATGTTTCCCGCCGATCCCATGGGCATCGCCATGATGCTGGAGCCGATGGGGCTGGCCGCAGGCCCGGTCGTGCCGACGCGCGAATGGCGCGAGCTCTACGCCGCGCTCGACTGCGCCGTGGTCGCCGCGATCCACCCGTTCTACACCGCCTCGATCCGCGAGTTCGAGGCGGCGGGGCGCAAGGTCGTGGGTTCCGCCCCGGTCGGTCGCGACGGAACCGCCGCCTGGCTCGACGCCGTGGGCGCCGCCTGCGGCGTGGCGCAGGACCTGACCGACGCCGCCAAGAACCGCATCCTGCCCGCCATCGAGGGCGCGCTCGCCGCCAAGCCGATCAGAGGCCGCATCACCGTCTCGGGCTACGAGGGCTCGGAGCTGCTGGTCGCCCGCCTGCTGATCGAGAGCGGCGCGGAGGTGCCTTACGTCGGCACCGCCTGCCCGCGCACGAGATGGTCCGACCCCGACCGCGAGTGGCTGGAGAGCAAGGGTGTGCGCGTGCAGTTCCGCGCGTCGCTGGAGCAGGACATCGCCGCGGTGCAGGAGTTCGGCCCCGATCTGGCGATCGGCACGACGCCGGTGGTGCAGCACGCCAAGGAGGCGTCGATCCCCGGCCTCTACTTCACCAACCTGATCTCGGCGCGGCCGCTGATGGGGCCTGCGGGCGCCGGGTCGCTGGCCGCCGTGGTCAACGCCGCGCTGGGCAATCAGGCGCGTTTCGACCGCATGAGCGCGTTCTTCAAGGGCGTCGGGACCGGCTACGCGAGCGGGATCTGGGAGGATACGCCGCAGGACCGCCCCGAGTTCAAGGCGAAATACGCCCGCAAGGTCGCCAAGCTGCGCGCCTCCGAGGAGGCGGTGGGGTCATGACGCGCGCTCTGAAAACCCTCACCCCGACCCTCTCCCGCCTGGCGGGAGAGGGGGCGCAAACGGCGAGGCAGGCGCAACACCGCCAGGCCGGGCGCAAGTGGCGATGCGCGCCCCCCCTCTCCCTGTGGGAGAGCGTCGGGGTGAGGGCTTTCGGGGGCGCGCCATGCTGATCCTCGATCACGACCGCGCGGGCGGCTACTGGGGCTCGGTCTACGCCTTCACCGCGATCAAGGGGTTGCAGGTGATCATCGACGGCCCGGTGGGCTGCGAGAACCTGCCGGTCACCTCCGTGCTGCACTACACCGACGCGCTGCCGCCGCATGAGCTGCCGATCTGCGTGACGGGTCTGGGCGAGGAAGAACTCGGCCAGCACGGCACCGAGGGCGCCATGAAGCGCGCCTGGGCGACGCTCGACCCCGACATGCCGTCCGTGGTCGTCACCGGCTCGATCGCGGAGATGATCGGCGGCGGCGTCACGCCGCAGGGCACCAACATCAAGCGCTTTCTGCCGCGCACCATCGACGAGGACCAGTGGGAAAGCGCCAACCGGGCGATGACCTGGCTCTGGACCGAGTTCGGCGCCAAGAAGGTGCCGCCGCTCAAGGCTCGCAAGGACGGCGAAAAGCCGAAGATCAACATCATCGGGCCGATCTACGGCGTGTTCAACATGCCGTCCGACCTCGCCGAGATCCGCCGCCTGATCGAGGGGATCGGCGCCGAGGTCAACATGGTGTTCCCGCTCGGCAGCCACCTCGCCGACGTGCCCCGGCTGGCGATGGCGGAGGTCAACGTCTGCCTCTACCGCGAATTCGGGCGGCAGTTGTGCGAGACGCTGGAGCGCCCCTACCTGCAGGCGCCGATCGGCATCGAGAGCACCACGCTGTTCCTGCGCAAGCTGGGCGAGCTGACCGGGCTCGACCCCGAGCCGTTCATCGAGCGCGAGAAGCACACCACCATCAAGCCGGTGTGGGATCTGTGGCGCTCGGTGACGCAGGATTTCTTTGGCACCGCCAGCTTCGGCATCGTCGCCACCGAGACCTATGCGCGCGGCGTGCGCAACTTTCTTGAGACCGACATGGGCCTGCCCTGCGCCTTCGCCTTCCAGCGCAGCGCCGGGGTCAAGCCCGACAACGCCGCTGTCCGCGCCGCGATCAAGGCGACGCCGCCGCTGGTGCTGTTCGGCAGCTACAACGAGCGGATGTATGCGGCGGAAGCGGGGGGGCGGAGCATGTATGTCCCCGCCTCGTTCCCCGGCGCGATCATCCGCCGCCACACCGGCACGCCCTTCATGGGCTATGCCGGCGCGACCTACCTGATTCAGGAGGTGTGCAACGCGCTGTTCGACGCGCTGTTCGCCATCCTGCCGCTGGGGACCGAGCTTGACCGCGTGGACCCCACCCCGACCCGCGGCCGCGCCGAGCTGCCCTGGGAGCCGGAGGCGAAAGCCGCCTTCGACCGGATCGTCGAGACCCATCCCGTGCTCACCCGCATCTCCGCCGCCAAAGCCTTGCGCGACGCGGCGGAGCGGGGCGCGCGGGCGCGGGGCGAGACGCGCGTGACCGTCGCGCGGGTGACCGCGCTTGAGGACCAACCGGCCTGACAAGGGCCGCATGAGAGGAGAGCCGTCATGGCTGACATCGCGAGACCGCACCACACCGAGCTGCGCCAGCGCGACCGGCTCGAATTCCACATTCTTCTGGGGGCGTTGTTCACGCTTTTCCTGGTTGTGGCGCTTGCCGGGCGGCTGCTGCCGCGGGCGTGGCGGCCGCTGCGCAGCCGGGGAAAATCGGTGATCGGCGAGGCCCGCGAGGCCGCCAACACCCTCGCGCCGTTCGCGTTCATGCGCTGAGCGGCATCGAAATTCGCGGGCGGGCGAAAGTCCTTCCGCGATCCCTCGGCGGTGAACCGCCCAGGGGCCCTGCCGCGCGGGTGATGCGCGGCGTCGGCCCTAGTGGCCATTCAGTCGGAGGCTTTTCATGGCTGACGAACATACGTCCTTGTCGGGATTGACCGACGCGGAGGCCCGCGAGCTGCACGAAATCTACATGAAGGGTTTCGTGCTGTTCACCGGCGTCGCGGTGGTCGCCCACTTCCTGGTGTGGCTGTGGCGCCCGTGGCTTGCGGGTCCGCAGGGCTTCACCGCGTCCCTGCACGACGCCGCGTCCATGCTCACGATGCTGAGCTGAAAGGGAACCGAAAATGGAAAAGTTCTACAAGATCTGGCTCGTTTTCGATCCCCGCCGCGTGTTCGTGGCGCAGGCGGTGTTCCTGTTCTCGCTCGCCGTGCTGATCCACTTCGTGCTGCTGAGCACGGACCGGTTCAACTGGCTCGAAGGCAACCCGGTGGCGAGCCTCGACCCGGCGACGCTGGCGACCTTCGCTCAGACGCTGATCGGCTGAGCCGACACGCTGATCGGCTGAGCCGATACGCAAAGCTGCGGGCGGGGCCGCGCCCCGCCCGCCGCGACCCTGAAGCGGCGCCGTTTCCGGTCTCCGGAGACGGCCTGCGGCCCTGAGCGACCGATCGGAGGAAAAACACATGGCCTTGCTCAGCTTTGAGAGAAAATACCGCGTCCGTGGCGGGACGTTGATCGGTGGCGACCTGTTCGATTTCTGGGTCGGGCCGCTCTACGTCGGATTCTTCGGAGTCACCACGATCTTCTTCAGTTTCGTCGGGGTTGGGCTGATCCTCTGGGGGGCCGCGCTGGGCCACGACGGGGTGCAGACCTGGAACCCCTGGATGATCAACATCGCCCCGCCCGACATCAGCTACGGGCTGGCGTTCGCGCCGTTGCGCGACGGCGGCATCTGGCAACTCGTCACCTTCTGCGCCATCGGCGCCTTCGTGAGCTGGGCGCTGCGCGAAGTCGAGATCTGCCGCAAGCTCGGCATGGGCTATCACGTGCCGGTCGCGTTCGGCGTGGCGATCTTCGCCTATGTGACGCTGGTGGTGATCCGGCCGTTCCTGCTGGGGGCCTGGGGATACGGCTTTCCCTACGGCATCTTCAGCCACCTCGATTGGGTGTCGAACGTCGGCTACCAGTATCTGCACTTCCACTACAACCCGGCGCACATGATCGCGGTCAGCTTCTTCTTCGTGACCGCCATCGCGCTCGGCTTTCACGGCTCGCTCGTGCTGTCGGCCGTCAACCCGCAGAAGGGCGACCCGGTCAAGCAGGCCGAGCATGAGGACACGTTCTTCCGTGACTTCATCGGCTACTCGGTCGGCACGCTCGGCATCCACCGCGTCGGGCTGATCCTGGCGCTGAACGCCGGGTTCTGGAGCGCGATCTGCATCGTGATCAGCGGCCCGCTCTGGACCAAATCCTGGCCCGAGTGGTGGAACTGGTGGCTCGACCTGCCGATCTGGCCGGCCAACTTCTGATCGGGGACGGGAAAAATGGCAGAGTATCAGAACATATTCACCGCCGTGCAGGTGAGAGGGCCGCTGGAGCTTGGCGCCCACTCCACCGACATGGAATACCGGGCGGGAAAGCCGTTCCTGTCGTGGCTGGTCGGCAAGATCGGCTACGCCCAGTTCGGGCCGATCCACCTGGGCTATATGGGGGTGCTGACCATCGTCAGCTTCACCCTGTGGCTCAACATCATCGGGCTGAACATGCTGGCCTCGGTGGGCTGGAACCCCATCGAATTCATCCGGCAGCTGTTCTGGCTGGCGCTTGAGCCGCCGAACGCGAAATACGGCCTGTCGCTGTTCATCCCGCTCAACGAGGGCGGCTGGTACATGATCGCCAGCTTCTTCTTCCTGATCGGGCTGATCAGCTTCTGGATCCGGGTCTATCAGCGCGCGTTGGCGCTGGGCATGGGCACCCATGTCGCCTGGGGCATCGCGGCGGGGTTCTGGCTGATCCTGGTGCTGGGCCTGTTCCGGCCGATCGCCATGGGCAGCTGGGCCGAGATGGTGCCCTACGGCATCTTCCCGCACCTCGACTGGACCACGGCGTTCTCGCTGAAATACGGCAACCTGTTCTACAACCCGTTCCACGCGCTCTCGATCACCTTCCTCTACGGCTCGGCGCTGCTGTTCGCGATGCACGGCGGCACCATCCTGGCGGTCGGGCATCTGGGCGGCGAGCGCGAGATCGACCAGATCGTCGATCGCGGCACGGCCTCGGAGCGCGCTGCGCTGTTCTGGCGCTGGACCATGGGCTTCAACGCCTCGATGGAGTCGATCCATCGCTGGGCGTGGTGGTTCGCCGTGCTAACTCCCATCACCGGCGGGATCGGCATCCTGCTGACCGGGACGGTGGTGGACAACTGGTATCTCTGGGCGGTCGAACACAGCTACGCCCCGGCCTATCCGCAGGTCTATGACCCGATCGCGGTCGATCCTGCCGCCATGGGAGGCAACTGATGAGCGAGGAAAATCCGGGCTTCTGGGAGCGGGCGACCAAGCAGCCCTTCGTCGAGTGGTTCCCGACCAAGATCGTGGTGATCACCCTTGTCGGCTTCGCCATCGCCTTCGCCTATGGCCCGCTCGGCCTGCCGCTCAAATCCGAAAAGACCCAGGTCGGCTTTCGCGGCACGGGCATGGTCGAGCTGACCGAGCGCAGCGCCTACAAGGCGGTGCTCGCCTCGGTCGAGGCGATCCCGGAGAGCGACGAGCCGATCGAGTTCGTCGAGGGCGACCCGCTCGCCCGCGACGTCTATGAGAACGTGCCGGTGCTGGGCCATCTCAGCGCCGACAACTTCAACCGGGTGATGGCGGCGATCACCGAATGGGTGTCGCCCGATCAGGGCTGCGCCTATTGTCATGGCGAGGACGGCAACTTCGCCAGCGATGCGCTCTACACCAAGGTCGTGTCGCGCCGCATGATCCAGATGACGCAGACGGTCAACTCCCAGTGGCAGGACCACGTCAAGCTGACCGGCGTGACCTGCTACACCTGCCATCGCGGCCAGAACGTGCCGGGCGCGATCTGGTTCGACGAGACGCCGGTGCAGGCCGGGATGCTGGGCTGGCGCAACGGCCAGAACGTCTCCAGCCCCCGCGTCGCCAGCGCCTCGCTGCCCAGCGGCGGCTTCGAGAAATATCTGGTGGGCGACGCCAACATCCGGGTGATCTCGGGGCAGACGAACAGCGACGCCACCGGCATGAACATCAAGGACGCCGAGCATACCTTCGGCCTGATGATCCACATGTCCACCAGCCTGGGCGTGAACTGCGCCAACTGCCACAACACCCGGTCGATGAACGTGTGGGAGCAGGGCCCGCCGCAGCGCACCACCGCCTGGTATGGCATCCGCATGGTGCGCGAACTCAACAACGCCTATCTCAACCCGCTGCAGCCGGTTTATCCGCCGCATCGTCTCGGGCCGACCGGCGACGCGCCCAAGGCCAACTGCGCCACCTGTCACCGGGGCGTGAACAAGCCGCTGATGGGAACGCCGATGCTGGTGAACTATCCCGAACTCGCGGCGCCCGCGCCGGAGCAGCAGGCGCTGGCCAACTAACGCCAGCCAGCCTTGCGCCGCAATCCGCCGCCCCGGTTCGCCGGGGCGGTTTTTTTGTGCGCGTCACGATGTGTCGCGGCGACGGCGCGTGGCGAAATCTTCTTGCGCCCAGTTGCGCAGTGGCTAGTGTGCGGTGCAACATCGCTTTGACGACTCACACCGGAGACCGGCCATGACCCCGCGCGACAAACCCTGGCTGTTCCGCACCTATGCGGGCCATTCCACGGCGCAGAAGTCCAACGCGCTCTATCGCGGCAATCTGGCCAAGGGGCAGACCGGGCTTTCGGTGGCGTTCGATCTGCCGACCCAAACCGGTTATGACAGCGACCATGTGCTGGCGAAGGGCGAGGTCGGCAAGGTCGGCGTGCCGGTCTCGCATCTGGGCGACATGCGGATGCTGTTCGACCAGATCCCGCTCGACCAGATGAACACCTCGATGACCATCAACGCCACCGCCGCGTGGCTGCTGGCGCTGTATGTGGCGGTCGCCGAGGAGCAGGGCGCCGACCTCAGCCAGCTTCAGGGCACGGTGCAGAACGACATCATCAAGGAATATCTTTCGCGCGGCACCTATGTCTTTCCGCCTGAGCCGTCACTGCGGCTGATCGCCGACATCGCCGCGTGGTGCTACACCGAGGTTCCCAAGTGGAACCCGATGAACGTGTGCAGCTATCATCTGCAGGAGGCCGGCGCGACGCCGGAGCAGGAACTGGCCTTCGCGCTGGTCACCGCCATCGCGGTGCTCGACACGGTGAAGGCGCAGGGCGAGGTGGCCGAGGCCGACTTCCCCGAGATGGTCAGCCGCATCAGCTTTTTCGTCAACGCCGGCATCCGGTTCGTCACCGAGCTGTGCAAGATGCGCGCCTTCGTCGATCTGTGGGACGAGATCTGCGAGACGCGCTACGGCGTGACCGACCCGAAGCTGCGCCGCTTCCGCTACGGCGTGCAGGTCAACAGCCTGGGGCTGACCGAGCAGCAGCCCGAGAACAACGTCTATCGCATCCTGATCGAGATGATGGCGGTCACGCTGTCCAAGCGCGCCCGCGCCCGCGCGGTGCAGCTTCCCGCCTGGAACGAGGCGCTGGGCCTGCCGCGCCCGTGGGATCAGCAGTGGTCGCTGAGGATGCAGCAGGTGCTGGCGCTGGAGACCGACCTGCTGGAATACGACGACCTGTTCGACGGCAACCCGGCGGTCGAGGCGAAGGTCGCCGCGCTGAAGGACGGCGCGCGGGCGGAGCTGGCGCGCATCGACGCGATGGGCGGCGCGGTGGCGGCCATCGACTACATGAAGGGGCGGCTGGTCGAGAGCAACGCCGCGCGGCTGAAGGGCATCGAGAGCGGCGAGACGGTGGTGGTCGGCGTCAACCGCTACACCACCACCGAGCCAAGCCCGCTGACGGCGGGCGAGGGCGCGATCATGGTGGTCGATCCGGCGGTGGAGGCCGATCAGGTGGCGCGGCTTGAGGCCTGGCGCGCCGGTCGCGACGCGGACGCGGCGGCGGCGGCGCTGGAGGCGCTGAAGGCGGCGGCGCGCGAGGGGCGCAACATCATGCCGCCGTCGATCGCGGCGGCGAAGGCGGGGGTGACCACCGGCGAATGGGGCGCGGCGATGCGCGAGGCGTTCGGTGAATACCGCGCCCCCACCGGCGTCGCCAAGGCGGCGGCGGCGGGCGCCGAGGGGCTGGAGAGCTTGCGCGCCGAGGTCGAGGCGGTGTCGGCGCGGCTGGGGCGGCGGTTGAAATTCCTGGTCGGCAAGCCGGGGCTGGACGGCCACTCCAACGGCGCCGAGCAGATCGCGGTGCGCGCGCGCGACAGCGGCATGGAGGTGGTCTATGAGGGCATCCGCCTGACGCCCGCGCAGATCGTCAACGCCGCGCTGGAGGAGTCGGTGCATGTGGTCGGCCTGTCGATCCTCAGCGGCTCGCACCTGCCGCTGATCAAGGAGGTGATGGACCGGATGCGCGCGGCGGGGCTGGACGACGTGCCGGTGGTGGCGGGCGGCATCATCCCCGACGACGACGCGGCGGAACTGCGCGCCTATGGCGTGGCGCGGGTCTATACCCCCAAGGATTTCGAGCTGAACAAGATCATGGCCGACATCGTGGCGCTGGTCGCGGCGGAAAGCCGCGAGGCCGCCTGACGGCGCTTGCGCACGGCGCGGCGCGTTACCAAATCCTTGATAACGCGGCGCGCCGTCTGATGGGCGCCGCACCCCGCCACGGCGACCGGCGCCGCGCCTTTTGGGCGTCGCGGTCGCGCTGATCAAGGATGCGTCCGCCATGAACCCGGAGAAATTCACCGACCGCGCCCGCGGCTTCCTGCAGGCCGCCCAGACCATCGCGCTGCGCGAGGGCCATCAGCGGCTGGTCCCTGAGCACCTGCTCAAGGCGCTGCTGGATGACAGCGAGGGGCTGGCCGCCAGCCTGATCGGGCGCGCGGGCGGCGACGCCAAGGCCGCGAAAGCCGCCGTGGACGCCGCCATCGCGCGCATCCCCAAGGTTTCCGGCGGCGACGGCCAGATCTACATGGACAGCGCGCTCGCCAAGCTGCTCGACGAGGCCGAGACGCTGGCCACCAAGGCGGGCGACAGCTTCGTGGCCGCCGAGCGGATGCTGACCGCGCTGGCGCTGGCCAAGGGCACGGGCGCGGCCAAGGCGCTGGCGGAGGCGGGCGTCACGCCCGCGCGGCTCGACGCCGCCATCGCCGAATTGCGCAAAGGCCGCACCGCCGACAGCGCGGGCGCCGAACAGGGCTATGACGCACTCAAGAAATACGCCCGCGACCTGACCGCCGCCGCGCGCGAGGGCAAGCTCGACCCGGTGATCGGCCGCGACGAGGAAATCCGCCGCGCGATCCAGGTGCTGAGCCGGCGCACCAAGAACAACCCGGTGCTGATCGGCGAACCCGGCGTCGGCAAGACCGCCATCGCCGAAGGGCTGGCGCAGCGCATCGTCAACGGCGACGTGCCGGAGAGTTTGCGCGACAAGAAGCTGATGGCGCTCGACATGGGATCGCTGATCGCGGGCGCGAAATATCGCGGCGAGTTTGAGGAGCGGCTGAAGGCGATCCTGACCGAGGTGCAGGCCGAAGCGGGCGGCATCATCCTGTTCATCGACGAGATGCACACGCTGGTCGGCGCAGGCAAGGCCGACGGGGCGATGGACGCGAGCAACCTGCTCAAGCCCGCGCTGGCGCGCGGCGAGCTGCACTGCGTCGGCGCCACCACGCTCGACGAATACCGCAAGCATGTCGAGAAGGACGCAGCGCTCGCCCGGCGCTTTCAGCCGGTGTTCGTCAATGAGCCGACCGTGGAGGACGCGATCAGCATCCTGCGCGGCCTGAAGGAGAAGTATGAGGTCCACCACGGCGTGCGCATCACCGACAGCGCGCTGGTGGCCGCCGCGACGCTGAGCCACCGCTACATCGCCGACCGCTTCCTGCCCGACAAGGCCATCGACCTGATGGACGAGGCGGCGAGCCGCCTGCGCATGGAGGTGGACAGCAAGCCCGAGGAGCTGGACGCGCTCGACCGCGAGATCCTGCAAAAGCAGATCGAGGCCGAGGCGCTGAAGAAGGAGACCGACGCGGCCTCCAAGGAGCGTCTCGCCACGCTGCAAAAGGAGCTTTCGGGGCTTCAGGAGCAAAGCGCCGCGCTGACCGCCCGCTGGCAGGCCGAGCGCGACAAGCTGGGCGCCGCGCGCACCATCAAGGAGCGGCTCGATCAGGCGCGCGTCGATCTGGAGAACGCCAAGCGCGCCGGCGATCTGGGCAAGGCGGGCGAGCTGGCCTACGGCCTGATCCCGCAGCTTGAGCGCGATCTTGTGGCGGCGGAGGGCGCCGAGAAATCGGATGTGCTGGTCGAGGAGGCGGTTACGCCCGCCCACGTGGCCGGCGTCGTCAGCCGCTGGACCGGGATTCCGGTGGACAAGATGCTGGAGGGCGAGCGCGACAAGCTGATGGGCATGGAGGCCGGTCTCGGCGCCCGCGTCATCGGCCAGCAGGAGGCGGTCCACGCCGTCGCCAACAGCGTGCGCCGCGCCCGCGCCGGGCTGAACGACCCGAACCGGCCCTTGGGCAGCTTCCTGTTCCTCGGGCCGACCGGCGTCGGCAAGACCGAGCTGACCAAGGCGCTGGCGCAGTTCCTGTTCGACGACGAGGCCGCGATGGTCCGTATCGACATGAGCGAGTTCATGGAGAAGCACAGCGTGTCGCGCCTGATCGGCGCCCCGCCGGGATACGTCGGCTATGACGAGGGCGGCGTGCTGACCGAAGCCGTGCGGCGCAGGCCCTATCAGGTGATCCTGTTCGACGAGGTCGAAAAGGCGCATGGCGACGTGTTCAACGTGCTGTTGCAGGTGCTGGATGACGGGCGGCTGACCGACGGGCAGGGCCGCACGGTCGATTTCAAGAACACGCTGATCATCCTCACCTCCAACCTCGGCGCGGAGTTCCTCACCGCGCTGCCGGACGGGGCGCGCGTGGACGCGGCGCGCGACGACGTGATGGGGATGGTGCGGGCGCACTTCCGGCCCGAGTTCCTGAACCGGCTCGACGAGATCGTGCTGTTCGAGCGGCTGTCGCGCGAGCACATGACCGGCATCGTCGCGATCCAGCTGCGCGACCTTGATCGGCGTCTGGCCGACCGCAAGATCACGCTGGAGGTCAGCGCCGAGGCGAAGGCGTGGCTGGCCGACAAGGGCTATGACCCGGTCTATGGCGCGCGCCCGCTCAAGCGCGTGATCCAGAAGGCGGTCCAGGATCCGCTGGCCGAGCTGATCTTGTCCGGCGCCTTGCACGACGGCGAGACGGTCGAAGTCACGGTCGGGCCGGACGGCCTGCTGGTCGGCGACCGCCTCGCCGCCCCGCCGCCGGGCGCGGGCCGCGAGGACCGGCCCACGGTGCACTGAGCGGTCTGAAGCCAGCGCCGCCCCGGCCTTGAGCCGGGGATGCGTCGCAGCACGAAAAAGGCCCCGGATCAAAGTCCGGGGCCGTGCTTGTCGCGACCGGGGCGGCGCTCAGCCGCGCGCGCGCTCAGCGCCGCGTGAGACGATGCCGGGAGCGGCGTCAGCGCCGCTCCAGCGCCAGCCGCACCGCGAGCGCGCCGAACAGCGTGGCGGTGGCGTAGCGCAGACCGCGCTCCAGCGTCGGCGAGGCCGCCATGCGCCGCCCGAGGCCGCCGGCGAAGGCGCCCACGGTTCCGTTCACCGCCATCGCGCCTGCGG
>Ga0210044_10009512_pt1 | contig 11817 bp, 6 predicted proteins | sample CryGey13umfilter_2_FD_183959 | JGI IMG/M metagenome (GOLD analysis project Ga0210044, IMG submission 183959) | Groundwater microbial communities from aquifer in Utah, USA - Crystal Geyser 4/9/14 3 um filter (SPAdes) (version 2) | ecosystem: Environmental > Aquatic > Deep subsurface > Groundwater... | reverse complement strand
AGATTTGAATATGAGCATTTTGAAAAGCAAAATTACCAAAGCACCGGACAAGTAAATCATGTTGATATGGAAGAAGAATTTACCCGGGTAACGGAATATAAATATCTAACGTTACAACAAGCTAAAACAACAACCATCAGTAAAGAATTCTCATTGAAAAAAGGCGAACCTTTTTATCCAATACCAACAGACGCAAATCGTGCTTTATATTTGAAATATCGCCACAAAACCGAACAAGAAAAAAATGTTATTTTTTGCGGAAGATTAGCGGAGTACCAATATTACAATATGGATCAGGTCATCATAAATACTTTAAAAATATTTACGAGTCTGCGATGAATAAAAATAACTTTAGAATAGCCGCCGTTGTTGTAACTTATAATCGATTCGAGTTATTAAGAGAGTGTGTTGATGCAATCAGGAACCAAACAAGAAAGCTTGACGAAATAATTGTAGTCAATAATTCGAGTACGGATGGAACAGAAAAATGGTTAGATGAACAAAAAGATTTAACCGTAATAACACAAGAAAATAGTGGTAGTGCTGGTGGACAATTTACTGGAATAAAAACGGCTTATGAAAAGGGTTACGATTGGGTTTGGTGTCTAGATACGGATGTAGTTACAAAACCAAACACCTTAGAGAAATTGATATCCGCCGGGGTATTTAAGTCTGAAGAAGTTGGTTTTTTAACTAGCCATATTCTTGATAAGAATAACAAAGTTTCTTATATCAATATCCCATATATAAAAACATTTAGTGATGTTTTAGAATCGTTAACCGGTAATCATGCAATTGACGTTATCAGTTCTTCTTTTGGTTCCGTCTTATTTAATCGTATAGCAATTTCAAAAGTTGGCTATCCTATCCCGGCCTTTTTTATTTGGGGCGATGATATTGAATATACAATGAGAATTATTCATGCTGGCTATAAAGGATATTTAATACTAGATAGCATTGCTAATCATCTAAACGAGGATAATTTTTCAAATCCATTTCAAAATCTAAATTTTAATTCTATTAAAGCTTTTTATGCTGTTCGGAACACGGTATATATAATAAAATTACGGAACAGATTATTTAAGAATTCTTCCATTCTAGGTTTTTTAGCAGTTATTAAGTTTTATTGGGAAAATGTTTATGAATCCTTATATAGCAATAGATGGAAAATGTATAATTATTTTAATTTTACAAAATGTATAATTATTGGATTGTTTTTTAATCCAAAAGCAAAATAATAATGAGAATTAAAATCTGTCATATTTGCGATCGCATTACTGGGCAATCTGATGGAGTTTATACACATCTTTTGATGTTATTAAATAACATTGATAAGAGTAGGTTTGAGCAAATTGTTATTTTTCAAGGCGGCGAAATTGTCGAGAATGAATTAAGAAAAAATGGAATTGAAGTATTCACTATTCCAGAATTAAACAAAAGAGTATCAATTAAAGGATTTAATAAAATATATAAAATCCTTAGAAATGAACAAGTTGATATAATTCAAGCACATTTAATCAAACCATACATTCTCTCTGGTTTGATGAACATAATTTTAAAAAAAATGTTAATATTTAATTACAATGGTCTATTCTTGTCTTCAGTTTATCACAATCCTCTTGAAAGATTTATTTTACAAATCCTACATTTTTTAATCGTCTTTTCTCGATCAGTCCAAATATCTGTGGTACCATCTCAAAATAGTAAAAACATATTGACAGCCGAAACAAAGATTTTTCCACGAGTAGAGGTCTATTATAACGGATTTAGTTCAAGTGAAGCACGCACGACAGATAAAACGATCATCGATAAACTTCAAGAATTGAAACAAGAATATTTTATTGTAGGAGTTGTTGCTCGAATTGAAATACAAAAACGAATTGATACAGCACTAAATATTCTAAAAGAATTGAAAAGACTCGATAAAAATGTGTTCTTTGTTTTCTTCGGTGATGGGCCTCTTGAAAAAGAAATGATTCAACTTTCTAATATATTGGGGATAATGGATAGACTCCAATTTTGGGGATACGTTGAAGGTGCAAAAAATTATATCAAATATTTCGATACTCTGCTCCTCACATCTGATTGGGAAGGTTTCCCGCTTACGATATGGGAAGCTATGGCTGCTGGAATCCCTATAATCTCTACAGATGTTGGTGGTATAAAAGAAATTTTAGAAAAAGAAAAGTGTGGATTGATCTACCCCAAAGGTGATTCCGATAGGGCAATTAGATCAATAATCGAATTAATGGATAACAATAGTTATAGAATGAAATTAGGTGAGAATGGCAAAAAGGCAATCGAAACGAAATATAATCGCGACCAATTTATTAGTTTTTTTGATGCCTTATATTCAAATTTATTATCAAGCAAATGACTCAGAATCTCCTTCATATCTCCCCAGATTTTAATTACTCGTGCGGAGTAAGTAAGCATGTTTATTTGCTTTTGAAAGAACTACATAAAAACAAAACCTACGACATATTTTTTATAACTAATAAGGGGGATTCATTAGAAAGATTGACAAAGCTGGGTATACAAGCGACAATCGTCGATTTTAGTCGTGGAAGCCGCAACGTTTATAAATTAATGAAGGATGTTTTGTTTATTTATAAGTTTTGTAAACAGAATAATATTAATGTAATTCATACTCATCATCGCTATCCAGAATTGGTTGCTTACTTAGTTTCAAAGATTCTTCCAATAAAAACCATTTCAACGGTTCATAGTCTCCTCACGAATTTGAAACTATTCAGCTTTAGATCTGAAAAAATTATTGCTGTGAGTAATGCAGTTAAAGAAAATCTTATTAAAAATTATAAAATTAATCCAGATCGGATAAATGTTTTATATAATTATGTTGAACCATTTATTGAAGTTAATCAAGAACAAAAAGATAAGTTTTTGCTTGAACACAATATTTCTGAAAGTGATCGTATTTTGTTATTTGTTGGAAGAATTAGTGAAATTAAGGGGTGCGATGTTTTGTTGTCAGCATTTGATGAAATAAAAGAAGTTAAAAAGAATATACGATTAATTTTAGTAGGTAGTTGGGAATTGCCCCTGACTTATAAAATAAATACGACTGATAATTCAAAAATACTTATTATTAAATCTTCGGATGAAATCTCAATGTTTTATAGTGTTTCAGCTTTAGTTGTGGCTCCCTCGAGAAATGATTCCTTTCCGTTTATAATGCTCGAAGCTGGATTAGCGAAGAAACCTTTCATTGGAGGAAGAACCGGCGGAATAGCTGAGTTTATTGAAGATGATGTTGATGGGCTTTTGGTTGAACCGGGGAATAAGTATGATCTACAAGAAAAAATAGTTAAACTGCTTGATGATAAAATTTTGTCTCTAAAGCTGGCTAATCATTTGTATAACAAAGTTGCTAAATTGACGAATCCTGATTCCTACATTTCACAGCTTATGGATATTTATGAACGAAAAGCAAAACAATCCATTTAAGAATTTATTAGTCAATAAATTAGGAATCAAAGACCTCGCTTTAACTTTAATTGAATCGAGAAAGGAATTATTACTCACTTATTTTAATCAACATTGTTTTAATTTATGGTATAGGAATAATAATTATCGGGATATTCTTGAAAATGAGTTTAAATATTACTTAGACGGTTTTGGAATATGGTTGGCAGTTAAACTATTTAAGAAGACAAAAACAAAACCGTTTAATGCTTCTGAAATTAATGATGAGTTATTTATTGAATTTACCCAGAGACAAATTCCTCTAATCATAATTGGAGGAAATTTTACACAAGCTGTTTTTAGTAACAAAGAACTCAACATTGAATTATATATAAATGGTTACGAAGACATTAGAGATTTCGAAAATGTTTTAATGAAAATTTCTAAATCTAAATCAAAAGTAATAATAATTGGGATGGGGGTTCCATTACAAGAAGAACTTGCATTTCATATATCACAAATGACCCCGGGTCTGCAAATTATCTGTGTCGGAAACTTTTTGGAATTTTACTTTGGAACTATTAAACGAGCGCCAATAATTTTTCATAATTCCGGGTTTGAATGGCTATTTAGATTATTAACCGAACCCAAAAAACTGTGGAGACGATATCTTCTGGGAATTCCCATCTTTATCTTTCGCTTGTTTAAAATGAAGTTAACGAAACAATCATGATTAATCGTCTAAAATCAAACCCATCCAAGTCATTTTTTCTATCTTTGATTTTCTTTAACCTTATTTTCATTTTTGTTTATGAGTTCTATCTTAAGTCAATAGTGATTGCTTTAATTTTAAAGAAAACTGATTTAGTAGATGTACGTTATTATAACGAAATATTTTCTAATTTAACCTTATCCGCAATAATTATTGAAATATTACTAATATTTATCTTTTCCATCCGAGGAATAATCTATAAAGTGATCGAAAAGTCTTACGTATCAAATTACGTAGTATGGCGATTTATTCTTGCTAATGTAGTAATTCAATTTTTTATTTTAATTTTTATTCAAACTAATCCTATTTCTGACAGTTTGTATTATATAAAACAAGCTGAAAGACTTTACAGCAGCGGAAGTTATACAAGTGAACAAGGATTTCTCTCTGCATTTTGGCCGATAGGATTGCCATCATTGATTGTTTTATTTAAATATTTATTCTCCAATGGTATTTATGCAATAAAAATATTGAACATAATTCTTAGTTCCGGCTTGATTTATGTTTTGTACAATCTCTTGAAGAATAGTCTTACAAAAAAACAGCTCTTTATCTTCCTTGCGCTTCTAACGATCTACCCTAATAATTTATTCTCCGTAAATGTAGTCTTGACAGACCTTCCTTTCACATTTTTATTGTGGTTACTAATTCTGATTTTGTACAAACGAAAGAGAAACTATATTATTTGGTCTGGAATAGTGCTGGGGATGATGTGCTATCTTCGAGCTACAGCATTATTGCTGCCAATTATTATTTTCCCTTTTTTTACTATTTCAGAGGATCTTAAAAAAGCCTTTGTCAAAACGGCAATTATTTCATTAATTATGATTGTCACTTTATCGCCATGGGTAATTAGAAATTATAATACCTTTGGTAAGATCATTCCGGTTTCCACAAATGGTGGCTTTAATTTTTTGATGGGAAACCATGCCAAAGCAACCGGAGGATTGAACTTCGATTTTGAGTATAATATAAACAATCCAAATGAGGCGGAAGAAGATACGAAAGCTTACGCCGCAGCTTTCCAAAGCATAATTGACAATCCTTTACAAACCATCCTCCGGCTGCCAAGAAAAATTATTTATTCATATTACCGCGGTGACAGTTCAATAACATGGGCGCTAAAAAGTACAGAAAAAACAATTTCACCATTAATGGTTAGTTTTATTTTTTATGTTACAAACATGTTGTTTTATTTTACTGCATTTTTAAGTTTACTGTTTTTTATTTATGGTTTTAGAAATAATATAAAAAAGCCTTTGGATAAATTATTTCAGGCGGTTTTTATCTATTTTTTAGTAATTGTGGTTCTATATTTTGGTAATGAAAGATTCATCATATCATTGTTTCCTATTCATTGTTATTATTTAGTTAAAAGTGTTTAATTACTTCAGAGGGAAGATTAGTTTTTTATGTTTTTATGGATGCTACCGCATCTTGCATTTTTCAGTACTTCCCGTTTTAGGACTCCAATTGATTTTGGATTAGTTATTTTATCTATTGATTTTGGTTGTACATTTATGAAGATTAGAGGTGCGAAACTTAAAAATAAGTAACAATTTAATTTCCATTATGAGACTTCAATTAATTTTCTTAATAGCTCTATTACCATTCGCCTGGATGTTACCACAGGTAAGTAAGTCCGAGTACTCCGGAAATTATTTTTGGGCTAATCTTAGTTTTGAAGATGATAAATATATTCTTAGAAAAGAAAATGGCAATAATATTATATCATACCCAGAGTTTGAAAACCCTCAAAAGACAGGAAGCCCGATTTTACCATCAAAAACTTTTTTTGTTGCTATCCCGCCAAAAAGCAAAATTAAAGTTGAACTTTCAGGGCAAATTTATTCTTTTATTCAAAATACGATTCCGGAAGCAAATCCTTCTATAGTTCTACAGAATGATTCAGCATATACTACTATCAAATCTGAAATTAAAACCTCTTTATTGAAATCTGATTCCTATCCATCAAATGAAACCGAAATAATCGGATATACTTGGTTGGGGAGATACTTTTGCGCAATAGTGCAGATTAACACACACAGATACAATTGGAAAGATAAATCAATTAAAGTTATACAAAATGTTTCTTTAATGGTTAATTTCGGAAATAGTTACGAGAAGAATTCTTCTGATTATGAAGAGTCAGAGTTTGAGAAAAATCTTTCCAAATATATATTGAATTACGAGCAGGCTCGAGATTTAAAAATATTTAGTAAGCATAACCGTGCAAATGATACTAGTGGAAATTGGATTGATTATACTAAAGAGTATGCGAAATTAGCGATTGGTGAAAATGGCATTTATCAGATTACTTCCCAGCAATTGATTTCATATGGAATAAATCCATCTACGATAGATCCTAAAACTTTAAAAATATTTCACAAAGGTAATGAGTTACCTCTTTTTGTTAAGGGTGAAGATGATGGTAGTTTTGATCTTGGGGACTACATCGAATTTTGGGCAATTAAGAATTACGGAGCTCAAAACTACCAAAATATTGTTCCCGTCGGTTCTGATTATCTAAATTATTTAGATAGATACTCTGACACAACTCATGTTTGGTTAACCTGGGATGGGGAATACGGCAAAAGAGTTCCAACTCACTCTCAATTCATCCCTGGTTTGGTTGATTCAATTTATATCCACGAGGTACAGATACATCTCGAATCGGATAAGAGATTATGGTTTTACGATGCTGTTGATCCCAGATCCAATTTACCATTTTGGCAAGAGAATAAAGTCTGGACCTGGGAAGTCATAGGCAATTCTGGTAACAAAATTTTTTCTTTTCCCGGGAGCAATTTTGTTCCCGATAGCCCTGTTTCTATTACATCTCGGCTCATTAGTAATGCATCCAATATTCAGGTGGGTGCTCACAAAATTGGTTCTAGTTTAAATTCAACAGTCCCAGCTGATACTATAATGTTCGATTACAAACGGACTATTAACTTTAATTCTGAGTTCAATTCAAGTACTCTAATTAATGGAAGCAATAAATATCGAATCTTTGGTTTACAGACCGCGGCTGCTTTTCACCAATCCTTAATTGATTGGGTAGATATAAAATATTTACGGTTTAATTCAGTTCTTGATGATTCAATCAAGATTATTATTCCTCAAAATTATTATTCTTCTCCAAGAGTTATCAAGATATCAAATATTAATGAGACTGCTACAAACCTTATTTTATATAAGATCAAACCTGAGATAAAAAGAATAACTAATTTTTTTCTGTCTGATCTTTTACCGAGAAATTTGACTTTCACTGATACTATTAATAGTGGGGATGAATATATTTTAATCAAACAATCTTCAGTTAAGCAGCCCAAATTTATAGTTAAAAAGAAATTTGCGAACTTAAGAAATTCTGAAAATGGTGCTGATTATATTATAATATCAAACAAAATTTTACAACAATCAACATTAAGTTTTAAAGATTATATCGCAAGTGCTTATAATTTGAGAACTTCTTTAGTTTTTGTAGATGATATTTATGATGAATTTAACTATGGCAATATAAGCACTGAGTCTATAAGGGGATTTTTAGATTTTGCTTTCTCTAATTGGTCATCACCTGCACCATCGTATCTTTTACTTATCGGAGATGCAAATTATGATTATCGTGATGTTGTTGAACCTGCCCCATCTATAAGAAAAAAGAACCTTGTTCCATCTTATGGGATGCCAGTAAGTGATGCATGGTTTGTAATGTGGGATTCCGTGAATACGAATATCCCCCAAATGTATGTCGGCAGAATCCCCGCTCAAAATGATGAACAAGTATTAAGATACTTAAATAAAATAAAATCATATTCAGCAAGAAGATATGACGAATGGAATAAATTTTATCTTTTTTTTAGCGGAGGAGATCCATCCAAGCCTTCAGAATTAAACCAAATTAGATTGGCGAATCAGTCTGTCTTAAACGATTTCATAACTCCAAGCCCTGTAGGCGGTTTAGGGACACACTTTTATAAAACTTTGAATCCTCCAACTAATTTTGGTCCTTACACTCAGCAAGAAATTCAAGGGGTATTAGCCAAAGGGGGGATGTTTATTTCTTATATCGGTCATAGCGGTACCCAAACATGGGATAACGGAATAACAAATGTTAACGATTTAAAAAATAACTATGCGAATAGATATCCATTAATTTCGGATTTTGGTTGTTCCACAGGCAGATTTGCTGAACCAGATGTTGATGCATTTAGTGAATCATTCATTGCTCAACATCCTGATGGGCAAGCAATTTCTTATCTTGGCAATTCAAGTTTTGGCTATTTATCCACTTCGTTAAGTTTTCCAAAATTATTTTATAAATCATTGCTGATTGATAGTTTAAACATTGTTGGACAAGCTCATTTTGATGCAAAAATGAAATTGCTCCAGCAGTATGGTGCTACAGAGGTAAATAAGGTTATGAACTACTGTAATCTTCTTTTTGGAGATCCAGCTTTGGAATTTAAAGTACCGCTGAAACCAAACTTTTCAATATCATCAGGAGATATTTATCTAGTCGATGGACAACCAAGTGACATGGATGATTCAGTTAGCATTAAAATAACATTAAAAAATTTAGGACGGGTTCAATCCGATTCTTTGCTGATTTCTCTGACTGATTTTTTTAATGGGAATATAGTTTTCACGGAAGACATCAAGGTTCCCGAACCATATTTTAAAACAGAAATGTTTGTTAAAATTCCAACAAATAATTTTATCGGTAGCCACGTTTTTAGTGTTGATTTAGATAAAGATAATTTTATTGATGAGATTTACGAAGATGATAATTCTGTTCAGTATCAATACAACATTTTTTCTACTTCAATACGACCGTTGAACACAGAAAAGTATTATAGTGCAATAAAAGAATCTATCAAAGTATTAAATCCAGTAAAAAGACTTATAAACCAAGAGGAAAGTATCTTATTTTCCATTTCAGATAACGCTGATTTTCAGAACTCTCTTGAAGTAACAAAACTGTTTGATACGGTTCAAACTACATTTGCATTACCTTCATTAAATGAGGATTTAAGGTACTGGTGGCGCAGTAGAATAAACAAACCTGGTTCTACTTGGTCATCGAGTAATTCATTTGTCAACTCAAAATTTCCGTTTAAATGGTTTTTCGGTTCAACATTTGAGCCTTCTGATATATCTACACAAGCGGTTGGTTTCGATTCATTAAAAAGAGCATGGAGAATTTCAGATATAATCAAAAAGTTAAAACTTATATCTGCAGGCTCTAACGAAGGAAAATTTGCCTCCCTTCAAATTGATGGAGAAGAAAAACTTCCAAATACTTACTTTTGGGGTATCGCAACGGCTAAAATAGATACGATTAATTTAGAACCTTCTGATTTAAAATATTTTATTTATCCGTCCAATACTTCTGCGCCAGCTTTAACAAATTATATTGACTCTTTACCGATGGGGACTGTCCTCGCGATGGTAATTTGTGATGACGGAGCACAGTCCGTTTTGGGATATAATGGTGGGACTCCTGTACGGAATGCAATCAAAACTCTTGGAAGCTATTATATTGACAGTGTTCGCTATAGAGAATCTTGGTGTCTGATAGGTCAAAAAGGCGCACCAGTCGGAAGCGTTCCCGAAGCTTACAAAAAGTTATATCAAGGACCTGCAGAGATCAATATGGAGAAAAGATTAACTGCCGATACTGGATACATTCGATTTCCTCGAAGCGGCCAATCTGCTGGCTGGAGAACGATTTCAAAAAAAGATTCAATTCCATTAGGTTCACAATTATTTTACAAAGTGATTGGTATTCGCAATAATGGAAGTATTGACACTCTCAATACGTTACAGTTTAATAATGATATAGCCATGATAGACACTTTAGATTATAAAATTTATCCCGAAATAGAAATTCAATCAACATTTCATGTTAATCAAATAAAGGAATCCCCACTCCTAAACTGGCTTGGTGTAAATTATTCAGGTCCGCCGGAATTGGCAACAAATTATCAAGTTAATAATATTATGGCGGACACAGTATTTCAAGGTGACACAAATAAATATTTTTACTCATTTTATAATTTAGGTGAAAGACATGCAGATTCAGTTCGAATAATGGTTGAGTTATTGAATGCTAATTCTGGCATTAAGGTATTAAAAGATACAGTTCTTACTTTAATGCCTTTAGGAAGTTCCTATTCAGATTCAGTAATGTATAAAATAATGGTCGCTGATTCAGTGGGCTCAATGAGTTTTCGAATAAGCATAGATAGTGAGAATCGAATCAGAGAAATCTATGAAGACAATAATACTTATGAAATTTCATTTTGGGTTAAACCTGATACTACAGTAAGTTCTGTTTCGGGAAACAACTTAACAGTAAGTTACGACGGTGTGGAAATCATTGATGGCGATTATATTTCTTCAAACCCGAAAATTAAGATTGTACTTAACTATCCCGTTTGGTTTAATATTAATGATACGGGTTCTGTTGAAATTCGTATAGACAATATAAAGGTTCAAAATGCAATAATGAGTACTAGTTACGATACAAATAATCGCATAATCATATATGAATTTGAAACTAAGTTGGAAAATGGAGAACACACCTTAAAGATTTTTGGTAAAAACGTATATGGAAAACTTGAATCTGCTCCGGGATATGAAAAATATTTCTCGGTTTTTAATGAAATGCGAATCTTAAATACTTATAATTATCCTAATCCTTTTACAAATCAAACATTTTTTACATTTTCTTTGACAAAAATACCTGATCAGCTTAAAATCAAAGTATTTTCGGTAGCGGGTCGTTTAGTTAAAGAAATTAACAAGAATGCATCCGAATTAAGAGTTGATTTTAACAAAATTCCCTGGGATGGACGTGATGAAGATGGAGATTTACTGGCGAATGGAGTATATATTTATAAAATAATTCTCCGAAACCGCGGCGAGAGCATTACTTCAACATATAAACTTGCAATTGTTAGGTAACCATGAAAACATTCTCATCTTTAATATTTATCATAGGTTTATTAATATTTACGAATCTTATTATAGGTCAAGAAAAATTTATAAGTAAAGATATCATGCCCGTCGAACTCATATATTTTTTTGCAGAACCTTTAGATTCATCTATATTAGTTAAGTGGGGAACTGCGACCGAGGTCAGCAATTTTGGTTTTGAAGTGCAAAGACGTCAAAATCAAGATGATTTTGCTGTAATTGATTTTGTCCCTGGGAACGGTAACAGTTTCTCTCCAAAACATTATATTTTCGAAGATACAACAATTGAATTTGCTGGGCATTACTATTATCGCCTCAAACAGATTGACACTAATGGAGACTTCAAATATTCAGATACTATTGAAGTAGATTTTTTAACATATCTCGAAGAATCAAATTGCGCAGGTATTGAGGTATCATTTTCACTCTCTCAAAACTATCCAAACCCGTTCAATCCATCTACAACTATCGATGTAAGTTTACGCGAAAGGGGAGAGATAGTGCTGAGGGTTTATGATTTACCCGGAAATCTAATTTATGAAAAAAACTACGGAGAGCAGTTTGCTGGTAAGTACAAAATAACTCTTGATGCCAAAAACTGGAGCAGCGGAATTTATATTTATCAGGTAATAACG
>Ga0210044_10009511_pt1 | contig 11818 bp, 12 predicted proteins | sample CryGey13umfilter_2_FD_183959 | JGI IMG/M metagenome (GOLD analysis project Ga0210044, IMG submission 183959) | Groundwater microbial communities from aquifer in Utah, USA - Crystal Geyser 4/9/14 3 um filter (SPAdes) (version 2) | ecosystem: Environmental > Aquatic > Deep subsurface >... | reverse complement strand
CTCTTTGTATCTTTTGAGTGCGGCTAGGGCTGCATCAATATTGGTCGCTTTGGTATCATTTACCCAGAGTCTGCCTTTGGCGTCTTTGAGTTCTTCTTGTCTATGCGGGTCAAGAACAAAAGAGTTTATACGTTCATAGTTGACTCTGTCAAACAAAATCTTATCGACAGCCATCGCTAAAAGAGCATCGGCTAAAAAAGCTCCTTTGAAATTCACTCTGTTTATATCAATGTCAAAATAGTCTGCTATCTCTTTTTCGTTTTTATAGGTGATGATTTTTGCGCTAGTGATTAGATCTTTATAGGCATGTGGAATGATGGCGATTTCACCCTCTTTCATCATGCTTATCGGCTTTAATTTTGAGCGAATATATTCATCCATATTTCCATGCCAGCTTAAATGGTCGGGGCTTAGGGGAAGCAAAACGTATATATTAGGCTTAGCTTTGTTTGTATAGTGCATAGTAAAAGAGCTGGTTTCAAGAATCCACATGCCGGCATGTGGATTTAATTCTGCTAGAGGGGTTCCTATATTTCCACCTGCCTCAGAGCCTTTGTCTTTGAGGAGGTGTTGCATCATTTGCGTGGTGGTTGTTTTGCCATTTGTTCCGCTTATCCATATTTTCAGCGGCGCGGAGTCTGAGAAATAGTCATATTCACTTAGAAGATTTTTTGCTTGAGAAATGAGTTTGTTTGACGGCGGAATCCCGGGAGAGGCTATCTCTAAGTCTGAAGAGTCAGGGTCAAAGTCGCTTGAAGGTTTAACGCTAAAACCATCTTCATCTTTAAAGGCTTGATTCACTTTGTCGTCATAAAAGACGGCATGTGGAATCTGTTTGGCAATTGCTTTTGTTGTCTTGGCATAACCAAAAAGGGAAACTCTTTGCATTAGCGAATCTTTAGACTTATAAGTGCGACTAGGTTGGAGAGGATAGCAACTATCCAAAATCTTACGATGATTTTATTTTCTGTCCAGTTTTTCATCTCAAAATGGTGATGAATTGGAGCCATTAAAAAAACTCTCTTTTTGCGAAGTTTATAACTTCCGACTTGCAGTATGACGGAGATAGTCTCTATAACAAATACCGAACCGATAAGCAGTAATAAGATTTCACTTTTACTGATAATAGCAAGGTAGCCAAGAAAAGCACCGATAGCAAGAGAACCACTGTCTCCCATGAAAATTTCAGCAGGGTGACAATTGTACCAAAGAAAACCAGTGAGAGCTCCCATAAGTGCACTTGCAACTATGGCAACTTCGCCTACTTGAAAGTTAGGCATTAAAAGGTAAGAGCTAATAGCAGCGTTGCCTGTGATGTAGATGATAATACTAAAAGAAGTTAGAGCAGCTAAAGAGGGAACCGTTGCCAAACCATCAAGTCCGTCGGTCAGGTTTACTGCGTTAGAAGCAGAGATGATTACTAAAGACCAAAAAAGAATTGCAAATATGCCCATGTTTATAACCGGAGATTTGAAAAAGGGAACATATAAATCAGTGTTAAAATCAGCAGATATACATAAAAAAGAGGTGATTATAAGGGCTGAAATAATCTGAAATATTAACTTTGTTTTTGCTTTCAAACCTGCAAGATTCGCATTTTTTTTGATTTTTGCAATATCATCTTGAAACCCGATTAAAGAGAAAAGGACAAGTGTCAGTATTGAACCTATCGCGTACATGTTTGTTAGTTTAATAGTTAAAAGTGAAGCTAATATAGTTGAACCAATAAATACAATTCCACCCATTGTCGGGGTTGAAGCTTTTGCTTTATGTCTATCTGGAGCCCAGCCGTTTATAGGCTGAACACTCGAAGTTCTAGTTGCCCACCTAATAAAGCGGGGCATAAAAAAGAGTGTGAAAAACAGAGCTAAAAAGAATGATACTCCGGCACGAATAGTAATATAGCCTAGAATGTTGATGTTTAAAATTTCATATAACCAATAAAGCAATATTTGTCCTGTATAAATAGATAGTCTTAATTTAGAAGCGACATTATAGTATAATCACATAAATTTTTTATTTATAAAGGATACCTTTTGACGAAGAAAGTAATTTTAGTTATCACAGATGGAATTGGTTTTAGTACTAAGACCGAATATAATGCTTTCTATAATGCAGAGAAACCGACTTATGATAAACTTTTTAAAGAGACTCCTCACTCTTTGGTAGATACTTCTGGACTGAGTGTCGGACTCCCTGAGGGTCAAATGGGTAACTCAGAAGTTGGTCATATGAGTATAGGAAGCGGAAGAGTTTTGTATCAGGATTTGGTAAAAATATCTCTGGCACTCTCGGAGAATACTTTAGAAGACAACCCTGAACTGCAAAAACTTTTTAAGCTTTCAAATAGACTCCATTTAATCGGCTTGCTGAGTGATGGCGGGGTTCACTCTCATATAGAGCATTTTATCGCCATTGCTGAAATTGCAGCAAAAAACTCCAAAGAAGTTTTTCTGCATCTTATAACCGACGGCAGAGATGTCTCCCCAACTTCAGCAGGAAAATATGTAGAGCAGCTTTCCCATCATTTAACTCAAAATATTAAAGTTGCTACGATGTCTGGTCGTTTTTATGCAATGGACAGAGACAACCGTTGGGAGAGAGTGCAAAAAGCGTATGAAGCTATGGTAAATGCAACGCCTAAAACCAACGTAGACCCGACTTCTTATATTACACACTCTTATACTTTAGATGAGTTGGATGAGTTTATTGAACCGACAGCATTTGAAGGTTATGATGGCTTTGTTGATGGAGATAGTGTTTTAACTATAAACTTTAGAAGTGACAGAATGAGAGAGATGACTACTGCGATTGGTGATGAAAACTTTAGCAGATTTGTAAAAAAACCTCTCAAAGTTAACCTTGCTACAATAACTGAATATGACAAAAGTTTTCCCTATCCGGTTCTTTTTAGAAAAGACTCTCCAAAAAATACTTTAGCCGAAGTTATCTCAAATCATGGTTTGAGACAAGTTCACACCGCTGAGACTGAAAAATATGCACATGTTACTTTTTTCTTTAATGGCGGAATAGATGAACCGTACAAAAATGAGACAAGAGTTCTGGTTCCATCACCGAATGTAAAAACATACGATGAAAAACCTGAGATGAGTTCAGTAGAAGTGGGAGAGGGTGTTTTAAAAGCAATGGACGCTGAGGCTGACTTTATAGTAGTAAACTTTGCAAATGGTGATATGGTAGGGCATACCGGCGATTTTGAAGCAGCTAAAAAAGCTGTAACTGCTGTAGATACACAACTCGGTCTGATTATTGAAAAAGCAAAAGAAAAAGACTACTCTGTTGTCATTACATCTGATCACGGTAACTGTGAAGAGATGAAAGATGATAATGGAAGCACTTTAACAAACCATACAGTCGGCAAAGTATGGTGTTTTGTAATCGCTGATGGTGTTACTAAAGTGGATGAAGGTGCATTAAACAACATCGCTCCGACTGTTTTAAAATTAATGAATATAGAGATTCCCCAAGAGATGGATCACAGTTTAGTTTAATAGTCTTGGCATGTGGAAACTCGGCATGTGGAAATAAAATTAAGGAATATAATAAATGAAATTTAGCGGAAAAAATGTTTTAGTTACGGGTTCAAGTCGTGGTATTGGTGCAGAGATTGCAAAAACTTTGGCAGGCTTTGGTTTAAAAGTATGGATTAATTACAGAAGCGGTGCAGCAGAAGCTGACGCTGTTAAAGAGTCCATAGAAGCAAACGGCGGACGTGCGGCGGTCATCGGTTTTGACGTAAGTGATGATAATGCATTTACTGATGCTATAAAAACTATAGTAGAGAGTGACGGTGAACTCTCATACCTTGTTAATAATGCAGGTATTACCAATGACAAGCTTGCACTTCGTATGAAAACTGAAGATTTTATGAGTGTCATTAATGCCAATCTTACCTCTTGTTTTATAGGTTGTAGAGAATCTATGAAAGTGATGAGAAAGAAAAAGTTTGGAGCTGTTGTAAATATTGCCTCTATTGTCGGTGAAACGGGAAATGCAGGTCAGACGAACTATGCCGCTTCAAAAGGCGGAGTAATTGCAATGACTAAAAGTTTCGCTATAGAATCCGCAACAAGCGGAATTCGTTACAACTCAGTAACTCCGGGCTTTATTGCAACAGAGATGACTGACGCTTTAAGTGATGAGATTAAAGAGACATTTACTTCTAAAATTCCTATGAAAAGATTTGGTAATTCTAGCGAAGTAGCTGAGGCAACTGCATTCTTACTCTCCGATCATGCTAGTTATATAACTGGTGAAACACTCAAAGTTAATGGCGGAATGAATATGGCATAGAAGAGATTTTCTCTTTTTATGTAAACCATAATATACAAATATAAATAGCAAATAAATATCTTCCTTTTTTAAATTACTTAAGTTAAGTATGATATAATTACGTGATTTTATAGATAAACATAGGAGCTGGAATGGCACTTTTAGACGATATTAAAGAAGTAGTAGTAGAGCAATTAAGCGTTAACGCTGAGGAAGTTAAAGAGGATTCTAAGTTTGTTGAAGATTTAGGTGCAGACAGCCTTGACGTTGTTGAATTGGTTATGGCTCTTGAAGAGAAATTCGATATTGAAATTCCTGATGATGAAGCAGAGAAAATTCAAACTGTTAGAGATGTTGTTAATTACATAGAAAGTAAGTAATAGTGTTTCAATTCTACTGAGAGCTGATTCTCAGTAGTAGAATCTTTTTAGAAGTTAACTCTGGTGTTGATTTTTAAAAGTATTTTATAATTTATGGAGAGTAGTAAATGAGAAGAGTAGTAGTAACTGGTATGGGTATGATTAACTCGGTTGGTAATGATAAAGAGAGTTCTTTTAAGGCGATATGTGATGGTAAATGTGGAATAGATACTATTACTCTTTTTGACCCTACTGATTACAGCGTACAAATTGCCGGAGAAGTAAAAGATTTTGACCCAACGACAGTTATGGCACCAAAAGAGGTTAAAAAAGCTGACAGATTTATTCATTTAGGTCTTAAAGCTACTCAAGAAGCGATGGCTGATGCTAATCTTCCTGAAGATACTGATATGGAAAGATTTGGTGTTAGTGCAGGTTCAGGAATTGGCGGTCTTCCTTCAATTGAGAAAAACTCTATTATTTTAAGCCAAAGAGGTCCTCGTAAAATTTCTCCATTTTTTATTCCAGGGGCTTTAGTAAATATGCTTGGTGGATTTGTCTCAATTGCACACGGCACTAAAGGACCAAACCTTTCTAGCGTAACTGCTTGTGCTGCTGGAACTCATGCCATAAGTGAAGCATGCAAGACCATTATGTGTAACGGTGCTGAACAGATGTTGGTAGTTTCTGCAGAGTGTGCTATAACGGGTGTTGGAATCGGCGGTTTTGCTGCAATGAAAGCACTCTCAACTAGAAATGATTCTCCAAAGACTTCTTCTCGCCCTTTTGATGCAGACAGAGATGGTTTTGTTATGGGTGAGGGTGCAGCAGCTTTAGTACTAGAAGAGTACGAAAGTGCAGTTGCTCGCGGGGCAAATATTTATGGAGAAATCATAGGATTCGGTGAGAGTGGAGATGCGAGCCATATTACTACTCCAAGTCTTGATGGTCCGGCTCGTGCTATGAAAGCTGCATATAAAATGGCAGGAGAACCTAAGCTTGATTATGTAAATGCACACGGAACAAGCACTTTGGTGAATGATAAAAATGAAACAGCAGCTCTAAAAGGATTGCTTGGAGGAAAAGAGAACTGTCCTCCTATGAGTTCAATCAAAGGTCAAATCGGTCACTGCCTTGGAGCTGCGGGTGGAATAGAAGCTGTAACATGCCTTATGGCAATGAGAGATGGCATTATTCCTCCGACTATTAACTATACAACTCCGGATGAAAATTGTGATTTAGATATTGTTCCAAATGTAGCAAGAGCGGCTGAGTTAAATGTAGTTATGAGTAACTCCTTTGGTTTTGGTGGAACAAACGGCGTACTGATTTTCAAAAAAATCTAAAAGTTTAAGGATTTAATTTGGCTATATATTTAGACTTTGAACAAAAAATAAAAAATATTCAAGAAGATATTATCTCCGCACAGGTTCGTCACGACGAGCATGCTGTTGGGATTCTTCAAAAAGCATTAGACAAAGAAGTTTCAAAAACTTATAAAAACTTGTCTGATTTTCAAAAACTTCAGTTGGCACGTCACCAAGATAGGCCGTATGCGCTTGATTATATAAATGTAATCATGCGGAACAAATATGAAATCCACGGTGACAGACATTTTCGTGATGATGTGGCTATTGTATGCTTTTTAGGGTATATCGGCGAAGAGAAGGTAATGGTTATCGGTGAGCAAAAAGGTCGCGGTACCAAAAATAAACTCAAAAGAAATTTTGGTATGCCACATCCTGAAGGGTACAGAAAAGCACTGCGTGCAGCGAAGATGGCAGAAAAGTTTGGTCTTCCTGTTCTTATGCTTATAGACACTCCGGGCGCATATCCGGGGCTTGGTGCTGAAGAGAGAAACCAGAGTGAAGCGATTGCCAGAAACTTGTTAGAACTCGCCGAACTCAATACTCAAACTGTATCTATAGTCATAGGTGAGGGCGGAAGTGGCGGTGCGTTAGCGATTGGCGTTGCTGACAGACTTGCGATGATGCGTTACTCTGTATTTAGTGTCATTTCGCCTGAGGGCTGTTCTGCTATTTTATGGAATGATCCGACTAAGGCAGAAGCAGCTACCAACGCTTTGAAAATTACAAGTAATGATCTTAAAGAGTTACATCTTATTGATGATGTTCTCGATGAGCCGCTTATCGGGGCACATAGAGACAAAGACAGAAGTGCAGAGGTTATTGCTGATTATTTTTTAAAGTCTCTCTCTGAGCTTCGTGAGATGAGCAGCGAAGAGAGGATGAGTGCCAGATATAACAAGCTTATGAGCGCAGGAGCATATTCGGAGTAATTTTACTCTTTTTTTTCTTCTATTTCTTCTTGGTTCTCTCTGAGAGGATCAAACTTCGGTCTTTTTAATCTCGGTGCTTCTTTTGAAAACTTTATCAAATCTTCCGCATTATTAATATTTTCTTTACAATTTTTTAGTGATAATTTGAAGAGTTCATATGTAGTCACAACATCACTCATTGCACGATGATGCGTGGCATGTGGATTTAAGCCAAAAAAATCACTCAAATAAGAGAGTCCGTATCTAAAAGATACGACACTTCTCTCCGCGAGTGCTAATGAACACAAACTTCTGTTAAGCAGAGGCTCTAAACCGACTTTAGCAAAGGAGCCTGATATATATTTATAGTCAAACTTTACATCATGCGCTACAAAAATAGCATCACGAATAAAGTTTTTAAACTTATGTAAAACTATTTTTAAACTTGGAGCATCTTTGGTGTCTTCTACACTTATACCGGTTATCCTTGTAATATGCTCATTGATTTCGTGACACTCAACTAATGATTCAAACCTATCAACAATAAAGCCATTTTTAACCTTTAGGGCAGCTATCTCAATAATCTGATGTTTGTCTAGTTTAGAGCCGTTAGTCTCTATATCAACTATGCAAAACTCTGCTTCACTCATGGAGATGAATTTTGTTTCAAAGAAAAAATAGCCCTGTTTTTTTACTATATTTAAGCCCTGCGCACGCCAAAGTTCTAAAGAGAAGTCTAAGCCATCATCTATCTGATTTCTTATTGACTCCAGCGATAGACCATTTGAGGAAAGTTTCGAGATGCTTTTTTGGTCTAAATGAAAATCATTACTGAGCATTTGCTATAAACTCTCTTACTTTTTTAGAATCTTTTATACCATTAGTAGCTTCAACACCACTGCTAACGTCGACACCATAAAAACCATACTCTTTTAATGAATGAACATTCCCCGCATCAAGTCCGCCGGCAAGTATGATTTTTGAGCAGTCTATATCTTTAAACCACTCTATATTTAGTCTCTTTCCAGCTCCGCCGTAAGCTTCACAATAAGCATCTACGAGTCTATACTCATCACTATATTGCTGAATATTTTTAGCTTCTTTCGCTCTGACTACTTTAATATAGGGTACTGTTATTTCTTCGTAAAGTTCTTGCGTAACATCAAAATGAAGTTGAGCAAGAGTCGCGCCGGTTTCATGGCATGTGGAATTTATAGTACGTGCATCTGCATTCACAAAGAGAGCAACTTTTTCAACAAACGGTGGCAGTTTTTTTATTATTTCTTTAGCATGTGCAATGGTAATGTATCTTGGAGATTTTTCATAAAAAACAAAGCCAAGAGCATCTGCTCCTGCTTCTATCGCCATCATCGCATCTTTATAAGAAGTTATTCCACAAATTTTCACTCTCATTTTATATCTGTAAACTTTTAATAGCTTCATTCTTGTTCGCATGGTTGAAAATATAACTGCCAGCAACTACAATGTCAACGCCGGCATCTTTAAGGAGTCCAATATTTTTGTCGCTCACTCCGCCGTCTACTTCTATAAGACAGTTTTGATTTAATCTGTTTCTCATTTCATTGAGCTTTTTTGCTTTTGGAATTACCGATTCGATAAAGCTCTGTCCGCCAAACCCAGGGTTTACACTCATAAGCAAAACCATGTCTAAATCTTGCAATAGATACTCTATGCTCTCAGGCGGTGTATGTGGGTTTAAAACTATGGCAGGTTTTATGCCCAGAGAACGTATTTTTTGAATAAGTCTGTGAGGATGTTTCTCCTCTTCTATATGAAAAGAGATATATTCAGGCTTGAGTGGTGCAAATAGTTCTACAAAAAAAGTATTGTTCTCAACCATCAGATGAATATCAAGCGGTTTAGTTGCACATTTAGCGATGGCGGAAACAACAACGGGTCCGATTGTTAGGTTTGGTACAAAATGACCATCCATAACATCGACATGAACTAAATCGCAACCTGCTTGGCAAATTTCTTCAATATCTCTTTGCAAGTTGCCAAAATCTGCAGATAATACACTAGGTGCTACTTTCATTTTTTTCCTTAAGCCAAAGAGGGCAATATTTTTTGAAATTATACTGTTATAGTAGTTAGAAGAGACTTATTACCTTGTCAAGAAGAATAAAAATTTATCATTATCAAAGGCTAAATCTACCTGTGCACCTTTTCTTCCAAATGTCATATCAAGTAAATCATTAATATCGCTGTATGTTCTTGGCAGGGTGATGTTTACGCTTATCCCTTGGTCTAATAGGAGACTTTTTACCTTTCCTCCAATGATATTAACGAGTTCTGAGAGTGAATCTAAGATGAGTTCTATGTCATCAGTCTCTTCGCCTATCAGTAATTCGCATGATTTTTTAGCAATCTCTTTTGGGAAGATTAGAATTATCATTCCGTCCATCTCCCCGTAAAAACCTATAGAACTGGCAATTTTATCTGTTTTGTCTGCTATAGAAATTTCATTTATCTGCACAGCTTCTTTTACTGCCTTAGAATTTGTCATCATCTCTATGGTCAAAACAGTTGCATCTATAAATCTGGGGAGTTCCGTAACTGTCAGTTTTTTCAAATTTCGCTTGTTTTTCATTACAACAGAACTGCTTCCGCCTAGGTCTGCCATTAGCTCTTTGTCATGCAATATGTTGTCCATCTGAGAAAAAAACATAATTCCGGAATCTTCCATGGTCTCTTTAAAAGAAGAAGGTATTTTTTCAAACGAAAGTCCGGCAAAACATATAGTGGCATTATACTCAGCAGCCGCACTTGAAAGTTTTGAGAAAAAGTTTAGTGCGTGTACATTCATGCTTATAACTTTATAAGCATCAAATATAAAGAGTCTAAAACCGACGTTTAATGAATTGTTATGATAGACAATATTAAATGTATCGCCTATCTCAGCATCTAAATATGAGGAGAGAGAGTAAATAATGGCATTTCCAGTTACTCTTGTAGCAATTTTTTGTCCCATCTGACCCAAATAAGTGTCACTAATAACAAAATCATAAGCGACCGCATTGGCAGATTTTTCCCAAAACTCCTCTTGGCTCTGAGTCATAATAGGGTTGTGCCCGTTATCGTGCAGTTCGATTGCCATAGCAGCACGTTGAGATTTATCTTCACTAAATAGCAATACCGTTTTGCTTTTGTTTTTAAAACTAGAAGTAAATAGAGAGGCAATTTCATGACTCTTAAAAAGTGAGAAGTTCACTTCGTCTTTGTAAAATTTCATAATCGCTTCAAATTTTTTAGAGTCATAGTCACAAAAACCAACAGTCGCATGATTTTTTGCACGTATCTTTTTAAACATTTTTATAAAGATGTCTAAGCCGTTTCTGTTAAAAAAAATAACTTTCTTTAAAGAGACAAGAACCATGTCTACTTTCAAGAGCGAAGTTGCTTCTATGTCGTCGATGGTTAAGTAGGCATTCGCACTATTGCCATCTAAAAAACCTTGAGGTGAAAATATTGCAATGGCGTCTTTTACCAAAGCTCTCACGATATTGCCATTACTGTAGAAAAATCTTCATAAATATCGCCAACATATTCTATTTGAAAATCAATAAAATCATTTAAGCCAGCTTCTATAAAGAGCGGTTGTGAGAGTTCATAAAAAAGTAAAAGATGCATCCATTTTCCTAAAAGATTTATTTTTACATCAGCTGATGGTTTCACTCCTGATGCAGCTTGAATGATTTGAGAGATTTCACTCGGCATATCCCATTTATTCGCAACTGCTTCGCATATATCAAATAGATCAAAGTTGCAAAGTCTTTTTAAAATTGTATTATAGTCAAGCGCTTTAACGCTTTTGAGGAGTTTTACATCCTCTATATGTTCACAAAAAAGTGCTTCTGCAACTATAATACTAGAAGGGAGCAGAGTAATTGCACTTGTGATATCTTTAGCATCTATTTCGAGATGGTTTAAGATGAGTTTCCATTTAACAGATAAATTGTCTTGAAGTGTTTTAAATGTAGATTTGTTGAGTTTAAAGAGGTGCCACTTACTAGGTGAAAGAAGAGACATCATATAGTTATAAACTGCCTGCTGTGAGCCTGATAAACCAAGAATACCGAATATCTGTGCAATTTCTTTAACCTCATTCTTGAAACCATACAAAGGGTTGTTGACAATACCTCTAAGATATCCGCTCAGAGCTAAATCAGTTTGCGCAATTTGTGCAGCTTTGGCTAAATTACCACTATCTAAAAACATCAATGTGGCTTTTAATGCCTTTGGTGAAGGGGGAATTTTATCTATATAACCGTCTATTGTATTTTTTGTTATCACTTTAATATCTGCTTTTAAATTCAATTTAATACATTTTAGCTCTAATAATATAAAATACAAATAAATCACTTACTTAAACACTCTTTTTGGAGAGTTAAAGAAATGTTCTCTTTGGCTTAAGTTGAACTTTTGCTTTGGTTTGGTATAATTCGCAACTTTAAAAACCTACATAAGGAAGCTAAATATGGCAAGAAGATGCGCTATTAGTGGCAAAGGCCCAATGAGCGGGAATAATGTTTCTCACGCTAAAAACAGAACAAGACGTCGTTTTTTACTGAACTTAAGATCAGTTCGTATCACTTTAGAAGATGGTACTACTAAAAAAATCAAAATTTCTGCTAGAGAACTACGTACGCTTAAGAAAGACTCTTAAGCGTACTTGGAAATTAATTTGAATCTTTTACAAAGGATTCGTAAATTTCTACACTGGGAGACAGCTCCCAAACCCGATGCAAAGCTTCTTCCTGAAGTTTACCCTCTCTTAAAACCTTTTCGTTTACCTCTAATTTTAACAGTACTTACCATGATGGTCGGATCACTCGGTTATGTAATGATTGATGATTTTTCGCTCATG
>Ga0210044_10009510_pt1 | contig 11818 bp, 11 predicted proteins | sample CryGey13umfilter_2_FD_183959 | JGI IMG/M metagenome (GOLD analysis project Ga0210044, IMG submission 183959) | Groundwater microbial communities from aquifer in Utah, USA - Crystal Geyser 4/9/14 3 um filter (SPAdes) (version 2) | ecosystem: Environmental > Aquatic > Deep subsurface >... | reverse complement strand
TCAACATCCTCAGCACCATGCCCGATTTCCTGCCGCCCGAAAACATCATAGACGTCACCCGCCTCATCGTTGAACAATGGCAGAAACTTGCGGCAGAAGCCGTCTCCGCCTGAGTTGGTTTAAAGTTCATGACACTGCACTATCTTACCCCGGCAAAACAAAAACGGACGCAGATGCTGGGGGAGACTTATGACATCAAATCCGCCAAAAACAGGCAACGCTATCTTTTTAAAAGCACAGGCCCCAAAAGAAGTATCGATAAAATTGTGCTGTTCCAGCCAGTAGGTAAAAGCCGTTTTAACCTTGCTTTTGGTGATGCCAAAGAAGGAACGGTGGACGATGAAATCGTAAGCAACAACAGCGATTTTGTCAAGGTATTGGCGACAGTCGCCAAATGTGCTTACGATTTCACTGAGCATTATCCGGGTACAGTTCTGGAAATTGTTCCTGTGGACAACAGGCGTGGGATACTTTACAATGCCATTTTCAAAAGACATTATTTGACCATCCGTGAAAAATTCAGGATTTTTGGCAGAAGGAATGGCGAGTTTGAACCCTACGACCCGGGAAAAGAGTACGATAAATTTGAACTGTACCATAAGAATTAGCATTTTTACGAAAAAGGTATTTTCATGCAAAAAGAATCTGCTCAAGCCACAGCGCCAACCCGTCGAAGGGGTGAGAAAAATGAACCTTCTTTTTCAAAGGAGGCGCTTGCCATTTTAGAAAATGCAGACAACCGCATTTATTTCCCAAAGAAATATTTCACTTCACAGCGTGACTTCATCCTTCGTGAAGTCAAAGAAATCCACACCGCCACCCCCACTCTCCCCATCCGCCAGGCCGTCGTCAACATCCTCAGCGAACTGCCCGACTTCCTGCCGCCGGATAACATCCTCGATGTCACCCGCCAAATCATCGAAAACTGGCAAAAGCTCCGGGAAGAAAATACGCCTGCCTGAATAAGTACAAGCCTTTCAACACTTCGCTATCTTTCCCCGGCAAAACAAAAAACGGACGCACATGCTGGGGAAAACCTATGATATCAAACCATCGGCGGAAAAGCAGTATTACCTTTTTACCAGCGAAGGGCCAAAAGGGAAAATCAATAAAATCGTCCTGTTTCAAGGCATTGGCGAAAACAGGTACAATCTGGCTTTTGGAGATTTGCTTTTCGGTCAACTTGACGACGAAGTGGTCAGCAACAACCGGGATTTTGTAAAGGTGCTTTCCACCGTTGCGGCATGTGTTTATGATTTTGTAAAGGCTTATCCAGGCATAGAGCTTGAAATTGAACCTGTCGATGAAAAGAGAAAAATGCTTTATAATGCAGTTTTCAAACGACATCACCTGTTCATCCGGCAGCAATTCAGGATTCTTGGTGTAATTACAGACACTCTTGAGCCTTATTCCCAGGAAAAACTGTATGACCGGTTTGAACTGTACCATAAGATTTAGCATTTTTGTTAAAACAACATGTTTATGAAAAATGAAGCTATCATGGAAGCCGCTGCAAAAACCAGAGAAAAGAAACAGGCAAATACCCCTGAATTTCCCCCTGAGGTAATTGCTTTGGCAGAAAAAGCTACCAGAACTATCGCATTTCCTCACAAGTATTTGCCTGCCCAACGCAGGTTTATTTCTGAAAAAACCAAAGAAATCTATTCTACCACTCCGGAGCTACCCATCCGCCAGGTTGTCGTTCAAATTTTAAGTAAACTCCCCGATTTCCTGCCGCCGGATAACATCCTCGACGTCACCCGCCTCATCGTCGAACAGTGGCAAATGCTCTCGGAAGAAAAAGCGAAAGCACTGCCTGCCTGAATAAGTACAAGCCTTTCAACACTTCACTATCTTTCCCTGGCAAAACAAAAAACGGACGCACATGCTGGGAAAAACTTATGATATCGAAGCATCGCCCAACAAGCTGAATTTCATGTTTATCAGTGTTGGCTTTAAAGGGAGTGTGGTGAAAATGGTTGTATTTCAGCCGCAAGACAATAAGCGGTTTAACTTGGGATTTGGTGATTTTTACGACAATGCGATTCACGATGCAGTGGTAACCAATAATGGCGATGTTGTAAAGGTTCTTGCGACGGTTGCCAAATGTGCTTATGAATTTATTGAAAGCCATCAAGGGGCGATACTTGAAATAAAACCTGTTGATGAAGGGAGAAGGATGCTGTACAACACTGTTTTCAAACGGCATTACTTGACCATCAGTAAAAAGTTTGAGGTGAAAGGAGCCGTGAGCAACGAGGAACCCAAACCATATAGCCCTGAAATAGACTACGATGAATTTGAACTGTGCCATAAAATTTAGCATTTTTACTTTAAAATTGAATCATGAAAAAAGAAACCAGCAATACAGCAGTAGCCGCTCTACCCAAAATTGAAAATAATCAAACGCCAAAATTTCCCCCGGAAGCCCTTGCTTTCCTTGAAAATTCGGAAAAGGTTATCCACCTTCCTCATAAATATTTTGCCGCCCAAAGGAGCGTGCTCGTCAGAGAAATCAAAAAACTTCATCAATCCACCCCCACGCTCCCCATCCGCCAGGTCGTCGTCAACATCCTCAGCGATATGCCCAACTTCCTGCCGCCCGAAAACATCCTCGACGTCACCCGCCTCATCGTCGAGCAGTGGCAGAAACACCAGGAAGAAGCTGTTGCACAATAACCCAATTTCTAATTTCCAATTTCCAATTTCCTCACCATCCCCTCCCGCCAATACGCCTGCAACACCGGCACCACGAACATCGTCATCAACTGAATCGTCATGCCGCCGAAAGTCGGAATGGCCATGGGCACCATGATGTCGGCGCCCTTCCCGGTCGAGGTCAGCACGGGGAGCAGGGCGATGATGGCCACGGCTGCTGTCATCATGGCGGGGCGCACCCGCTTTTTGCCGGCAATCAATACGGCCTCACGCACCCCGGCCACCGTCGTAGGCTGGCGCTGCTCGAAAACCTGGTGGATGTAGGTGCCCATGATCACGCCGTCGTCGGTGGCGATGCCGAACAGGGCGATGAAGCCCACCCACACTGCCACGCTGAGGTTGATGGTGTGCAGTTGAAACAGCTCCTGCATACTCACCTCAGCCACGGAAAAGTTCAGGAACCAGTCCTGCCCGTAAAGCCAAAGCATGATGAATCCGCCGGCAAACGCCACGAACACCCCCGAAAAGTGAATGGACGAGGCGATGACTGTTTTGAATTGGAAAAAAAGCAACAGGAAAATCAGGATGAGGCTGATAGGTATGACGATGGACAGCCGCTTCATTGCCCGCAACTGGTTCTCGTAGCTGCCCGAAAACTTGTAGCTTATCCCGGCAGGCACCACTAATTCGCCGGCGTCAATTTTCTGACGGATGAAACGCTGCGCCTGCTCCACCACATCCACCTCGGCGTAGCCTTCTTTTTTGTCGAGCAGCACATAGCCGGTGAGAAAGGTGTTTTCGCTTTTTATCATCTGCGGTCCCCGGACGTATTCGATTTTGACCAACTCACCGAGGGGCACCTGCGCCCCCATCCCGATAGCTATCGGGATGGGCACCAGCATTTTTTTGATGCTCTCCGGGTTGTCGCGCAGCTCGCGGGGGTAGCGCACCCGCACGGGGAAACGCTCCCTGCCCTCCACCGTAGTCGTCACGTTGATGCCGCCGATGGCAGTTTCAATAAACATCTGCAAGTCTTCGACGTTGAGGCCGTAGCGGGCGGCAGCCTCCCGGTCAATGTTCAGTTGGAGGTAGGGTGTGCCCACGATTCGGTCGGCAAAGACGGCTTCGGCTTTCACGGAAGGCACTTCTTTCAGGATGGCTTCGAGTTTCAAACCAAAAGCCTCGATGGTCTTTAAATCTGGCCCATACACCTTGATGCCTATGGGCGCCCGCATGCCTGTTTGCAGCATGATGAGGCGGGTTTCGATGGGCTGCAACCTCGGGGCGGAGGTGACGCCGGGCAGCTTGGTCACCCGCACGATTTCGTCCCAGATGTCGTTGGGGCTTTTGATTTGTGGGCGCCAGTTGCGGAAATATTGGCCGCCGGGGTTGGGGATGAGGCCGGCGAGTTTCACGCCGCGCAGCAGCGCTTCTTCGTTCGTGAGCGTATCGCCGGAAACGAGGATGAAGCGGCCTTTTTTGTCCGTTTTGAAAGTCTCCCTCTTTCCATTTTTATTAATTAAAAACTCCGGTTTGTAGTTGATGAGGTTCTCGTACATCGAAATGGGGGCTGCGTCGAGGGATGTTTCGGCACGGCCAGCCTTGCCCACGGCCAGTTCCACTTCGGGGATGTTGGCGAGCAGCATGTCGAGCTGTGCCACCACCCGCTGGTTTTCTTCCACACCGGAGTGCGGCATGGAAGTGGGCATCAGCAGGAAGCTGCCTTCGTTGAGCGAAGGCATGAACTCCTTGCCCATGCCGGGGAATTTGTGCAGCATGGCGCCCCAAAACCCGGTCGTGCGGATGTTCCAGCCCACCTTGTCGAAGCCCTTTGCGACGAAGCCGAAGCTCTTGTTCCAGCCCAACCAAATGACCAGCCCGAACAGGATGGTGAACAGCGGGATGAGCATGAATTTACCTTTGTTTTCCAAACACCATTTTAAAACAGGCTCGTAAAAATGGACGATGGACATCAGCGCACCGAGGATGGTGCCGAGCAGCAGCAGCACGAAAAGGTAGTTGACAAACAGGGAATTGTTGTGCCCCAGCGGCACCCATTCTTCTGCCAGGAAAAAAATAGCCACCAACACGACGACGGCGATGTTGATGTAGTTGGACAGGTCCAAGTTAGGCGGTAACTTGAAGTTACCGCCTAACTTTTGCAGCATCGGGGTAAACAAATTATTCAAACCAATGACCACTAACCACACCGGCAGCCAGGTTTTATAAACAACAGCGAACAGGATGCCTGCGGCAATGAGTGCCACGTTCCATACGCCCCGCACCCTTTTTTTTTCAAAATTCAGTGATAAAACAAGATGCGCCAGCGCTGGCAAAACAACGATACCGAGAAAAAAAGCAGACCCCAACGCAAAAGTTTTGGTAAATGCCAGCGGCTTGAACAGCTTGCCCTCTGCCGATTGCATGGCAAACACAGGCAGAAAGCTGACCACTGTGGTCGCCAGCGCCGTGGTGATTGCACTCGAAACCTCTACCGTCGCCCGGTAGATAATTTCAAGCAGTTCTTTGCTTCGTTGCACGCCACCGGCTGCGGACTGTGGACTGCTGACTGCGGACTGATTCTCGGGCATTTCGAGGTGGCGGATGATGTTTTCAACAAAAACAATCCCCACGTCCACCATCACGCCGATGGCGATGGCGATGCCGGAAAGGGCCACGATGTTGGCGTCCACCCCGGCATAGCGCATCACAATGAAGGTCATCAGCACCGCCACCGGCAACATGCTGGAGATGAGCAGAGACGCCCGCAAGTTGAGCAACAGAATGATAACTACGATGATGCTGATGATGATTTCGTCGGACAGTGCGCGCTCTAATGTGCCGAGCGTTTCCTCAATCAGTTGGGTGCGGTCATAAAACGGCACAATGGTGAGCTGGCTCACCGTGCCATCTGCCAATGTCTTTTTAGGCAGGCCGGGAGCTATTTCCACGATTTTTTCTTTGACGCTATTGATGACGGCAAGCGGGTTGGAGCCATAACGGGCGACCACTACACCGCCGGCCACCTCGGCGCCGTCCTTGTCGAGGATGCCTCGCCGGGTGGCTGGCCCCAATGAAACTACGGCAATGTCTTTGAGGCGGATGGGCACGTTGTTGTGTACCGCAACCACCGCCAGTTCGAGGTCTTCCACTTTTTTGATGTAGCCTAAGCCCCGCACTAAATATTCCGCTTTGTTGATTTCGATAGTCTGCGAGCCGGCATCCCGGTTGGATTTTTTCACCGCTGCCACCACGTCCATCAGCATGATGTCGTAAGCTTTCAGGGCGCTGGGATTCACGTCCACCTGGTATTCCTTAATCTGACCGCCGGCGGAGGCGACTTCGGAGACGCCCTCGACGGCATTGAGGGAATATTTCACATAAAAATCCTGCACCGTCCTGATTTCGTTCAAATCCCAGCCGCCGGTTGGGTTGCCCTGCGGGTCGCGCCCTTCGATGGTGTACCAATAGACTTGTCCGAGGGCGGTGGCGTCAGGCCCAAGTGCAGGCTGCACGCCCGGCGGCAACAGGCCGGAGGGCAGGGAATTCAGTTTTTCTAAAATCCGGGAGCGTGACCAATAGAATTCAGTGCTTTCATCGAAGATGACGTAAATGATGGAAAAGCCAAACATCGAGGTACTCCGGATAGATTTCACGCCAGGCATGCCGAGCAGGAAGGTGGTGAGCGGATAAGTGATTTGGTCTTCCACGTCTTGTGGGGAGCGGCCCATCCAGTCGGCGGAGACGATTTGCTGGTTCTCGCCGAGGTCGGGGATGGCGTCCACCGGCACGGGGTCGGAAGGCAGGAAGGTTTTCCAGCCGAAGGGGGCGGTGGCAATGCCCCAGCCGATGAAGGTCACCAGCAAGAGCAGGGTGACGAATTTGTTTTCGAGGAAAAAACGAATGATGTTGTTGAGCATGATGCTGCACTGGTTTAAAAATGGATGAACAGCGCCGGCGTTCGGGCGCAATCAAACAGCGATACCCACAACGGCGCCCTTTGGCATCGAGTGGCTATCTACAACCAGTGTTGGTCTAACAAAGGAAAGTCTGCAACATCACCAATATGTCCTCTTGGACAATGGGCGGCTTGTAGATAAGGTGGGAAACCTTCAGCGCCGCAGATGGTGCAAATGGGTAGTTGTAAACTACGAGGATGGTGTAAAGGAGCGCCGGCTTTTTCAGCAGTTCGACATTGGCAGTTTGAACCTGCTTGTCTTCATCGAGCTGATAGTATTTGGCGATGTTCTGGCAGCAGCCATTATCTTCGTCGCATTGATGGGGGCTGCACGAGGCAGTTTCGGAAGCGCACAAATCCAGGGTGGAGTTATCGCAAGCCGCCCGCTTGTCCATGCAGGAATGGCCCTTCATGGCTCCTTTGCAAAAATGCTTGTGAAGCGTGAAGCCGGTCGTGCTGAACAGAACCGTGATAGCGAGGATGATATGGAGAATCTTGGCTGCCAAGAGATTTAATTTACGGCGCAAAGGTATGGGGTGCGTGTGTGTTTTACTAATTAATTTCCGTTAAAGGTTTGCAAAGTTTTCAGTTTTTTTCAAAAAATGGCTGCCTATCTTTGCCCGAAACCTTCCCAATGAAAGACTTCCTGCTGCTGATTGTGCTGAGCCTCTATTTGCACACTTCCTTTTCACAGAAGCTTTTCCAGCCCGAACTCGAAGCGTTTTACAATCCCGTTCTCCGGCCCTTTTATTTTGGCGTAGCCTCCGGCGATCCACAGCCCCACAGTGTGGTGATTTGGACCAAAATCGTCTCCGAAAATTTGAGGTTGCAGCAAATACATTGGGAGGTGGCCACCGACACACTCCTGCAAAACGTAGTGCAGTCGGGCACCGGCGAGGCGGATAGCTCCTCTGCTTTTACCCTGAAATTAGTGGTGGAAAACCTCGAAGCGGGCACCCACTATTTTTACCGCTTTCAGCATGAGGGGAGGTACTCGCCCATTGGCCGCACTAAGACGGCTCCGGAGGGGGAGGTGCCGCTGTTGCGCTTTGCCGTAGTGAGTTGCGCCAACTTTCCGTCGGGCTATTTCAATGCGTTCGGTGACCTCGCCCGCCGCAACGATATAGACGCCGTGCTCCACCTCGGCGACTACATTTACGAGTATGGCAGCGGCGGCCCTCGCAAGAAAAAGAAGAACTTCTCCCGGCCCCACATTCCCAACCATGAAATCCTGACGCTGCAAGACTACCGCACCCGCTACGGCCAATACCGCCTCGACCCCCAACTGATGGAGGCCCACCGGCTGCTTCCCTTCATCGTCATCTGGGACGATCACGAGTTGGCGAACAACTCGAACGTCAGCGGTGCTCAAAACCACGACCCCAACAGCGAGGGCGGCTGGGGAAAACGCAAAGCCATCGCCCGGCAGGTGTATTTCGAATGGCTGCCCGTGCGCGACAACCCGCAACGCAGCATCATTCGTAGCTTTAAATACGGCGGCCTCGCCGAGTTGTGGATGCTCGACGGCCGCCTCGAAGGCCGCAGCCCGCAGGCCCGCGGTACCGGCGACCCGGCGTTGCCCTCGCCGGGACGCCACATGCTCGGCGAGCAGCAAACCCAATGGCTGCTCGATGGCATGAAAAACTCTACCGCCCGCTGGAAAATCATGGGCAACCAGGTCATCTTCTCGCCGCTTAACGACAGCAAGGTTTTTAGCCGGGACCCTTCCATCCGCATGGACCGCTGGGACGGCTACCCCGCTGAACGCGATGAAATCTTTGATTTTTTTTATAAAAACAACCTCCGAAATATCGTGGTCGTCACGGGCGACGTGCACACATCCTGGGCCTTCGAACTGACGGGCGACCCGCACAACCCTTCGAAGTACAACCGGAAAACGGGTATGGGCGTCACCGGCGCAGAATTTGTCACGCCGAGCGTGTCTTCGTTCAACTTCGATGAGGTGGTGCCGAAGTTCGTCACCTGGGAGGCTAAGCGCCGTTTTTGCAAAAAGGAAAACAACCCTCACCTGCGCTTCCTCGACCTCAACCACCACGGCTACATGACCCTCACCCTGACGCCGGAACGGGCACAGGCTGATTGGTTTTTTGTGAAAACACTGTACGAGGTGGACGACCGCTACAAACAAAAAGGCGGGCGCTACATTGAGTTTAACGGAAACCAGGTGAAGAAGAATAAATCCAAACGATGAGGTTTTGGCTCCTGCCAGACTTGGGTGAAATTGTACAATCGAGCCCCAGTCCGACTGCGCCGAAATGTTTGCCGAACTGGGGTTTTGCGATACTTTTTCACCGCAAACCAACATGAGCCAGAGTTTCTATTTCCAAATCAATTTTAGCATAAAATGAAAAAACTATTAGTCCTTATTTCTATGGTGGCGGCCATTTACGCCCTTTCATGCACCAGCGACGCGGAAGCTTCCAAGCCGCTGAATCCCAATGGCGACAGCGAACTCGCCCTGCTCATGCGCTCCATGTTCGACGATGGAGCGAAGGTGAAAGAAGCCATACAAAATGGCCGGGTGCCCAAAATTTTGGTTGAGTTTGAAAAAATCCACACCGCAAAAGCCACGATGCCGGGCAAGGCTGGCACTCCCGAATTCAAAACCTTGGCAGCAGCCTACGTGCAAGCCGTAAACGCCCTGACAGAGTCCAACGGTGACGATGTGGAAACTCACTACACTGGCATGGTAAACGCCTGCATGAACTGCCACAACGCCGTTTGCCCCGGCCCCACCCGGCGAATAAAGAAGCTGTATCTTTGAGCGGTTGATGCCATCTCATCATTCATCATTCATCAATTGGAAAAAGTAAACGCTGTCCCACTTAAAACTCTCGCCGCCCAACTTTCGGGCGAGCTGCATTCCGATGACCTGATGCGGGCGCTGTACGCCACGGATGCCTCGGTGTACCGCGCATTGCCGTTGGCGGTGGCCTATCCGAAAGATGCCGCTGACATTCAAAAAATCGTCGCATTTGCGACGGAGCGCGGGGTGCCGCTCATCCCGCGGGCAGCGGGTACCTCGCTGGCCGGCCAATGCGTGGGGGAGGGCCTCGTCGTGGATGTGTCGCGCCACATGACGGCGATATTGGAAGTGAATGAGAAAGAGCAATGGGTGCGCCTGCAACCCGGCGTTATCCGCGACGAACTGAACCGCCACCTCGCACCCTACGGCTTGTACTTTGGCCCCAACACTTCCACCGCCAACCGCTGCATGATGGGCGGCATGGTGGGCAACAATTCCTGCGGCAGCACTTCCATCGTCTATGGCTCCACCCGCGACCATTTGTTGGAGGTGAAGGCCATCTTGAGCGATGGCTCGGCGGCGGTTTTCCGGGCATTGACGCCCGAAGAATTTCAAGCCAATTAGTGCAGGGCAACCTCGAAGGCAGGCTCTACCGGCAGATTCACCGTGCGCTGTCGCCGCCGGAACAGCAGGTGGAAATCCGGCGGGAATACCCCCTGCCCATCATCCACCGGCGCAACACAGGCTACGCCGTGGATCTGCTGCTTGATGCCCAGCCTTTCGCCGATGGCGAAAAACCGTTCAACTTCTGCACGCTGCTCGCCGGGTCGGAGGGCACGCTGGCCTTTGTCACGGAGATAAAGCTGGGGCTGTCGCCGCTGCCGCCCAAAGACCACCTGCTGGTGTGTCCTCATTTCAACGACATTCAAAGCACCATGGAGGCCGTGGTGGCGGTGATGGCCCACCGGCCGGATGCCTGCGAGCTGATGGACAAGGTCGTGCTGGATTGCACAAAAGAGAACATCGCACAGCGCAAAAACAGCTTTTTTATTGAGGGCAGCCCTGCCGCCATTCTGATGATAGAATTTCGCGGCGAAGGTGCAGAGGGAAAAGCTGACCACCTCATCACCAGCCTCCGGGCAGCGGGTTTGGGCTATGCTTTCCCCAAAGTTTTTCCACCAAAAACCAACAGCGCCTGGGAACTGCGCAAAGCCGGCCTCGGTCTGCTCGCCAACATTCCTGGTGACGCCAAGGCGGTGGCCTGCATCGAAGATACCGCTGTGGCCATTGATGACCTGCCCGCCTACATCGGCGAGTTCACCGAAATGATGCGCAGCCACGGCCAGCGTGCTGTCTATTACGCCCACGCCGGGGCCGGCGAAATTCACCTGCGCCCCATCCTCGACCTGAAGAATCCGAAAGACGTGGCCCTGTTCCGCGAGTTGACGCTGACCGTCGCCAAATTGGTGAAGAAATACCGCGGTTCACTCAGCGGCGAACACGGCGACGGCAGGGTGCGCTCCGAGTTCATCCCCCTGATGATTGGGGAGAAAAACTACGAACTGCTCCGGCAGATAAAGCGCACCTGGGACCCCGGCAACATTTTCAACCCCGGCAAAATAGTGGACGCCCCGCCAATGAACACCACGCTGCGGTGCGAGCCGGGCAGCGAAACGCCCGTTTTCGACACCGTTTTTAATTTTGAAAAAACCGGTGGCATCCTGCGGGCTGCCGAAAAATGCAACGGCTCCGGCGACTGCCGGAAACTGCCCGCAGCAGGTGGCACCATGTGCCCCAGCTACCATGCCACCCGCCGGGAAAAAGACACCACCCGCGCCCGGGCCAATGCGCTCCGCGAATTCCTCACGCACCCCGCTGGTGCGGCCAACGCCTTTTCCCGCAAAGAACTGCACGAAGTGATGGACCTTTGCCTGAGCTGCAAAGGCTGTACCTCGGAGTGCCCCTCCAACGTGGACATGGCAAGCCTGAAAGCCGAGTTCCTGCACCAGTATTACCGCAGCAATGGCACGCCCTGGCGGGCGAAAATTTTCGGGCACATTGATAAAATTTACGGTTGGGCCTTGCCCATCGCCGGCCTGAACAACTTCCTGATGTCCAATGCCCTCACTGGCGGGCTGATAAAACGGGCACTCGGCATCGCCCCGCAGCGGTCGTTGCCGCCTCTGCACCGGCAGACGTTGCGTGGCTGGTTTTTTAAAAGAAAGAAAAGCGTGGCTGGCGCCAAAGGCAGGGTGTTTTTTTTCTGCGATGAATTCACCGATTACCTCGATGTGCCAACAGGGCAAAAGGCGATTCTGCTGCTCGAACGCCTCGGCTACGAAGTGACGCTGCCGGAGCACGTGGCGAGCGGCCGGGCTTTGATTTCAAAAGGTCTGCTGCCGGAGGCTCAAAAGCTGGCGCAAAAAAATGTGGAA
>Ga0210044_10009505_pt1 | contig 11822 bp, 5 predicted proteins | sample CryGey13umfilter_2_FD_183959 | JGI IMG/M metagenome (GOLD analysis project Ga0210044, IMG submission 183959) | Groundwater microbial communities from aquifer in Utah, USA - Crystal Geyser 4/9/14 3 um filter (SPAdes) (version 2) | ecosystem: Environmental > Aquatic > Deep subsurface > Groundwater... | reverse complement strand
TCGACTCGGAAAGGTCGAACATTTCCCGTTCATCGAGCCGCCCGACTCACGATTGATCCGCGACGGTTATCAAACGCTCCACGAACTCGGCGCGATCGATGATTATGATGAACTCACAACACTCGGAAAGACACTCGCACGATTTCCCGTGGACCCGCGCATCGGTCGCATGCTTCTCGCGGCAGTCGAAGAAGAGTCGCTTTCGGAGATTCTCATCATCGCTTCGGCGCTCTCCATACAAGATCCGCGTGAACGCCCCACCGATTCCGCCGCCGCTGCCGACCAGTCCCACGCCGAATTTCGCGACAAAAATTCCGACTTCCTCTCGTTCATCAATTTATGGAATTTCTATCACGACCAGGCGCGACATCTTTCCAAGTCGCAACTGCGCAAACTCTGCCGAAGGCGGTTCCTTTCGTATCTGCGTTTGCGTGAATGGGATGACATTCATACGCAATTGAAAACGCTCATGCGCCAACTCGGGCATTCGCTGAATGAAAAACCCGCCGAGTATGATGCCGTACATCGCGCGCTCCTCGCCGGGCTGGTCTCCAACGTCGGTTTGCGCACCGAAAAGTACGAATACACCGGCCCGCGCAGCATCAAGTTCAACATCTTCCCCGGCTCAATTCTTTTCAAATCGCGCCCCAAATGGATCGTCGCCTCCGAACTCGTGCGCACGACCAAACTCTTTGCCCGCACCGCCGCAACGATTCAGCCGAAGTGGATTGAAGAGGTCGCCCCCCATCTCTTGAAGCACACCTATTCCGATCCGCACTTTGAAAAGAACGGGGCGCGTGTCGCGGCGTTTGAAAAATTGTCGCTTTGGGGGCTGCCGATCATCGAGCGTCGGCGGGTTCATTACGGTCCGATCGACCCCGTCGAATCGCGCAGAATATTCATACAGCACGCGCTGGTCCAGAACGAATATCGAACGGGAGCCCCTTTCGCGAAACACAATCGCAACCTCATCAAACAGGCCGAGGAGATCAAAGCGCGCACGCGCCGCCACGATATGCTTTATGACGATTCGCTCATCTTCGCATTCTACGATGCCCGCATACCGGTCGACGTCTACAACGGCCCGCTCTTTGAGAAATGGCGCCGCAAGGTTGAACGAAATAATAAACGCCTCCTCTTTATGAATCTTACGGACGTACTCGGCGAATCATCGACCGGCGAGGATTTGAGAACCGATTATCCGGATCATCTCGTCGTTCACGACAGTGATGATGTCCGCATTCGACTTCGTTATCTTTGCGATCCCGGGTCGACCAAGGACGGCATCACCGCGATTATTCCCCTTGAAATGCTTCCGTCACTGAACATGCATGAGTTTGACTATCTCGTACCCGGATTCCTGCCGGAAAAAATCAAGGCGCTCATTCGCACTCTGCCGAAGTCAACACGGACCGCGCTTCAACCTACCGCTGACTTTGTCGAGGAATTCCTTCAATCTGAACATCATCTCGACCAGCCCCTCATGAGCAGCATTGTTGATTTCGCGCGCCGTCGTCGTGGTGTCTTCATCGACACGAGCGAGTTCAGGCCCGATGATCTCCCGCCCTACCTCTTCATGCGATTCAAAATCATCGATCAGAATAATAGAACAGCCGCATCCGGGCGCGATCTTCAAACGATCATCAAGGAACTCCAGCCGAGAATTGCAAAGGCCCTCACCCATATTCCCGATTCCGCTTTCAATCGAACCGGAATCACTCAATGGGACTTCGGCACGGTCCCCGAATCCGTAGAGATCAAACAAAAACGACTTTCCGTCTGCGCCTTTCCCGCATTGGTCGACCAGCAAACGAGCGTCGCTTTGCAACTCTTCCAATCAATGGAGGAGGCGCTTTCACATCACCGCGAGGGACTCCTCCGACTGGCCACCCTCGAACTCGGTCGATCGCTCCTCGATCAATCAAAAAACCTCCCCCACTTCGGTGAACTTTCAATCAACTACGCAACGCTCGGCCCATCTTCCGAACTGCGCGCAGAACTCATCGACCTCATCGTTGATCGCGCGCTCTTCCCCGCGACGAACGAAGCGGGTGAAAGTGATTGGGTCATCCGAACGAAGGATCATTTTGATCGGCGACTCGTTGGCGCCGACCTCAATCTCTATGATTGCGTTGCCGAAGTCTGCTCGCTGGCGCGCACCATTCTGAAGGCCTATCACGAAGTCGATGCACAGCTGAACAACGCAAATCCGCCGCGCTGCGATGAATCACTTGACGATGTCGAATTTCAAATCGGGCAACTGCTTCGCAATCGCTTCTTCATCAATACGCCGTTTGATAAACTCATTCATTTCCCTCGCTATCTCGCCGGGGTATCGCATCGCCTGAGTAAACTGGCGCGTACCGACATCACCAAAGATTTGGAACTCATCGCTGAAGTCCGTCGATTCTGGAATCCGTTTCTGAAACTCGAAGCGCAGCGTAAAGCCGATCGCAAACCGCCGACGCCGAACATGACCGAGTTCCGATTTCTCATCGAGGAATATCGCATCTCGCTCTTTGCGCAGCACCTCGGCACCGCCGCCCCCGTTTCCGCCAAGCGCCTTCGGAAACGCTGGCAGGAACTTGTACAGTCTACGCAATGATTGATCGCGCCATTTCGCGCCGCGTTCATTTCGCATCATCGTTTTGTAAACAAGAGGCGGTGAAGCGCTCAACAAATCCGATTGTCAGGTCGATGCTTCGATGAGTTGCAGAATTTTTCGGGGCGATTCCGCCTGGCCTGTGCGCAGGCTCAGCCGAACCGCCTCACACACCGCGACGGTGCGTGCGACATTCGATGGAGGAATCGCACGGTTGCGCGATAGGTCAAGCGTGCTTCGCACCGCATCGAGCAGAAACCCTTCAGCGAACTGATCGGACGTACCATTCGTTGAATTCCCCGAAGATCGAGATTCTGAATGTTCGTGGAGCGCTGAAGTGTCTACCAGATTCCCATCCTGATTCCACCATTCAAAGACGCGGTCCGTGAGTCGAATGCAGCCCCCCTCGCCGAGAATCGTCAACCCGCGGGCCCATGATGCGCCGAGATCGCTCACATGCATACACGCGCAGCAATTCTCGGTGAAGCGTGCGTTGACCGTAATGTGACCGTGCATCGCACGCAGTGAATCAGGCGGTTCGCCGAGCGGACCACTCATGGCTGCATCAACCTGTTCCGCCGACCCGCAGAGATATTCCATGATGTCCACCGCATCGGTGAGTCGGGCATAAAGCGAACCGTGAATGCGATGCCCGCGCATCGTTACATTGATCGATCGAACGACACCAAACGAATCTCTAATATCATTAAAGACCCCAACCATCTGCGTATGCCGAAGCAACGGCGACAAGACCACCGAGTTCGAAGCATCGTTCGGCGAAGGGCAATCGGAAATTCCCGCTGGTAGCGGCTCCAACGTCAACACCGGTCGTCCCGACCCGCGTTGAAGCAGAGCCAGTTCCTCATCACCCACTTCATCAAGCGTCAACACCCAGACGAGATCGGGATTGAGTTCCAGTATCTGATGTCGAAAATCAATACACCGCTCCGTCGAAAGCGAGTCGGCGACGATCGCCGAACCACCCGATCCCGGCGCACCGGCCGCGAGTATTCTGAGATTCGCCGCCTCCGCAATGCGACGAACCAGGTCCGCCTGTTCGGGAAGAAGATACACCAGCGCTGTATGAACGGCATCCGCCTCCGAAGCGGCGACCGCCACCGCCGGCGACCCGGCCGCCTCCACCACGTACGACGATTCTTTCCCCGCAGTGTCGAAATCAAATTCCCCCTGCGGCGGGGAAGTCACAGCCTCCTCATCGACCTGACTCGGTTCATTCCTTGATGATCGTTTCTTCTTCGACATGGTCTTCTCGTACGACATTGAAACCAAAACGAAACGGTACGGACACGCCTCACCCAATCATACCTCCGCAACTGTAGACGCGTCGATGACGCCAGCGGATATCAGCCCAGTTGGACCAACCGCGCCATTTGAGACCATCGCTCCCGTAGAGGCCTATCATTCAGTTCGGTCCGCTGCGGGTGTGGCGATCGCTCCGGCAAGATTATTCCTGCCGGGGAGGAAAGTCCGAGCACGACAGGATACGGTGGTGGGTAACGCCCACCGACTCGAAAGACCTTGCATTCTTCAATTCATTGAAGAACAAACGGATTCGGTCGCGGGTCAGGGACAGTGCCACAGAAAACACACAGCCGATGGATGGCTTCGGTCATCACAGGTAATGGTGAAATGGTGCGGTAAGAGCGCACCGCCCGATTGGCGACAGTCGGGGCACGGTAAACCCCACCGCGTGCAAGCCCAAGAAGTTCTCCAGGTCGGTCCGGCCGAATGAGAACGGGTCGGGTGCTCCGCTCGTTTGAGAAAACAAGCGGTACTTCGTCGGCGACGGCGAAGACAGAGAAATGGTCGCCCCGACGACATCACACTTGAGTCCCCGTCAATTGGCGAATCAGTGAGTGATGCCGTTCGGAACAGAACTCGGCTTACCACCCGCAGCCGACCGAATCCTTTACTTTACTCGTCCGTCCCATTCGGATTCTTGACATCCGTGAATTCCCAGATTCTGAAACGTGCCCCGCCAAAGTGTTGGCTGGTAAATGACACCGCAAAGGACGACGGTCATGCAGAATATTCGACAAAAATACTCTCCCCCGCATAAATCCGCCTTCACGCTGATCGAACTCCTCGTCGTCATTTCCATCATCGCCCTTCTGATCGGTTTGCTCCTCCCGGCACTTAGCAAAGCCCGAAGCGCCGCACGAAAAAGTGTGTGTGCAAGCAATCAGCATCAGATCGGTACCGCGCTTCATATGTACGCGACCGAAAACGACGGTTACGTTCCGCGCGAAGGAAAACACCCGTTTCGGTCCGGCATGGGCGGCAAGGGTTACTTCTATCAGTGGCCGCGCTCGTTCTACCAGTATGTCATGAGTCAACCCCCGCTGATTCATGATGGAACGGGTGCCACCTTCAACGCTTCCGATCCGGACGATCCGAATTGGGCGCGCTATACGTTTGAAGATGTTCCCGTCTTCAAGGACCCTTCGCACCCCAATCCGAACTACCAGATTCAATATGTCAACAACGGACTCATGCTGAACCGCGATCACAAGATCGACGGCGACGGGCGACACCCCACCGCTTCGATCGATGAGTTCATTCGCCCTGACAGTTCCATGTATCTGACTGCTTTCAACGATGACGCCAACCATGAAATCTACAACATCGTTTACTTCGGCTACCACCGCGAAGGAATCGACGCACTCTACGATACGTTTACCGAAGCCCATATCAACGGCCCGGAAAAAGACCCCAACGGAAACATCAGCAATGTCGCGCGAATCAGCAGCACTCGGCACGGGGACGGCGCGGGATCAAACGCGCTCTTCATCGACGCCCACGTTGAACTCCGCCAGCGCGATACGCTCAAAGATCTCGCCAATTGGGATGACCAGACGTACAACAATTCGATCAGTCGATGACGCAAGCGCAAGCGCCGAATCCGATCCACCCCGAGTCGTTGATTCTTGAATCGTTAACCTAAGATTATGTTCCATTTGGGGTGGCACGGACAGTGACCAGCGACCGAAGGGGGTCGTCCATGGTGAGATTCTCGACAATTCTGCACCCCAATTTCGCCGATTCGACCTGCCGCCTTTGTCTGCCCATCATTTCAAAGATCAATCAAAAACAAAGGGACAAATACGTCTCCGGGCTTTTCTGTTTTTTCATGCAAATAAATTTTTGCTACTCGCGAGTCACCTTGACGATTCGGCCGCGTGTCATGCGGGTCACCGAGAATCGAAGCTCCTTTTCACCTTCAACCAGCCTCTTGAAATCGTCAATGTTGGGGACTGGTTGATCGTTGACTGCCGTAACGATCTCAAACGGCTTCAACCCCGCGACCGCGACCTTCGAGCCCGGCTCGATCTTGGAAACAATGACGCCGGGATCCCCTTCCTTCTTTCGAAAATAACGACGCACTTCATACGTCGTGTTCCGAACCGCCAGCCCCAGTTCCTCATCCTCGAACTTCGCCGCGGAATCGTAATACGGCGGACTCTGTTCGATCGTCAATTCGACACTCTGAATCTTCCCGTCGCGAACGTATTCGATACTCACGGGCGTGCCGATTCCGATGGCGGTCAGCGTCTTGTTCAGTTCGCTGTTCACTGGAACCCAGGGAGTCGGAATCTGATCGAAATATTCTTCCGGAACCTCGTCCAGCCCATCCCATGGAAACCCCTGCGAGGCGAAAATGTAACCGCCCGAAACGTCGATCTCGACCGGCTTGGGAAGATCGTCGGAAGCAATCCGTACGAGAATGTCACCGGTTTTCAACTCCGCGTTGACCGCCGGCGAACCCGGATAGAGATACGTAATGATGGCACCAAAGCGCCCGTCATCCGTCTCGTCTGAGATGTTGTTGTACCGCGCAAGTTCACGATCAAGCGGCTGCAACTCAACGCCGAACCACGCCAGGCGATTCTCCGCCTCTTCCGAAAGCGGCGTGTTGTTCGGATCGAAAAAGGATTCGGGGTCGGCCAGAACCTCTTTCATGTAAATGGGCGGGTAAAGATACAGATCATCCGAATTGTTGTAGGTTGAAGTATCTTCATCATCCGAAACTTTGGATCGTCGATTCATCGGAAACGCAACCAGTTCGCCACTGACTACGTCGAAGTAGAATACTTTCCCGCGGCTCGAAGGATTCTCAGAATAGATTCTTCCCTTCCATCCCACGCTGAACGCACCGTATCGACCGTGCGAATAGAAATCACGCCGCGTCTCACCTCGAATGATGATCTGGTCCGCAAGAAAAGCACGATCGCGCATCGCCAGCATATCCGGCACCTCGGACAAATGAACAATCATCGGATCCGAAACCGGTTCAGTGAGCGTTACCATCATCGCGCCGTAATTCTTGATCGAACCGCGGAATGTGGCAACGTGTTCCGTTTCCGTGCCGTCGTCATCACGCAGAAAAATGCTCACCTTCTCCAATCGGACGGTCGCCTTCGGATCCAAATCCGCCAGCACGAGCACGTTCGTCGGATCAATGACGAGTCCAAGACCGTTCCATTCGGTGATGGAAGCGCCTGAATCCGAATCATCACCGAAATAGGAAGAATAGGCGTCGCTGTTGTTCTTCTTCGGGCTTCGAAAACGAACTGCAACACGAGCGACGCCCCGTGAATATTCGGTTTGCAATCTACCCGACCGACGAGCGATATCATCCGCGCCGATCAGGTTCCACCGGTCAACCGGATTCCCCTTCCAGAACGAGCCCGCCGCCGGCAGTTCGTTGCTCAGCGTCACGCCGACCGCCGTCCCATCGCGCGTCACGACCGTCCCCTGCACATTGAGCGGAATCAGTTCATCGCCGTTTCCGAAATGAACGAGCCCGTTCGCAAAAGGAAAGATCCTCTGTGACCACGAACCGCTCAACCGCCCCTGCGAGGCAATGTAAAACGGTGGATCGGCCGACACATCGAAACGCAATGGCTTCGCACCAATGAGCGGCGTAGCAAGGCGGAGAACGATCGCACGCTGATTCGCAGCAACTGAATCAATCTCCGCTTTCCGTGTTTCGCCCCTGTACCGAACTTCGATTCTCTCAATGAAGCGCGAAGAAATCATAAGATCGGAAGTCGCAACCAGGTCATTCGAAATCAGGTATCCCGCTTCGATGTACGGACGCTCCTCGTGAATGGAGTCAGCGAACGATTCGTCTCCGTCAATGCTCTGCGGCGGATCACCCTTGTCGAAACGAAACGTGTATTCAACCTGAACCAGTGAAGGCGCCACAGCGCGCAGCACGTCGGAGTATGAACCGGGTTCACTCCCCGAGGCGCTCGCATCCGTCCAGGAACTCTGCGCAACGGCGGCACAACACCACATCCCGACCATCGCCCAAACCAGAACGAACCGCGACAACCCATAAAATCGTTTCATGGTTCTCAACATTACAACCGTACCTCTGAAGAGAAATAATTTGCAATAATCTATTCGCGGGAATAATCGCGCGCAATATCAACTACCACCTGCTGCGTCAGGCCGCTGCGCAGCACCGTAAACACGAGTCGACGCTTCGTGTCGATTTCGGCCATCGAACGTTCGTAAATCCGTTTGACGTCGTCGATCCTTTCGATCGGTTGGCGGTCGATCTCCGTGATGATGTCCCGCTCGCGCAAGTGGGACGCCCTCGCATTCCCCGGAATCTTGATTCCGAAAATAAATACGCCTTTCTCACGGAAATAGAAGAGGTCCGGATTATCAAATTGATTGATCGCCTTCACCGTCAAGTCCCAGCGCGGGCAGTCCAGTTCCGCCCCCTCGACTTTACCCTTCTCGCGGGGTGTGATCTCAACCGTCAACGATTGGGCGTCCCGTTCAATCTCAAATTGCGACACCTTATCCTGAGGCAGAAGCGCCAGAAATCGACGCACATCCGGGATGTCCTCACCCGTCAGCGCGCTGAGCGATTCCCCGTTCACCCGAAGAATGCGATCGCGCGTCTTCAACCCGGCAACCGCCGCCGGACTCCCCGGATCGGTCGCCGCCACAATCACCCCCTCCGAACCCTCGAAATACATATCCCGATTGAAATCACGAAGCGGTTGTACCTGCAATCCTGTCCACGCCCATCGAATCTGACCATGCCGACGTAATTGAGGCAAGAGCGGCTGAATCGTCTCCGACGGAATCGAAAACCCGACATTGTCTCCCGCCGACAAGCCGAGCGTGTTGATCCCAACGACTCTTCCGTCCGTATTCACGAGCGGTCCGCCCGAGTTACCCGGATTGATCGCCGCATCCGTCTGGATCCAGAGTGAATATTCACTCGCATCTTCAAGAAACCGCCGCGTGCACGAAACGATGCCGATCGAAACCGAACGATTCAATCCCCAAGGCGCGCCCATCGCCATGACGAAATCACCTTCTTCCAGTTTCGCTGAGGCGCCGAATTCCGCATACGGAAGCGGATCCTCACCCTCCTTCATCTTCAATTGCAGAAGCGCAAAGTCAATCGTCTTGTCACTGCCCACCACTTCTGCATCAAACGCCCGACCGTCGGAAAGCAGACATCGCACGCTCGTCGCTTTGTCAATCACATGCCAGTTCGTGAGAACCTCACCCGTCGGCGAAATAACCACGCCCGAACCGGAAATCTCCTGCGACTTTTTTTCGCCCTGCTCAAGATTCTCAATAACGCTTTTGATGTAAACCACAGCAGGAAAGACACGGGCCTTGGCGGAACGTATCACCTCGCGAAAATCAAGATTGGCAGTCGCCTCATTTGAAGACTTCACCGGAAAAGGGGTTATCTCCTGTGCCGTCGAATGATTGGTCCACGCAGCCATCATCAAACAAATCATCAGAGGGAAAATTAAGCGATCTCTGACAATATGCGGACGATTTTTTTTGTGCAACGTCATACACAATTCTCCAAACAGCCGAAAACAGCGACCGATTCCGCGCGGAAGATCTCGGCTTCAATTTCTCACGGTAATAATAGGCGGTCATCACAAGACCGATTCTGCGCCCATGCCTCAGCGCCGGTTCATTTCCGATCAATGTGCGTTCGGATCACGAAACCCGCGAAAAAGCGTCAGGAGCAGAATCCGTAAATCAAAGGAAAGGGACCAGTTCCTGATGTAATATAAGTCGTACTGCAAGCGCTTTCGAAGTGAAGTGTCGCCGCGCAAACCGTTGATCTGCGCCCACCCCGTCATTCCGGGTTTGATGTTCTGTCGCAGCATGTAGCCGCGCCAGTCACGACGAAAATCATCAATGAGGTCCAGTCGTTCCGGGCGCGGACCCACCAGTGACATATCGCCTTTCAATACGTTGAACAACTGCGGAAGTTCGTCAAGACTGCTTTTTCTGAGAATGCGGCCAAGAGAGGTAATGCGAGAATCATTCCGTTTCGTCCACGCGCTCTTTCCGCTCGCTTCGGGGTTCGGCCCGGAATTGCTTTCCGACGCTCCATGATACATCGTGCGAAACTTAAATATCTTAAACGGCTTGCCTCCGACACTGACGCGCGCTTGCCTGAAAATGATCGGCCCGCGCGAATCGAGTTTGATCAGAATCGCAATAATCGTCATCGGTAAACCGAAAATAATCAGCGCAAGCGAAGCCACAATAATATCGACCGCCCGTTTATAAATCGCTGCATATCCGAGCATCGGCGATTGCCGCATTGTCAGAATCGGCATGCCGTCCAGTTCGTGCACGCTCAAATTAATCGGCATATAGCGCGGGCTGATGTCCGGGATGATCCGCACATCCACCGTGAAACTTCCCAGACGCATCATGATTTTGGGAAGAAGATAACTTCGTGACTGCGGGAGCGCAATCACCACTCCGTCAACCCGATGCTCCTCAATAATCTCCTCCAGCCGATCAAGTCCGCCGTGCACCGGCCGGCCGAGGCAATCCGTTCGGCGCGTCGTATCATGATGCGAAATAAAATATGCCGCGTTGATCCCCGTCCAACTGTTGCGAAGAAACGTGTGAAACGCGATTTGACCGAGCCGCCCAGTCCCGATGATCGCAAAGTGACGCTGGTTCCAGCCCCGCATTCGCAAAGCGTGCAACACCGCTCGAAAAATGCGACGGTGAATCGTGAGAAGCGTAACCAGAAGCAGCAAATGAATGAGGAAAAGAACCGCCGGTTCACTTTCGGAAACACTCGTCGACTTCAACATCTGAGTCGCGATGACGAACATACCCCAACCGAAAAAAGCCGCCTTCAGAATATCAATAAACTCACTGAAGAACGGCCGATCGCGCCTCGGTCGATAAAGCCCCACCATCGCCATGCAAATAAGAATGAACGGGAATCCGACCGCCAACGCAAGAACCGTCGATCGAGTCAGCCAGGCGTCAGCGGGCAAATACCCAAGCGCCCGGCTTAACGCCAGCGAGCCGAACTCAGAACCCGCCACGACCAGTGAGTCGGAGATGACGAGCAATGAAACAAAAACCTGATGCCGTTCTTTGAGCACGGGATTCGTTACTCCACCCAAGGGCTATCAAACCTGGTGCGCCTACGCATGATGAGCCCCGCTAATCTCAGCGGCCCCATCATCCAACCGCGAATTCAACACTTCGGGCCCGGTCCGGTCAGCGAAGATCGTTCCCGTCCATGGAAACGCAACCTCCGATCAGACCGACGCTTTGAGGGTACGCGAGACGGCAGGCAACGTCGATATAATCAAGGATCGACCATGGATCCGTTCAACCGCCAAAACAAACCCGGCACTTCCCGCTCTATTCCCATGGTGCCCCGGTGCGAGGCGACGGCAAATGTGATCCCAATGACCGAACGGCCTCTACATCCGACTCGCTGAGATCCGTCGGAATGACCACATTAATCACGGCATGAAAATCGCCCGTCGCCCCGTCCTTCCCGACAATCCCGTGCTTCGGTATCCGCAACTTCTGCCCCGGCTGAGCCCCGGCCGGTATCTTGATCCCCACTTGGCCTTTTATGGTTGGAACCGTAACCGTCGTACCCAGCACGGCTTCCGCAATCGTAATCGGAACATCGAGCAGAATATTCAGCCCGTCTCGGCGGTAATACGGGTGCTTGCCGACCCGCACCGTGAGAATCAGATCGCCCGGAGTACCCCCCGCTGCCCCCGGATGACCTTTCCCGCGAATCCTCAGTTTCGTACCGTCTTCCACACCCGGAGGTATCGTGACATCAATGACCTCCGATTGGTCACCCGACGAAAAACGTAAATGCTCCTTTCCCCCCCGAATCGCGGTATTGAACGTAATCTCGACC
>Ga0210044_10009503_pt1 | contig 11823 bp, 10 predicted proteins | sample CryGey13umfilter_2_FD_183959 | JGI IMG/M metagenome (GOLD analysis project Ga0210044, IMG submission 183959) | Groundwater microbial communities from aquifer in Utah, USA - Crystal Geyser 4/9/14 3 um filter (SPAdes) (version 2) | ecosystem: Environmental > Aquatic > Deep subsurface >... | reverse complement strand
ACGGAAGTGTTGAATCGCTGAAAAAAGTAATGGAACTTTCGGATTGGAAGAACAAATACAAAAAACTTCCTGAAGGACACGGAATTGGTGTGGCTTGTGGATTTTTTATAAGCGGAAGTGCATTGCCCATTCACTGGAACGAATACCCACAATCGGTGGTACATTTAAAAGTAGATTTAGATGGACGGGTTTTGGTAACCTCTGGAGCTAGTGATATTGGGCAAGGTAGTGATACCATGTTAGCAATTATTGTTGCTGAGGTATTGGGATTAAGTTTAGACAACATTTTTGTTGTCGCTGCCGACACCACCTTAACTCCAATCGATTTAGGAAGCTATTCGAGTCGAGTAACTTTTATGGCTGGAAATGCAGCAAAAATGGCTGCTGAAAACTTAAAAGAACAAATTTTAGATGCGGTTGCAAAACTCAATAATATAGATAAATCGGAATTGAATTTTCAAAACGAACGGGTATTTACCAACGATAGAAAAATAGATTTAACGTGGGTGGAAGCTATTGAAAATGCCACTCGAAAAGTGGGTGCATTAAACAGTACAGGTGCTTACAATTCACCAAAATTAGGAGGCGATTTTAAAGGTGCTGGAGCAGGATTAAGTCCTTCGTATAGTTTTGGTGCGGTAATTACCGAAGTAAAAGTAGATTTAGAAACGGGTCATGTAAAAGTAATTGACATTTGGGGAGCTCACGATGCTGGAAAAGCGATAAATCCGTTAGCTGTGGAAGGGCAATTGGAAGGTTCGTGGCACATGGGAATGGGACAAGCATTGAGCGAACAAATGAAATACCACAACGGTTTATTGGTAAACAGTAACTTGGTAGATTATAAAATTCCAACGAGCAAAGATACTCCACCTATCCACACCAACATTATTGAAACCATCGACCCCGAAGGACCTTTTGGTGCTAAAGAATGTGGTGAAGGAGCAATTCATCCAGTAATTCCGGCAATAGCTAATGCTGTTTTTGATGCAGTAGGTGTTCGAGTAACATCGTTGCCCATTAATTCGGAAGAGGTTTTAAAGGAGATGAAAAAAAGTAAACAATTAGAAAAAATTTAAAAACCACAGAGTCACAGAGTTCACAGAGAAAAAAACAAAAACAAAAACCTCTGTGTACTCCCTGTCTCTATGGTAAATAAAAAAAATAGTTATGGTTATTGAAAAAAAATACATCCTCGCAACAACGGTTCAAGAAGCCATTGAACAAGCGATTGCCAACAAAGGAAACTTTAAATATTTGGCTGGAGGAACCGATGTAATGGTAAATAAATTTCAAGGAAACGAAACCTCTGGTTGTTTAATTGACATTACCAAAATTGAAGCACTAAAAGGAATTACCAAACAAGGCGATTTTTTACGAATTGGTGCATTAGAAATTTTAGAAGAATTAAAATTTAATTCCGACTTAAAAACTGAATTTCCAATGTTAATTGAAGCAGCTCTTTCGGTAGGTTCTCCATTAATTAGAAAAACAGCTACCATTGGTGGAAATGTGTTGTGCGAAAACCGTTGTTTATTTTATAATCAATCGGAATGGTGGAGAGAGTCTATTGGTTATTGTTTAAAATGCGATGGAGACATTTGTATTGCCACTGGTGGAAAAAATGCTTGTTTCTCTGAATTGGTTTCTGATACAGCTCCTGCTTTAATTGCCATGGATGCAGAAATTGAATACGTTGACGAAAAAGGAACGCACCAACAACCGTTAGAAAGTATCTACACTGGCGATGGTGTAAAACCTCGAAATTTATCGGAAACAGCTATTATAACCGCTTTATTTCTTCCTTTAAACAGAGGTTTTAAAACAGCCTTTTTCAAACTCAGAGAACGAGAAAGTTTAGAGTTTACTTCATTAACATCAGCAGTAGTAGTAGATAAAAACGGAAAACTAAAAATTGCTCTTTCGGGCGTTGACCCAAAACCTGTTGTAATTGAAGGAAAAATAGAAGACGACAAAGACCTATTGATTAAAAAAGCTATAAAAGCAGCTCGTGCTGTGGATAACGATATGTATTCGAGAAAATATCGCAGAGAAATGATAAGTGTTTATTTGAAGAGAAGTTTTGAGAAATTAACTTAAAAAATAATAAAAGACTTTTTTATCCTTTATTATTTATATTCCTAAATTTGTGGTAAATTAAAACATAAATAAAAATGGAAAACAACCCCATAAAAGTAATGTACGATGAACATGAAGTTATCGTAAGAGCAGAAAAAATAATTGAAAATTTGGAAAACACTTGGGAAAATAATCCTGAGGAATATGCTGATAAAGTAAAAAAATTAGTTGAATTTTTTAGAGAATATGCCGATGGCTATCATCATCGAAAAGAAGAAGAAGTATTATTTCCTGCAATAAAAGACCATCCTGATTTTGTACTGCAAGAAATTATTGATGAATTTATGGAACATCACGAAGGTTTTAGAGAATATGCTGCAGAAATTATTGAAGCAATTAACGAAAAAGATTATGTCCAATCTTACAAAATATTAAAAAGATATATCAACGATTTGCTCGACCACATTGCAGCCGAAAATGAAGAACTGTTTGTGTTAGCTCAAAATTTGATGGACGAAAATCAGTTGGAAAATATCTATTTTAAATTTAAAGACATTGATATGGAACTTGGCGAAAGTAGAAAAATAGACTTTGAAAAATTAATCAATTCTTTATAATGATAAATCAATTTACCTTTTTACCTGTAGTTGCAGAATTACCAATAGGTCATCCTATAAAAGTATATTTCGAAGAAGCTGAATTAATACAACATTTAATAAAAGAACTTCGAACAATAGACCCTGCTGAAGATTTTCAAAAATACTTTAACATCTTTAATGAATTATCGACCATCGAAAAACGATTTGCACGAAAAGAAAACCAGCTGTTTCCCTATTTAGAAAAACACGGTTGGGATGGTCCAAGTCAAGGAATGTGGTCGTTTCACGATAATTTACGAGAAATAATTCGTTTAATCAACAAACAAAACGAAGAAAAAGACATAGAAAAAATTAAACTAAACCTACCATTTTTGTTAGATGGTATTGAGCGTTTAATGGGTATCGAGGACACGCATCTATTCCCCAATGCTATGCAATTATTAACCGAAGAGGATTGGAAAGAATTTTACCAAGGCGATGAAGAAATTGGCTGGATGTTGAAAGAAAAACCCTCTCCCTTCCCTCCTATCGAGCAAGAAGAATACATCCACCCAAGTCAAGATACCAAGGAACGTAAATTGTCTTTTTCGCTGGAAAATACGTTTCATTACGATGAGGGATACATGACTCCCGAACAAGTTAATTTATTGCTTAAATTTTTACCAGTTGATATTACATACGTTGATGAAAACGATAAAGTAATTTTTTACAATCGTGGTGATGATAGAGTTTTTCCTCGTAGCAAAGGAATTATTGGACGAGAAGTAAAATTTTGTCACCCTCCAAAAAGCGTTCACATGGTTTTGCGAATTGTTGAAGAGTTTAAAGCTGGAACTAAAGATGTTGCCGAATTTTGGATTAACTTTAAAGGAAGAATGATTCACATTCGATATTTTGCCATGAGAGATAATGAAAAAAAATATCGAGGAGTTATCGAAATGTCGCAAGATGTTACAGATATTCAAAAATTAGAAGGTCAACAACGATTGTTGGATTGGGATTGAATTCCTAAATCATTTCATTAACTTTGTATTTTTAAATTTATAAAAATGCAAGAAGAAATAACCCCATGCCCTCAATGTAAATCACCTTACGGTTATCCAACCAACAATAATTTGTATGCTTGCCCTGAGTGCAGTTTTGAATGGAGCCCAGAAGAATTAGCTGCTGAATATGCGTTGGTAGTAAAAGATGCCAATGGCAACATTTTAAAAGATGGTGATGATGTATCCATAATTAAAGATTTACCAGTTAAGGGATTTCCGAAATCAATAAAAGTAGGAACAAAAGTAAAAAACATTCGATTGGTTGAAGGAGACCACAACATCGATTGCAAAGTTGATGGTTTTGGTGCTATGGCTCTAAAATCGGAGTTTGTTAAGAAAATATAAGCTTATTCAACAACCGTGAAATCTATCATATCTTCCAAACCTTACAACGATTACTCTACGTTTATCAAAAATAAATTTGGCGAACGTGTACAAAAAATTTCGTTAGATACTGGTTTTACCTGCCCAAACAGAGATGGAACAAAAGGAGTTGGTGGTTGTACCTACTGCAACAATAACACGTTTAATCCTTATTATTGCAAACCAAGTAAAAGCATTACCCAACAATTGGATGAGGGCATTGGTTTCTTTTCTAAGAAATATCAAACTGGGCAATATTTAGCTTATTTTCAGGCTTATACCAATACGTATGCTGATATTGAGTTGGTTAAAGAATTGTATTTAGAAGCCATTAATCACCCAAAAATTATTGGTTTGGTTATTGGCACTCGACCCGATTGTATCAATGCCGAATTGATAACTTTTTTATCCGATTTGGCAACCAAACATTACATTGCTTTGGAGTTTGGTGTAGAAAGCACCATCAACCGAACACTCGATTTTATTAACCGTTGCCATACCTTTGAAGAAACCATTGCAGCTTACGAATTAACCAAAAACAAAGGCTTGCATTTGGGAGCTCATTTAATTATTGGCTTACCAGGCGAAAGTAGAGAAGAAATGCTCAACCATGCTGTTGAGATTTCAAAATTGCCCATCAACACCCTAAAAATACATCAATTGCAAGTAGTAAAACATACCATGATGGCTCAGCAACTCAAAACAGAACCAAGTTTGTTTAATCTTTTTGAATTGGATGATTATATTGAATTTATTTGCGATTTTGTTGTTTTGCTCCGACCCGATATTATTATTGAACGTTTTATTAGCGAATCGCCACCCCACTTACTTATTGCCCCAAAATGGAATGGATTGAAAAATTTCGAAATTGTAGCCAAAATTGAAAAACGAATGGCAGAAAAGAACATTTGGCAAGGGAAGAATTTTGATCCTACCCCATTCATGCCTTCGCTTTAAACAATGGACAGGAGAGGCTAAACAAAAAAAAGTTTTGATAACCAACACAGCAAGCACTCGCATATTTTATTTCACCATGTAGCTATAGTTATTTATTCAATATATTTTGAATAGCTCTTTTTACATCTTCAGGCACTAATGTTTCACTCTCTCCTGTAGAAACATCATAAAAATATAAATCAGTTGGTTCTTGGTAATTTTTAAATACATTGTCATTATTAATATCTTTTCCTGTGCGAACATAAATTTTACTGGTCTTGTTTAAGGGTTCGAATTCTCTAACGGTTTGATTTTTAAAACTTAACTCTTTAGTTTCCAAAGTTGCAATATTAAAAACAAAAAGACTCTGGAAATCTTCATCATTTAATCTGCCATCACCATTTATATCTTTGTCTGTTCCTTTGAAAAGAATTAATTGGGTTGTGTCAATTTTCATATACGCCCATTCTGTTAAAGCAATTTTTGATTTAAATATTGGGATGCGAATATTACGTTTGTAATCAATTAGAACAAAATTGTTGTATAAACCACTAAAACTTGAATAGTAATAGTCATTAATAGATTCATAAGAACTAAATCCCATTCCAGCTTTTATAAGCTGGATTCTTTTTGTAGTTTGGTCTTTTTGTCCGATAGGAACAATAAATACAGGTTTAGTTGAATCCAATTGGTATGGAGTAAGAATACTTATTTCTTGTGAAAATGAAAATGAATTAGTATCGATAACTTGATTTTGGTCTATTACAATTCCTTCATGGTTTTTAGGATAGCTTTTTCTTCTTACTTGGTCGCTAATAAATTCAAAAAGTCCAATGATAATAATTATTAGCAAACCTAAAACGATAAGTGTACCAATAGCTGCTAATAAACGTTGATTATATTTTTGTAAGCCTTCCATTCTTAATATTTTAGATTATGGTTAACAAGCGACCATCTGCAACAGCACACATAGTTACTTTATATTTTTGCTAAAATACGAGAAATTTTACAACTAACAATTTTCCCAAACAGGAGTTCTTTTTTCTAAAAAGGAGTTGATGCCTTCGTTGGCATCTTTGGTTTCCATGAGTTGTTTAACATACATGTATTCCAATTGTGGTAAAAAGTTTCCTAAAATGTGGTTAAACTTAGCTCTGGCGGCTTTTACTCCATATTTTAAAGAAGAAGCACTTTTTGGAACTATGTTTTTTGCTATCCAAGTGTCAACTTCGGTGTTCAAATCATCTTTGTTTTCAAACACATAGTTTACCAAGCCTATTTTTAGGGCTTCGTCCGCATCAATGGTTTTGCCGGTAAGTAACAATTCTTCTGCTCGTGCTAAACCTATTTTTTCGGGTAAAATAACTGATGCAGGTGGTGGAAATACGCCTAAAATAATTTCGGGCTGACCTAATTTTGCAGTTTTATCGGCAAACAAAAAGTTACATACAATAGCTAATTCCATTCCGCCACCCAAACATTGTCCCGATATTTTTGCCATGGTGGGTATTCCTAAATCCATGATTCCAAAAAAGAGTTGATGGAAGGTTTTAATCATCATCTCAGCCAATTCTTTGGTGTGTTCGGGAACACTTGCTCCAAAAGAAAAGTGTTTGCCTTCGCCTTGAAAAGTAATGAGTTTTAAATTCGGATTGGTTTTAAAAGTTTTAAAACAATCCAACAATTCCAACATCATTACATTGTCCAATACATTGCCTTTCCCATCGTCTAAAACAATGTTAGCAATAGTATTGTTATGGGTGTATGTTAATTTAATTTTTTCCATTTTATTTTCTTTTGTCTCCCAAAAGGTGAGAAAGTTAAAATTTAATTTATATTATAATTATACTTCTGTATCGTCATTGCGAGGCACGAAGCAATCTGTCCTTCGATAGGGCAGATTGCTTTGTGCCGTTGCACTCCACTCGCAATGACAGTGGAAACGCAATGACGTATTATTATGCATTTGTGCTTTTATACTGTGGAGAAATTGCTCTGTGCATTTCATCATTCCACTCTTTACCTTCGGCTAACAACTGACGAAGTTTAATAAAATCAACCTCTCTATCGTTTTTAGGACCATCGTTAAATGCTTTAAATCCAGCTTTGGCTTCCGTCATCATGTTTAAAGCCAACCATTCACGACTGCTTTCTTTATTTTTATCCCAATGTTCTAATTTTTTCTTACGTACTTCGGTCAATGTTTTGTGTAAACAATTTGGGAAAGTGTGTAACAATTTAGCAATCAATTTATTTACCGCTTCATCCAATTTCGACAAATCTACTTCGCCATTTGCCATTAATTCTTTTCCTTTGGCTAACTCTTCACCCGTTTTCATTGCTCCAAAAATTATTCTGCCGTATTCATCAGCATATTTTTTAATGTTTACCAATGGGTTGACGATGAATTTTCCATCCACTTTAAGTGCTGGGGCAACATCTGTAATCATTCCTAAGTTTAGTGCTTGATGGGCTGTCCATGGTTCGCAAAGTGTTAGCGACATCATGGCTCGTTCTACACCAACATAAAGATGTAAAAAATCGGTTGCACCACCAATAGCAGCACTTCCATGTTTTGGTCCAGCTTGACTGAAACGTGCTAAATCTGATGCAACAGTAAAATCTGCTGCCATGCCAATTTCTTGTCCTCCTCCTACCCTCATTCCATTTACCCGACAAACAACAGGTTTTTCGCATTTTAAAATAGCTGAAACCATATCGTTAAACAAACGCATATATTGCGAATATTCCTGAGGATTTCCTGAGTAATATTCTGCATATTCTTTGGTGTTTCCTCCTGTACAAAATGCTTTGTCTTCAACACCTGTAAATACAACAGCCACCACACTTCTATCGTTTGATGCTTCGCCAAAAGCCAAAATAATTTCTTTTACTGCTTTCGTAGTATAAGAATTATACTGTTTTGGATTGTTGAGCATTATCCAAGCATTAAAAAGCCCTTTAACAGGAGTTCCGTCAAAGTTTAAGCAAGGTCTTTTTTCGAAAATAATGTCTGTGTAGGTGTATCCTTCTACAATGTTGTGATTTTTTAGATTTTCCATATTTTTTGAGTTAAAAGTTTGTGAAGTTTGTAAAGTTAAAAGTCCATAGTTGTAAGGCAACTTTATAAACTTTTAACTTTATACTTTCTACTTAATTTGATACCAACACCGAGCGTTTATCATATTTATGTTTTAATGTATTTTTAAAAACTTCGTTAATTTGAGATAAAGGAAAAGTTTGAACAAAATCTTTGATGTTCAATTTTCCTGTTGCAATTAAATCCACCACTTCAGGGTAGAGTTCGGGTTTACAACCCCAAGTTCCAATTAGTTTGGCATCGAATGCCATTAAATTACTTAAGCGAACTTCTAATTTATTCATGGTAAATCCAACAATACTTAATGTTGAAGTAAAAGTGATGAGATTAAAAGCCAATTCTTGTCCTTGAGTAGTTCCCGAAAATTCAAAAATTTTCCAACCGTATTTTGGAGCATCAAGTTCTTTAGCAATTTCTTTTACTTTGGCTTTTATTTCTTTAATATCAAGTCCCTTAGAATTTAACGTAGCATCAATTCCATTCTTTTTTGCATTGGCTAATTTTTCATCACTAATATCAATAGCCAATACTTTAGCACCAAATATTTTAGCAATTAAAGCACCATAAACACCTACTCCACCAACGCCAATACATATCGCTAAATCACCTTTTTCTAATTCTGATTTTTTTACCACTTGGTAAGGAGTAGAAATAGCATCTGCAATTACTGCAAGTTCTTCTAATTTGTATTTGGTAAGAATTGAATCTGGAACAAGACACAAATATTGATAAGGGACCACAATATGAGTAGCAAAACCACCATGAAAGTCGTTTCCTGGCATCAATTGATTTTGACACATGTTGCTACGACCTTTGTTGCACAATTCGCAATTTCCACAAGGTAAAACTGCTGGAATAATTACATTTTTTCCTTTTAAATGAGCAGGACCTTCCAATACCGTTCCGCTAATTTCATGACCCAAGGTTAAAGGCATTTCTTTTTTAGTACGAACACCATCGTACCAAAAGCTTAAATCGGTATGACAAACACCACAACCAGCCACTTTTACCAAGGCTTCGTTTTCTTTTATTGTTGGCAAATCTAATTCCACCAAAGAAAAATCTTCCTTTAATGCTGTCATTTGCCATTGTTTCATTTTTCCCATTTCTTTTTTATTATTTACGTCATTGCGAGGTACGAAGCAATCTGTCTTTCGATGAGGCAGATTGCTTCACTCCATTGCATTTCGTTCGCAATGACGGTTAATTTTAAACATTACAATTCTCAAACAAAATAGCCGTAGCTTGTCCACCACCAATGCAAGCTGAAGCAATACCGTATTTTACTTTACGAATATTCATTTCTCTAGAAATAGTTAACGACAATCTTCCTCCGGTAGCTGCTAACGGATGACCTAAAGCAATAGCACCACCGTTCACATTACAAATGTTTCTATCTAAGCCTAATTCTTTTTCACAACCAATAAATTGAGCAGCAAAAGCTTCATTAATTTCAATTAACCCAATTTCAGAAAGTTTCAATCCTGCTAATTCTAATACTAAATTAATTGCAGCAACTGGAGCTAATCCCATCACTCTTGGGTCAATAGCACTTGTTGCAGAAGCTATGATTTTTGACAAGGGGTTTAAACCCCTTGTTGAAATAAAATCACCACTGGCAACTACCACAGAAGAAGCTCCATCAACAATTCCACTTGAGTTAGCAGCGGTTTGAACACCATCACGAGCAAAAACAGAAGGTAATTTGGCCATATCTTCTAGGTTAGATGGACGAACATTTTCATCCACATTAAAATTTACTGCATTTTTAGGCAATCGAACCTTTCTTGGATTTAAGCCTTCTATTTCGAAGGTTTCAGAATTCATTTTTATAATTTCATCATCAAAAAAACCTCTTTTTTGAGCGGCAACATATCTATCCACCGAAAGTTTAGCAAAAATATTGGCTTCTTCTTTGGAGATGTGATGTTTTATCGCAACATTTTCGGCAGTACATCCCATAGGAACTGCAGAAGTATCGTTTAATGCTTCCCAAAGCATGTCTTTAAAATCAATTTTTCCTAAAGCATAACCCATTCTGTTACCAAAACTAACGGTTGGAGAAAGCGTCATGTTTTCGGTTCCACCACATAAGGTAACTTGAGCTTTTCCCAAACTAATTTGTTCAGCCCCTGAAACAATAGTTTCAAAACCAGAACCACAAATACGTTGCAACATAATTGCTGGAATAGTTTCTGGAATGCCCGAATATAAGGCAACATGTCGAGGTAAAAAGTAAGCATCGGCAGCACTTTGACCAATGTTGGCATACATCACTTGGTCGATATCTTCTCCTTTAATACCTGATTTTTCTAAAGCTCCTTTTGTTGCATAAATTCCTAAATCAGTTGGAGAGACATTCCCTAATGTTCCGCACAATTTTCCGAATGGAGTTCTTGCTCCGTTCACTAAGTAAATGTTGTCGTAGGTTATACCAAATCCTTTTTTCTTGTCGTGAAATCCTTTCATTGCTTTATATTTTATTATTAGTCATTAGGCTTAGTTATTAGTCATTATATCTTCCAACTTCTTTCTTTAATCTATTTATGTATAAATTCAGCTTTAGCTCTTGGTCCGTTGGTTAAAAAATTATCTAAACCAATTTTCATGTCATCGGTTAAAATACATTCTCCAAAAAGTTTTGATTCCAACTCTAATGCTTCATTTAATGGAAGTTTAATGCCATCGTAAATCGCTTTGTTCATGATGTGGTCAATTTTTTTACTCAAATGACCAATATTAATTTCTTTGGGAGCTAAGTTTTCATGAGTTCCGTTGGTCGAAAATTTTCGAGGTTGAATTTCACCTTTTGCTAATTTTTTAGCGTACTCAACGGCTCCTTCAACTAAATCGCCATCAATTTCTTTGTCAATTAATCCTATTTCTAGAGCTTCTTTACCAGAAACTGGTCGGGCTGTACGAAGTATTTCGGCAGCAACATCAACCCCAACCAATCGTGGTAAACGCTGTGTTCCTCCAGAACCAGGAATAAAACCTAAGTTCGCTTCGGGCTGACAAGCCACAACTGGCAAACCTTTTTTGGCAACTCTTGCTGTACATGTTATTGCCAATTCGTTTCCACCACCAAAAGCAAATCCATTTAATGCACAAACAGTAGGTTTTTTACAGTCTTCAATTGTATTGATTAATTGTTGGAAAGTATGAGAATTATCGTAACCTTCTTCAGGAGTTTTTAATGCAGCCAACATATTAATATCAGCACCCGAAACAAAAGCTTTTGTACCAAATCCAGTAATTACAATAGCAGCAATGTTTGAATCATTCTCTGCTTTACTAATTTCTTCTTTCAAATTAGTTAAAACATCTAGATTTAATGCATTAAGTACCTGTGGTCTTCTGATGGTTAAAACTGCAACATTTTCTTGTTTTTTTGCTACAATTCTTGAAACCTTCCAACCTCCATCAGCTTTTGCTTTATTCAATGATTTAGGAAAAGGAAATTCGGTATGTTCTTTACACCAATCTTTTACTAATGTATGTGATTCATCGATGCCAATTTTGTTCATTAACGTAAATGGTGAAGCAACAACCAAAGCAATTTCAGCAGCCATGTCTAAATCATTTACATTGGTAATTCCTAAGTCGATGATGTAACAACAAAGAGCAAAATATCCTCCTAAAAATTGTTTTCTTAAAACTTCCGCTTTTTCTGGACTCACAGTAACTTCTTCGCCTCTTT